>Ga0172379_10010027_pt1 | contig 11564 bp, 11 predicted proteins | sample GrowelOW334metaG_FD_119756 | JGI IMG/M metagenome (GOLD analysis project Ga0172379, IMG submission 119756) | Groundwater microbial communities from an aquifer near a municipal landfill in Southern Ontario, Canada - Groundwater well OW334 metaG | ecosystem: Environmental > Aquatic > Deep... | reverse complement strand
TCATACTTGTTCTCCTTATTAAATTAAATTCTTTTTTTAGTTGCGTTGATTTGCTTGTCATTCAAGCCCGACTTTTATATACCAGTCAAGAACAATTTTGTGTGAGTCTTTTAAGCTATGATTAAAGTTGAGTTTTTGATATTTGACCTCGACGGCACCCTTGCCGCCTCAGGTCAGGATCTTGTCACGGCGGTCAATTATACGCTGAAAGCCCTCGGGCTTGCAACCATGGACCATAAACGCATCATCAGCTTTGTCGGCGATGGGGTGGAGGAACTAATCAAGCGGGCTCTCGGAGTAGAAAATAAAGAATCATTCGCCCAGGCCATGAAGATCTTCCGGGAGTATTACGGGGATCACCTGCTGGATCAGACAGTTCTCTATCCAGGGGTCAGGGAGTGCCTCGATTATTTCAGCGCCAAACGGAAAGTCGTCATCACCAACAAACGCCAGGACTTTGCGGTCAGAATCGTTCAGGGTCTCGGTATCGCCCCGTTCTTTGAAGATATTGTCGGCGGCGATGTCATGCCCTACAAGAAGCCGGACCCACGGCTTGTCGAGCCTTACCTGCAGCGCTTTCGTATTCCTCGCGAACAGACGGTGGTGATCGGGGATGGCCCCAACGATATCCTCCTTGCCAAAAACGCCGGGGTGTGGAGTTGCGCATGTCTAAACGGCCTGGCGCCCCGGGATAACCTTTTGAAACGCCGGCCGGATTATATCTGTGAAAGCCTGCTGGAGATCAGGGAGCTTTTTAGCTGAGGGCATCCATGTTTGGTAAAGTAAAGAAGGTGATTGAAAAGTATCACATGATCCGGTCCGGCGACCGGGTGCTGGTTGCCGTCTCCGGCGGGCCGGATTCTGTCGCCCTGTTGGCGGTCCTATATAAACTGGCCCCGGAACTTGCCTTTAATCTCGTTGTAGCCCACCTCAATCACGGCCTCCGGCCGGAAGCAGATGCAGAAGAGCGGTTTGTCCGTGAGCTGTGTTTGTCCATGGGGCTGCAAATGGAATCTGCCCGGGCCGATATTCTTGACCTGAGCAGGTCATATGGTAAATCCATTGAAGATATGGCCAGAGAGGTCCGCTATTCATTCCTTGATCAGACGGCGGCCCTCGTCAATGCTGACCGCATCGCCCTGGGACATCACCTCCATGATCAGGCGGAGACCGTACTCATGAATCTCCTCCGGGGCAGCGGTCCGGAAGGGCTAAAAGGGATGACGCCGGTACGGGATCGGCGCTACATCCGTCCCCTCCTTTACACAAGCAGCTTTGAGATCAGGGAATTTCTGGCAGGAGAAGGCCTGCCCTTCGCCATTGACCATTCCAATATAGACCCGAAGTATTTGCGGAACCGTATCCGCCATGAACTGCTGCCCCTTCTGGAGGGTCAATACAAAACCGGTATTGAAAGGACCCTGGCCAGGACGGCGGAAATCATCGGTCGGGAAGATGATTTCATGGAGGACCAGGTGCGTCTGGTATTGTCGGATTGGAATATTTCTGAATCAACGGATAACCCATGTCTGGATATCTCAAAGCTCCGGGCGTTGCATGAGGCCTTGGCGCGCCGCATCATCAAGGTTCTCCTGGAGCGTTTTTCCCCGGATGAGAAGGGGGTGTTTTTCTCCCATATCCAGGCGGTTCTCGATCTGGCATTTTCGGGAAAGCCTTCCGGCCGTCTCAATCTTCCCTTCGCTGTCGAGGCAAAAAGAGACTACGGGCGTCTGCTCCTGTCCCGCCGGGAAGGGGATGGGGCGGGCGGTGATTATTGCTATCCCGTCGCCGTGCCGGGGAGAATTCATATCCCCGAAGGAAAGATGATCCTTGACTTCAGCTTAATCGACGCCGGCCATCAGGAAGTGATTGAATTAATGGTGGGAAAAGAAGGGACTAAGGGAGAATGGGCGGTGGGAAGACAGAAAGCGGGTCAGGTCTATCTGGATTATGACCGTTTGGCCTTTCCCCTGAAAATCAGAAGCATCCAGCCCGGTGACCGGATGCGTCCTCTCGGCATGGAGGGGACAAAAAAGGTAAAGGCAATCTTTATCGACAAAAAGGTCGCCCGTGGCGACAGACATCGCCTCCCCCTGCTGGCTGACGCCAACGGCATCCTGTGGCTTGCCGGAACATGTCTGAATGAATCAGTCCGGATCACCGCCGGGACCAGACGGGTCTTGAAGGTGGTATATGATCAAGTCTCAGAGAAATCCATTGAAATCCGGCAAAGGTTATTGTAAGGGGAGGCATCGTTGTTAAGGCGAATTTTACCATGAGGAGAGATCCTATTGAATCCACTACAAAAAAATATTGCCCTCTGGCTGGTGGTCAGCCTGGTATTTGTCATGCTGTACCATCTGTTTACGCAGCCGAAAGGACAGCAGGAAAGCGTCATTTATAGTGATTTTATCGCTTATGTTGATAAGGGACAGGTAAAGGAAGTCACCATTCAGGGCGAAAACGTCACCGGCAAGCTTGCGGATAACAAAAGCTTTAAAACCTTTATGCCGAAAGACACCGACCTGATCGGTGCTCTCAAGGAAAAGAACGTACGGATTTCCGCGAAACCTGTTGAAGATTCACCCTGGTATATGACCATTTTGGTCTCCTGGTTTCCGATGCTGCTTTTGATCGGCGTCTGGATATTTTTCATGCGCCAGATGCAGGGCGGCGGCGGCAAGGCCATGGCCTTCGGGAAGAGCCGGGCCCGCCTCATGACCGACAAGACCAACAAGGTTACCTTTGAGGATGTGGCGGGGATCGACGAAGCCAAAGCGGAGCTACAGGAAGTAATTGATTTTTTGAGGGATCCCAAGAAGTTTTCCCGTCTTGGCGGTCGCATTCCCAAGGGGTTATTGCTGGTCGGAGCGCCAGGAACAGGGAAGACCCTGCTGGCCCGCGCGATTGCCGGGGAAGCGGATGTTCCTTTTCTCTCGATCAGCGGTTCCGACTTCGTGGAGATGTTTGTGGGCGTCGGGGCCTCCCGGGTCCGGGATCTCTTTACCCAGGCCAAGAAACACGCCCCCTGCATTATCTTTATTGACGAGATCGATGCCGTCGGGCGGCAACGCGGCGCCGGTCTCGGCGGCGGCCATGACGAGCGTGAGCAGACCCTCAATCAGCTTCTTGTGGAGATGGATGGTTTCGAATCCAACGAGGGCGTTATCCTGGTCTCGGCTACCAACCGGCCCGATGTTCTCGATCCGGCCCTGCTCAGACCGGGGCGCTTCGATCGTCAGGTTGTGGTGCCCTTGCCGGACGTCAAGGGCAGGGAAAAGATTTTCGATGTCCATGCCCGGAAGGTTCCTCTCGACGGCGATGTTAATTTCCAGGTCATTGCCCGGGGGACGCCCGGTTTTTCCGGAGCCGATATCGAGAACATCATCAACGAAGCGGCCCTTTACGCGGCGCGTATGAATAAAGATAAGGTGGGCATGGCGGATTTTGAATTCGCCAAGGACAAGATCCTCATGGGAGCGGAACGTAAGAGCATGGTGATCAGCGACGAGGAAAAGCGCAATACCGCCTATCACGAAGCCGGTCATACTTTGGTTGCGAGACTCATGCCCGGGACGGACCCAATTCACAAGGTAACGATCATTCCCCGGGGACGGGCCCTCGGCCTGACCCAGCAGCTGCCAATTGATGAAAAGCACACATATCCGAGGACTTACCTTCTTAACAATATTGTCATCCTTCTGGGCGGCCGGGCGGCGGAAGAAATCATCCTGAAGGAGTTCACGACGGGAGCGGGTAATGACATCGAACGGGCCACCGCTTTGGCTCGCAAGATGGTCTGTGAATGGGGAATGAGCGAAGCGATGGGCCCCTTGAGCTATGGCAAGAAGGAAGAGGCCATTTTCCTCGGCCGGGAATTTGCGACCCACAAGGATTACAGCGAAGAGACGGCCCAGAAGATCGACAGCGAGGTTTCCCGGATTGTATCGGAGGGATATGTGAAGGCGAAGGAGCTGTTAAACGAACATATTGACATCCTCAATCGTCTCGCCGAGGAACTGCTGGAGAAGGAAGTCCTAAATACCGCCGAGATCGATGTAATTATCGGTCTCACAACGGCAACTGAGGTCGAAGAGGTAAAACCGGAAATAAATGATGTCGCTGAAATAGATGAAGTTGTCGTTCTGACAGCAAAGGATGCCAAGCCGGAAGACACGACGGCCTGATCGGGATCGGGTATGTGGTTCTTAAGAGACCTGCAGGTCAATTCGCTTTCCACAGCCCTGGCTGTCCTGGATAAAATCAAGGTTGACGCCAGCGGAATCGAGGCGATGCTGCCCAAGATGCGACACCTCAACATCCGGATGGAGGGGGTGTCGTGCCGGGCCGCCAATGTTATCAAACAGGAAATGCTGGCCGTAGGAGGAGACGCTGCCGTTGCCAGGGGGACCGTGGCCTGTAGTATTCCCGCTACGGACGTGATCCTCATGGGGACACAAAAACAACTGAGACGATTTGCCGAAAAGATTACCCGTCAGCCTTTCGGATTATCCCTGCTGGCGTTATCAGTGGCGAGGTTCCTTGAAAACATCGATAAACAATCCCATGTCCTGAAGACCGCCCGGCGGGACATAACGCTGGGGGAAAGAACCCTGATCATGGGCATTGTCAATGTGACCCCTGATTCATTTTCAGATGGCGGTCGCTACCTGGCCACGGATCAGGCAATTGCCCATGCCCTGCGACTTGTAGATGAAGGCGCCGATATCCTTGATTTCGGAGGTGAATCATCGCGGCCCGGCGCCATGCCCGTATCTCCCGAGGAAGAATTGGCAAGGGTTGTACCGGTGATTGAAGCCGTCTCCAGGCAGGTTGATACGCCCCTTTCCGTAGATACGACTAAGGCCGCTGTTGCCCGGGCGGCCCTCGTTGCGGGTGCGGAAATCATCAACGACATCAGTGCTATGAGGTTTGATGAGGAGATGACGGCGGTTATCGCCGCGGCAGGCGCGGCGGTTGTCCTCATGCATATGCGGGGGACCCCCGTTGACATGCAGGCAGGGGACCTGACTTATGCATCCCTATGGGGGGATATCCTCCGTTTTCTTGGAGAGAGGATTGTCGTCGCCCAAAAGGCGGGCATCGAGGAGCGGCAGATTGTGGTTGATCCCGGTCTGGGATTTGGCAAGGCCGCCGAAGATAACCTTAAGATTCTGCGGGATCTGAATGAATGCCGGGTCCTGGGTGTTCCCGTTCTTATTGGCCCGTCACGCAAGGCCTTCATCGGCCGGCTCACAGGTGGAGCGCCGGAAGAGCGTATCGAAGGAACGGCAGCGGCAGTGACGGCGGCGATTCTAAAGGGGGCGCATTTTATACGGGTCCATGATGTGGGAGCCATGAAAAAGGTGGCCGCAGTTGCAGATGCCATCAGTGGGAAGAGCTGATGATCTCCGGTATGGGCATTGATCTGGTGGAGATTGATCGTATTGACAAGATAATCGCGCGATGGGGCGATTTGTTTGTCCAGAAGGTATTTGCCGACGAGGAAATCGGCTATTGCCGGAAACATGTCCTTCCGGCCATGCATTTTGCCGCCAGGTTTGCCGCCAAGGAGGCCTGCTTGAAGGCCCTCGGAATCGGTTTGGGCATGGGCGTGGGCTTGAAGGAAATCTGGGTGTCCCGGAGCGACAAGGGAGTTCCTTCCCTGATCTTTGCGGATAAAGCCCGCATATTGATGGAAAAGCAGGCAATTAAAGGCGCCCATCTCAGCCTGACTCATACGCGGAGTCATGCCGTGGCCATGGTCGTACTGGAAAAATAATCGGGTCCTTATGCAGGTAAAGATTCAGTCCAAAAGCAGTGAAGATACCTTCCTGATCGGGGCAATAATCGGGGCCGGGGCGGATAAGGGAGACATCATTGCCCTCATCGGTGATCTCGGGACGGGGAAAACCCGACTCACCCAGGGTATTGCCGCCGGCTTGGAAGTGCCCGCTGCGAATCCGATAACGAGTCCGACTTTCACCCTGATCAATGAATACCCCGGACGGTTTGTTCTTTACCATTTCGACATCTACCGTCTGGAGGGATCGCAAGATCTCGAGGATATGGGTTATGAAGACTATTTTTACGGGGATGGCGTAGTGGTCATCGAATGGGCGGAAAGAGTCAGAGACATTCTGCCGGAGGGGGCTTTATTCATAAACCTTACATATCTCGATGAACATAACCGAGAATTGGTCATAACAGGAAACGAAGGGAAAATTAATATCATCAAAAACCTTTTGATAAAGGGAGGATTCTGACAAATGGGTCTCGTGGTACAGAAATATGGTGGAACGTCCGTGGCAGATCTGGAGCGGATCGGGGATGTCGCCCGACGGGTCATCAAAGAAAAAGAGGCAGGCAATGACGTGGTTGTTGTCCTTTCGGCCATGGCCGGAGAGACGGACCGCCTCATCAATCTGGCGCAGCAGGCGGCAGAGGACCCTGATCCCAGGGAATACGACGCCCTGATTTCCACGGGTGAACAGGTGACCGTGACCCTGCTGGCCATGATGCTCAACCGCCTGGGTTATCGAGCCCGTTCTTTTCTTGGTTATCAGGTAAAAATCAATACGGACCGGGCTTTCAAGAAGGCGCGCATTGTCAAGATCGACACCAGGAAGATCCGGGAAGAGCTGAAAAAAGGAGCCATTATTGTGGTAGCAGGGTTTCAGGGCGTCGATGAGGAAAACAATATTACAACCCTGGGCCGGGGCGGCTCCGATACCAGCGCCGTTGCCCTGGCGGCAGCCCTGAAAGCGGATGTCTGTGAAATATATACGGATGTGGATGGGGTCTATACGACAGACCCGAATATATATGACAAGGCACGGCGCCTTGATAAAATATCTTATGATGAAATGCTGGAGATGGCAAGGGCAGGGGCCAAGGTGCTGCACCCCCGGTCCGTGGAACTGGCGAAAAAATTCGAGGTCCCCGTTTATGTAAAATCTTCTTTTTCAGACGCAAACGGGACTCTGGTGACAAAGGAGGATAAAGATATGGAAAAGGAAGTGGTGTCCGGCGTAACCTATGACCGGGATCAGGCAAAAATTACCGTCGTCAATGTGCCGGACAGGCCGGGAATCGCTGCGCGCCTGTTTACGCCCCTTGCGGAACATAACATCATGGTGGACATGATTATTCAGAATGCCAGCATCGACAGCTTGACGGATCTGACCTTTACGGTTTCCCGAAAGGATGTGAAGCAGGCCTCGGTCCTTGTTCAGGATGCGGCAAAAGATATCGGCGCTGCCAGGGTGGAAATCGATGACAGTGTGGCCAAGATTTCCATCATCGGCGTGGGGATGATCAGCCACTCCGGGGTTGCTGCCAAGATGTTCACGACCTTGGCCAAAGAGGGCATCAATATCGAGATGATCAGCACCTCGGAAATAAAGATATCCTGCGTTGTGAAGGCAAAATACACGGAGTTGGCGGTAATGGTCCTTCATGACGCCTTTGAACTGGAAAAGCAGAAATCCTGATCGATGACCCTGAAAGAAAGGCAGATCAATGGCTTGATGATTTTCCTTGTTGTCGCCATGGTCATGTATGCGGCGGGATCTGCCTGGCTTCGGAATCGGCCTCCGGATGTGAACCTACCTTGGGGAAACATCCGGAGCGGCCCCGTCGTCGTAGAAATGACGGGGGAAACCCCTCGATCAGGCGTCTATTATGTCCCTGAAAAGACAACCTACCTGCAGTTTCTGAACATGACCGGGGTCGAACATTCAAACCCGGCCGGTCCCGATCTTTCCCAGCCGCTGAAAACAGGTACGACCCTGCGGATGCATGGCAACGGCCAAGTTACGCAGGAAAAGATGAAAGCGGCGAAACGCCTGGCCTTGGATCTGCCCATCGACATCAATCGGGCCGCCCTAGCTGATCTGCTTCTGGTTCCCGGCATTGGTGAAAGTACGGCCCGGCAGATTCTTGATCTTCGCCAGTCGTCGGGCGGGAGAATAAACAGTTTGGAAAGTCTGATGAACATCAAGGGAATCAAGGAAAAACGATTTAATCAACTGAAAGGGTATTTCTACATCGAATAAATTACTACCGGCGATACTGGTGATACTGGCTGAGGACTCTCTGAACATAATTTTGAGTCTCCCGGTAAGGGGGGATGCCACGATGCTTGATAACGGCGTTCTCGCCGGCGTTGTAGGCCGCCAGGGCCAGGGAGAGGTCATTCCTGAATAATTCAATCAAATAACGTAGGTATTTGACGCCTCCTTCGACGTTGTTATCCGGGTGGAAGGAATCGGGAACCTGGAGAGCATAGGCAGTTGACGGCATGAGCTGCATCAACCCCTGGGCCCCTTTCGGCGATACGGCCCGATGGTTGAAGTTGGACTCGGTCTTGATAACCGCCTTTACCAGGGCGGGGTCAACTTTGTACTTCTCTGCGGTTCGATTTATAATCTGATCGTATTTTGCCACATCGTTCGCCTTTATATTGAACAATATCCTTTTTTCCCGGTAAACCAGCACGTAGTTTACTTGTGGGTTGGTGGGAATATTGGTGAGATTAATGGTGCCGTTTTTATCGACGTATTTGTAGATATCGGCATGAGAAGAAAAGGGACTCGTAAACAACAGCAGCGCGAGAAGGCCGATGACCACGTTAAAGTTATTTCGGAAAAGTTCTTTTAATGGCATCATAGATGCCATACTATGAGACTACGGGGCAGGATTGCAAGTCTTTTTTAGCGCCTTTTTTTCATGGCCATGGGTTTTGATTAAACTTGACAGGTATTGCGCATGATGGTAGAGAGTCACCTTGTTTTACCCATAGGTCGGGGCGTAGCGCAGCTTGGTAGCGTATCTGAATGGGGTTCAGAGGGTCGGAGGTTCAAATCCTCTCGCCCCGACCAATAAAATCACGGGGTTAGCGAATTTTCGCTAACCCCTTTTTGTTTATCCAAAAAGATTTTTGGCCCCTTTGCGCATGATTTCCTGAAGCTGCAGCCGCTGATTTTCGAATAGTTCGTTATCCGTGGTTGCTGGAAACTTGATCATTTCATCAAAGAGGAGGGTGACTTTGGAGAAGGGTTTGGGAAGCATAAAGTGGTCCCAACTGTTGAAATACCAGGCTTTGTCGGCCTGGACGTAGAAAGGGACAATAACGGCGTCGGCGGCATGAGAGATCCGGATAACACCGGCTTTAACCTCGCCGGCCGGCCCGCGGGGTCCGTCAACGATGTGACCGACAAGCCTGTCTTTTTTCAATTTGTCAATTATTTTAAGCATGGCCTCAAGACCGCCTCGGGAAGAGGAGCCGCGGATCGGATCCCACCCGGATCTCCTGGCAACCTCGGCGATGATCTGGCCATCCTTGCTTCTGGAGATCATGAGTCCCGGTTTGTAGGTGCGATAAGACTGAAAATGACGGATGGCCCCGAAGAAATGCTGATGCCAGGTGCACAAGAGGACCGTTCCGCCCTTATTATGATATTCCTTCCATGCTCCTTCATTTTCAACCTGGAGCCGGAACGTCCAGGAGTAGGTGCGGATAAACAGATAAAGGAAAGCCAGAAATGGCGATGATGTAATTAACGTATTTATTATATTGGGCATATTAAGAAATTTACAACTCGTTTTAATTATTCTACCAGCTTACGTATAATCCAAAACAGCGGCGGAGTCGATTATTTTTTACCGGTTATTTTTTATTGACAATCAGCATGGATGTGCATACTTTCCCACCAAGCCGTAATTAAAAAATGAAAGGAGATAGAACTGATGATCGGGAAAAAATTATTGGAAGCAATGAACGAACAGATCAAGCATGAACTGGAATCGTACTACATCTATTTATCCATGGTGGCCTATTTTCATTCACAGAATCTGGATGGTATGGCCCACTGGATGCGTTGTCAGGCCCATGAGGAGATGATTCATGCCATGAAGTTCTTCGATCATATCATTGATCGCGGTCATGAAGTAAAGCTCCTAGACGTGAAACAGCTTAAAACATCCTGGAACAGCCCTCTGGAGGCATGGAAGGAGGCCTACGCCCAGGAACAGTTCATTACCTCAAAGATCCATAATCTGGTCAAGATCGCCCGGAAAGAAAATGATTTTGCCTCGGATACTATGCTGAACTGGTTTACCAAGGAGCAGATCGAAGAGGAAGCGAACGCCGATAAGAATGTCCGGCAGATGGAGCGCGTGGAGAACAGTAGAGAGGGAGTCTTCATGCTGGATCGGGAATTGGGGACCCGGATATTCCCGGCCGGATCGCCCCTCGATCCCGCCGCTTACAATCTTGCAACATAGGAGTAAAGTAGTTGATATTTAATCCGTTTTCTTCTCCAAAGAAAAGTGAGCCTGCCTGGAGGAGCCGGGTAGTCAGTCCTGATGCAGTTCTGGAGAAAATCGAGCCGGGAATGAGCATCTTTCTCGGAACGGGCATGGCTGAGCCCCGGACCCTTGTAAAGCACCTTATGGCATCGGCGCAGCCTAACCTGCAGGATCTGGAAGTGATCCAATTGGTAAGTCTTGGGGATGCCGTTGCCATTGATGAACGATTTTCGAAGAAATACCGCCTGAAAACATTCTTCTCCGGATGGATAGCCAGTGAGGCCATCCAGGAAGGGCGGGTTGACCTTATACCCAGCCGCTTTTCCCGGATACCCTGGCTTTTCCGGACCGGCGCCATAAATATCGACGTGGCCTTTATACAGATCACCCCTCCCGATGAAACGGGGTATTGCACTCTCGGTCTGGGCATGGCCGTGGAACGTCAGGCAATGGAAAGTGCGAAAGTAGTTGTCGGAGAAATAAACGATGCCGCGCCCCGTACCCTCGGCGACACCCTGGTGCATATTGATGAATTTGACCACCTGATCGAAGCGACAGAACCGATTTTCTACGTTCCCCGCTGGACGCCGGATGAAGTCTACCTGAAAATTGCCGAGCATGTGGCGTCGATCGTAGAGGATGGGAGTTGCATATCCCTTGCCATCGGTCCTCTTTATGAGGCCCTGGGGCAGCAGCTGGTCAACAAGAAACATCTTGGCGTCCAATCGCCATTTTTTACTGATGCCTTGATGGACCTTGTGAAAAGCGGCGCTGTGACCAATCGGAGAAAAGGGGTATTCCGTGGGAAATCGGCGGCTTCCTATATCATGGGGACAAAAGAGCTCTTGACTTGGCTTGACAGAAACCCCCTGATAGAATTTCAACCCATCGATGTGATCATGAATCCCAAAGTTATCGGGCGCAACGACCGGGTCATGGCGATCCTGCCGGCCCGGAAGGTGGATCTGACGGGGAATGTAGCCCTCCATATTGGCAAAGGAAATTTTACCGCCGGTCCCGGGGCTGTCCAGGAACTATTCATGGGTGCCGCCCTGTCCAGGAATGGCCGGACGGTTTTTGCCCTCCCCAGCCGTAATCGGCAGGGGGAAGCCAACATCGTCATATCAGTGGAAAGCATGCCCTATCAGTTTTCCAATCGGGAGTCCCTCGATATTGTGGTAACCGAATATGGCGTGGCCTATCTCATGGGCAGAACCCTGCGGCAGCGCGCCCAGGCCCTGATCGATATCGCC
>Ga0172379_10010026_pt1 | contig 11566 bp, 7 predicted proteins | sample GrowelOW334metaG_FD_119756 | JGI IMG/M metagenome (GOLD analysis project Ga0172379, IMG submission 119756) | Groundwater microbial communities from an aquifer near a municipal landfill in Southern Ontario, Canada - Groundwater well OW334 metaG | ecosystem: Environmental > Aquatic > Deep... | reverse complement strand
AGATTCAGTCTCACGGTAAAGATACTCTTCGAAAAGCGAAGGATGACATCGAAGCAACTTTGCGATCGAAAAGCGGTATTATGAGCGAAGAGGATCTGATCAAGTCTTTGGAACAAGGAAATGCTCGAGAAGTCGCGGCACTCCGTTTCTTTTTGGAGTGCCTTATGAAAGAACGACTTATCAAAGAAAGTGTTCGGATGAGGCGATCGTATGCGCTGAAAGATTTTTCCATGAATGAGTGGAAAGAAGCGCTGGATAATATTATATATGTTTTGATGCAAAATAAGGAAGCGATCGATACGGTGCTTTTGTTCGAGAAATTTTCTCAAAAACACAGCTCTCCAACTATGACGATGAATAAGTTCGTTGATTTTATTGCCGTTTCAAAAGAAGTCAAATATAATGCATTTGGCAAATGCGGATTGGCATCTTGGAGTGATATATCGCCAAAGGGTACGCGTGAAAAAGCTTATCTTGTGATGAAATCTCTGCACAAGCCACTCCATTTCCGTGACATTACCGCGTTGATCGATCTGCATGGATTAAGCAAAAACGGTTCGAAAAAAACACATCCACAAACCGTGCATAACGAGCTTATTAAGGATGCTCGATTTATTCTCGTGGGACGAGGTATTTATGCGTTATCGGAATGGGGTTATGCACAAGGAACCGTACGGGAAGTGGTGGGCGAAGTGCTTCGAAAAAACGAGACACCAATGAAAAGAATTGATATTATTAAACAAGTCTTGGCACTTCGTCAGGTTAAAAAGTCGACTGTTGTCATTAATTTGAATACTTTTTTTGCCAAAGTCGGCAAGGACGCCTATACTTTAAAGAGGTAAGAGTATTGCTTACAAAAACAACGTCTTTCACAATACAAAATATAAATTAAAAGTCGATCCATGGACATTTTCTTTTCAAGTATCGCTGATGTGGCATATGCTTTTTCCCAGATCGCTTCCATTGGAGCAAATCTCTGGTTTTTTGTGGTGCCGATAATGTTATTTCCTTTATTTATGTATGTGTGGATGAATCATATTATCGGTAAATATGAGTCTTCGGTTCCGCGTGTTATGCTCGAAATCATACCTCCGAAAGATCTTGAAAAAAGTCCGCAGTTAATGGAGGGTCTTTTCGACGGTTTGGCGGGTACGGATAAAGCCTATCTGACATACGAACAGTATATTCTCGGGATGAGTGCCCCGAAATTCAGTTTTGAGGTGGTGGGAAGCGAGGGGTATGCTCATTTCTATATTCGTACACCGGCTGTCAATCGCAGTCTGATCGAAGCGCATCTGTATGCACAGTATCCGGATGTTGAAATTATTGAGGTGGAAGATTATGTAAACGAGCTACCGAAATCTCTTCCGAATAAAGACTGGAACTTGTGGGGAACGGATTTAAAGTTGGCAAAAACCGATGCCTATCCTATCAAGACGTATCATTATTTTGAAGAAAGTGTAACGGGAAAAATGATAGATCCTCTGGCAGGATTGCTTGAAGTTATGGGCAAACTTCCTCCGGGACAGAAAATATGGTTGCAATACATCATTTCTCCTGAACGATCGGCATGGTATGACAAGGAAGGAAAAGTTTTGGTGGATGAAATTGTCAAAGGTAAAAAAGAAAAACCGGTTGGCATAGTGACCATGCTCTTTACCGAAATAGTCGGCGTGTTCACCGGTGTTATCAGTGGCATTTTCGGAGGAACTCCATCCGAGGTAAAGAAAGCGGAAAGTAAAGCTGATCCACTTGATCTTCGATTGACGCCCGTACAAAGAAAAGTACTTGAAGCTATTGAAAATAATATTGGAAAAAATGTTTTCAAAGTGAAGATGCGCTTTATCTATCTCGGACGACGCGAAACATACAATAGCGGTGCGTTTTTGCCAGCTATTTTCGGAGCGGTGATAAAACCATACGGCGATGCGAATCTTAACAGTATCATTCCGTACAATCCGACCAAAACTTCAGCCGAGTATGCTTTTGTCAAATCGAGATTGACGTATCTGCAGAAGCGTTTGTATCGTCGGTATTGCGATCGAGATCGAGATCCGTCTGAAAATATTTTCGTATTAAGCACATCGGAACTTGCGACATTATTTCATCTACCGGACGGAGTGGTGATATCACCGGCACTTTCTCGTGTCACTGCCAAAAGAGGCGGTTCGCCGTCCAATCTTCCCATATAGTCATAATATACCCGTATGCAACAGGAAATTACATTTTTCGCCAAAACGAATTTTCGCAATCAGCAACGAGTCTTCGGTATCAAGACCGATGACAGACGTCGCCATATGTATGTGATCGGAAAAACAGGTATGGGTAAGACAAACCTACTTGAAAACCTTGTCATTCAAGACATTCAGCACGGACACGGTGTCGCTTTTATCGATCCTCACGGTGACACGGCTGAAAAAATCATCAAAGCCATTCCGGCGCACAGGATCAACGATGTCATTTATTTTAATCCGGCGGATCAGGAATTTCCTTTGGCGTTCAATGTTATGGAAAGTGTCAGTTTGGAACACCGTCATTTGGTGGCTTCCGGTCTTGTTGGTGTGTTTAAAAAAATCTGGGCGGATTCCTGGGGTCCTCGTTTGGAATATATTTTACGTAACGCTATTTTGGCACTTCTGGAATATCCTGGCAGTACCTTGCTTGGCGTAACGAGGATACTGGTAGATAAAGAATATCGCAAGCGTGTTGTGGATAAAGTGACCGATCCGGTAGTGAAGTCGTTTTGGGTTGATGAATTCACCAAATGGAATGACCGTGTTCTGCAAGAAGTTATCGCGCCTATTCAAAATAAAGTAGGACAGTTCTTATCGAGTTCGTTGATTCGAAATATTGTCGGACAGACAAAATCGTCTTTTGATGTGCGTGAGGCGATGGATTCACAGAAAATTCTCATTCTCAATCTTGCCAAAGGTCGCATCGGAGAAGATAATAGCGCATTACTTGGTGCTATGATGATTACCAAGATACAGCTTGCGGCGATGGGGCGTGTGGATATCGAAGAGGAGACCCGCAAGGATTTTTATCTGTATGTCGATGAGTTTCAGAATTTCGCTACGGAATCGTTTGCCAATATTCTTTCCGAGGCGCGAAAATATCGACTGAATCTTATTTTGGCGAATCAATATGTTTCGCAAGTGGATGAAAAAGTTCGTGATGCCATATTCGGTAATGCCGGAACTATCATCAGTTTTCGTGTCGGAGCGGCCGATGCGGAATTTCTTGAGAAAGAATTTGAGCCGATATTTATGGTTAATGATCTCGTGAATCTTCCCAAATTCAACGTGTATCTGAAATTGATGATAGATGGTGTGGCGGGGGATGCTTTCAGTGCTACCGTTTTGCCACCCATCGAACTTCGAGGTACGGTTGAGAATATCGATAAAGTCATCCGGATTTCACGGGAACGTTATACGTCGAAAAAACAGGATGTTGAAGATAAGATCAGACGCTGGACGGGAATGCTTACGGAAGAGGAACGCGCCGTGTTTGTGAACAGAATCACAGAGAGTCGTACCACAAAACATACGCAGGAGGGTATGCCTGTCATACAGAAACCCGTAACAATGCCAGCGCAGTCGCAAACTCACGTGGCGATGCCGATTGCTACGACGTTGCCAACACAACCACAGCCACAACCTCTTGTTCAGACTACCCCTCAAACTGTTTCAGAGAAAACAATGTATATTGCGTATTGTGCCGTGTGTGATACGGAAATCAATGTTCCGTTCAAGCCGGACGGCAAACGACCAACATTTTGTCGCGATCACTTAAAAGAATATCAACGTACGGTGGCAAAAACAAAAGAAACTATTCAACAAGGCAATTCGATAACAAGTGAGCGATCCGGAGTGCGCATATCGTCCGCGACGCCGATTTCTTTATCGCGAATGGAATATACGGCACCAAGGACGTCTCCATCTGCCGAATCCGTTGAAGCAAGTCAGCAAAAGCCGTCTCTTTGAAAACGAGCACTAGTTTGGTATACTAAATAAAAGGGGATTATTAATTTGTTGTAAGATTGTATGCAAAATTTTCAGAAACGCCATAAGAAAATATACACTATCTGGGTGGTAATATCGATCTTGACAGGTATTTCGATGTTGCTTTTTTTAATCGCGCCTTTATTTCTATATTGATAGTGAATGAGACATAACAAAAGTGAGAGCGTAAAACATCAGCCAGTGTATGCCTAAAAAAATATTCCGATTTTTCATACCGAAAATTTTGGTGATAGCATCACTCGTTTTAATTTTTTGGATCGTCAATGCCACCATCAAAGAAATGAATCGAGGAAAACGAATTCAGGAAGAAATTGCCTTATTAAATGAGGAAGCGCAAACAACTCAAAAAGAAAATACGCGCCTTCGTGAAAATATACAGTACCTTCAAACAGATGCTTTTTCGGAACAGGAAGCCAGGAATAAACTCAATTATCAAAGCTCGAACGAAAAAGTGGTAGTGATCAAACCAAGTGTAGTTTCCGAAGACAAACAGGAGCAGGAAGCTCAACCTGTTGCTTTAGCGGTTCGAGACTCTGTTCCGAATTATGAAAAATGGTGGCATCAGTTTTTTGTATTTTAATTACTTATGAAGCAGTATAGTTATGAATGAAACAGAACCGATACAAAAAATACGCGTGAAAACAGTACTCGTCACTATTGGTATTGTAGCGATTGTTTTGACACTGGCGACAATTATTGTAATATATTTCTTTCCGCGCAATCATATGATTTCGCGTATTCGCACTGTTCTGCCTTTTCCTGCTATCATCATAAATGGTACGCACACCATTGTTTTTCATGATATTGATACTGATTTGGCTTCTATTCGTCGCTTTTACGAAAGTCAATCGGACGATTTGTCGAAAGCGGGTATTCGTATCGATTTTTCGACTCCGGACGGTGAAAAACGATTGATGATTCGTGAAAAAGAGTTATTGAATAAAATGGTCGAGGACGTAGCGATTCGCATGCTGGCGCAAGATCGCAATATTGTTGTCACGCAAGACGAAGTGAGTCGTGCGGTCAGTCAGAAAATCAGCGCGTTGGGGAATAATCAAGAAGATGTCTCAAAGAAACTCAACACGCTCTATGGATGGACAATGACTGATTTTGAGCGAAAAATAGTCCAGCCTGAAATATATAAGGACGAATTAACGAAAGTATATATGCAGAGTGTCGACACCTCAACCCAAGCAAAGAAACAAATTGAGGAAGCAAACAAATCTCTCAAGCAAGGCGATTCTTTTCAAGATGTCGCGAAGAAGTATTCTGAAGGGCAAACAGCTCAGGAGAATGGCGAACTTGGATGGATACCAGTTTCACTTCTCGCACCGGAAATCAGTCAAGCTATCCAAAAACAGAAGATTGATCAGTTAACCGATGTTGTTGAAAGTCCGCTTGGTTTCCATATTGTGGCAGTTGAGGAGAGAAAGCAAGAACAGGGACAGGAAATAGTTCGCTTGAAACAGATTTTCACGCGTAAAATAACGTTTTCTGATTGGCTGACGCAACAAATGAAGCAAATGAACATTGTTGTTTTGTTTAAGGGATATATGTGGGACAAGGAAACGGCGCGTATCGAGTTCAAACAACCGGATATGAAAGATTTTGAGGCTGATATACTGCAAAAATCACAAGGAGATGCATCTGTGCTTTTTTAGTAAACAGTTTTAATATGTACTTTTATGGAAAACAATACTCATATTTCCAGCGAATCCAACACACCTGTTGATACACAGCAGTATCATAAAAAACGTTCGAGAAACGGAAGTGTTGTTGCGCGCGCTTTGTTTGGTATAGTGTTTGGTTTTATCGGCGGAGTGATGGCATTTTCGATCCTGCCGTATGTGAAAAATTATGCTCAAAATCCATTTATACGAAAAATTTTTCATCAAACATCGGATCAAAATATAAAAGCGACTAATGACATTAACACAGTTGTATCGACTGCGGAAGACACCACTGTTATTAATACCGTTGAGAAAGCATCTCCAGCGGTAGTAAGCGTGGTCATCAGTCAGGATGTTCCGAAATTGCAGAGTGCGTTCGGCAGTCCGTTTGAATTCCCGTTTTTTATGATGCCTCAAGATAATCAAAACAATGGATCAAGCGATCAGGCTCCAACGCAAAAACAAACTATTGGACAGGGATCGGGATTTCTTGTTTCTGCCGATGGATTGATCGTAACAAATAAGCACGTTGTATCTTCGAAAACGGCCGATTATACCATCATTGGAAGTGATGGAAAGAAGTATTCTGCGAAAGTATTGGCACGGGATCCCAATCGAGATATTGCTTTGATTAAAATCGATGCCAAGGATCTCCCTTATCTCCAACTGGGAAATTCCGATGATGTGAAAGTCGGTCAAACGGTCGTAGCTATCGGTAACTCTTTGGGTGAATTCAGCAATACCGTTAGCAAGGGAATTATATCTGGTTTAAAACGAAATCTTGTCGCGGGTTCGGATTTTGGCGGAAGCGAACGTTTGAGCGATATCATTCAGACGGATGCCGCTATCAATCCCGGAAATTCCGGCGGACCGCTTTTGGATGTCTCGGGAAATGTCATTGGAGTGAATGTGGCGATGGCTCAAGGAGCACAAAGTATTGGCTTTGCTTTGCCTGCCAATCAGATCAAAAAAATTATCGATCAGGTTCAATCGACGGGTAAAATTACCACGGCGTTTTTGGGCGTACGCTATATCATATTGACTCCGGATATGCAAAAAGAACAGTCCTTGCCACTTGATCACGGAGCGCTTATTTTGCGCGGTGATAAAATGACTGATTTTGCCGTCATTCCGGGATCTCCTGCGGATAAGGCGGGACTTGTGGAGAATGATATCATCACGGAAATAGACAATACCGCAATCGATAGCGATCATCAGATAGCTGATCTGGTTGCTGATCATAAGCCGGGAGATGTTTTATCATTAACTGTGTGGCATAAGGGTGAAACAAAAACAATTTCTGTCACACTGGAAGAGAGAAAATAGATATCGCATATCCATATGAATATCAATCAATTCACATCCAAAAGTCAGGAGGCTTTGAAAAATGCTCAGGAGATTGCTTTGTCGCGAGGAACTCAACAGGTGGATATTTCACATCTCGCATACGCTTTGATTATTCAGGATGATTCCGTAGTGCCTGTGGTCATACAAAACATAGAAGCGGATAAAGAAAAAATAAAAGGTGCGATTCTTGACATTATTGAAAGTATGCCGAAAGGAACATTGCCCGGCGTGACCGATCAAATATATATCGCGCCACATTTGGGGCGGGTGATTGATCAAGCGGAAAGGGAGATGAAGAAAATAGGTGATACGTTCATTTCGACCGAACATTTATTGCTTGCAATTCTCAGTAATTCTTCATCATCAAAAACCGTGTTTGAGAAGGCAGGCGTTACATATGACGTTGTATTGAAAACACTTGCTCGGGTTCGCGGGAAACAGCGTGTGGAAAGTTCCGATCCTGAAAAAAGTTATCAAGCCTTGGAAAAATATACGATCAATATGACGGAACTTGCCCGTCAGGAAAAAATGGATCCTATTATCGGGCGTGATGAAGAGATACGTCGTATTATGCAAGTATTGAGTCGTCGCACAAAAAATAATCCGGTTTTGATCGGAGAAGCGGGAACGGGAAAGACCGCTATTGTGGAAGGTTTGGCGCAGCGCATCATTACCAAAGATGTTCCGGAAAATTTACAAAACAAAGAACTCTTGTCGCTTGATTTGGCATCGCTTTTGGCGGGTGCAAAATTTCGCGGCGAATTCGAGGAACGACTCAAAGCCATACTCAAAGAAATAGACGAGCATGCCGATCGATATATTCTTTTTATCGATGAATTGCATACGCTGGTAGGGGCCGGCGCTTCCGAGGGGTCGCTTGACGCTTCTAATATGCTCAAGCCGGCGCTGGCTCGCGGAAAATTACGCACTATCGGTGCGACGACGCTGAAAGAATACCAAAAATATGTAGAGAAGGATTCGGCGTTGGAGCGTCGTTTCCAGCCGATTATAGTACAAGAACCTTCCGAAGAAGATTCTTTGGCAATGTTGCGCGGTATCAAAGAAAAATACGAGTTGCATCACGGTGTGCGCATTACCGATGACGCATTGGTTGCCGCCGTCAAACTTTCGAAACGCTATATCACTGATCGATTCTTACCGGACAAGGCGATTGATTTGGTTGATGAAGCCGCTTCATTGAGACGAATGGAAATTAATTCGTTGCCTTCGGATATCGATCAGGCACAACGCGCTATTCTTCGATTGGAAATTGAGAAAAAAGCCTTGAAAAAAGAAACGGGGAAAAGTGCACAAGAAAAACTTCGTATTATCGATATGGAACTTGCCGATTTAAAAGAACGGTTTCAAAAACAGACATTGCAATGGAATATGGAACGTGATTTGATAGGCGGAATTCGCAAACACAAAGAAAAAATCGATAGTTTGAAGTCGGAGTCGGAAGTTGCCGAACGCGAGGGAAGATTGGATCGTGTGGCTGAAATTCGTTATGGTGATATACCGTCGCTTGAAAAACAAATGAAAGAAGAAAGTAAAAAACTGAAAAAAGTTCAGATAGGAAGTTTCATACTGCGCGAAGAAGTTACCGAAGAAGATATCGCCACAGTCGTTTCCAAATGGGCGAATATACCCGTTTCAAAAATGCTCACGGGTGAAATGGAAAAATTGACGCATATGGAAGAGCATCTTCGATCGCGAATCATCGGACAAGAAGAGGCGATTGTTTCCGTTTCAAATGCCATCAGACGTTCACGGTCCGGTTTGGGAGAGGAGAATAAACCAATCGGTTCGTTTATTTTTCTTGGTATGACGGGTGTCGGCAAAACGGAACTGGCAAAAGCGTTGGCGGAGTTTTTGTTTGATGATGAAAAATCGCTTATTCGTATTGATATGAGCGAGTATATGGAAGCACATTCGACCGCAAAATTTATCGGATCACCTCCCGGATATGTCGGGTATGATGAAGGCGGTCAATTGACGGAAATTGTGCGCAGACGTCCATACAGTGTTATACTGTTCGATGAAATCGAAAAAGCGCATCCGAATGTTTTCAACAGTATGTTGCAGATATTGGATGATGGCCGATTGACCGATGCCAAGGGGCGTGTCGTGAATTTCAAAAATACGGTGATCATTATGACATCCAATGTTGGGTCGCATTTTCTTTCCGAACCGTCATCGGAACTCGGATTTACAGAAAAAACAAAGACGCGGAAGAAAGTCGATGAAACGCTTATCAGGGATAAGGTTTTGAAAAATCTGCGAGAAACGTTTAAGCCGGAGTTTTTGAATCGTATTGATGAGATCATTATGTTTCATTCTTTGACACCAGAAATGCTGTTGAAAATCACTGATATACAGCTTCGAAAAGTAGTTAATCGTCTTGAGGCAAAGGGTATCAAAATGCGTATTTCACCAAAATCAGTGGCTTTTATCGCCAAAGCCGGCTATGATCCTTTATATGGTGCGCGTCCTCTCAAACGAGTCATTCAGACATATGTTTCAGATATTCTTTCGATGCGTATTCTTTCGAATAATATCAGAGAAGGCGATAATTTGTATATGGATATGAAAAACGGAAAGATTGTCTTCGAAAAAAAATCTATTAAATAAACACACTCATACAACTATGTTTTTTAATTTCTCCATTTTCTTTTCGAGTCTCGCATTTCTTTTCGGACTTGAACTCATAGCGTTTCAGAATAACTACTTGGTTTTACTGACAGCGTTTATTTCTTTGTTTACGATGTATACCGCGCACAGAATCGGACAAAAATTTTTATCCGGTATTACACCGCTTGTATTTACTTTTTCCTCGATTGCTCTTTTATATTTAGTCGATTCCGCATTGCAACAACAGTGGTTGATCGTATTGAGCACAAGTGTCTACTACCTTGCTTTTTTAGGCATATATAGGTTACGATACTATGAGAGAGATAAAACTGCGCACGGTATAATGGCTTTTGTGACGATGGCCACAAGTTTTCTCTTTTACAGCAGTTTCTACGGTATCTATCTGAATTTCGCGATACCAATAGGGGTGTTTATGCTGACATACTGCTTGGTAACGATGGTATTAAGCTACCAATATTTTATCGTCCTCGACGCGAAAGAAATACGTCGAGCGAAAATATATAGCTTACTTCTTGGTCTTGCTATGGCGGAAATAGCGTGGATCGTCAATTTTTGGCCATTTGGCTATTTGACGACAGGTGTCGTTGTTTTGATGTTTTATTATCTTTTGTGGTATATGATACAAAGCTATTTTTTACAAGCACTTTCTCAAAAACACATTTTTATGCAACTTGCACTGTTCAGTCTTTTGATAGGTATGGTACTCACCAGTACGCGATGGGTGCCGATAGCATAAGAAACAAGGTCTGTTTTTTATTATTTTTAAAGAAATCACAGTATGAAAGTTTTCAGTAAGATTATAAAATGGGTGATAGTGTTAGCGTGTATTGCGATCGTGGGCGGTATCGGATCGGTTGCTATCGAGCACTATATCATTCCAAAATTCGCGGACTCGCGTTTGTTTTCTCGTTTTGCTTTTCTGAATAAAGCAACCGAAAACACCACTATCATAAATAAGACGGAGCAAGTGGTAGTGCGTGAAGATGACTCGGTGGAAAAAATAGCTTCTCAATCGGCGACAGCCGTGGTCAAAATTGTCAGTATTGCCGATGATACGATTGCGAAAATAACTCCCGTTCAGACGGAAACGACGCCATCTTTTTTGGTGGGTTCCGGTGTTTTAGTGACCAATGACGGACTGATTGTCACGTATCGAAGAGCGATTATGGAAAAGAATGCCCATTATACGGTGATGTTGTTTAATGATACTACCTATACCGCCGATGTGGTCGGTATTGATAATTTTACCAATTTAGCGTATTTGAAAATTAAAGCAACCAATCTTCCTGCCATAGCATTTTCAAATTCTAACGATGTCCGTTCCGGAAAAAAACTGATCGCCATTGCCACATCCGCTCAAGGATATCAAAATCAATTTTCAACAGCGCTTTTGAACAATATCGATAAAACGTTCAATCTTTCAGAAAAAACCGTGGCTTCATCTGAGAAATTAGAGGGTGTGTTTACGATGGACTTTCTCAATCAACAAGAATATATCGGTGCCCCCGTTATCAACTATAATGGTGAGATGGTGGGATTGGTAGCGGTAACGGAGCTTGATAGTCGGAAGCAATATTTTGTGATACCGGCGAATGTCGTGAAATCATCGCTGGATGTCGAACTTACCGGCGATCTCGATAAACGAGCGGTACTGGGACTCTACTATATGTCCATCACCAAGGAAATCAACCTTGCATATCGATTGAATCAGGATCATGGCGCTTTGGTATTTTCTTCTTCGGGTAAGTCGAGTCTTGCGGTGATTGCCGGTTCTCCTGCCGACAAAGCAAAATTTCAAATGAATGATATCATTCTTGCCGTGAATGGCAAAGAAATTAATGTGGATAATTCGCTTTCCAATAGTATCGGACAATT
>Ga0172379_10010025_pt1 | contig 11567 bp, 6 predicted proteins | sample GrowelOW334metaG_FD_119756 | JGI IMG/M metagenome (GOLD analysis project Ga0172379, IMG submission 119756) | Groundwater microbial communities from an aquifer near a municipal landfill in Southern Ontario, Canada - Groundwater well OW334 metaG | ecosystem: Environmental > Aquatic > Deep... | reverse complement strand
TTCACCAGCATCATGCGTTTTGTTTGGATAACGTTTTGGTATTGCAATCGATAGAAATACATTCCGCTGGAGATCCCTTCGCCGCTGAACGGAACGGAATATGTAGAAGGAGACTGTACTGCATTGACCAATGTTCTCACTTCGCGGCCGAGAAGATCATATACTTTCAGTGTTACCTGCCCGGTCCCTGTAAGATCATAGGGAATAGTCGTTGCAGGATTAAACGGGTTGGGATAGTTCTGATGCAGGACGAACGACGCCGGCACTGGATGTTGCTTCGGAGCACCGGCTATGCCGGTCTGCGCATTATATCGTCCGTTCGGTGCATTGTACGGACTTTTGCGAGCGATGTTTGTTGCATCCACCGCACGGACATAGAATTCCGGTGTTGCAACAGATGCCGGAATCACTGCCGTATATTTTCCCGAATTTGTTGCAGGATCAACTACTTGACTAAGAGACATCGTTATAGGAACGTATGATGCTCCGTTATTCACAGTGTAGAATAACTGCACAGAATCCATCTTCACAGCCGATTTTGAAACAACAAATACGCTGACTGAATAATTGTTTTCCGGAGTAATTGAAATTTCCGGATCAGAGCTGATCACCATACCAGGATAGAGAACGGCTTCATACGCATTGATTGTTCCCCATCCGATATCATTGTTCGGCGCCGATGCATTGCTTGCCGTCTGCCGCAATGCATCCCGCACCTGCACCGGTGTCAGTTCAGGATGAGCGGAAAGAACCATTGCAGCCACACCTGCCACAAGCGGTGTTGCCAGCGATGTTCCATTCGACAAACCGGAGTACCCGGCACTACTTGACGTCGTCGCACAATATGTTCCGACACCGTGCGCCATAACGTCTGGTTTTATTCTGCCATCCGACGTCGGTCCATTGGAACTGAAACCCGCAAGAGTGTTGAAACTATTGACTGCACCGACAGAAATGATACTGTCTGCATCGGCAGGTGATATGAGCGACGGGGGAACGCTGCCCGCCCCTTCGTTCCCCATTGCCGTGCAGAGTACTACCCCTTTCCGCGCTGCAATGATGGCAGCTTTTGACGTAACAGCTGTTCTCCCATTTAAATCAGCGTACACGTAACTTTTTTGTCCTGGATCAAAATCGAAATATCCAAGGGAACTACTGACGATATCGGCGCCCATCGATTCCATCCATTCGATACCGGCAACATAATTGTCTTCTTCTATATTTGTTTCCGTCGGCACATACTCCGTTTTCCCTAAAATAAATTCAGCATTGTATGCCGGACTAACCAATGATCCTTCTTTATAAGCACCAACCAAGGACATGGTGGACGTGCCATGGCTATCCTGATTAAAACTATCCGTTCCCTCGTTGGCGGTAGTAGCATCTTTTTGGATAAAATCATATTCTGCGATCACATTCATCTTCTGCATTGCTTCGTGCAGCTTCCAACGGAATCCTGTATCCAGCATCCCCACCAGCACACCACGGCCTTTAATTCCTATCTTGTGCACAGCAATGGCATTAATCAATTTCATATGGGTGATTGATTTTCCGTAAAGCAGCGAATCCGGATCGGTGACAGCTCCCTGAGATTTTTCCATCGATGGTTCCACTCGCTGCACTTCCCGACTTTTCATTACCGCTACCGGTTCCACGGAACGGACGAATGGAAGAAGCTGAACTTGAAGGAGTTGCTTTGCTGTAAGATATGCAGTCGCTGCATTAAACCAGCGGGATGTGTTTTCGATCGTGATCCCCTGGCTTTTCAATTTCAAAAGGTATATTGTGGAGACCGGCAGATCTTCGTCCGTAACTATTGTGACGGAAACTTTTGTTCGCCGATGCAATGCACGTTCTGAAATACCTGTAATACGGAAGATATCTTCTGAAGAAGCGTTTTTGGATAAGGAACTGACTTCTTTCGCTGTAAAATAGATCCAGTACTTCGACCGCTGTTCCTGACCAAACACCAGCGCAACCATACTGAAGAAACAGAAAAGCGTTACTGCTTTCATTGACATCACTTTCATTCGTTACAGGAATATACATTTTTGAGGAATCGATATCAATTGACAGTTATCAAGGAGAAATTCGCTAAAAACAACGCGCAATGCACAGATTTTACCCAAACTGCGCTTTCTATAGTAGGACCAATGTCCGTAGCACCATCGTGAACAGTATGATGCAATAGTCCAATTTTGTATATTATCACAGTAACTCACTGAAAGATTCACTATTGGAACAACACCTTGTTCAAGAACTTCGTAACAAAACTAAAATCGTACTTCGTCGATAAACCAAAAACAGTTCTGCCCCCGAAGCCGACCCCGCAAAAAGAAACTCCCAAACAGCATCAACATCAGCACAAAAAATTCCCGAGCGAAAAACCAGGCGGGGTGCACCATCCGCGCGACCAGCGAAAACGGGAAACCCGGGAAGAGTACAAGCTTCGACATGAAAAACAGGATCGTGAGAAACAAAATCAACAGGTTCTCACTATTACCAAAGAAAAACCGAAAGCAGTTGTCCCGTCAGAACCCTGGGATCCTTCCACATTCAAAGTGCCAGTGGCGGACGGCAAGACGCGCTTCCAAGATTTCGATCTTCCAATAGATATCATGCACGCCATTGCCGATCTCAATTTTCATTATTGTACGCAGGTCCAAGAACAAGTCCTCCCCATCTCCATGCGGGGAGATGATGTCACCGCGCAGGCGCAGACCGGTACAGGTAAAACAGCGGCATTTCTCATTACAATCTTCGCACACATCATCCGCAATCCATTGAAAGAACAAAAGAAGGGGACTCCGCGCGCTCTGATTCTTGCGCCGACACGCGAACTGGTAATGCAGATTGAGAAGGATGCACACTTGCTCGGCAAGTATGCACCCTGCACGGTCCTCTCCCTTGTCGGCGGCATCGACTATAACAAGCAGATGCAAAGCCTGAAGCATGAAACGGTGGATGTTATCGTTGCAACTCCCGGACGATTGATCGACTTCAAGAAACAGAAACTGGTCGATCTCGGAAAAACGGAGATTCTCGTGATTGATGAAGCGGATCGGATGCTGGATATGGGTTTCATTCCTGCCGTGCGCAGCATCGTCCTGAGCACGCCGCAAAAATCTGAACGGCAGACAATGTTCTTCACTGCAACAATGAATTCTGAGGTAAAACGCCTTGCAGAATCCTGGACACGTCAGGCAATTGAAGTCACCGTCACCCCGGATACAATGGCGGTCTCTGCGATTGAACAGATTACGTACATTACCACCAAAGAAGAAAAATTCCCGCTGCTGTACAATCTGATGCAGCAAAAACAATTAGAGCGAGTACTGATTTTTGTGAATCGCCGCGATGTGGGACGGGATCTAAAAGAGAAGCTGGAAACGTACGGCATCTCCTGCACTTTGCTCTCGGGTGACGTCGACCAGCGTCAGCGGATCAAACGATTGGAGAATTTCCGCGAAGGGAAAGTGCGCGTGTTAGTGGCAACGGATGTCGCGTCGCGCGGGCTGCATGTGGATGCGATCTCTCACGTGATCAATTTCAATCTTCCGCAGGATGCCGAAGAGTTCGTCCACCGCATCGGCCGGACCGGACGCGCCGGCGCAACCGGCATCGCCATCAGTTTTGCGGATGAGGAGGATTCATACGAGATTCCGAAACTGGAAGAGTATATGAAGAGGAAGATCGAATGCATCTATCCGGATGAATTACTGCTGGCGCCGGTTACTGAGATCTTTCCGCGGAAAGATATTAAACGGGAACGACCTGCACCTCGCCGCGGAAGCAGCGGTGGAGGCAGAGGGAAACATCCGGGAAGTTCCCGTCGCCCGCCGAGGCGCACTGCATAATTGATCCTTCTTGACGACAGAAAAAAGCGCGGATGAATGTCCGCGCTTTGCGTTTTAAATCTCTGAGTTTCCCTCCATAATCAATACTTTTTCCACGTGTAGCTCACTTTCATTAAGTAACTTCCATTGTAACTAATGTCGGCACGGACGCAAGTCCGTGCACAAGTGTTTTTACCCCGAATTGTTTTACTGGAACGGTTTATTTTTATAGAGAACTATTGTCGGCACGGACGCAAGTCCGTGCAAAAGTGTTTTTTACCCTGAACTGTTTCACTGGAACGGTTTTTTTATAGAGAACTATTGTCGGCACGGACGCAAGTCCGTGCAAAAGTGTTTTTACCCCGAACTGTTTTACTGGAACGGTTTATTTTTATAGAGGACTAATGTCGGCACGGACGCAAGTCCGTGCACAAGTGTTTTTACCCCGAACTGTTTTACTGGAACGGTTTATTTTTATAGAGGACTAATGTCGGCACGGACGCAAGTCCGTGCTTTGCAGTTATGAAATACAAAGCGAAAAAACAATATCGGCTCCCCTACTATAATTACGCCAGTTCTGGATATTATTTTGTCACTTTGTGTACAAAAAATCGACTCAAATATTTCGGGTCGGTTCAAAATGGAAGTATCATATTATCCGATATTGGGAGAATTGTTGAAAGATCCTGGCAGTATATACCCAGAAGTTCTTCTTTTGCTACATTGGACCAATTTGTTATCATGCCTAACCATTTGCACGGGATTATTTTACTTGACAATCCGTACGAAGATCGGGAGTTAACGGAGAAACGATTTGAGATCAGAAATAATTCTCTTTCCGTAATCATCAGAACTTTTAAAGCTGCAGTAACAGCTAGAGTTCGAGAAAAACACCCTTCCCTTCTACTCTGGCAAGAAAGATATTATGATCGAATAGTCCGTAACGAAAAAGAATTGCAGATTGTTAGGAATTATATAATGAACAATCCTTTACAGTGGGAAGAGGATCGCAATAATTCCATAAATATTTTGATGTGATAACTACTTCATTGGAACGGTGTTGCCACCGTTCCGACAGAGATGGCTTATTTTAAGAGGACTAATGTCGGCACGGACGCAAGTCCGTGCAAAAGTGTTTTTTACCCTGAACTGTTTTACTGGAACGGCGTTGCCACCGTTCCGACAGAGATGGTTTATTTTTATAGAGGACTAATGTCGGCATGGACGCAAGTCCGTGCAAAAGTGTTTTTTACCCTGAACTGTTTTACTGGAACGGTGTTGCCACCGTTCCGACAATTATGGTATTTCAAACTTCTACAACCGCAGGTTTTTCCGGCACCGGTTCTTCAACAAGATTTTTTTCTTTTGAGAAGAACGTATACATGGCAGGAATAACGAAGAGAGTCAATACGAGTGAAAAGAAAACCCCGCCGATCACAACAATCCCCATGGAGATGCGGCTCTTGGCCCCGCTGCCGAGTGCGAGCGCAATGGGCAGCGCGCCGAGCATGGTGGCAAGGCTTGTCATCAGAATGGGGCGGAAACGGGATACCGCTGCAATTTGTGCCGCTTCGAGTAATCGCACCCCTTTCGTCTTCTGCTGGTTCGCAAATTCAACAATCAAAATACCGTTCTTCGTCACCAGACCGATGAGCATAATAATGCCGATCTGACTGAAAATATTCAGTGTCTGTCCCATCAACCAAAGCGAGGCAAGCGCACCGGCGAGGGCAAGTGGAACCGTAAGCATGATCGTGACAGGATCGACAAAACTTTCAAACTGTGCGGCAAGAATCAGGTAGATGAGTATCAGCGCAAGTATGAAAGCAAACATCGTGTTGGAGGAGCTTTCCTGGTAATCGCGCGATGCACCGCTCAGCGCCGTCGCAAAGGATTCGTCCAGCACACTCTTTGCAATGCGGTCCATCTCTTTGATGCCATCGCCAATAGTTTTTCCGGGAGCAAGACCGGCAGAGATCGTAGCCGCTTTAAACCGGTTGAAGTGATACAGTTGCGGCGGCGCGCTTTGTTCGCGAAGCACTACAAGATTGTCCAGTTGCACCAACTCGCCGCGTGAATTCCTGACATAGAGCGAGGTCAGGTCGAGCGGTTCGTCCCGGTTAGATCGATCCACTTGACCGATCACCTGATACTGGAATCCGTTCATTTCAAAGTACGAAAATCGTTGTCCGCTGAACGCAAGCTGCAATGTTTGCGCGATATCGATGACCGAAACACCGAGTGTGCGTGCACGGTCGCGGTCAATGGAGATATCAAGCTGCGGCCTGTTGAATTTCAGATTTACATCCGCGTTGAGCAGTACGCTGCTTTTGTTCGCTTCCTCCATAAATTTGGGAACGAACTCGCGGAGCTTCTCAAAATTCTGATTCTGCAGAACATACTGAACTGGCTGTCCGCGGCCTCCACCGCCCACCAAGATCGTTTGTTCCTGGATGACGAATGCTCGGGCTTCTGTAAAGTTGCGCATGGACATGGCGAGATAATCAGCGATCTGCTGCTGTGACCGGTCCCGGTCGAACGGGTCGCTGAGACGCAGCCGTACAAAGCCAGTGTTCGTAGCGCCGGAGCCTGCAAACCCGGGAGCGGTAACACTCAAGGCAATTCGTTTTTCAGGAATTGAGTCGCCAATGAACGAAACAATCCGATCCATGAATGCATCGGTATATTCGAAGGAAGCTCCTTCCGGTCCGGTTATTTGCAACCGCAATTGACTTCGGTCATCCAGCGGCGCAAGTTCAGACTGCAGCGTTCTGCCGAAGAAAACGATAAGGACCAGCGATGCAGCGATGGTCACTATCGCAATCCAACGGTGTTTCATTCCGACTGTAAGAGTCCGACCATAGAATGCATTCATTCGTTCAAAAAATGGTTCGGTGAATTTATAGAATCTGCTATGAGTACGGTTCTTCCGGATGAGATGAGCATTCAGCATCGGCGTAAGGGATAACGAGACAAACGCCGAGATAAGCACAGCGCCGGCAAGGACGATACCAAATTCACGAAACAACCGTCCGACAAATCCCTGTAGAAAAATAATTGGAAGGAATACCGCGGCAAGTGTAATGGATGTTGAAATGACCACGAAAAAGATCTCTTTGGAACCTGCAAATGCCGCTTCCATCGGCGGCATTCCCAGTTCAACCTTTTTAAAAATATTTTCTGTCACCACGATACCATCATCCACCACAAGACCTGTTGCCAGTACAATGGCGAGCAGCGTCAGCACATTGATGGAAAATCCCATGATGTACATGATAAAGAACGCGCCGATCAGAGAGACGGGAATATCGATCAACGGACGAAATGCAATAATCCACTCCCGGAAGAAGAGAAAGATTATTCCGACCACCAGGAGCACTGCAATGAAGATTGTTTCCTGCACTTCCACGATGGAATGCTTCACAAATAGTGTATTGTCCATTGCGATATCAAGCGTAATATCCGCAGGCAAATCTTTTTTAATCTGCTCGATTCTTCGGTAGAATTCGTCGGCAATTTCCACATAATTGCTGCCAGGCTGCGGCACAATTGCAACGGCCACCATCGGCGTTCCCGATTGTTTCAAGATCGTCTCTTCATTTTCCGGTCCGAGATTGGCAAAACCAATATCACTGACGCGGACAATATTCGTTCCGTCGGATTTTATGATGAGATTATTGAAATCATCGAGTGTTTTCAATCTCCCCTTGGTATTGACGATCAACTCGGTTTGGCTGCCGGTAATTTTTCCGGACGGTAGTTCGACATTTTCACGCCCGAGCGCATTCCGGATATCCAACGGCGTCAATCCATACGCGGAAAGTTTTCCGGGATCCATCCAGATGCGCATGGCATAGCGTTTCATTCCCCATATCTGCGTGGTGCTGACGCCGGGAATTGTTTGGAGGTTTTGCGCAATAATATTTTCCGCATAGTCGCTCACTTCCAATTGATTGCGCGTATTGCTTTGCACCGTCATGGAAATAATTGCGTCCGAGTTTGCATCGCTCTTGGTCACAACGGGAGGAGCATCAATATCCTGCGGAAGCTGGCGCTGGGCGCCGGAGACTTTGTCGCGCACATCGTTCGCAGCAGCTTCAAGGTCCGCATCCAGATTGAACTCAACGGATATATTGCTCGATCCCTGGCTGCTGCTGGACGAAATGTTCCGTACGCCGGCGATACCGTTGATCGCTTTCTCCAGCGGCTCGGTGATCTGGGATTCGATCACATCCGCATTCGCACCGGTATAACTCGTCCGCACATTGATGAACGGCGGATCGATGGCGGGATATTCCCGTACACCGAGGAAATTAAAACTGATGACGCCGAATAGAATGATCATCAATGACATGACGATCGCGAGGACAGGACGGCGTATGCTGACGGAGGCAAGGCTCATAGAACGATATTGAATTATTCCGCGCGGTGGCGCAGTTAGTAACACTTCTTTGCGGCTTTGCGTGAGAAATCTGTCTATTTATTTCACAATTACATTGACCGTCATACCGGTACGTAGCTGCATTAATCCGGTTGTCAACACGGTGTCTCCCGATGACAATCCTTCAGTAATTTGCACCGTCGATGCGGTCCGGATTCCTATTTTCACCGGGACTGCTACTGCGGCGCCGTTCTTTTTCACAAAAATCGACTGCCCTTTTAAGACGGGAATAACGCATTGCGTCGGTACCATGAGCGCGTCGGTGATTTGTTTTAGTCGGAGCTCGATCTGCACGTACGAGCCGGGAAGAATGCGTTCATTTTTATTGTCCACCAGAGCCCGTAGCTGCAGCGTGCGTGTTGTCGGATCGACTTTTGGCTCGATGGCGTACAGTTTCCCGGTAAACTTCAATTTTGTCTCTTCACTGTTGAATTGCACGATATCCCCGACGCCAACCAGAGGAGCATACTTTTCCGGGATGGAAAAATCCACTTTCAGCAGATCGATCTTTTGCATGGAGGCGATGCGCGTTGTTTGAGAAACATATCCGCCTTCGCTGATGTATCGCAAACCGATTCTACCTTCGAACGGCGCACGGATCTCCCGCTTGCGGATCATCGCGGCAAGATTATCGCGGTCTGCTTTCAGCGTATTTACCTGGTTCACGGAAATATCATACTGCTCTTTACTGATACCGCTGACACCGTACAACTGTTTCTGCCGTTTTTCCTGTTCAACGGCAAGTTGTATCTGCAATTGTGTTTTGTTCAACTGTGCCTGCAGGTCATCATCGTTGATTTTCACCAGCAGATCATTCTTTTTTACATGGGACCCTTCGGTGAAATATATTCGTTCGATACGGCCGGCCGCTTCTGTCGTCAGATCCACTGCTTCCGATGCAAGGACAGTACCTGAGGAACGGACAACATTATCCAACGCCTGCGGCAGAACAACAAATCCGTTGACCGTTGCCGGTCCTGCCTGGCGCTTTGGCTGTGAAGCGGCGTTGCCGCTTTTCGATCCGCACGATGGAAGAAACAGCAGAGTGCAGACAATAATTGAAAACAAAAGGCTGCGATTGAGTAGGGTTGTCATGAAGATATGCGGAATTACTGTAAAAATTTCTTTCAATATACTATAAATAGACAACACATATCTACAGAAGTTTATTCCGCCAGCAGTCAAATATTTACAATTGTCTTTGATTGCTTTGCGGAATTACTTTCCTTACTTTTCACCCGTTCAACCGGCAAATTAATCACTTTACCCAGAAAGTCATATGAAAAAAATCTTGTTCCTTTCTCTACTTTCAACGCTGCTCGTTGCACAACAACCAACACCTTTTGCAAGTGAATCCGCCCGCCCATCGGAAGAGTGGGTGAAGCATGGCATCATTTATGAGATCTATCCTCGCTCCTTTTCCAAAGAGGGAACATTTGCGGGAATCGAGCAGAAACTTCCCGAATTGAAAAAACTCGGTGTCACCATTCTCTGGCTGATGCCGATCCATCCGGTCGGGGAAGAAAAACGGAAAGGTTCGCTCGGATCGCCGTATTCCATCAAAGACTATTACGGCATCAATCCCGAATTCGGCACGCTCGATGATTTCCAGAGATTGGTGAACACATCGCATGAGTTGGGATTCAAGATCATCATCGACCTTGTTGCTAACCACACCTCGTGGGACAGCAAAATGTTCAAAGAGCATCCCGAATGGTTCACGAAAGATTCTGCCGGAACATTTGTTCCCCCGGTTGCAGATTGGTCCGATGTTGTGGATCTGAATTACGACCGCCCGGAACTGCGACGGTATATGATCGAAATGCTGAAATATTGGGTGCGTGATATCGGGCTGGACGGATTCCGCTGCGATGTGGCAGAAATGGTTCCGACTGATTTTTGGAACGAAGCACGTGCCGCGCTCGATTCGATCAAACCGATCGTAATGCTTGCAGAAGGACAATATCCCGAACATCACCTGAAAGCGTTCGATCTGACCTATTCATGGAATTTCTATCAAACAATTGCTCCAGTCATGAGTGGCATAAAGCCCGCGTCAGAATTCGATTCAGTGCTTATCCGTGAAGCGTCGGCGTACCCGAAAGGATCCATCCGCATGCGCTTCAGTTCCAATCATGACGAAAATGCATGGGATAAACCGGATGTAGAGAAGTTCGGAACGGACGGCGCCCGTCTTGCAGCCGTTCTCGTTTCAACGTATCCCGGTGCACCGTTACTCTATAATGGACAAGAAGCAGGAAACAATACAAAACTTCAACTATTTGAGAAAGTTGACATCGACTGGACAAAAGGAAAACAGTTCAGACAGTTTTATACATCGCTCTATTCTATACGCGCCAGCAATCCCTCACTTGCAACTGGGGATTACCAGTGTGTGAAAAACAGTTCTGCCGATCGTGTGTATTCGTTCATCCGAACTGACGGGAAAAATACAGTTCTGACAGTGCTTAATTTTTCCGGCGAGATACAGAAGGTTAAACTGGAACTGCCGAAGATCTTTTCTTCATTGAAATTCACGGATCCTTTTACCGGGAAAACATCGAAGTATAAGAATGTGGAATCGATGAAACTGCCGAAGTTTGGATACAAACTGTTTGTCGTTGAGTAATTTTCCTTCCTATCTATTTGATGTCACCACAGCAGGTCCTTGTTAACAGACCCGCTGTGGTGACAAAGCTTTCCGCAATCATGACCAAAACGGATTATTCCATTTCGATGCTGAAGGCACAGACCGCCTCGTTGCCATTCGGCCTGTTCGCCGTTGCTGAATTCTTAATCTTTGTTGCTGTGCGGGGATTCGGACCGGTGAAAGAAGCGAGCGATATTTTGCTGCCATGGTACTTCCTTTCGGTGTTTGTTGTAGGAATTGTGCTTCACGAATTGATCCATGGGATCGCATGGATGATTGCCGGCAGACTCTCGTTCAAACAGATGAAATTCGGTTTTCAATGGAAATCGTTCACTCCGTATGCGCATTGTACTGTACCGATCCGGAAGAACGCCTACGTTATCGGTACGATAATGCCGGCGATCATTTTGGGAGTTCTGCCCTTTGGAATTTCACTGCTGAACGGAAATGGCTGGATATTGATCTTCGGAATTCTTTTTACATTTGCCGCAATTGGAGATTTTATGATCATCTGGCTCATCCGTTCAGTTGCCGGAGATGCGCTGGTAGAAGATCATCCTGAAAATGCAGGATGTTATGTGTACGAAGAAGAGAACGTCGATGCTTCGTCTACGACAAAGCTCCTTTAAAAGACACAACG
>Ga0172379_10010024_pt1 | contig 11568 bp, 7 predicted proteins | sample GrowelOW334metaG_FD_119756 | JGI IMG/M metagenome (GOLD analysis project Ga0172379, IMG submission 119756) | Groundwater microbial communities from an aquifer near a municipal landfill in Southern Ontario, Canada - Groundwater well OW334 metaG | ecosystem: Environmental > Aquatic > Deep... | reverse complement strand
AATCTTAATAGCCCAGAATTAATCAATGAGGTCTATCTCGGGGTGTTAAATTTTGTTCATAACAACACCGCCGCAACCATCTTTAACGACAACATCTTGATCAACTTTGGTAAAGTCGAGGTCGGTGACAACATAGCCAGACTTGAGATTACAAAAAACATGTTCGACACCTTTGCAGACGGTAAACTGACTGACGCTCTAATGAATCTCTTTACCAGAGAAAGCATCACTTCGCCGCTGTTTAATTACAAAGTCAAGGTCGGTACTTGGGTTGCCCAGGCAGTGCTGACCACCAAGCTTTTTGATAGTCTCGGTCTCAACATCGATCCGACACTTTTCGACGGTGGTGACTTTTATGATATTTTGACCGGCGACCTTAGCTCTCTGACTCGACTCGGCTCGACCTTTGTCGACCGCGCACTTAATATAAAGCCGGGTACTACTCTGCTAATTGTAAATGCCGTCAGTCCGCAAGGACGAAAATGCGCCCTGCAATCCGCCGGTGGCGGACTGCTCGGCAGCGCTTTTGGCCTGAATAATTTTCCAATAGACAAACTAAATCTAAATGCCGGCGACTTTCTCGCGACCCTGGGTCAGGAAAAGATCGAGGAATCACTCAGTCTGCCACGCGGAACTTTCCGCGTCGACGATCCGAGCAAGCCGGAGACCGACACTCTACAAAATTTGGTTAAAAACGTCAATGTAATAAACTTTTTTGCCGCCTTCAAACTGCCAATCGACACCACAAATATTTTCAACGGAGCAACGTTCGATCAAGCCGTCCGAGACATCCTGGGAGACGAAAGATACGGTAGAGTTTCCGGATCCTCGCCTCAATACAAACTCGCTCAGGTCAAATCATTTTTGAGCGCTTCCCTGACAGTCACGGGGACATCAAGCGAGGGAGTCAAAACACTGGAAAAATTACTATTTGAAATTTTGAGTCAATCCAGCGGACTGTACCAGACCCTAGCCTCGACCGGCTCGAGCAGCGCCACGCTGAGCAAACCTATCACTTCTGATATGAGTGGGGATGCCGCAAACGCGTATGCCAGCTACAATCAGCAGGTCAGAGTTTTTTACGATCAGGTAAATAGTCTGGATAATCAGCTGGGGCTACCAAGATTTTCTACCTTTTTGTTCCTAGCCGGTCAGACCAAGCCGTCAAAATACATCAGTAATGTCGGCAACGCTTTGGGGACAAAAGTTGGCGAGATGGAGCTGGCCAAACTTCTCGGCATGGATGAGATCGAAGCAAATAGCGCGATTACCATCGGCACCCACCTGACCAACTTCTTTTCCTGTAACGGTCCCGGCGAGCAGATGGTCGGCAACGAATGTCGTGTCGGGGGCGGTTTTTACAAGACAAATGCCGATGGAACAACGACTCTGGTACGAGAGCAAAGTCCGTATTACCACAAATGGGGCACGCTTTACGAAAATTTAGATCAGGTTTTTAATCTAAATTTAGACCGGTTTGCCGGCTTTGATGACGGCACATTTAGCTATATTTTGGACAACCCAAATCAAACTGTTTCTGTCTTATTGCAGATCGGCGCCGAAAAACTCGATTCTAAGATTGGGCTGAAAAGCAAAAACGATGACGGAAATATAAACATCGTTTCTTTTGCCGGGTTGTACCAATTTATGACAGTTGATGAATACAGCGCTGATGTCGCTACTTGCCGCGCACAAGTCTACCCGAACAACGAGGATCTTGATCTCGACAATCGAATTGCCGTCGCGGTCAAAAAGGTGAAAACGACGCGTGTCGATGTGTCTGATCCAAAAGTTTCAAATTCCGATGTTTCAGTAATGTTGACAGCTCAGAGCGATTTAATTAAATTGCAACAGCAAGCTGATGATTTAACAGCGACTGAGAGAGCTTGTATCGAGCAAAATAGAGTCTTGTCGCCCAACTATCAAGATCGTTTCAAAGCTTGGGCTGAGCTGGCAGGAGCGACAGAGATTCATCGCCTTGTCTCAGATATTACGATCGATGTACCGGGTTGCCGACCTACCGAAGAAAACGGCTATAGTTGCAAAGAAAATATCGGCGTTGATATGCCTGTCGAAGATATTCAGAAAGTTTTTCACGGCGATTTGCGTTATCTGGAAGCAGTCGGTATGGCGGTCTCGGCAAATTTTGTTTTCGTCGAAATTGGAAATATCGGCACCAGAAATTGTAACCCCGACGAAAAAGATGGTTGCAATCAAGCCGTGCCGGAGGAAATGAGAATATCGTATGAGGAGATCAAGGTGGCAATCTTTGGCATACCTGACGATCAAGCCATCGCTCTAGCGACTTGGAACGAGGAAAATACCCTGGCAGGGATTGATTATAAGCCAAATCCCGACACCACTTCGACTGTTGCTACGGTCAATTGCAATACGACCAGTGACGCTTTGCTCTCAGGCATCGCCAACTGTTTTGCCGGCGCGAGCAAGAAGAATGACGCGCTGTACACGATAGACCAAACTCTAAATTTTCAATACGGCTACAACGATGCCAATGTTGCAACGGAAAAGACAAAAGTACAAGAGATATTAGACCAAGGAAACAGCGACATTGCCAAAGATTGTGCCGGAGCTTTTACAGACCCGGTTGACATTGAGGTATGTCTGCAGGGAGCCAGAGACAGTGTATCTGTGGCGCAAAAGCGACAAGATTTACTTAACCATTCTGATTCGGTTAAACTCGACAAGAATAGCCCCGCAGTCATCGATGTCCAGCAGAGCGCCAAGAAGGCGGCTCAGGATAAGATTAAATACGATATGATGGACATCGTGCTGTGGAAATTGGATGAAAATATCTTCCCCGGTTTTTCACAGATTATGTTTACCGGCAACGGATCCGAACGTTGGGCGGCACTGGCGCAATACACCCGCGCCGGCTTGACCAACGGCCACTTGTTTGGCATCAATTTTGAGTCTGTCGATCCTTCACTCGTCAATGCGGCTGCCGGCGGGATTGCCTATCTGGCCGCGGGAACCAACGAAGCCGCTAAAGCTGAGGCGCTAAAAAACTTCGGCAACACGGAATTTTCTACTCTAACCAGCTTTCTTTCCGACCATTCGGAGAAATGGCTTGGCTTCAAACTCGACAAGAATATGTCCGAGGGACTCTTGACCAGTATCTTTACCGGTGATTGGGGTGGAAAGGCGCTGACGCTTGACGGAGTCTTGAGTGAAGATGGTGCTACAACGACATCTTTTCTCGACTCAGATCACCTTACTCTCGGTGGCGCTGTTCAAAACTTCGGGCTATCAAAGATCTTCGGCTGGGCTGACAGACAACTCGGGCTGACCCCCGGTCAATCGATGGAATTGTTTTCAGCGACAAAGAATTTATATCAGGCGATCAAGGCATATCAAGCCGCCAAAGCAACCCTCAGTGCAGCACAAGAAATCGGAGACCCGGAGAGTATCGCAAAGTTTACTGCAGCAAAAGACGCCGCCTACCAAGGTATACGCGCGGCCGCCGGCGCTTTGGTCCAGATCGGCATCAGTATCATGGTTGATAAATTACTAGGCAAAACTCTGGGGAGTATCGAGGAACAGCTCGGGCTGGTCCCCGGCTCTCTGGCACCACTCGTCTCAACTGCTATCTATGCCGGTGTCGTGGCCGCGGCCAATGCCGGTGTCTTTGGTTCGGCAGCCGTTGGCTTCTTGCCGGCGCTCGGACCGTGGGGAATCGCAGCTGTCGTGATCATGTTTGCTCTATCAAACTTGCTCGGTGTTTACCGAATTGAATACTGGTGCTCAGCCGACGGTTATTACCCTCGTATCGGCACCGCTGACGAAAGTAAAAATGATGTCACCGGACTTGGCGAAATGGGGGGAAGGGTCGGAGGAAATCTCAACACCACCATCCAACGTTTGTCGGTCTTGGCAGCGCAGTACAAAGCTCAGAGGCTGATCGGCGACACGCTGGAAATTCAATACAACGGTGACTATAACGACGCCGAAGGTTTACCCACTATCCCAATCCAGATTATGACTGGACGCACTGAAGATGTTGACTACTGGAAGGAAAATGTTGGCAGCAATATGTGCCAACAAAAAATCGGCGACGGAATTAATGTTCTTTTCAACGGCCAAGCCGCTGTTTGTGATGCTGGTATGCAACGGATGGGTCTGTGGCAAAATCCGCAAACAACCGCCTGGACACACATCGGGTTTTAATATAAAAAATTTCTAATTGATCTAATTGACCTAAACTCTAAACAAATCCCAAATCCCAACTACTAAACATTTGAGTCATTGGTTTTTGGTGCTTGTTTAGGTTAATTAGACCTGCCTGCCGGCAGGCAGGAATTAGATTAATTAGGTCAATTTTATGTTCACCACTTCACAATAATTCTCACCGATCGGACCGAGTTTTGGCCAAGTCTTTTGTTGACAGAGTCGATCAGGTCTTCTTTTTGGATTTCCAGCTCTGAGGCCGCCGGTGAAGAGTTGACAGAAACCTTCAAAACGCCGCGTAAAAAAGAGATGGCTTGAAAACGCCCATCGCCCCATTCATCGGCATAAAAACAAATTTGAGCCGATCTGACGGTTCCTGACAGCTTCTTCTTGGCCAAGGCTGACATCAATATTTTGTCTAGCTTTTCCATAATTAGTTTCCAGAGTTTCTACAAATTACAAATCCTATACGTATATACAAATAATCCGAGTGTCCCCATTTGTATCTTTGTATGAAATTTGTAATTTGTAGAATTACTTTTTTGTAGAATTACTTTTAAAGTTTAATAATTCTCGCCTGTCCGATCAGACACCGCGACAGATGTTCTTCCTCGGTAGTTGTGATTATCGTCTGATATTTCTCGATCAAGTCACAAAGATGCTCTCGCCTACTGCGATCAAATTCCGAAAAAACATCGTCAAGTAAAAGTAATGGTTGATTTTTTTTGTCATCGGAAAGAAATTCAAGCTCAGCCATCTTAAGTGCCAAAACAGCTGATCTGGTTTCCCCCCTTGAGGCAAAATTAGCGGCATTACAATTGTTTAAATTGAATATTAGATCGTCTCGGTGCGGCCCGATCAGGGTGTGGCCAGACGCAATTTCACGCCGTTGGTGAGATAGTAATTCAACAGAAAAATCATCGCCTGCGTTAGTATGATAGTTCAGGTCGAGCTGATCAGACCTGCCAGAAATTTTTGAATACAGTGCCGACAGGTGGTCGTTTAGCCGCACAACAGTCTTGACTCTGGCGTCAATTATTTTTTTTCCTTCCCGAACTAATTCGTTGTTCCAATAATCAAGCTCGTCAACTGAGGCCTGATTTGATCGAATTCGCTGCAAAAGCGAGTTGCGTTCTTGGCGGATCTTTTCATAGCGAACAAGCGTACGAAGATAATCACGATCAGATTGACTAATCATGATATCGAGAAATTTGCGCCTGATCCGCGGAGAACCAGTAATAATCTCTAATGTTTCTGGTGAAAAAATTACACTGCGCAGACGGCCTATAAACTCAGACTGTTTTTTGACTACACCTTTATCTTTGACCTGAAAGATAAAGCTGGGGGTTTTTTGTAAAAACATCTCTATCTTGTCCACCTTGGCTCGACTGCCAGACAGAGACAGGTCGCCATTTATCCGCGCGTAGTCAGCGTCAATTTTAATTAAATTTTTTTTATTATCGTCGCGAAAAGAGCGACAAAAAGACAAGATAGCAATCGACTCGAGAATATTGCTTTTACCAACTCCGTTCGGACCGATAAATATTGTTGTTTGGTCAAGATCTATTTCAAAATCACTATGATTGCGAAAATTTGTTAATTTGAGATGTTTAAGCATAAGCAGCTTAGGTTACTTAGGTTACTTAAGCCACCTAATATAATATTTAGCTATCTAATTTTAGTGGCATAATAATGTAAAAATAGTCAGGATCTTTTGGTGTCTTTATAGCTCCGGCAGCTGTCGACTCGTTGAAATTTAAGATTATTTCTTCGTCACTGATAACATTTAAGATATCGAGCATGTAGCGGGCATTGAAAGCGATTTCGACATCACCACCAGTGGTTTCTGAGGCGATTGAAGACTTGGCTGTGCCTGACTCAGAGACAATTGAGGAGATCGTCAGGTCATTTTTTTTGACAATAACCCTAACATTATTATTGGCCGAGTCCCTGGCAAACAGAGAGGACATTTTTACCGCTGACAAAATATCACTCAGCTTAGTTTTGGCGGTGATTTTAAATGACTCTGGCACGATCTGGCTATAATTTGGAAAGGCGCCTTCGATTAGTCGTGAGACAATATAGGTGTTGCCAACTGAAAAAGAAATCTGGTTTTCTTTAGCTGAAATATTAACATCCTCAACACCATCCTCGGTCGAAATTAATCTCAAAACCTCAGCAGCTGTTCTAAGTGGGACAATTAAGTTTTGCTCTGCAACTTCGGTCTCAAGTGTAATTTTTTTCTCGGCTAAACGATACGAGTCAGTCGCTGCCAACGTTAATTTATTGCCTGAAAATTGACAGTAAATTCCTGCCAAGACTGGGCGTGTTTCGTCGGTAGCAGCAGCAATATTTACTTTTTTAAAGGCATCAATAAGTTTGGTTCTAGAAATTTTAGCAACCACCTCTGTCGGCGGTTTTGGTACCGTTGGAAACTCCTCAGCAGAGATACCTTGAATAGTTGCCTCAAAATGTTCAGATTTTAATTTTCCTGAAGCCGCCTCTGTCACCAATTCGATCGACTCATCTTTATTATTTAAAACAAAATCAGAGAGCAATCTGACCGGCAGGGTGAGCTCTCCGTCTTCCTCAATCTTGCCAATAACTTGAGTTGAGATACCGACCTCAAGGTTGGTCGCCGACATTTGAATTTTTCCTTTTTTTGCCGATATTAAAACATTGTTTAAAACCGGCAATGTTGCCCTAGATCCAACAATCCGAGAAATTTGATTTAAGCCTTTGGCAAAGTTTGACTGCAATACAACTATTTTCATTTATTTCACCTTTCTTAGTTATTTTTCCACAGTATTATTTAAATTTGTGGATTACTTTGTTTGGTTTATCGTTTCTTTTTCCGCTTTCAGCCAGAATATTTTTTATTTTGTCAAAACGGTTGTGAATAACTGCTTTTTGAAGGCTTGTTAACTGTGGACTATTTGTGGCAAACTACAGAATTTTTCAAACCTACTAATTTTCTATTTATTTTCCCCAGTTTTTACCACGTAAATCAACACTGTTTTCCACTGCTTTAATCGCTTTTTTTTCGCTCTAATAAACATTTTTTAAACATTTCCACAGTTTCCACAGTCCTTATTACTATTATTATCTAATATACCTCTTTTTATTAACTAACCGAGGAATAGATTCTGTCTTTCAAAATAGTGAGGTCTTCTTTTACTCTTAAATCAGAGGATATATTTGTTTCAATCTTCTTACATCCATGCATAATTGTTGAATGATCTTTTCCACCCATCTTTCGACCAATTTCTGGATATGACAAATTGCAAAGATGGCGAAGTAGATAAATAATTATATGACGAGCAGAGACAAATTCCTTGGTTCGTTTTGGACCAAGCAAGTCTTCTATGGGAATGTTATAAAATTTATGAACTTCGCGAATTACAACATCGGGAGTAAGTGTTTGTTGTTTTTCTATAACCATGTTGGAGAGAATTTCTTTGGTTTTTTCGAGAGTAATATCGCACTCGGTCAAACTACAGGCCGCCAGAACTTTGTTGAGCGCTCCTTCGAGTTCTCGGACAGACGAACTGATGCTGCTGGCAATATAGGAGATAACAACATCGTCAACTTCCTTTTTAAGCTGTACTGCTTTGTGGCGCAGGATTGCTTCTCTTGTTTCTAGATCCGGTTGGCTGATGTCGCAGACCATCCCCCCTTCAAAACGGGTTTTGAGTCGAATCTCAAGTCCTTTGATGTCCTTCGGTGTTCGATCTGATGTCAGGATAACCTGTTTTTTATTTTGGTATAAATGGTTAAAGGTATGAAAAAACTCATCCTGTGTCCCCTCTTTGCTTGATAAAAATTGAATATCATCGATCAGAAGAAGATCGACATTGCGATAACGAGTTTTGAAATCCTTTGCTTTGCCGAAGCCCTGACCGACAGCCTGAATAAAATCATTGATAAAAGTTTCTGTTGAAACATAAAGGACTTTTTTATTTGGATGCTTTTTTAATAATTCATGGCCGACAGCCTGAATTAGATGAGTCTTGCCAAGTCCTGAGTCCCCATAAATGTAAAGAGGATTGTATTGTGATCCAGGATTTGCGGCAACTGCGATAGCGGCAGCGTGAGCGAGTTGATTAGAGGGACCAACAATAAAATTTTCAAAAACATAATTATCACTTAGAGTTGTGTTTTGAGGTAGTGGTTGAGACGTGCTTTTTTGTAGTGACGAGTGAACAGGTTTTTCCACAGGCTTGTGGATAAGTTTGTCTTGAACAAATGCGATGACCTGGTCTGGCTGAGGTGTGGCAATCTTAAATTTTACTACTGGTGACTTTTCCCCTGTCTGTTTTTCGATCGCCCGTTCAAGCTCTTTTATATATTTCTTTTTGAGCCAGTCCTCAACAAAAAAAGTTGGCACTCCGACTGTAAAAACGTTCTTTTTTTGCTCAAAGATAAAGGTGTTTTTGAACCAGGTTTCAAAATTGGCTTTTGACAGTGTGACTTGGAGTTCACCTAGAACACTGCGCCAAAGTTCGTTTAAATCCATCATCTACCTCGAGAGTTAAATAAGTCTTTCTGAAATATAACAAGTTATCCACAGTTGATGCAATACGGCGGGTTTCGAAGCATCTAAAACGTCCTGCCAAGTTGTAGTATTTAGAAAAAAGATAATAGGACATATATGTTTGAATTCTTTACTAATATTTTATATAAAATGGTGGAGCAACTGTTCACATATCTTGTCATTTCGACCCTATGAGCTCTGCGAATAGTCGGAGAAATCTTTTATTAGACAAGAAACAAGATCTCTCCACCCTCGATGAACCGAGGAGTCGAGATGACAATATGAAGCGAGTGAGCAGTTACTCTGACCAAGAGTTGATTTTGACCCGAAATTATGTTAGAGTGTTCTAGTTATGAAACCAACATACAACCCAAACAAACGCAGGCGACAGAGAACGCATGGTTTTCTCAAAAGAATGGCGACTTTAAGCGGTCGACTTGTTTTGAGACGTCGCAGAGCCAAAAAAAGAAAAATTCTTGCAGTCTAGTCAAATAGCCACATTTTATAGTTTACAAAAAATGAGCGTCAAGCTCTTTTTTAAAATAAATTACTACTACTGCAGGTCAATAATTCAAATATAAAAATTACTCATGGCTGTTAACTTTTAACCTCATAACTGTTATCTTACATCTATGCTTGCCAAATCAAATCGTTTACAAAAAGACAAAGATTTTTCAAAAGTTTTCCGCTCCAGTCGACCTGTTTTTGCCGGTAATTTAAATTTGCGAGCGATGAAACGGTCTGATATCGGACCGAGTCGATTTGGCTTTGTCATCAGCAATAAGATTGAGAAGCGGGCGACACGACGCAACGGATTGAAGCGACGGCTGAGAGCGGCCGTACGAGAGCTGACACCATCGATTAAAACCGGACTAAATATTGTTATTACAGTCAAACAAAACTATAACTACCCGTATAATTATATAGAGATTAAAACCGATCTAAAGTCCGCCTGTGCAAAGATTGGTCTTTTGTTATGAAAAAACTGCTTGTAAAAATCATCAATCTTTATCAACAAACCCTCTCTCCTGATACCGGCTGGCTCAAACATCGTCACCCGTTTGGCTATTGCAAGTTTACCCCGACCTGTTCAGAGTACGCCAAACATGCTATATTAAAACACGGTTCGATCAAAGGGCTTGTGCTCGGCACTTGGCGGGTTTTACGTTGTAATCCCTGGAGCAAAGGTGGAATTGATAATGTTTAAAATGTTAAAATCCTAAATTCCTGCCTGCCGGCAGGCAGGTCTAATTAACCTAAACAAGCACCAATATCTAACGACTAAAACTTATAAATTGGGATTTGTTTAGAATAATTAGGTCAATTAGAAATTAGGTCAATTTTTTATGAAAGCTTTCTTTTATACGCTTCTCTATCAGCCGCTCTACAATTTTCTTATTTTACTTGCTTGGTTAATCCCCGGGCATTCGATGGGTGTAGCAATTATTGTTTTGACTGTCATTATTCGTTTGATATTATTACCGCAATCACTGAAGGCAGCGAAGCTGCAAGTCAAAAATTTCGAGCTTCAGCCCAAGATAAACAAAATTCGCAGCGAGATAAAGGATCAGCGCGAACAATCACAAGCGATGATGAATTTGTACAAAGAGGAGGGTGTCTCCCCCTTTGGCTCCTGTCTGCCTCTTCTGATTCAATTACCACTCTTGATCGTTCTCTATACCGTCTTCCGCAATGGGCTGGCGGCAATCAATGTAAAAGACCTGTACTCTTTTGTTCCGCATGCTTTTGCGATAAATAATTCATTTTTTGGTCTTGATCTGACCAAGGCTGATCCATGGATCTTACCGATCATTGCCGGTGTGTCACAGCTTGTACTGTCACTGATGATGATGCCGCCTCAGCCAAAAACTGCTGGCGAGAAGGCTGATCCGACCGCGATGATGAGCCGTCAGATGACCTATTTTTTGCCGATCATGACAGTGTTTATCGGTCGATCGATGCCGGCGGCATTAATTATTTATTGGATTGTCACCACTCTCTTTAGCCTTGTCCAGCAATGGTATGTTAATAAAATTATTGCCAGTGAGAAATTAAAAATCAAAAGCGGCGCTCTATCTACTCCTGTCACACCGATTACTCCCAATGTATCTACCAAATCCGAACCTCCAAAGAAAAAAGAGGATATGTTGATGAAGATGATGAACAATCGTCTTGACAAGAGGGAGAAGAAGGCTGGCGTCAACGTCACTGTCAGGACGAAGAAAAAATAGATGGGGAGTTCATAAAGTTCGTAAAGTTAGAAAGTTATAAAGTTTATAAAGTTATAAAGTAAAAAGTTGCAATTGCGAGGAAGGTTGGCCGAGTGGTTTATGGCGCTGGTCTCGAACACCAGTTGGGTCGCAAGATCCTCAGAGGTTCAAATCCTCTACCTTCCGCCAACCAATATGGGATTTGAAAGCCGGAGGCGCGACTGGCGCCGAGGCGGGGTCGACGAATCCGCCAACAGGCGGATATCGGTGACCAAATCCTACCTTCCGCCAACTTAATCGCTACTCGATAGCGATTTTTTAATTAGACAACCTTCTTGCGTTGATTTATAATCAAATTAGGAAACTCAAACGAGGGGTACTGTGGCTAATATCAATGACACAATTTATTCAGTAAACAGGCAACAGGAAGAACAACATGTTCAGGACAAGGCCAAGGTATTGGGGTTGCCATATATCAATCTAGCTGGCTATCCGATGGTCAAAGAAGTACTGGATCTAGTTCCTGAGATGAAAGCGATCCAGCTCAAAATCGTCCCTTATCTGAAGATCGGAACAGGGGTAAAGATTGGGGTAGTCGATCCTGAAAACGAAGAGACAAAAAAATTTATTGACCAGCTT
>Ga0172379_10010023_pt1 | contig 11568 bp, 12 predicted proteins | sample GrowelOW334metaG_FD_119756 | JGI IMG/M metagenome (GOLD analysis project Ga0172379, IMG submission 119756) | Groundwater microbial communities from an aquifer near a municipal landfill in Southern Ontario, Canada - Groundwater well OW334 metaG | ecosystem: Environmental > Aquatic > Deep... | reverse complement strand
GTCTCTCTCTGCCCTCTATAAATAATTCTTTGAACTTCTTGGCTATGCTTATTATTTTGATATTCTGAACCTGTTTTGGGTTTCGTGCTTCTAATTTCGTGTTTATTGCAACATTTAGCTGGGCAATTCCTCCGTCTATTAAAATTACTTCCGGGTATGTCCATTCGGAGTGGTTAAATCTGCGTTGCAGAGTTTCTTTTAGCATTGCAATGTCGTTTGGGGTGTTTAAACCTTTTATTTTAAATTTTTTGTATTCTTTTTTGTCTATTTTGCCATCGGTAGCAACCACCATGGAGGCGGTGGCGTTTTTGCCTTGAATATTAGAAACGTCATAGCATTCTATCCTGTTTATTTCTTCCAGTCCCAGTATTTTTGCAAATAATTTAGTGGTTGGATTTTTGCCTCGAGGCAAAAAACTAACTATTTCTTTTTCTTCGGAAATAACTCGAGTATGCAACATTATGTTTTGCAAAGCCTGCATTCTGTCCCTTATTTTGCCGGCTTCCTCAAACTTATTTTTGGCAGACAACTCGCGCATTTCTTGTTTGAGAGATTTTAGCACGGAAAATCTTTTTCCTTCAAGAATTAAAACAAGTTTTTTTAGATTTCTGCGGTATTCCCGCAGCCCCTCCGAAGCCTCTGGCGAAGGGGGGTTTTCAAATAATTTAGGACCCGGACACAAATCCAAATGGCACCAAGTGCATTTAACTTTTGGATGTTTTGCAGAAGTATAGTAGGGGAATACTTTCCTCAAAAACTTTAAAGTTTTTTTAAGAGGCGTCCCCTCAACAAATGGCCCCACAAATTGGATAGAGGACGGGCCTCTATCTTTTTGGTGGGTTATAAAGACATAGGGGATTTTTTGGGAGTTCTGGGCAATTGCAACATAAAAGTAGTTTTTGTCGTCTTTCCAAATTACGTTGTATTTTGGCTGGTGTTTTTTAATTAAATTTGCTTCCAAAACCAAGGCCTCAATCTCGGAATTTGTTTCAAAAAACCCAATTTTATCCACTTTATTTATAAATAAGTTATCTCTGTAACTTGGCTGAAAAAAGTGACTTTTAACCCTATTTTTGATATTTATTGCTTTTCCTATATATACCAGCTCATTTTGGCTGTAAAACACATAAACCCCCGATGTTTTTGGGAGTTCGTCATAATTTTTCTCAGTAATAAATCTAAAGCGTTCCATTGATATAGAGTATCATATACCAGCAATTTTTCAAGGTAAAAGTATTGACAAGAAAAGATTTTAGATGTATAACTAAATATTAGGGAGCGAACATTGAAAATTTGGTTTTTTGTCCAGTTCCACTCTTTCTAGGAGACGCACGATGAGTCGCGGCATTTTTTGTGTGATGGTGGTTGCAGGTTTGCTTTTTGTGGGCGGATGCGATACTCCGTCTAACCGTTCGTCGGAGCAAGCGGCAAGAAGCGGAGCCAAGCAGGTTAACCATTTCTTCCGATTTCCGACCAATTCGGAGGGGCACACCGCTGAACAGCAGAACATCTGGGATCGCAACAAGGTGACCACGGACTTTACCAAGGTCATGTGGATTCACCTCATCGCCCTGGACGGCAAGATCGTTCGGCGCATGCCGGTTGTGGCCAAGGTTACGAGTTCGGGCAAGCGGCTCGAGCCCGTTGAAGCCAACGGCATGGGATGCGGACAATATGGATCTTTTGTCCATTGTCCCAGTTTCAACGGCTATGAAACCAAGGAGTTCATCCAGGCCGATGGAACGTTTGGTTCTTCTGACTCGTACATTTTCTGGTTTGACCCACAACATCGGTATCACCAGTGGGGCACTGCCGGCGGTCTCGGGTATCTTTTGACGGATTACCCAATCGACCTGCAGAACCCAATGGACGAGGTCACTGGGATGTACAACATGAGCAAGGTTGCTCATGATTGGCAGGTTCAGCAAGAAGCTGAGTTGGCCAAGAAGAAGTAGTTTCTAGTCGGAGTCCCCGTTTTCACACCGTTTCTCGAGAGAAGGAGTTAGACCGTGGTCAAAAGTAGTGCATCAGGCTGGGAAAAACGGCTCGAAGCCGACCCCGAGGGATCGTTCAAGAGCATTGCATGGAAGCTCGTCTTCTTTGCCATCGCTGTCGTGGTTGTTGTTTCAGTCATTGGCTACGGCCTTGGCTGGTTCAGCGAGGCTGCACGCGTGGCGCAGGAGGAGTTTGGCCCAAGAGCCGCGCTCCAGAAGTACGAGTGGTTCATCAACCAAGCGGCGTCTATCGAGAAGATGGACAAGGATGTCGTGATGTTCGACGGCCGAGTCAAAAGCGTGGATGCGCAGTACAAGACGTACGGCGACGATCGCGCCAAGTGGCCGCCACATATCGCGATTCAGTTCAACCGCGAACGTCAGCAGGCCCGCGAAGACCTGATTGCCGTTGCATCGCAACGCAACAATTTGGTGCGCGAGTATAACTCGGCGTCCGAAAAGTTCAACTGGAAGTTGTTTCAGTCTCGGCCCGATAAGCCGAAGGAACGCTTCCATGATTATGAAGTGAAGTAGTCGGTCAGTCTTGACCGTTCTGCCAGGCCCGATTTTTCCAATGTGGAGAAATCGGGCAGTTTTTTTACATAAAATATCATCATTGACAAAATTCAAGAAATGATTAATATATAACTAGTTTCGCTTTGGTCTACTACCCATTTCCCGCATAAGGAGAGCCAGTAATGGCCCCACTCGAAAAGCAGGTCATTGTGGATCGCGTGATTGCCGTTGTTGCCGAACAACTTGGCGTTGACAAGGACCGGATTACCCTGGAGAGTAGCTTTGTGGGCGACCTCGGGGCCGATTCCCTGAACACCGTGGAGCTGATCATGGAGCTGGAGGATGAGTTCGACATCAGCATCCCCGATGACGAGACCGAGAAAATCACTACCGTTGGCGGAGCCGTCGAGTTCGTTGAGAAGGCGTTAGCCGATGGTATCCCCGGCGTCGACGCCACCTAGCTTTCCGCGTCTTCGCCACCGGCGAAACAAGTTCTTTTCTCTATGCCTCGCGGGCTTCCTGCGAGGCCTTTTTTATGCCTGCCTGCCGGCAGGCAGGCTAGACTTGAACATATCAAAATAAAGTTGTATAATAGACCACTAGCAAATTTTATGGCACAAAACGAATTTATTAAAATTAGAGGGGCAAGAGTACACAACCTAAAAAATATTGATTTAGATATTCCAAAAAATAAATTGGTTGTGATCACCGGTTTGTCGGGCTCGGGGAAAAGCTCACTGGCTTTTGATACATTATATGCAGAAGGTCAAAGAAGATATGTGGAAAGTTTGTCGGCATATGCCAGACAATTTTTGGGTGTAATGGATAAGCCCGATGTAGATAAAATAGAAGGAATTTCTCCGGCAATTTCTATAGACCAAAGAAAATCTACGCACAATCCAAGAAGTACAGTTGGGACAATAACCGAAATTTACGACTATTTAAGGCTTTTGTATGCAAGAATTGGAAAACCGCATTGTCCAAATTGTGGAAAGATAATTTCCAAACAAACAATAGACCAAATTGTTGAGCAGGTGCTCAAGATAAAATCAAGTTCTGAAGTAACCATTCTTGGGCCGGTAATAAGAAGCAAAAAAGGAGAGCATCAGGCGGTTTTAGAAGAAATTCAAAGAGGGGGATTTATAAGAGTGAGAATTGACGGAGATATTTATCCCATTGAAGAATCTTTAAACAGGCCCTTAGATAAACAAAAGAAACACAACATAGAAGTTGTTGTTGACAGACTGATTTTGCCTGCCTGCCGGCAGGCAGGGGAAAATGATTTTGATAGATCCAGATTGGTTGATTCTTTGGAGACTGCATTAAGATTGGGTAAGGGAATAGTTATTATAAATTCTAAAAAAGAAGATTTAATTTTTTCTGAGCATTTTGCATGTGAAGATTGCGGTGTTTCTCTTCCGGAATTGGAACCGCGAACATTTTCTTTTAACAATCCGTATGGAGCTTGTCCGGAATGTACAGGTTTGGGAGAAAAATTAGAAGTTGACCCGGAACTGGTTATTCCAAATAAAAGTTTAACTTTGGCGGAAGGAGCAATTTGGCCATGGGCAAAAGCTTCGCATAAAGTTGGCAGACAGGGATATTATTATTCTATCTTGCAGGGATTATCAGAAAAGTATAATTTTTCTTTAGATGAAGAAGTAAAAGATTTACCAGAGAAAATTATAAAAATAATTTTGCGAGGAGAAGGCGGAGATGGATTTGAGGGCGTAATTCCAAATTTAGAACGCAGATATCACGAAACCGATTCAGATTGGACAAGGGCAGAAATAGAGCAATATATGGTCATTAAAATTTGTCCAAAATGTCATGGCAAAAGATTAAAACAAGAAATTTTGGCAGTTACCGTGGGAGATTTATCCATTGATAAAATGGTTGAGCTTCCAATTGAGAAAATATCCGGATTTTTTAGAGAATTACCAAAAAAAATTAGCGCGGGAGAAATAAAAATAAGCCAGCCAATTTTAAAAGAAATTATAGACCGAAGCAGTTTTTTGGTTGATGTGGGTTTGTCATATTTAACTTTGGCGAGAAAAGCAGGCACATTGTCTGGCGGAGAAGAGCAGAGAATAAGGTTGGCAACACAAATTGGCTCAAAACTTTCTGGTGTTTTGTATATTTTAGACGAACCTTCTGTTGGCTTGCATGCAAGAGATCAGCACAGATTAATTGACACTTTGCAAAAACTAAAAGAATTGGGAAACACCGTTATTGTGGTTGAGCACGACCCTCAAACAATGATGGCAAGCGACTGGATTGTAGATATTGGGCCCGGCGCAGGAAAACATGGCGGAAAGGTTATTTTTGAGGGCACTCCAAAACAAATTTTAAAATCCGAGTGCTTGACCGGCAAATACTTGTCTGGCAGATTAAAAGTTGATTTTGTAAGTACAAAGAATAAAGATAAAAAAGAAAAAGAAGAGAAATTTTTGGAAATTATTGGGGCGACCGAGCATAACTTAAAAAATGTTGATGTAAAAATTCCATTAAATAAATTTGTTTGCGTAACCGGAGTTTCGGGCTCGGGCAAGTCAACTTTGGTAAATGATATTTTGGCAAAAAGTTTGTTAAAAGAATTTTACAGAGCAAAAGAAGAACCGGGAGCTCACAAAGAAATTCTGGGAGCCGACAACTTTAACAAAGTTGTTTTAGTTGACCAGTCGCCAATTGGCAGAACTCCAAGAAGCAATCCTGCAACATATACAGGAGCATTTTCGCATATTAGAGATATTTTTACAAAAACAAAAGAGGCCAGGGTGCGCGGATACGGAGCAGGCAGATTTAGCTTTAATGTAAAGGGTGGAAGATGCGAAGCTTGCGAAGGTCAGGGTCAGAAAAAAGTTGAAATGTATTTTTTGCCAGATATTTATGTAGAATGCGAAGAATGTAGGGGCAAGAGATATTCAAAAGAAGTTTTGGAGGTTTTGTATAAAGAAAAAAATATTTCAGATGTTTTAAATATGACTGTTGAGGAAGGAATGGAATTTTTCAAAAACATTCCCGGGCTTTATGAAAAGTTAAAAACTTTAAAAGAAGTTGGACTTTCTTACCTTGAATTGGGTCAGGCGGCCACTTCACTTTCTGGAGGAGAGGCGCAAAGAGTAAAATTGGCAACCGAATTGTCACGCAGGGACACGGGAAAAACTTTATATATTTTAGACGAGCCTACAACAGGTTTGCATTTTGAAGATATAAAAAAACTGGTTGCAGTGCTAAAAAATTTGGTTGAAAAGGGAAACACAGTTATTACAATTGAACACAACACAGACTTTATAAAAAATGCAGATTGGATTGTTGACTTGGGTCCGGAAGGCGGGGACAAGGGAGGACAGGTCATTGCCCAAGGAACTCCCGAAGAAATAATGAAAGACAAAAATAGTATCACTGGCAAATATTTAAAATAGATAAATCATAAACTAAGCGATAGCGTAAAATGTGATTTTAGTTCTTTCTCGTTATCTATTGATTCTAAAACCGCAAATCGGACATATTTCTTTAGTTTAAAAAAATCAATTAAAAGCCCGATCTCTTCTATGCAGTCGTATGGGGTCACAAGGACACTTTTTTGGAGCTCGCAAAATCCTATTTTTTTGAGTTTATTTCTTAGCGCATCCCTGCCTTTTTTATATTTTTCGGGAATGTCAAAAGCAACCATTCTCCATTTTTTATCCCATTTTGTGTTTTTATTCTTTATGCCCTTTAGTTTTTGGTTTAGTGCCATTAATTTTCCCTTTTTTGTAAGCATTACTTTAATCGATCCATTGGAAGATTCTTCTTTTTCCACAAATCCCAGTCTATAAAGATAGCTTATCCCTTTTTGCAACTCTCTGCCGTTTATTTGTTTCCATTTTTTTGACACTCTTTTTATAACCCTCCACTTTCTACGCGAAGTGTAAGCAAAAATAAAGTCCACTCCGCCTTCCAAAAGTAGTAATATTTTTTCTCTAGTTTTATTCATTAGTCAATCATATCACATATTACGCTATCGCGGGAAATGTGATTTTATTGTATATAATAATTTTTTGGAAGAAGTCACCGCCTTGATTTTTGTTTTAGGTTGGGGTAGTCGGCTTGACGTAATGGCTGACCTTGAAAACCCTAAAGGAGGACAAAATATGGCCCAGATTGGAACGTGCCAGGAGTGCAATGGCGTTATTGACGCCAATAACTTCCAAATTCCGCAAGTGGGCGGAATCAGCATCTCTTCGATGGTGTATCCGTGCAGTTCGTGCGGAAGATGCCACAACGAAGACAGCGTGCCGGTTGAAAAGGATGGCAACCGCCTCTACTATGTGTCTACGACCCGTGAGTTTCAGTGGCGGGACACGGACGGGCAGATTGTCAGAAAATTTAGGCGGCCATAGCAGACCGCAGAAAGGAAAATGATATGTTGTCGTTGAAAAAGCCGCTAGGCTTTACTGAGGGGCTAGTTAAGGTGGCGTGCTGTGTTCATTCGGGAGGAAGGATGCTGTTGCTTTTGGACCCTGAAACCGGCGAGTGGATGCTTCCGATGGGAATCATCCGCGAGAGAGCTACGCAAGGCGCAATGGCGAAAATTCTTCACGAAATTCTTGGCTGGAACATGGGATGGAGCCAGCTGAAGTTTGTTGACAGAGTTTTCTATGCGCCAACGTTTGGGACACACTGCGAGTGCTGGCTTTACTTTTTGGACTTGAGGGACAAGTTGGAAGTAAGGTCCGAATTGGATCATCTCTGGATTTCTCCAACCGCTGCGGACCGGTCCCTCATTATTCGCTATCCTACGCCGGGCTACCTTGCTTTGGAGCTCATGAAAATGGGCGAGAAATTGGTCAGAAGGTTGACCAAGGCAAGAGCAAAGGCGAAAGCCAGAGTGTTGGCTAATCGACCCTAACTTGACAAGGGTCTTTTTTTTGCATAAGTTATAGTATTAACCTAATAAAAATATCTATGAATATAAAACCGTTATCGGATCACATTCTAATTGAACCAATAAAAGAAGAAGAAAAAACAAAAGGAGGCATTTTTTTACCTGATACTGCAACAAAAGATAAGTCTGAGCAAGGTATTATTATTGCAGTGGGTCCCGGGAAAAAAACCGATGAAGGAAAAATAATTATGATGTCGGTTAAGCCCGGAGACAAGGTTTTGTTTTCAAAATATGGACCATCAGAAATTAAAATAGATAACAAGGAATATCTTATAGCAACAGAGAGTGATATATTGGCGATTATAGAATAAATATAAAATTTTTAAATCTAAATTTTTAATTTTTAAATAATTTTTTAATGCTTAAATTTTTAAAAATTTAGACATTATTTATAAAATTACAAAATTAAAAATTACAAAATTATGCCTAAAAATATTATTTTTAGTGAAGATGCAAGAAAAAAATTAAAAATTGGGCTAGATAAAGTAGCCAATGCAGTAAAAGTTACACTTGGGCCAAAGGGGCGCAATGTTGTTTTGGGGCAAAGTTTTGGAGGCCCAACAATTACAAATGATGGCGTGAGTATTGCAAAAGAAATTGAGTTGGAAGATGCTATAGAGAATATTGGAGCAGAAATTATAAAAGAAGTTGCCAACAGAACAAACGATGTTGCAGGAGATGGGACAACCAGTGCTGTCCTACTGACACAGGCTATTGCAACCGAGGGGTTAAAAAACGTGGCGGCAGGAGCTAACCCTTTGGCCTTAAGAAAGGGAATTATAATGGCAAAAGATGTGGTGATTGCAGAACTCAGAAAAATGTCTAAAGCCATAACTACAAAAGATAAAAAAGCCCAAGTGGCAATAATTTCCGCAGAAGATGTTGAAATGGGAAACTTAATTGCAGAGGTGATGGAAGAGGTTGGAAAAAATGGAGTGATCACAACAGAAGAATCAAAAACATTTGGTTTATCCAAAGAAATTGTAAAAGGTTTACAATTTGAAAAGGGATATATTTCTGGATATATGGTTTCTAATACCGAGAAGATGGAAGCTGTTTTGGAGGATCCCTATATTTTAATTACTGACAAAAAAATTGGTTCATTGCAAGAAATTTTGCCTATTTTGGAAAAACTTGTAAAAGCCGGAAAAAAAGAATTGCTGATTATTGCCGATGATGTTGATGGAGACGCTTTAACGACTTTAATTGTAAATAAAGTAAGAGGAATTTTTAATGCCTTGGCAATAAAGGCCCCGGGTTTTGGGGACAGAAAAAAAGAAATGCTTGAAGACATTGCAGTTGTAACCGGAGCAGAAGTTGTTACAGAAGAGAAAGGTATGAAGCTGGAAAATGTTGAAATAGAAATGTTAGGATCCGCGCGTAGGGTTATTTCTGCAAAAGAGAATACAACAATTGTGGAGGGCAAGGGAGATGCGACATCTATTGAGTTGAGGATTAATTCAATCAAAAAAGAAATAGAGTTTTCAACAAATGAATATGACAAAAAAGATTTGCAAAAAAGATTGGCAAAACTTTCCGGGGGAGTTGGGGTAATAAAAGTTGGAGCAGCTACCGAGGTTGAACAAAAAGCCAAACAACACAAATTGGAAGATGCCCTAAACGCCACAAAAGCTGCTGTTGAAGAGGGAATTGTTGCCGGGGGTGGCACAGCCTTGTTGCGAACCTTGTCTGCGCTAGATGCAATTATAGCGCAAGGTGATGAAAAAACCGGAGTAAATATTTTACGCAGGGCGATAGAAGAGCCTGTTAGGCAAATTGCAGAAAACGCTGGAATTGATGGCGCGGTTGTTGTGCAGAAAGTAAAAGAAGGCGCGGGTGACTTTGGTTTTAATGCCCAAACAATGGTTTATGAAAACTTAATTGCTTCTGGAGTTGTTGACCCAACAAAAGTCACCAGAACAGCTTTGGAAAATGCGGTTTCTGCCGCAAGCATGCTTCTAACCACAGAAGCAGTGGTATCTGACCTTCCTAAAAAAGATTCGCACTCTCATGGAATGCCCCCAATGATGGAAGGAGCGGATTATTAGTTTTAGAGCAAAAATTAACCCTTGAGCCAATTAAGGGGCAAAGAGGCACATTGCTGAGTGTGCTTTTTTGGTGCCTATTTTGTCCTGGGGCGCGACTTTACTATTTTGCGGTATTATTGTAGTATTAGGCTTGAAAGTCGTGGGGATATATATAAACAGGTCCTTAACATTGAGAGGTTGGTGGTTATGGTTACCATTGATCAGCTTCGGGCATTGGCGTCGAGAATCCTGGAGAAGGGTTTTCAAAAAACCCTAACTTTTATCCCACCCGTGAGGATGAGACAAAAAGGCATGGGGCTTGTTCTCGCGGTGAGCTACGCTGAGCTTAAGTACACCACCGATGGGTGGAAGATTCAGCTCAGCTCGCCAGATTGTGAAAATCCTTGTTGGGATTTGTTGAGTGACGTTGAAGTCATCGGCCAGCTGAGTAGCCATCCATAATGGGTGGCCTTTTTTTATCTTGTATTTTGTTCGCTTTTTGTTATAGTAAATATATGCAGTGTCCAAATGATAATGAAAATTTAGAGAAAATTTTATTTCATGACGTGGAGGTGGATTATTGTCCAAAATGTTTGGGTATTTGGTTTGATAAAGATGAACTAACCAACGCCAAAGACGATGTGGACAAAAAAATAAATTGGCTGGATGTAGATTTATGGAGAGATAAGGGAAGATTTAAAGTTGCAAAAATATATAAATTTTGTCCGGTAGACAGGGTTGGTTTAATTGAAATAAGTTATGACAGGGCAAAAACAAAAGTTGACTATTGCAAAAAGTGTCAGGGCGTGTGGCTGGACAGAGGAGAATTTAAGCAGATAATAAATTATCTAAAAAATAAATCAGACTACGAAGTTTTGAACCGATACACAAAAAATCTCGTATTAGAGTTATGGGAAGTTTTTGCCGGTCCACAGAATTTTAGAGAAGAGCTTGCAGACTTTTTTATGCTTATAAAATTATTTAATTACAAATTTATCACTCAGCATCCTCATATAGAGGAGTTGGTTGGAAGTTTGCCAAAATAAAATGACAACAATATTGTGGATAATAATAGCAGTGGTGGCGGTTGTAGTTTTGTGGATAGTTGGAGCATTCAACGCGCTAGTAACATTAAAAAACAGGGCAAAAGAAGCCTGGGCAGATATTGATGTTCAGTTAAAAAGAAGGTACGACCTAATTCCAAATTTAGTGGAAGTGGTAAAGGGCTACGCCACCCACGAAAAAGAAGTTTTTGAAAAGGTAACTCAAGCCCGCGCCAGCGCAATGTCTGCTCAGGGAGCTGCTCAAAAAGCAGGAGCAGAAAATGCCTTAACAGACACATTAAAAAGTTTGTTTGCTGTTGCAGAAAGTTATCCGGATTTAAAAGCCAGCCAAAACTTTTTGGAATTGCAAAGAGAACTAACCGACACAGAAGATAAAATTCAGGCAGCCAGAAGATTTTATAATACAAATGTCAGGGATTTGAGCATTAAAATTGAAAGTTTCCCGGATAATGTAATTGCAAATATGTTTGGATTTAAACAAATGGAGTTGTTTGAAATAGCCAACAGCACAGAAAGAGAACCCGTCAAAGTAAATTTTTAAATCTAAATTTTTAATTTTATAAATAATTCTTAAATTTTTAAAAATTATAAAAATTAAAAATTAAAAATTGTGGCATCCATTTACACTCAAGCAGATTCAAATACACGCAAAACCTGGTTTTTACTAACTGGGTTTTTGGTCTTTATAGTTGCAATTGGTTGGTTGTTTGGTTATTTGTTAAACGATGACGCTGTTTTATATTTTGCGGTTTTTTTGTCTGTATTTATGAGTTTTGGAAGCTATTGGTGGTCGGACAAAATTGTTTTGGGCATGTACAGAGCAGTTCCAATCGACCACGACAAAAATCCCGAGCTTTATCATGTTGTGGAAAATCTATGCATTACCGCGGGGCTTCCAGTTCCTAAAATTTTTATAATTCCTGAAATGCAACCCAATGCTTTTGCAACCGGAAGAGATGCCAAACACGCGGTTGTGGCAGTAACGCAAGGACTTTTGCAAAGATTGAATAAAACAGAACTGCAGGGGGTTTTGGCTC
>Ga0172379_10010022_pt1 | contig 11569 bp, 9 predicted proteins | sample GrowelOW334metaG_FD_119756 | JGI IMG/M metagenome (GOLD analysis project Ga0172379, IMG submission 119756) | Groundwater microbial communities from an aquifer near a municipal landfill in Southern Ontario, Canada - Groundwater well OW334 metaG | ecosystem: Environmental > Aquatic > Deep... | reverse complement strand
GCGGGGAAGTCTTTATCGGCAAGTGCCGCAAATGCTGCGCGCCGTTTGGCGGTGAGTGCATCGAGTTTATTCGCCAGTTCGCCTGATTGGGTCCAACCAAGGCGGCCACCAAGATTACCGAGGCCGGGGTAAAACGCGAGATACCCGGCGGCGAAGATAATCGTGAGAATGAATAGATTCAGCCACCAGCGCGGTAGTGGATTATTGTACTCATGCAGATCATCGTCCCAGGTATGGTCCTTAACCTCGCCAGGGACGCCGCGTGCGTTGGCGAATAGCAGCCACAGGCAGCCCACCATCATCCCAGCGGTGATGACGATGATCCAAATACTCCAGAAGGTACTCATACTCGGCAGCCTCCACAGCCGCAATCCTGGGTCTGTTCCGACGCCGGTGCGGTTTTAGTCGCTAGGGTGGGTTGGTCGTCTTCGTGCAAAGGCAGTGCGGCGGCTTCTTCGAAGCGCTTGCGATTGCGGCCGAGCGCGGCCCAAACGCAGGTGGTAATGAAGGCGAAGAACGCCAACGAAGTGAAGATTCCGCTGATCATGGCTTGGCCTCCGCGGCTGGTTCTGCCGATGTGGCATCGGCCGGCGCTGCTTCAGCTGCTGGCTGCGCGGTATCAGCGGCCGGCGTTTCTGCTGCGGCGGGCGACGCTACGGGCGGCTGCGGTACTTTCAGTGTTTGCAGATAGGCGATCAAAGCCTCCATATGGGTGTGATCGACGGTGCTGGCGTCGGCCGCCGCGATGTCTTGATCCGTGAACGGCACGCCAACCCGGCGCAGTGCAGTCATCATCGCTGCCGCTTCCCCGGATTCGACTTTGGCTTTATTCAGCCACGGATAGCCCGGCATGTTCGATTCCGGCACGACGTCGCGCGGATTGGTCAGATGCAGGCGATGCCATTCTTCGCTGTAGCGGCCGCCGACGCGGGCCAGATCCGGCCCTGTGCGCTTCGAGCCCCATTGGAATGGGTGGTCCCAGGCCGATTCGCCGGCCTGCGAGGCCGGGCCGTAGCGCAGCACTTCTTCGGCTAGTGAGCGAACCTGCTGCGAATGGCAGTTGTAGCAGCCTTCGCGCAGGTAAACTTCGCGGCCGACGACTTCCAGCGCTGTCCGCATCGGCAGGCCAACTGCCGGTTCGGTGGCGGACTTTTGATTCATCAGCGGCACGATTTCGACTAGCCCGCCGAAGCTGATCGCGACGGCAGTCAGTACGGCCATCAAGCCGACGTTTCTTTCGATCAAGTCATGATTCACGACGTGGTCTCCGAATAGAGTTGAGCGAGCAAGGGTGTTTTAGTGTTCATGCGCGCGCCTCCGCGCCGGTGATGCGCACGGCTTGCGCCTGCGGCGGCGCGATCGTGCGCCAGACATTCCAAGCCATGACCAACATTCCAGAGAAGAACACCAAGCCGCCGGCTAAGCGCACTGCGTAGAACGGGTAGGTTGCTTTCAGGCTTTCAACGAAGCTGTAGGTCAACGTGCCGTCAGCCTCGGTGGCGCGCCACATCAGGCCCTGCATCACGCCTGCGCTCCACATCGCGACGATGTACAACACGGTGCCGATCGTCGACAGCCAGAAGTGGAGATTGATCGCCGGGATGCTGTGCATCTCTTTCCGGCCCCAGAGTTTCGGGATCAACGCGTAGATCGAGCCGATCGAGATCATCGCCACCCAGCCCAGTGCGCCGGAGTGCACGTGGCCGATCGTCCAGTCAGTGTAGTGCGACAGCGCGTTGACGGTGCGGATCGACATCATCGGCCCTTCAAACGTGCTCATGCCGTAGAACGACAGCGAGACGATCAGGAATTTCAGAATCGGATCTTCGCGTAGCTTGTGCCAAGCGCCAGACAAGGTCATGACGCCGTTGATCATGCCGCCCCAGCTTGGCGCCAACAGAATCAGCGAGAACACCATGCCGAGCGACTGCACCCAATCCGGCAGCGAGGTGTAGTGCAGATGGTGCGGGCCGGCCCACATATAGACCGCGATCAGCGCCCAGAAGTGGACAATCGAGAGTCGATACGAGTAAATCGGCCGCCCCGCTTGTTTCGGCACGAAGTAGTACATCATGCCGAGGAAGCCGGCGGTCAAGAAGAAGCCGACTGCGTTATGGCCATACCACCACTGCACCATCGCGTCGGTGGCGCCGGCATAGGCGCTGTAGGAGTGGAATAGATTGATCGGAATCGCGGCACTGTTGACGATGTGTAGCAACGCGACGGCGAGGATGTAAGCGCCGAAGAACCAGTTCGCAACGTAAATATGGCTGACCGTGCGCTTCGCAATCGTGCCAAAAAAGACGATCGCGTACGACACCCAGACGATAGCAATCAGCACGTCAATCGGCCATTCCAGCTCCGCGTATTCCTTGCCCTGGGTAATACCGAGCGGCAATGTGATTGCAGCGGAGACAATAACCGCCTGCCAACCCCAGAACGTGAACTTGGCCAACCACGGCAGAAATAGGCCGGCACGGCAGGTGCGTTGCACACACCAGTAGCTGGTTGCAAATAATGCGCTGCCGCCAAACGCAAAAATGACCGCGTTGGTGTGCAGGGGTCGCAGGCGGCTGTAGGTGATCCAAGGGATGTCGAAATTCAATTCCGGCCATAACAGCTCGGCGGCGATAAAGACGCCAACCAGCATGCCGACGATGCCCCAGACTACCGTCATCAGCGCGAAACCTCGGATGACCGAGTCTTCGTACTGCGGTGTGCTCAATTTTTTTTCCACGTGCCTGCCTCGCGCTTGCCCTATCAGGGCGCCAAGGATCGTTTCAGGCCTGTGCTATCGCATTGATCCAGGTCATATTGGCCCGAATATCTGCGGACTTAGAAATAATTATTGGGTATTGCTCAAAAAATGGCGGCGGGGTAACTACCGAAGCGGACGATCGGCAGCGAAATAAATGCTGTTCGTGGCGTATTGCCTCTCGGCTTATCGCAGTGCCGCGCTAAATTTAGCGCTGAAATCGCTGGGTTGGCTTACACCCGGTAATGGATCTCAAGCACTTCGATATCGAGATCACCAGCCGGCCGTGACCAGGTCACGACATCACCGACGCTGGTGCCGATCAGCGCGCGCGCAAGCGGTGAGGTCCAACTGATACGGCCGGCATCCGGTTCGGCCTCGTCTTCGCCGACGATCTGATAAACCTGCTGCCGATCGTTCTGATCCGCGACACGGACTTCAGCGCCGAAGGCGACGCGTCCCGGATTGCGATTGTCTTGGGGCACCCATTGCGCACTGGCGAGCCGGGCCTGCAGCCAACGTATGTCGCGTTCGATCAATGCACGGCTTTGACGGCTGTTGGCCGCGTCCGCAGCGCGTGCGGCGAGTGCCTGTTCGCAGTCAGCAAGCCGTTTCCGCAGTTGTCCGAGGCCGCGTGCTGTAACGTAATTCGGCTGTGCACTTATCGGCAGTTCTGGCAAATCTTCCGGGAGATCGCCATCGGGTTCTCTGACAAAGGCACGGCTCATGAAATGTCCTGTGGCGGCCGAAAGCTGGGCGGCAGGTGATGATGAGACCGATAGCTGCGCGAGAAAATAGGTTTTACAAGACCGGTAACATGCGTCGCCGTGCATCCGAATCCGCGCCACCGCGCATCCAACCGACACGCCAGCTTAATCCGGCCCCATATTTTGATTGCAGTTTTGGAGAGATGACGATGAAACGCCTGCTACAAGTAACGCTGCTGCTAGCTGCTACGGCGGCACTGAGCGGCTGCGACGACGACCACGAGCGGCACGAGCACAGCCATTCACACGCCAAGATTCACGTCGATACCGACGGTCGTCAACATAGCCATCGGCATTACAACCCAGGTGACGGTGCCGTTTCGCTTGAGGGCGATGAAATTGTGATCCGCGCTGGCGGTCAGGATGAAGATGCGCACGTCGGCAGCGACGGCGGTTTGATGATCGGCACGCAGGCCGTTGAGGTCAACGCCGCCGGGCGCTCGGCGTTACAGCGCTACAACGGCGAAAGTTTTGCCATTAAGGATCACGCGGTGGCATTAGGGCTGGCCGGTTTACATATGGGCATCGGTACGGCGACGGATGCCTTGCTCGGCGTGCTGAACGGCAAGGCCGATCATGTCGAAGAAAAAGTCGATCGCCGTGTGGCCGAGCTGAAAGGGCAGGCGCGCCAGCTCTGTGAGCGGATTGAAACGGTCTACACAGCGCAGGAGACCGCGGCTACGGAAATTCCGATGTTTAAGCCGTATGCGATCTTATCGAAGAAACAGGTCCAGGAATGCTGGGACGGGCTCGACGACCACGACAGCGACGATAAAAATACGGACGGCGACGACGACAAAGGGCCTAGCGCCTAGCGCCTAGCGCTAGACGCCAACGAAGTGCCCGTGTGCGTTGCGGGCTTCGAGCGTAAAGCGGAACACGGCGCCGGAGTCGCCGGGAACCACCCAGATGCGGCCGCCGTGGAGGTCGACGATCTTCTTGCAAATCGTCAGGCCGATACCGTTACCCGGATATTTATCGCGGCCATGCAAGCGCTGAAAGAGCCCGAACACTTGCTCAGCGTGCTGAGCGCTGATGCCAATGCCATTGTCGCGGACGGTGAAGCGCCATTCGCCATCCCCTTCGTCGGCACTGATGTGCACCACTGGCTGCACCTCACGGCGGAACTTTACGGCGTTGCCGATCAGGTTCTGGAACAGCTGTATTAACTGCCGTTCGTTCCCACGCACCGTTGGTAGCGGCTCGCAGGTAACCGAAGCGCCAGCCGCGTCAATCGCCGCGCGAGTGTTGGCCAGCGCCGAGCGCACCACTTGATTGAGATCGACTTCATCCTCCATCGCACGCGGCTCGCGCGTGACGCGCGAAAACGCCAGCAGGTCTTCGATCAAGCTTTTCATCCGTTGGGCGCCGGACGTCACGTAGTGAATGTATTCGTCGGCTTCGGCGCCGAGCTTGCCGACGTAGCGCTTCGATAACAGCTGCGCAAAGCCAGAAACGGTGCGCAGCGGTTCTTGTAAATCGTGCGAGGCAACGTAAGCGAATTGCTCAAGTTCCTCATTCGAACGAGTAAGTTCGTCGGCGCGATTTTTCAGCTCTTCTTCGGCGAGTTTGCGATCGGTGATGTCATTGATGGCGCCGACCACGCCGAAGATCACGCCATCCCTTTTTAATGCCACGGCGCTGAAGCTGATCAGCACGGTCGAACTGCTTTTCTGAATGAGTGGCACTTCAAAATTCAGAATCGGGCCACGGCCCTGGATCGTCGACGATAAGCGTTCAAACATCTCAGGCAAATGTTCCTGCGAAAACAGGCTGGCCCAAGGTTGCCCAAGTAATTCTTCGACCGGATAGCCGGTGACGATGGTCGTGCGGCGGTTGGCGGTGGTGAAGCGGCCTTCGGTATCCATTGTGAAAATGGCGTCGGTTACGCTCTCCATCACGGTTTCGTGAAAGTCGGTCGCTGCGATCAGCGCGGTTTCGGCTTCGCGGCGGCGGGCGATCATGTCGTTGAAAACCATCGTTAAATCGCCCAATTCATCTTTGGAGCGGACGGTGATGCGGTGATCCAACTCGCCGCGCGCAACCCGCACCGCGCCTTCGCGGAGGCCGTCGATGCTGGCCCGAAGATCGCGCGAAATCAGCCAAGACACGAGTAGCCCCAGCGTCAACAGACCTTCGGCGACGATGACGATGACGACGAACATCACCGCCTGCGCTGAGCGTGCGCCCTGCGTCAACGTACCGGAGAAGCGCTTTTCTAACGGCAGAATGTTTTGGTCGATTTCATTGATACGGTCGACAAACATTTGTAGTCGCCGGGTATCGAGTCGGCGGCTGTTAACCGCATCGCGCAGCTGTGCGCCGAGTTCAATTAACGCGTCGATTTGAACGTCGGCATCGGCCCAGGTTTTCAGCGCGTCGGCGACGAAGCCGAAGTTACGAAAGTTGCGAAATATGAAGATCAGCGAGGATGAGTCGGACAGTGCATTGCCACCGGCCACCAAGCCCTGCATTACGATCACGCGATCGTATTTTTCTTTTAGCAGCTCGACGCGCGCCATGCGGTCACCGAGTGGCACGGCGACGGCGGCGGCAAATTTTTCATAATCAGCAGGGTCCTGAGTGTCGGCGTAGCGCGCTAGGTGGTAAACGGCATCTTTTTGCGCTTTTGACCACAGGCCCTCGCCGATGATGTAAGCCTGCACGCCCGACGTCACCATGAATGCGATTTGCACCATTGCAATCACGCCAGCAATGGCGATCAGAAACATCACCACGATGCCGATCAGCTTGGTTGTGATCGAGGCATTGCTTAGGCGACGCGTGAGGCTGAAACGATACAGGCTCACGGGCGCATCAGGTTACAAGCTGAATTTGACGTAACAGCATAGTGCACCGCTATCCTTATCCTGGCGCTAAACCGTGGCTAACTTGTTGACGCGAGCCCGCCGCCACCGGCGATTAATTCTTATCTACGGATTGGGCAGGGTGTTTACCGTGCGATATTGACGGTGTCCTTTGCGTTTTGGCAAATTGCAATCTTTAAAAATCTTGAGAATTTATTGGTAATGATTTGATTTTCAATAAAACAAACCAAGAATTTTATCTTTAAGACGTGCAGCAGAGGTCGTACCTTTGCCAGCTGTGGGTGTGGGGCGGAACACGACAAAAGTGTTAACAGGCCCGAGGGGCGCGAGCTACAACCGAATTGCAGCAAAGAGTGATGTTTCGTCAGCACAATACCCACCGAGTGTGCGGACTTCGGGCGTGCTGCTTTATGACGGAACTCTACTGCCGTCGCCTAAAAGCCGGGATCAGCAAATGCGATCCCGGGCCTTTATCTCACGATTAAGCCGCAACTGGCACCAGTTTATTCAGCGCTTCGGTGACGAGCGGGTGCAGATGCGCGCCGCCGGCATCGCGGTAGGCAAGTATTTGCTTGCGCATACGCGGTTCCCAGAATTTCTGGATGTGATTCGCCACACCTTCTACCGCGACCGCATGATCCGGCTCAGCGGAAAAAAAGGCAGCGATATTGTTGGCCATTTCGGCCAGATGTTCGGGGTTCATGCGGAATGTGGCTCCAGTTTCGATTGTTTTTGTGTGTGCAGGAGGCGGGCGGGGCAGGCGTAGACAACATGATTGCTGCCGCGGGCAAAACCAACCAACGTTAACCCGGCTTCTTCGGCGATGCGTACCGCAAGCGCAGTCGGCGCCGAAATCGCAGCGAGTATCGGAATGCCGACGGTCGCTGACTTCAACACCATCTCATAGCTAGCACGGCTGGTAATCACGGCGAAGCCGCGCGCGAAATCCAGCTTCGCCGACGTTACTGCGCCGATGAGTTTATCGAGCGCGTTATGGCGGCCGATATCCTCGCGGACAATGCGCAATTGGCCATCGCGATCCGCCCAGCCGGCGGCGTGCGTCGCCCCGGTGATGGCATTGATCGCCTGTTGTTCGCGCAGCGCAGCTAGGGCACGCTGCAGGGCATGTTCGGCAACGCTGACCCCCGCCGGTACATGGCGCGCGGGGCGCAATGCTTCGGCGATGGTTTCTGAGCCACAGAGCCCGCAACCGCTGCGGCCAACCAGATTACGGCGGCGATCCGACAACGCTGCGTGGCGCTGCTCCGGAATACGCAGCGAAATCTCATAGCCGTTGTCACGGGCGACGACGGACAGCGCCGTGATGTCCTCGGCACGATCAACAATCGCCTCGCTGAGCGTAAAACCGACCGCAAATTCTTCGAGATCTGCTGGCGTGGCCATCATCACGACGTGCGGCTGGCTATTGTAGATCAACGCGACCGGTGTTTCTTCGGCCAGGAAATCATCCCGTTCGGCAACGGTACCCTCGCGCCAGCTTTGCACCTGCAACCGGGAATACCCGGCTGCCGGTGACAGTGCTGCCGGACTATTTGGTGATTGCGGCATCCGCAGCCTTCAGCAGTGATTCCTGCACTTCGCTGAATTCGCGATAGCGCTTCTGCCACGTCGATGGCTGGCTGACGCGCGTCACCTGCACCGCGGTCACCTTGAACTCAGGGCAGTTCGTCGCCCAGTCCGAGTTGTCGGTGGTGATGACGTTAGCGCCCGAGAACGGGTGATGGAATGTTGTGTAAACGATACCGGGCTGGACGCGATCGGTAATCCGCGCGCGCAGCACTGTTTCGCCCGCTCGGCTTTGAATGCCAACCCAATCACCTTCGTTGACGCCCCGTTCTTCGGCGTCGTGCGGATGCAGTTCCAGCCGGTCTTCGCTGTGCCAGGCAACGTTGGCGGTGCGGCGAGTCTGCGCGCCGACGTTGTACTGGCTCAGGATGCGGCCGGTGGTCAGCACCAGCGGATACTTCGCGTTGACCTTTTCGCTGGTCGGTACGTATTCGGTGACCAGGAACTTGCCTTTGCCGCGGACAAATTCATCGATGTGCATCGTCGGCGTGCCGTCCGGCGCTTCGGCGTTGCACGGCCATTGGATGCTGCCGTGGGCATCGATTTTGTCGAAGCTGACGCCGGTGAACGTCGGCGTCAGGCTGGCGATTTCATCCATAATTTCCGATGGATTCTTGTAGCTCATTGGGTAGCCGAGTGCGTTCGACAGCAACTGCGTGACTTCCCAATCGGCGTAAATGCCTTTCGGACGCATCACTTGCCGCACGCGCGAGATGCGACGCTCAGCGTTCGTGAACGTGCCGTCTTTTTCGAGGAACGACGAGCCCGGCAGGAACACGTGGGCGAACTTCGCGCTTTCGTTCAAGAACAAGTCTTGAACGACGATGCACTCCATCGAAGTCAATGCTGCGGTGACATGCTGCGTGTTCGGATCGCTTTGGGCGATATCTTCGCCTTCGATGTACAGGCCTTTGAATTCGCCGTCCAACGCTGCTTCGAACATGTTCGGAATGCGCAGGCCCGGTTCGGCATCCAGTGAGACGCCCCAGGCGCGTTCGAACGTGCCGCGGGCCTGGTCGTCGGAAACATGACGATAGCCCGGGAATTCGTGCGGGAACGAACCCATATCGCACGAGCCTTGAACATTATTCTGGCCGCGGAGCGGGTTCACGCCCACGCCTTCCCGGCCGATGTTGCCGGTGGCCATTGCCAAGTTGGCGATGCCCATAACCATCGTCGAACCCTGCGAGTGTTCGGTAACGCCGAGGCCATAGTAGATCGCGCCATTGCCGCCAGTTGCGTAAAGCCGCGCTGCCTTGCGGATTTCCTCTGGCGGCACGCCGGTGACTTTTTCCATCGCTTCCGGCGAGTTGCGCTGCTCGGCGACAAAAGCACGCCATTTATCGAATGACTCGACTTCGCAGCGGGCTTTTACGAACGCTTCGTTGACCAAGCCTTCGGTGACGATAACGTGCGCCAAGCTGTTAATTAGCGCGACATTGGTGCCCGGACGCAGCTTCAAGTGGTAATCCGCTTGGATATGCGGCGAGCGAACGAGGTCGATACGGCGCGGATCGGCGACGATCAGCTTGGCGCCTTCGCGTAGCCGACGCTTCATCTGCGACGCAAACACCGGGTGGCCGTCGGTCGGGTTCGCGCCGATGACCATGACGACATCGGCTTGCATTACCGAGTCGAAATCCTGGGTGCCGGCCGATTCACCGAGCGTCTGCTTCAAGCCGTAGCCGGTCGGCGAGTGGCAGACGCGGGCACAGGTGTCGACGTTGTTATTGCCGAAGCCGGCGCGTACCAGCTTCTGAACCACGTAGACCTCTTCATTGGTGCAGCGCGAGGACGTGATCGCGCCGACGGAGTCTTTACCGTACTGCTTTTGGATGCGCTTGAACTCGGCCGCGGTGTGGGCAATCGCTTCTTCCCAGCTGACTTCGCGCCACGGGTCGCTGATCTTGGCGCGGATCATTGGCTTCGTGATGCGGTCGGCGTGCGTGGCGTAGCCGATTGCGAAGCGGCCTTTCACGCAGCTGTGACCGTGGTTTGCGTGGCCGTCTTTATTCGGCACCATGCGGACCAGTTCTTCGCCTTTCATTTCAGCGCGGAACGAGCAGCCGACGCCGCAGTAGGCGCATGTGGTAACGGCGCTGTGCTCGGCCTGACCTTTTTCGATCAGGGTTTTTTCTGACAGCGTTGCCGTCGGGCAGGCGGCGACGCAGGCGCCGCAGGAAACGCATTCGGAATCGAGGAAGGAGTCGTTCTGGCTGGCGACCACTTTGGAGTCAAAGCCGCGGCCTTCAATCGTCAGCGCCAACGTGCCTTGCTGTTCGTCGCAAGCGCGGACGCAGCGCGAGCAGACAATGCACTTCGAGGCATCGAACGTGAAATACGGGTTGCTTTCGTCTTTGCCGACAAAGCGTGGATTGAGTTCGCCATCCATCTTCGGATGAACATGATTCTCGCCTTCGTAGCCGTAGCGCACTTCGCGCAGGCCAACGACACCGGCCATATCCTGCAGTTCGCAGTGGCCGTTGGCGGGGCAGGTGAGGCAGTCCAGCGGGTGGTCGGAGATGTACAACTCCATGACGCCGCGGCGGACATCGGCGAGTTTGTCGTTCTGCGTGACAACCTTCATGCCGTGCGTAACGGGTGTCGTGCACGACGCCGGATAGCCGCGCATGCCTTCAATCTGCACCAAGCACAGACGGCAGGAGCCGAATGCGCCGAGCGTGTCAGTGGCGCATAGTTTCGGAATCTGGATATCGGCGAGGGCGGCAGCACGCATTACCGACGTGCCTTCTGGCACGCTGATTTCACGGTTGTCGATGGTCAGCGTGACCAGCTTCTGTGACGCTTCGGCAACCTTGGTCGGCAAGCCAGCATTCCGCACCCGCGGCGCGGGTGTTCCCAAGTCTTTCTCAACGATCGACATCATGGCGTGCTACCTCTCTATACGTTTAGCTGGCGGCGCGTGCGCGCTGCGGTTGGCTCTGGAAATCTTCGGGGAAATGGTTCAACGCACTCAGGACCGGATACGGCACCATGCCGCCGAGCGCGCAGAGCGAGCCGGCCAACATGGTTTCGCAGAGGTCGCGCAATAGCGCTTCCTGCTTGACCGGCAGGTCGCCGGCCAACATACGGTCAATGACCTCGACGCCGCGTGTGGAACCGATACGGCACGGTGTGCATTTGCCGCAGGATTCGATGGCGCAGAACTCCATCGCGTAGCGCGCCATTGCCGCCATATCGACGGTATCGTCAAACACGACGATGCCGCCGTGGCCGACCATGTTGCCGCTCTTGGCGTAAGCCTCGTAATCCAACGGCAAATCGAATTGCGATTCCGGGATGTAGGCGCCGAGCGGCCCGCCGACTTGCACCGTGCGAATCGGCCGGCCGCTGGCCGAGCCGCCGCCGAAGTCGTACAGCAGTTCGCGCAGCGTGACGCCAAAGGCTTTTTCGACCAGACCACCGTGTTTGATGTTGCCGGCAAGTTGGATCGGCAACGTGCCACGTGAGCGACCAACGCCGAAATTCTTGTAGTGCTCGGCGCCTTTATCGAGAATCACCGGCACCGACGCCAGCGTGACGACGTTGTTAATGATCGTCGGGCAGCCAAATAAGCCTTTCAACGCCGGGACCGGCGGCTTGAAGCGAACTTGGCCGCGCTTGCCTTCCAG
>Ga0172379_10010021_pt1 | contig 11569 bp, 8 predicted proteins | sample GrowelOW334metaG_FD_119756 | JGI IMG/M metagenome (GOLD analysis project Ga0172379, IMG submission 119756) | Groundwater microbial communities from an aquifer near a municipal landfill in Southern Ontario, Canada - Groundwater well OW334 metaG | ecosystem: Environmental > Aquatic > Deep... | reverse complement strand
GCATTGATAACAAATGCTCCCGCGTAAACACGTATAATAAATCCTGTAGCAATAATTAAAATATCAATAACATGAATATTTTTAAGCCCTAGGCTGTACAGTCCTTGGAGGCCAAGGTAAAAGAGAATTAAAGTAAAAAGTAGATTACTTAACGACAGAGATACTGTTAAAGCCAGAAAAACAAAAATTAGTAATTCAAAAACTGCCAAAAAAATGGGGAATTTACCCGAGGCAATAGGTCTATCTTTTTTAATAGGGTGAAGTCTATCGGACTTAAAATCCATTATGTCATTAAAAATATATGTAGCGGAGGTGGCAAAAGAGAAAGCAATAAATGCTAGTAAAACATCTTTAAAAAGTCCTTTTTCAAATAATGTGCCTGTTAGAAGTAGCGCTCCAAAAAGCGCAAAGTTTTTAATCCAATGAATGGGTCTTGCTATGCGGATTATTTGGAGCGATAGGTTAACCATAGTATTATTCCTCCTAAAACAAAGGCAACTCCTATGATTGTATATAACTTATAGGCGCTATTCAAATTTAGGGCTAATATTCCTAAGATTGCTGTTGTTGACCAGTAGACTTGAGAAACCTGTTTTTTGGTTAAACCTAAATCAAGAAGTCTATGGTGTAAATGCCCACGATCTCCCCAAACTGGGGACTTTCCAGTTATAACTCTTCTTAAAATTGTGTAACCAGTATCAATTAGAGGTATTCCAAGAACTACGATCAATGTTCCTACTTTTGTGGTAGAAAGGATTGAAGCAACAGCAAGCATGTATCCTGCCAGAGTTGCTCCTCCATACCCGGGCATGATTTTTTGAGGAAATTTATGCCACGGGAAAAAACCAAAAAAGGCTCCGGCGGTGATTGAGGTTAAAATAATAACAGGCCACTGAGTGATGTCTGCAGAGTAAGTAAAGGAAAGTGCAGTAATAGTAATTGCTGATATGATAGTAACACCGGACAATTGTCCATCAATTCCCTTAGCCCCCATGTTTAACATGTTCATCATGAACAAAATCCAAATTAAAGCAAAACAGTCTGAAATTATGGGATTTGAAAGATCGATAATCCCACCAAAAGGGTTTGTTAAAAAGTTAATACCAATTCCGGAGAGTATTGGTATTAATGCACCAACGCCTCCTAGAAACAGTCTAAGATAGGGATTTAAATTAAATCTATCGTCCAAAAAACCCATCAGAAAGATTACAAACGCCCCCAAAAGAATCGCAATTAGATGTTTATCTATGGGAATAAAGAAAAGAGAGACGGTTAGGATTGAAAAAAATATTGGGATTCCTCCTCCTCTTGCAATTGGTTTTGTGTGGATTACTTTTGGATGAGTGTTTTTTTTGGGATCATCAATGATTTTTAGTCTTTTGGCATATTTAATAACAACAGGCGTAATAATATATGAAATAATTGCTGAGAGAATAAGGGGGAAGGCAATTAAGTTGATTGTTTTCTCCATTTTTTATATTGAACCTACCAAAAAAATTATTTTAAATGTTGCAACAAGTGAAAGGATGGATATTAATGCAGTTGAAAAGGCCAGAGTTTTTTTAATATATTGTCCATCCAAATTTATTGCAATTAATGAATTTAAAAAAGAAATAATTAGAGCTGTTATTGCCGGAAGAATAATATAAATCGAGGGGGTTAGTTGTTCTGTTGTTTGAGGTAGACCAAAAAGTAAAGGAATTTCAGGAGGAAGAATAAACTGGGCCAAAAGCCCAAAGGCGATTGTTATCAAGTTAAGGATAAAGAAAATAACAATAAGTTTTTTAAGAGGCAGTTTTTCAAATCTGGGGTCAATAGTTATTTTTTGATATATAGCCATATTTGGGAAGAATCAATCTCGGATATTATATAATACTTTTGATTTAAGAAATTGGTGAGCTCTGGAAACATAAATGAATTTGCGGTAGTAATTATAAATTTAGGATTTTTGCTATCAAGCATCTTAATTGTTTCTTCATACGTTGAAAAATCTTTAATGTGATAATCAGCTACATATTTTGTTGGCGGAAGTCTTTTTGAAAGGGAGTAAATGGCAGATGCATCATTACTCCAGACAAATACACGGTCTTGTTTTGAAGAAGATTTGGCAATAAAATCTGCAATTTTGTAATTTGTATTCAAGTTAGGAGAAAACTCGTCAAAATACTTTTGTTTGTCAATTTTACCTAGAGCAAAATTAACAAATCTCTGGTAGTAGGTGGAAGTTGGGTAATACCAAAACTTATAATAAAAAGGTACAAAAAAAGCTAAAGATAAAGGAATAACTGTCAAACTTTGTTCTATGGTTTTATTTGATAACAAGATTCCTATCAGAATAGAAATTGGGGCGATAGATTGAACCAAATAGTGTGGATATGGCCTTTCGGAAAGTGTTACGGCAAAAAGTGTAGTCAATAGCCATGCAGATACAAATATGAAATTTTTTGATAACTTTCTTTTAAAAATCCAAAGAACGCCAAATCCAACAAACATAATACCCGCACGAATTAAAAGTGGACCATTTTTAACTAAGAATGAGGCTTGGACTCCGCTTCTTTGCCAGCTACTTACGTAGCCAAAGTTTTGCAAGTATGCAGCTATTAGATATTCTTTAAAGCTTCCTGCAAAATAATACCAAATGAAAGTTAAACCAATAGGGATAACAAAACCTAGAAATAGGTAAAAACACTTAACAATAAATTCTTTAATGTCATTGAAACTTAACTTTGTTGACTTCTTAATAAATATTAACCAGAAGACAATTATTCCTAAAATATCAAAAGCAGCTGGAATTTTAAAAAGTGCAGCAATTGAAAAGAGTGAGCCTGAAATTAGTAAGTTTTTTAAATTGTTTGGTTTTGAAAGCAGTATCCAAAAAGCAAAGATTATGGGGCCAATCATAAACAATTCGGCATTAACAGTGTTACCTTCAAGCAAAGGTATGGTAATCAATATCCCAAACACGACAGTTGAGATTTTGTGTAGAGTCTCTTTTTTCGGGTAAAGAAAGTTAATTAGTTTCCAAAAGCCATAAACTGTAATTAAGCTCCAGAAAGCCAAAATTACTTTGAAAATAAATAAATTGCCGGCCACGGCTGCCGTTAAATAGAGTAGTGGAGGTTTATTATCGTGTAACTCTGAATAAAGTGGTATTCCCTGTCTAACTCCTTCTCCAAGTGCAAGGTAAATCATCTCGTCTCCATAATAATAAGGTTCAAAAAAAGAAGGGATTCGTAAAATTAATATAACTGCAAAAAGAATCTCAAGCCAGAGTGGTGTGTCAATAATGGATATTAATTTGTTCCATACCGATTTCATTCTGCTATAATTCTAGCATATGGAAAAAATTTTGGTTACGGGCGGGGCAGGATTCATTAGTTCACATTTGTGCAAAAGTCTACTTGATGATGGCTATCATGTTATTTGTTTAGACAATCTTGTTACGGGGAACAAGAAAAACATTGAAAACTTACTTTCAAATCCAAATTTTGAATTTTTAGAGGAAGATGTATGTAACCTACAGTCTAATGATTTAAGATATGCAAATTGCGACCTAATATTTCACCTTGCTTCCCCTGCGTCTCCTATTGATTATCAAAATCTGCCAGAAGAAACATTATTAGTTAATTCCCAAGGAACTCTTAATATGTTAAATTTATCTAAAGAAACAGGTGCAAGAATTTTAATTGCTTCAACTTCTGAAATCTATGGTGACCCCCTTGAACACCCTCAAAAAGAAACCTATTGGGGGAATGCTAACAGTTTCGGTCCAAGAAGTTGTTACGATGAATCAAAAAGGTTTGCAGAATCATCAACATATGTATTTTTACAAAAACATGGAATAGACGCAAGAATAGTTAGAATTTTTAATACATATGGTCCTAATATGCAAAAAGACGATGGTAGGGTAGTAAGTAATTTTATAAACTGGGCAATTACAGGTCAGGATATAAAGATTGACGGAGACGGAAGTCAAACAAGATCGTTTTGTTATGTTTCTGATTTGGTTGAAGGGCTTAAAAAGGCAATGTTTGTAAGTGAGACAAAAGGAGAAATATTTAATCTGGGAAACCCTGAAGAGTACAAGATAAAAGAACTTGCAGAAAAAATTATTGAACTTACCAACTCATCATCAAAACTTGTTTTCTCAAATTCTTTTAGACCAGATGATCCAATGCAGCGTTGCCCCGATATCAATAAAGCTCAGACGGTTCTAAATTGGGAACCAAAAGTGAAGTTGGAAGAAGGGTTAATTAAAACAATTGTATATTATAAAAGCCTCTAAACTTTTTCAGTAACTTTATATTGAATGTATTTTCCAAGCATTAAACGAGTATGAGCATCAAGTCCCGGAAGAGCAGAAAAGAAAAATCCTGCTATGGGCATTAAGATAAATTCAAAAGGAAAAAGAATAGATCTCCAAACAGATAGATTTTCTGGTCTTTTTGGTTTATAAATATTGTCTATAAAAATTAAAGACAATAGGAAAAAAAGTGAAAGAGTTAGAATGTATGATGAAAGCTTTGGGACCATAAAGCCCAAAGTAGTTCTTCCAAATGCAGGATTTAAAAGTGTTGGAAGAGTTAACCCAATTGTAATTAAAAACCAGTTAACTGGCCACATAAAGTGGGACCAAAGAACATGTGTTAGTCTCATTGTCTTATCCCAAAATGGAATCTTTGTATCCAGTAGATAATTTCTAATAATCCATGAGTCGTCTGAAGCTCCCCAAGCCCAACGCTTGTATTGTTCATATTGGTTTTTAACCGTTTTCCAAAAAGATGAAGATTGTGCAGCATCAGCATGAAGAGGAAGGTATATTGGTTCGACTTCCAAACCGCCGTTAATTTTGTAATATGCTTTGAAGAATATTCCCCAATCCTCGGGAATCTTGTCTGCATCCCAATAATCAACTTCATCTAAAAGTTTAAACGACAATGAATAATTTTGAGCATTTATTAATCTGTCTTTCCTTGGAAGTTGTGATAAATTCCAAATTGAGCCTAATGTGTTTGGTACCCTAGTAATTGCTGGTATTTCCCAGATGTTATTGTAAAACATGACTGCGGGTTGCCAGAATGAACGATACCTTTTAGGGTTATCAAGGAATTTAAAAGCTAAATATGCAAAATGGTTGGGGTGATATTTATGGTCTGCGTCACAGCTTGTAACAGTCAGGTAATTAATATCATATTTTTTAGTGTCAATAAAATTCTGTTTGAACCATATCGCTGCGTGTCTTTCGTTTGATGCTTTTCCTGCAACTTCTCCATGTTTAATTTTATGTACTGTCTGAATAAAATTTTTAAAATACTTTCCAAATTTAGAATTTAGGGTTTGAAATTTTAAATCTCTTTCTTTCTTTTCTTCTTTGTCTTCCATGGCTAAAATTATTGATATTTGTTTTGATGGTAAGGTTTGATCAACTAAAGATGAAATTGTTCTTTCTAAAATATGGAGAGGTTCTTTAAAGGTTGGAATAATAACCAAATGATTAACCTTTTCAGAATCTTTAAAAGTTCTTAAATCAGAAAGCCAGTCATATTTAATGGAAGCTTGAATTCTGGTGTGTGAAATTATTGAAGTGACGGCTACAAGAAACGACTGATAGAACCAATATACATTAAAAAGAAGTATAAAATAGGCAATTGCATTAGGAAACAAAAATATTCCCCAGTAAGGAAGAAGTATCATGTTCCAAGAAAAAAAACCCGGTAGGATTTCCAAGGCTCTTAAGACCTGCTTTTCGTGTCTAAGTATGTACTTCCTCATATTCTAGGAAAAAGGGGTTTAAGGGAAACTATTTTATTAACGGTAAATATTTTTTCTATTTTTTCTGCAGTTTCGGGTAAAAATGGCAATAAACTAAAGGAAAGATCTAATATTTGTTGTGCTATTGGTGTTATGCTTTTAATTAATTCCTTGTTGTCTTTTATTTCCCAAGGTTTATCAGTACTTAATTGTTGATCAATGGATCTTATTTTTTGCCAAACTATGTCTAAAGCATTATCAAATCTGAAAATTTCTAAATTATCTGAAATCTCTTTGTCAATTTTTTCATTTCTATCTAAATTCCCAATTTCCACTTTTTCGCAAAGTTTTGCAACTCTTGAAATCAAGTTTCCAAGTCCATTAGCGAGATCAGCATTATATGTTTCCTCAAATTTTTCAAATGTAAAATCTGAATCATCAAATGGATTCATTTTTGCTAATACAAAATACCTTAATGCGTCCGTACCGTATTTTTCAGAAATTTCGATTGGATTAATAACATTTCCTAGACTCTTACTCATTTTTTGACCGTTAGAGGTTACAAAACCATGGATAAACACTTGTTTTGAATTAGGTAAACCTGCCGACATCAACATGGCTTGCCAAATTGCAGTTTGTTGTCTTAAGTTGTCTTTACCTGCAAATTGAGTAACTGGCCACCATTTATTAAAATTGTTCATATCATCTGGCCATCCAATTGCTGAGACATAATTCACCAAGGCATCAAACCAAACGAACATAACATGTTTAGAATCATTTGGAACGCCAATTCCCCAAGGCATTTTCTCTTTTAATCTTGAGATACTAAAATCTTGCAATCCTGATTTCACAAAAGTCTTAATCTCGTTGTATTTAGATTCTGGTATTACAAAATTTGGATTTTCTTCATAGAATTTGAGTAATTTATTTTGATAGTTAGAGAATTTGAAAAAATAATTCTCCTCCTCAATTATCTCCAGATCTTTATTGGGGTGGATGGGGCACTTTCCGTTTTCCAGTTCAGAGTCTGTTTTTTCAAGTTCGCAACCAACACAATATTTTGCTTTATAATTTTTCTTATAAATATCTCCATTTGCATCACATTTCTTCCAAAATTCTTGAGCTGATCTTATATGATTTTCATCTGTTGTTCTAATAAAATTGTTATAACTTAAGTTTAATGATTTTTTGAGGGCATCAAACTTTAATGCATATCCATCACAGTATTCCGTTATATCTTTGCCCTCTTCAAGGGCCTTCTGATAAATTTTTAACCCGTGTTCATCTGTACCGAAATTAAAAAAGACGTTATCCCCATTGAGTTTATGGTATCTAGCTACTGCGTCTGCTTGCACTATTTCCAGTGCAAAACCCAAATGTGGCGCATCATTTACGTAAGGCAGAGTTGTGGTTAAATAAAAATTCTTTTTACCCATGAAGCTATTTTACCATGTCAATGGCAAACTTGTTTATCACGAATTTAGCTAAACATTAGTCTGTAGCTACTATTTAACAAACTTTTTAATTTTTTCACTCCAAACATTGGCCCACTCTTCAGCCTCCATTTTTTTCAAGGCCAATTTAAATCCTTCTGAACCAACTAGTTTTTCAACGGTTGCAATTGTGGCAGAGGAAACCATTAAGTTGTTTTTGATGTTTTCATAACTTCTTCCTTTTTTTAACCAGTAAGCAATTGCTAAGCGTTTACTGTAAGTTTCTAGTTCTGCATCATTAAAGAAGTTTTTAAAAAATGTTTCTATTTCGTCTGTTCCCTTAAGATCATCAATTGTTTGAAAAAAGGTTCTAATAATTTCTTTTTTTAAACTATCATTTAGTTTATTTTTTGAAATGCGCATATATCTCGACAATTATAGCAAGTCCAACAAGAAAAATAAGATTTAGGATATTTCCTACACCAAAAAGCCTTAATAGTAAAAATAAAGTTATAACCAAAGAGGTAAGTAAGCCTCTTCTGGAACTTATTAAAATCAAAGAAAAAAGAAAAAATAGAAAGGCAAAAAGATTAATAAAAAACAAAAACATAAACAAAGGAGATGGGGGAGTTGTGAAATAAACAATTGAAGTTAAACTCAGAAAGAGTAACAGAGTAATTATTAGTGACGGTAGGAAATTTTTCCGTTTGAGTATGATATTATGTCTTTGTATGGATTTTTTAGTCATCATCTTAATTATAGTTCTAATTATTTTATTGGGAATGCTTGTTTTCAAAAAGGAAAAAACTTCTCCAGAACTTCTTGAATATCTAAAAACCACAAATCAACGCCTAGAAAGACAAGGAGAAAGCTTTAACCAGAGGCTAGACAATGCAGCAAAAGTAATATCTGGAGTTCAGAGAAATATTGGTGAATTTAGTGAAATAGGCAGGGGAATGAAAGATCTACAGCAATTCTTAGCCTCACCAAAATTAAGGGGAAATATTGGAGAACAGGTTTTAAAAGAACTTTTAAAACAATTTCTTCCACAAAAATCTTTTAATCTTCAATACACATTTAAATCAGGAGAAAAGGTAGATGCGGCAATTAAAACATCAGCCGGAATTATTCCAGTTGATTCTAAATTCCCCTTGGAGAATTTTCGAAAAATGCAAGAAGATAAAGCATATGCAAAGACCTTTGAATCAGACGTCAAAAAACATATTGATGATATATCAAGAAAATATATTTTAACTGATGAGGGAACCCTAGACTATGCCTTAATGTATATCCCATCTGAAGCTGTTTACTATGAAATAGTTAATAACCAAACACTTTTTGATTATGCTCAAAGTAAAAGAATACTTCCAGTTTCTCCAACCACATTTTACGCTTACATAAAAGCAATCCTAATGAGTTTTGAGGGCCAAAAAATAGAAAAACAGGCTCAAGAAATACTATCGTCACTCAGAGCTATAAAGAAAGATTATGGAAAAGTAGAAGAAAACTTGGGAACACTTCAAAAACATTTAGTAAATGCCACAAACATGATGGGAAATGTTTTTACAAGTTTTACTAATCTTGGTCAAAAAATCAGTAGTACACAAAACCTAGATCATGGAGTAAAAAATAAACTGGAGTAAAAGATAGATTCTCCGTGGTACAATCTGCATAGAATATTCATGTCAGATAAAAAACTAAACAAAGAACAATTAGAGGCTGTTAAGTATGGCAACGGTCCACTATTAATTATTGCTGGAGCTGGGACTGGAAAAACCACTGTTATTACGGAAAGAATAAAGCATCTAATAACAAAAGGTTTTGCAAAACCTGAAGAAATTCTAGCCTTAACCTTCACTGAAAAAGGAGCCAAGGAAATGGAGGAGAGAATTGATGTAGCACTTCCTCTAAGTTATGGAGAAATGTGGGTTATGACTTTTCATTCCTTCTGTGACAGAATTTTACGAGAATCTGCAATTCATATTGGACTTGATCCAAAATACAATTTAATGACTGAGGCAGAGAGTGTTGATTTTTTAAGAAGAAACCTTTTTGAACTGGAGCTTGATTATTTTAGACCTCTTGGAAACCCAAACAAATTTTTAGAAGGACTTTTGCAGCATTTTTCAAGGCTTCAAGATGAATGTGTGACACCAATAGACTACACCAATTGGACAAAAACAATTAAAAAGCCAAAAGATGAAGAGACGAAATTGGAACTACAAAAATCAATTGAATTAGCAAATGCTTACAAAAAATATAATGAGTTAAAAATAAAAGAAAGTCTATTTGATTTTGGTGACCTAATTACTTACACCCTCAAACTTTTTAAAGAAAGACAAAACATCTTAAGGGTCTATCAAGAAAGGTTTAAATATATTTTGATAGACGAGTTTCAAGATACTAATTTTGTACAAAACGAATTAGCAATACTTCTTGCCGGAAAGAATAAAAACATAACAGCTGTTGCTGATGATGACCAAGCAATTTATAGATGGCGTGGTGCAGCAGTGTCAAACGTTATTCAATTTAGGTCGAATTTCCCAAAAACAAGGATAATAGTACTATCAAAGAATTATAGAAGTACGCAGGAAATTCTTGATAGAAGTTATGATTTAATACAACATAATAACCCAAATAGGCTCGAAGTGATAGAAAAAATCAATAAAAAGCTCGTCTCTCAATGTAAAAAGGCAAACTCAGGTACTATTAAGATTATTCATACAACAAATGTCTCGGATGAAGCTTTAGAAGTTGTAAAAGAAATAAGTAAATTAATAACAAAGGAAAAGTATGAGTATAGAGATATAGCAATTCTAGTACGAGCCAATAATCACGCTGAGGCTTTTACTAAGGAATTTGAAAGACAGGGGATACCTCATCAGTTTTTGGGACCATCTAAATTATTTGAAAGAGAAGAAATAATTGATCTAATTTCTTATCTGAAAGTATTGTATAACCCCGAAGACACGGAGAATTTGTACAGACTATTATCCTCAGGTGTATTTGATATTTCAAGCCTGACGTTGATCAAATTAAATAGTTTGGCTAAAAGGAAAAGTCTATCCCTTTTTGAAGTTGTTTCAGAAAGCGATGATGAAAAACTGGCTGGTGTAATTAAAATAATTGATAAACACCTGAAGGTCTTGAATAAAAAAACAGCTGGAGAGATTCTATATGATTTTATAAATGAGATTGGACTTTTAGAGAAAATTGTAAAAGACAGTGAAGACAGTAAAGCTAAAAATATTGCAAAGTTTTTTGAAAAGATTAAAGCATATGAAAACGAAAACAAAGATTCTTCTATCTTTAAGGTCGTTGATTACATTGATCTCTTAACAGAGATGGGAGAAACACCAACAGTAACGGATGGAGATTGGCAGGAAAATAATGCTGTTAATATTCTAACTGTTCACTCCTGTAAAGGTCTTGAATTTCCAGTTGTCTTTTTGGTTAATCTTGTTAATGAAAGGTTCCCAAGTAGAGAACGCCATGAACAAATACCAATTCCGGATGAACTGATAAAAGAAGTTTTGCCAAAAGGAGATTATCATCTTCAAGAAGAAAGAAGGCTTTTTTACGTTGGAATGACTAGGGCAAAGGAGAAGCTTTACTTTACAGCTAGTGATTATTATGCAGACGCAAAAAGAGCAAAGAAAATATCTCCATTTGTGATGGAGGCGCTGGGAAAGGAAACAGACTACTCTTTATTAGTAAAAAAGTCGGGATTAACTGAAAGTTTTAACATCTCAAAAAAAGAACTTGTTAGTGCTGTTAATAAAAATTTAAAAATTGATTATCTGTCAGTTTCTCAGATTGAAACTTTTAAAGATTGTCCGCTTCATTACAAACTAAAATATATCTACAAACTCCCAACAACTCCTTCAGCATCGATTTCATTTGGTGTTTCGATTCATAACACACTAAAGGAATTTGTTGATACAACCATTGGCACAACAAAGAAAGATATTCTAAGTCTCTTTAAAAAGAATTGGACAGAGGAAGGTTATTTAAACAAAAAACACAAACAGGAGTTTTATAAAGAAGGTGAGAATTATCTTCTCGAGTTTCTTAAAAAGGGATATGATAAAAAAACAAAAACTCTTGCAACAGAACAGAAGTTCGTAATACCTTTAGACAAAACATTAAAAATTGGAGGGACAATAGATAGGGTAGATGATTTAGGGGGGGGAGGGTTTGAAGTAATTGATTATAAAACTGGAGCTAACGTTCCTACACAAAAAGAAGTGGATAAAGATCTTCAACTTTCGTTCTACGCTTTAGCTACATCAAATTTATTCAAGGTAAAACCAGAAGACATAAAACTTTCCCTCTATTATTTTAAGACACAAACAAAGATAACAACGAAAAGGACAGAAAAAGAT
>Ga0172379_10010020_pt1 | contig 11570 bp, 15 predicted proteins | sample GrowelOW334metaG_FD_119756 | JGI IMG/M metagenome (GOLD analysis project Ga0172379, IMG submission 119756) | Groundwater microbial communities from an aquifer near a municipal landfill in Southern Ontario, Canada - Groundwater well OW334 metaG | ecosystem: Environmental > Aquatic > Deep... | reverse complement strand
TTCATGAGTTCTTCTACCTCATTCTTTGTCAGTTTAATCGTGTAATGTATCATTTGTATAGTTTTTACAAATGTACAAAAAAACATTTATTACGTCATAATATATTTAACTTAACACTAGAGTGCCTAAAGTTTTGGACTCCGAACAAATAAAGATTGTGGCGTAAGTACTCTAGGCACTTTAGACACTTTAAATACTTTAGGCACACCCTATTAAATATCCACAATTTTCGTAATACTGTAATTCTCTTTCTTCAAACTCCATGTGAGGTACACCTGGTACCTTCCATGCATGAGTTGCGTTTTATCAATCAGAAATGGCGATTCTGCAGATTTGAAATTTAGCCTGAGATCCTTCGTTTTGTCGGACGACCGGAAGAAATATACCTGTACGGAACCGGCCGATTTCACCAGGCCTTTGGCTAGCTCAATTTGCACCTGGTTACCGGCAGTGGTAATTTGAATACTATCCTGGTAGGTAAGCGACCTTTGGTTGATATGAATCTGATCTGTGTATTTGGCGCCTTTCTGGTAATAATCATCCGATACAAGGTCATTGTTCTGTCTCATTGCAAAAAAGACGAAACTAAATACCCAGATAAAAAAAATCAGGAAAAAGATAATGAGACCATTTCCCCAGTTGAGCTTCACCTTCATTTGTAATTTGTAATTTTTAATTTGTAATTGTCTTGTTATGGTCCAAGGAAATTGGTGGTTACCGTCTCTTTAAGTTCATCACTGCTGAACAAACCAATTTTGCACTCGGTTTCTTTTCCGGTTAAAACGCTCTTTTTCAGTTTAATGATCAACGCCTCTTTCATCTTTCCCCCGGCTGGCAATACTACCTTTCCATCTGCTAAAGAGACTTCACTGTTGGGAATATTGAGTAATCGTAACGTCAATTCGACCGGTTCATTTCCTTTGTTCAGAAACATGATCTGGTAAATATTGGAATAAGTATCGCTGTCAAGTTGTTGGTAAAGAGTTCCTTGTGCACGCCACAAGGTAACATCAATAGTTGTTCTTTTTCCTGCCGTGACAGCCAGGATAACCATCAGTACAACCAACACCGCAGTATAGGCTACCGACCTGGCATTTATCAGTTTCCGTTCTCCATTTTCCACTCCCTGTACCGAATCATATCGAATTAGGTTATAGGGTCTGTTGATTTTTTTCATCACAAGGTTGCACTCATCTATACAGGCGGCACAATGGATGCATTCAAGTTGGGAACCATCCCGGATGTCTATCCCGGTAGGACAAACTGAGACGCATTGCATGCAGTTGATGCAATCGCCACCTTCACTGACTTTTGAATTTCTCGGCTCACCACGTTTGTAGTCATAGATAACAGATATGGAGTTGTTGTCGAGCAATACTCCCTGCATACGCCCGTAAGGACAAAACAACGTGCAAACCTGCTCCCTGAAATAGGCATAGATCCAGTAGTAAAAACCCGAAAGCGCCAGCATCAGAAAAAAACCTGCCAGATGTATTCCTACCGGCTCAGTGACGATTTTTAACAACTGCTGAGGTCCGATAAACCACATTAGAAATACATTGGTAAAAAAGACGGATATAAGGATAAAGAGTGTGTGTTTTACCAGTGTCCGAATTTTGGTGGTTTCGGAATGGACGCTTCTTCTCTTGCCTTTTCGTCCATTCCCATCAAAGATAAATTCAATTTTTCGGTAAATGAGCTCCAGAAAAAGTGTCTGCGGACAGGCCCATCCACACCATACACGCCCGAAAACTACCGTGAAAAGCACGATAGAAACCACCGCAACCGCCATGATAAGGGCGAGAATGTAGGTGTCTTCTGCAAAAACCATCTGACCGAAAAGGAAAAATTTCCGGTTGAGGATGTCGAGCAACATAAAGGGGTGTCCATTAATTTTGAGAAATGGCGCGACAACCAAAAAAGTTAGCAAGATGTACCCGCCAAAATTCCTTCGCAGGTACCATTTGCCCTGAGGTTTTTTGGCATTGATCCACTTTCGCTGCCCTGTTGCGTCAATGTTGTTCGGCCTGTCCCGAAAATCCTGATCGCTTAGTTTGTCCATGAAGGTTATTTACACTCTACTCCTTGCGGTGCTTTTGCATTTGGAGGATTCGATCCGACTAAGGTGCCTAAAATATAGGCAATAACACTCTTTATCTGGCCTTCGGTCATCATACTTTTGTATGGCGCCATCCCTTTGGCTGGAATGCCATCCGTTATCACCCTTTGCAGATCCGTAGGTTTGCATCCATTGATCCAGAATTTATCGGTCATGTTAGGACCGATGGCGTTTCCTTCACCTTTGGCGCCATGGCAGGCGATACACCCTTTCTCCGTGAATAGTTTAGCCCCTGCATCCATTTGCGCTTTGTCCATAACGAAAACCCCGGCTTGTTCTGAAGGATTTTGGTTCGCCTGCTTTCCGGCTATGGCCATCTGCTTGTTGTACTCGCTGTACTGATCCATTCCATTGTCGGGATAGCCAAAATAGCGGACAGCATAAAAGAGCGAAAAGCCAATGGTTCCCAGGAAAAGGAGGAGAACCCAGTAGGGTGATGGGTTATTTAATTCTTTGATCCCGTCATAATCATGATCTGAAAAGTATTTATCATGCTGAAGATTGTCGTCCATATTTTGTTTAATGATGTCTGTCATAACTAATATTTTAAGGTATTTTTTTATTCTCTTCACTTCTAATTTTCACAGATTCCCCGTTTCTCTGTTTCTCTGTTTCAATGTTTCAATATTTCATTGGGTTTTCCGTTTCACTGTTTCTCAACCTCCTCTTGCTCAAAAATCGAAGATTTGAATTTGATCAGATCTTTTTTAGGGATGGTGTAGGTATGGATGACCATTCCGATAAACAATCCGACAAATATGATGATTCCTACAATGTAGTACCACTCTATTCCGTCAATTTTCGACAAGGTATCGTTTACAAATCCCATGATGATCTATTGTTTTACGTTTGATGCAGGCGATCCTGCAGGCGAAATATCCCTTCCCAGTTTGTGCAGGTAGGCAATCATCGCGATCACTTCCTTGGTTGGTTTGATATCAACACCTGCCAATTTTAGTTCATCAGCTATCTTTTGGGCATCCGCCATATAGGAGGCAACCGCTTGTTTGTCAAATCCCTCCTGGTAAGGCACTCCCAACATGCGCATGACCCTGATCTTGGCAGGGACTGCATTTATATCCGCCTCGTTTACCATCAGGAACGGATAGGCCGGCATGATCGATCTTGGGACGACCGTGTTGGGCTTCATGAAATGGTTGTAATGCCAAATGGATGTTTTGTAGGTCGAACTGCCCATGTATCCGGCCCTTGCCAAATCGGGTCCCGTCCGGCGGGATCCCCACTGGAACGGATGATCGTAAACAAATTCACCGATTTTGGAATATTCGCCATAACGGTCCGTCTCAAAACGCAACGGACGCACTTGTTGCGAGTGACAATTGTAACAGCCGTTGGCAATATAGATATCCCTTCCGGTCAATTCAAGCGGGGTATACGGGGTAACAGTTGAGATAGTCGGGATATTGGACTGGACCTTCATCATCGGGATGATCTCTACGATTCCACCAATGGAAAGGGCAATAAATACAAAAATGGCCAGGCGCACTCCTTTTCTTTCCAACCAACGGTGAGGCGATTCTCCGGATTCTTCCCTTGTTCCGGTATTTATCAGGGCTGGCCCTTCGGCAGGTTCGTTGGCCACCATGCTCCCCACAGAAATTGTTTTTATCATGTTGACCAGGAAGATAATAAAACCGCTAAGGTAGAGCGCACCCCCAAGTATCCGGATGTGGTACATAGGGAGGATGCGGTTGGTCGTTTCCATAAATATTGGATAGGCAAGTAAACCGTCAGGTGTATACTCCCTAAGCATCAACCATTGGGTAATGGCTGCCCAGTACAAAGGAATTGCGAAGAGAAGAATTCCGAGTGTAGCTATCCAAAAGTGGGTATTGGCTAGTTTCTTTGAATGAAGCGGTGTCTTGAAAAGTTTTGGAACCAACCAATAAAACATACCAAAGATCATTCCACCATTCCAGGCCATCCCGGCAATATGGGTATGGGCAATGGTCCAGTCGGTGAAGTGGCTGATGGCATTGACGCCCTTGAGCGACATCATGGGCCCTTCAAAAGTTGCCATACCATATGCTGTAATGGCTATTACCATGAATTTCAATCCCGGATCTTCCCGAACCTTGTCCCATGCACCGCGCAAGGTCATCAGGCCGTTGATCATACCACCCCACGAGGGGGCAATCAACATGATAGAGAAGGTAACTCCCAAGGCCTGTACCCAATCGGGCAGGGATTGATACAAAAGGTGGTGGGGACCGGCCCACATGTATAAGAATATCAATGACCAAAAATGGATAATTGAAAGCTGGTAAGAATAGATGGGCCGACCTGAAGCTTTTGGCAGGTAATAATACATCAGTCCCAAAAATGGCGTTGTCAGGAAGAAGGCCACGGCATTGTGCCCGTACCACCATTGAACTACTGCATCCTGTGCCCCGGCATAGATCGGATAACTTTTCAGAAAAGATACAGGAAGCTCAATAGAATTAACAACGTGAAGTATGGTGACACCGATAAAGGTGGCGAGATACCACCATACAGCGGCATAAATATGTTTCTCCCGGCGTTTGATAACCGTCCCGATCATATTTGCCCCAAAGCAGAGCCATGCAACTGCAATCAGCAGGTCAATGGGCCATTCGAGTTCAGCATACTCTTTCCCGGTAGTAAAACCGGCAAGCAGGGTAACGGCTGCAAATACGATGATTAATTGCCATAGCCAAAAATGAACCTTGCCAATTAAGTCGTTGAACAAGCGTGCTTTCAGAACCCTTTGCAACGAATAGTAAACGCCAGCGAACATGGCATTTCCAATAAATGCGAAGATGACGGCATTGGTATGGACAGGCCGGACCCTTCCAAATGAGATATACTCTATTCCGAAATTGAGGGCAGGAAAGGCCAGTTCAAGCGCGACAACCAATCCAACCAACAGGGCAACAGCACCCCACACCAGCGTCGCAAGAATAAAATTCCTTACAATTGCATTGTCGTAATTAAATTTTTGTATTTCCATAAGCGGTTTAAAATGAGTTCTATGTACTTATTGTTTTTTTATTTCTTCATCTTCGTCATCAAACAAAATGCGAATTGATGGTGTGTAATTGTCATCATACTGACCGGTTTTTACAGCCCAGATAAACATGGCCAAAAAAATCAATGCAGCAAACAGACTCACTCCTATCAAAATAAAAAGTATGTTCATGGATTGAAATTTTGGTCTTGAAACGTTGGCAAATTCAGATCATCAAAATTAACAATAATTTTAAAATCTGCCACAAATGTCGGTTTTTCAAAGCTTGTGCCGAGAGGTTTGCCATTGAGCACAATGAACAAGATCTTATGCCTATTTAAGAAACAGAAAATTAATATGATACATAAAAATAAGCATTGTTTTTCATGTATTTTCCATCGCTTTTTGCGGTCATTTGAGACGCAAAGGCAGAAATTTAGAATCATTACAAATACGAAAACCATTTTATAAACAGATCGTTTCTCAGAACCATTGGATAGAGGTCCCGTTCAATTGCGAATCAGAGGTGTGGCTTCCGAATAATGATCGGTCATCAATAACATAGTCAGGAATAGCCATTGCATCAAAAAAAAATCACCCTGCTCAGGAAGGAAGGTGATTTCAATGTGTATCGTAATGGATCGGGAATCTATAGCTTTGAGGTCAAATATCCCGCTGAAAAATTCTGAATTTTTTGTAGACTTTTCCGCCAAACTTCTCCATTTCAGCCCTAACTTTGGTATTGTATTCCAATTCGAGGTGGGAGTCCATCACGACCTTGCCGGCCTCCCTGGCTGATTTGACCAGACTGAGCCCCATCCAGACATCCAGTCCGCGTCCCTGGTAGCGCGGGTCGATGGCCCCCAGGAGCAGATTGATCTGTTTGGTCTTGCGGGCGGCGGCGAAAATTTGAAATATTCCAAATGGGAAGAGGTAGCCTTTGGATTTTTTGATGCCTTCGCTGATGTCGTCCATGGCGATAAACAGCGCGATGATTTCATTCTCCTCGTTGGCGATCAGTTTGACGAACCTGGGATTGATCAAAAAGAGATATTTATTGGCAAAATCGTCCATCTCTTTTTCATTGAACGGAAGAAAGCCATATATGTCGGTAAAAGTTTTGTTTACCAGATGAAGCGCAGGCCTGATCAAAGGCTTGATTTTACGTCTGGAGGTAAATTGGAGCAGTTTCAGGTTGGTATTCTGCTTCTCGGCGCGTTCAAGAATTTTTTGGTGAAGCGGGGGGATCTCATCAGGAATAGGGATCTGGTAAACAACACAATCGACCTTCTTGGTAAATCCGGCTGCTTCTGTCAAATCCACCATGTACGGGAAATTGCAGTTGGAGGCGATTACAACCGGCTTGTCATAACCCTCTATTAAAAATCCCTGGGGGTCTTTATCCGAAAAGGCCAGAGGTCCGACCATCGTATCCATCCCAAAAGATTTACCCCAAGCAGCTATATGGTTGACCAAAGCGTTAAACACTTCCGGATCGTTGTAGGTCTCCAGGTTTGAGAAGCGCACATGGTTTTCATTATGAGATTGGTTGTAATCCTTACTAATCAGGCCCATGCAGCGGCCCACACACTTGTCGCCCTTGAAGGCCAGCAGCAGGATATGCTCGCAATGAGCGAACAAAAGATTTTTCTTTGGATTGAAATATTCCCACTCATCCATGTAAAGTGGTGGTACCCAGTTTGAATGTTCTTTGTGAATTTCAGCAGGGAGGTGGATAAAAAGACGAAGCTCTTTTTTATTTTCTACTTTTCGGATAGTTATTGCCATAGTAAGGCAAAAATAAAAAAAGTTTTGAGACGTCAGTAAAAGACCCGAAAGGTTTCCGAAACCTTTCGGGTCTGCAATCCTATTCCACTACCCGAATCGTTTCCTTCAGTTTAATATCTAAAGAAGAGGTGCCCACCATGATTTGAACCTTATCGGGTTCTACCACAAATTGGTGTTTGGCAACATTCCAATAGGCAATCGTTTCGGCTTTTAACGGAATTTCAACGACACGGCTTTCGTTGGGTTTCAAGGTAACGCGTTTCATAACTTTCGATCGTTGAAACCCGTTTTAGCACCTCCGGGTCCCACGATTCGGCCAGGCCAATGGCTTGTGGAAAAATGGTAGTCGTAACCGGATCCCGCTGCCCCCAGTCTTCTATTCATCTAGTCGTGATTCAATATCCATTTGTTGATGCAAAATTCTGATAATTTCCAATTCGTTATCTTTCAAGTTTATTTTGTAAAATATGAAATGAGATTTTACTCTTGAACGAAAATATCCCTTTCTTATGTGACTGTAATCTTTTCCAGATTTTGGGTTTACTGTTAAGTATTCAATTTCGTCCATTAGTAAGTTTAGATATCTGTCAGCTTGCTCAAGTGACCAAGTTTCAAAGGTGTAATGCCATAATATTTCAAGGTCATTTAAAGCTTCCTTGCTGATTCTATACTTCATTACTTAACGGAATGTTTTTGATGAAGACTATTTAAAAAAGATGCTCGATTAAAATCTTCTACATAACCAGATTTTTCACCTTTTTTAAGTTGGTTAATCAGCTCTGTTTTTTTAGTTTCTTCGTGTTCAAACATTCTTAAAGCAGTCCTTACCACCTCACTTGCAGAAGAGAATTTTCCTGTTTTAACTTGTTGATTTATAAAATTATCAAAATAATCTCCTAATAAAATCGATGTGTTTTTAGCCATAACTTTACTTTCAATATTATACCAAAGATACCAATCTTTGGTATAAATAGCAAATTTTTTTTATTGTAACTAATCCCACGCTCCCGCGAGATTGTATCGAGTGGTTTAACGTTGGACAATGTCATTGTTATTTGGTAGAGTGGCATACCACGCGATACAATCTCGCGGGAGCGTGGGAAGCGGGGGTTATTGGATCGTTATCTTTTTGTTAAAAGAAATGTCGCCAAGCCAAATTCTACTATTTCCTTGATAAAGTTGGTCTTATGTAACCTGATATGCCAATCCGGGGAATTTAAAAGTAGTATCATACTCTCCGGGATTTATCGGATTATTAATTGTATAGTTTATTGTGAATTGTTTAGAATCACCTGATTTTAATTCAGATAACCACTCACTTTTCCAACTGTTCCATGGGTTAGGAGCCAGATGTTGAATATTACTCGAAAATACTTCGTTATGGGCCAGATCATATATCCTTAGTCCATTTGTAAAGTAGTGAAAAAGATTGGGTCCTGTTTTGTCAAAATCTATGATCATAAGATCTGATTGATCTTGATTGGTAACTGTAAACTTGAAGGTTAGTTGAGTCCCGGAAATTTCTATTGAACTGGATGAAATTACAAGTCCCGGATGTAAAAGATCATGCTGTTTTAAAATGTCAATAATTCTGGGATTATTCCTGATGTCAGGCTTCTCTGAATGCCAATTTTCAATCCGTAAGGCATAGTTTCCGTACGTAGGCGCCGACATAATGAATGGGCCATATGGAATAGAACTTGAATAGCCGGGTACAAAACTGCCCTGATAAATAAGCCCTCCATCGTCCATAAAGGCGAAAGAACTCGCAAGAATGTCTTTAAATTCGTATTGCACATTCTTGAAATATAGAATGTGAGTTGATGTATCATATAGTTCGATATCACTGAACGTATATTCCTGTCCACTTCCAATTTTGAAGAAGACTTCATTCCCGAGTTTCTTACATGAAGTCATAGTCAATAGAACTATTAATCCAATGAACAAGGATTTTTTCATGATGAATGGTTTATAATAATGTAAAAATTTACTACAATATGCATGCCATAATAGTTAAAATTCAATCGGTTAGTGTGAATTCGCGCCAGCGGGGGATTGTATTTAGCCATTCAATGCCCTTTTTGCTTTTAATTCTTTCAGGTGCAATTCCGGACTGAAATTTTGTGCAATTCCACTTTCCATACCTTCTTGAATTGCATTTCTTAAGGCAATAACCTTATTCTCCTCTTCCTCTAGCAGTCTCAATCCCGCCCGAAGAACTTCACTGGCATTTTTGTATCTTCCGGAAGTTAAGCGACTTTGAACAAAACTATCAAAATGGTCTCCCAATGATATTGATGTATTTCTACTCATATTCCAATTCTTTTTCTTGTAAAAGTACCAAATATTGGTACAATAATCAAGGAGTTGTTATTTTTTTCATAATCCCACACTTGCACGGCTTTGCAAGTCTTCGACAGAGGGGTGTGGTTTGCAGTCTAATTTTTTTATACAAAAAGGTTGACAATTTATATTTTATTTGTATATTTGTCAATACAAAAACACCAATAATGGAAAACAATTTTGCCAACAGACTAATTTCAGCCAGAAAAATGGCTGGGCTGTCGCTACAGAGTATAGCCGACAAATTGGGCAATGTCGTTTCGAAGCAGTCGCTGAATAAATATGAACAGGGTAAGATGAGACCTGACAGCGAGATGGTTATTGCTATTTCTAATGTTCTCAATGTACCAGTAAATTATTTTTATTCTGAACCTGCCGTTGAAATTAACTTTTCCAATTTGGGTTTTAGAAAGTATTCGTCAAAACTTTCACCTTCGGAAGAAGAATCGGTAAAAGAAAAAGCAAAAGAGGTATTTGAGAGGTATTTTGAATTGGATAACCTTTTGAATATAGAAGATGATAATGACTATTTTGTGTATGACAAGATGATCACTACCCCTGAAGATGCCGAAATTGCTGCGATTGAACTTCGTAAAATATGGAATTTAGGTTATGACCCAATCCCGGATGTTACAGAAATGCTTGAAGACAAAGGATACAAGGTCATTGAAGTTGATGCACCAAATGGTTTTGATGGATTTAAAGCTGACGTAGGGGATAAAAGGGTAATCGTCCTTCGCAAAACCAATCCTGAAGATGACGTAGTGCGGAAAAGATTTACCGCATTGCATGAATTGGCCCATCACGCGTTAAAATTTCCTGATAATATCAGCGAAAAAGCAGAAGAAAAGCTTTGCCATGCATTTGCCAGTGCCTTGTTATATCCTGCTGAAATGGCGCGAAAAGAAATGCAAAAAGAACGGTTCCATTTCTATCAAAATGAACTTCAACTCATCAAAGAAAGATGGGGAATTTCTTTTTCAGCGACTTTTAGCCGTGCCTTGCAATTGGGGATTATCAATAGCAATGTTTACAAAAAATTCAACATCGGTTATCGATCACGAAAATACCATGAGCCGAATAATGAGCCGGGACGTTTTCCGGGAAAAGAAAGACCTGTCCGAATGGAGCGGTTGGTCTATGTGGGTTTAGCCAAAGAAGTTCTGTCAATCAATGAAGCAGCCTATTTTGCCGGTATTTCATCATGGAAACTCAGGTCTCAAATGAATCAACTGGTATGAAGATCGTTATAACAGATGTTAGTGTGTTTTTCGACTTGTACCATTTACAAGTGCTTCCAGAGTTTTTTGCGCTGAATCTGGAAATTCACACTACAGATTTTGTGTAAAACGAAATAACTTACTCGGAGCAAAAAAGCGAATTTGCCATTTTTGAACGAAGTAAAAAACTTCATATCATAAAGGTAACACCTGAAGAAGAAGATGAAATTCGCGCCATGAAGCTTTTTCGATCGAACAAGTCGTTTCCTGACCGAACAGTTTTATGGAAGGCAAAACAATTTAAGTGTGCACTACTTACCTGCGACAGTACCCTGAGAAAGAAAGCTGAAGCACATGGCCTGGAAGTACGAGGCAGCATTTGGGTGATCAAACAGTTAATTGAAGATGGAATTGTTCAAAAATTAAAGGAATTGAATTGTTAAATCAAATGAAATTGGTGAATCCCCGGTTACCCTTGGATGGAATTGACAGGTTGATTAAACTGCTTAAATAAAAAAACCGAAGCCAATGGAATAAAGCTTCGGATGGTTGAAAATCATTTTAATACCTTTATGCCCAGTAAAATAATGATTGTCGGTGATGAAAAGTAAGAAACGGAAGTTAAAGGAAGTCAAGCGGATCAATAAATATGTGTGTTTTCTGGAGAAAAATCATGAGTGGGATTATGTTTATATCGTTGATCTATTGCGATTTAAACTTAAAATGACTAGAAAATTATTCGAAAAGGAAGGGCACTCTGTTCCTGAAACAAAAAATGAAATAGTAAGTCAGATTCGGGAAGTTGAACAACTGCTGCGGAAAGTAATTGATGACGAGTATTATAAACCTTTTCGAAAAGAAATTGAGGCCAAATACGGCAAGTCAAAATTAAAGTTTGGAAAAATCAAGAACGGGGTGGGAAAGTTAACAGTAAAGTGGGATTTGCCGGAAGAAAAACAGGAAGAAGCAATAAATGAACAATTGAGGTTAGGAGAACTGGCCACACAAATGCGGAAAGATGATTTGAAAAAAGCTTTTGATCTTATGTCGGAAAATATCTGGAATTGGTGGGATTGAGAATCGGGGAATGTGGTCGGGCGATGCGAATCCC
>Ga0172379_10010019_pt1 | contig 11571 bp, 9 predicted proteins | sample GrowelOW334metaG_FD_119756 | JGI IMG/M metagenome (GOLD analysis project Ga0172379, IMG submission 119756) | Groundwater microbial communities from an aquifer near a municipal landfill in Southern Ontario, Canada - Groundwater well OW334 metaG | ecosystem: Environmental > Aquatic > Deep... | reverse complement strand
GTGGAAAAGACCAGGGAAATCATCAGGCCGGGAAGAAGTGAACCCCGAAAGATGAAACCAAAGCGACCTTATTCGATGAACTACAAACGATTATAATAAAAACGTTAACTAAACGACATTGATCTGTAATTTTTAATTTTTAATTCGTTAGTTCAGTTATGTTACTAAAACCGCTGGTTGTCGAAAATATTCGCATCGCTTTTCAGTCGATTAGGAGCAATCTGCTTCGGTCGGTACTGACGATACTGATTATAGCGGTGGGAATCTCGGCGTTGGTAGGCATCCTGACTGCCATCGACTCCATTAAGAATGCCATCACGGCAGATTTCACCCGGTTGGGAGCCAACACTTTTTCCATCCAGAGCAGGGGAATGAGAATTCAGATTGGTAACCAGCGGTACCGTTCAAAAAATTATAGCTACATCAGCTATTTTCAGGCCAAGGATTTCAGGGATCAGTTCCATTTTCCCGCATCAGTCTCTATTTCAACAACGGCAACAAACACTGCCACAGTAAAATACGAATCGAAGAAGAGCAATCCAAACGTGATTGTCAGGGGCATCGATGAAAACTACCTTTCTACCGATGGATATGATGTAGAAAACGGGCGCAACATTTCGATGCAGGAGGCCTTCGACGGAACCAACGTGGCATTGATTGGTGCAGAGATGGTACCGAAGATGTTCCCCAAAGGTGTTGATCCCATTGGAAAATTGCTTACGATCGGAAGTGGAAAATACGTGGTGGTGGGCACACTGAAGTCGAAGGGAAGTGGTTTTGGTGAGACCGGCGACAGGCTTGTCTTTCTCCCCTTTGCCAATGTACGTCAATATTTTGCCCGGCCAAAAATGAATTTCAGGATTAGTGTGCATCCCAACACCGCACAGCTGATGGATGCCGCTACAGGTGAGGCTGAAGGAGTTTTCAGAAACATCCGTAAGCTAAATATCCTTGATGACAGTGATTTTATCATAGAAAAAAGTGACAACTTAGTCAATATCCTGCTCGACAATATCAAATATGTAACCATGGCCGCCACCATTATTGGCATTATCACTTTGTTGGGTGCTGCCATTGGATTGATGAATATCTTGTTGGTTACGGTTGCTGAGCGTACCCGGGAGATCGGCATCCGCAAAGCCATTGGCGCCAACTCCGGCACCATCCGGCAACAGTTTCTGATCGAATCGATCGTTATCGGTCAGATGGGTGGTGCGTTGGGTATCCTGTTGGGTATCATGGCCGGCAACATCATATCCCTTTTTATGGGCACCGCCTTTATAATCCCGTGGAACTGGATGATTGGCGGAGTTACCGTCTGCCTGCTGGTCAGCTTTGCCTCCGGCGTTATTCCTGCAGTGAAAGCCGCGAAGCTGGATCCGATCGAAGCGCTGAGGTATGAATGACGGGGATGACTGGGACGACTAGGACGACGGGGACGACTGGGACGACTGGGATGACGGAAAGACTGGGACGACTGGGATGACGGAGATGACGGAAAGATTGAGACGAGGAGATGACGGAAGGATGCTCCCTGAGACCCTATGTCGAAGGGGAGAAGAGGCGAGTTCAACTACGTGATAGTCAATAAAAGTTTGAAGTATTGAAACTGGGAAACGGTGAAACAGAGAACCGGTCACTGAGCGGAGCCGAAGGGCGGACGGAAAGCACAAATAACTATAAAGGGCAGGCCAAAAGCTAACCTCCAACAGCCAAGAGCCTCTCAAAATTTAAAATTCAACGTAAACTTGTACGCGAAATTGAGCTTGTCGGTGCTAAACCGGTAGGGTCCATACCTGTAATAGACGCCCATACCCAGTCCGGCAAAACTGGAATTCAAAATTCTGTTCAGCTCCACACCTGATTCAAAAAATCCTTTTCTGAAATCTGTCGCGCCGGTAGGAACCGAATATTTAGGTTGGAGTGAGCCAAATCCAATGTTCTCTGTTAAGGCCAGTTCGGGCCGGATAAAATACCAGGAGGGAATAAATCCGGATCCAAAACTGTGCCTGACATGAAGAGAGCTAAACTGGTCGACAGAAAATTCATTGAGGCGCATTGTGGCAAAAGTATAGGGAGCGAGGATGGTGAAGCCTCCCGAATAACTGCCATATCCGTTGAACCATTCTGTGGATGGCGCCGTCCGAATGATTTTGCCTCCTCTGATCATAAACGTTGTGGTTCCCAGAGCGGACAAACGCAATTGGAATTTACCCTTGGCCTCAAATTTGGTGTATTGATAGTCACTATTAAAAATTTTAAGACCTTGAATAACAGTAAAATAGATATCTGCGCGTGGCGTAGCGCTCTGAATCAGTTCATCGACATCGTGCAGAAAGGCAATTCCGGGAGAATAGCGCAGTTGAAAACCAATCCGGGTCAATTGGAAAGGATCCCAACCTGCAACAACTACATCGCCATAGGCATTGTCGAGGTTGGTGGCTTTGTCGATAAAGAGCCTCATGTTCAGGGGCTGAATCGGCTTCATCTCGACACTTGCGGTATAGCTTTTGATGTGAAACATGTGCTGAAGCAGAAGTGACCTGAAATATTCAGGTTCGAAAATGTCATATTCTTCGAGTAGTGTCGATTCTCCAAACTCCTTCTTCATATCCTTGTAAGCCAACTGTATTTTCAAATCCGGATAGCCTGTCGGATAGATTCTTACCCACTCTCCGTGTCTGAAAAGCCCATCCCGGGTACTGTAGATGAAATAGGTCCCTGTCGCGAAATATTTTGAAAATTTACGGTTCGTCTCCACGCCGAGACCAATTTTATAACCTTCGTTGATGTTGTACCCGAACAGATAAGTATAATTAACACTAATCACCCCTAGCGGGATGGTCCCGAGTGAAAGGGAGTGCAGTAATTTTGCTTTTTCTTTTAGCTTTAGTTTATTCCCCAGACTGTCGAGGTATTGATAGGTGACAGAGTCCTTCGGTGTGAGAGGGATGTATCTAAAACCTTTTGTATCCAGGAGCGAGTCACCCTGTTCGGGAGAAACAGTTACTCCGTATTTCGGGAACGATTTTGGGTCAAGTGGAATGTTCACCTCCCTTTGATACAAGTAGGTTCGGCTGTTAGCGGTGACTGAAAGCTCCAGTGGTTTTCGTTTTTTGCCCAAAGAATCCAAGGGGAAACTGGTAATCATCTTAAAATTGATTGCCGCATTGAGTTCGGATGGAAACCATCGATCCGAATCCAGCCTGTCGTAATGTTGCCAAATTGAGGCAAAGATCTCTTTCTTGTTTAAAACCGCTGGCTCTGCGATGACACTCTGTACCGCATAACCGTGTGTGTTGATGTGCAGGAAGCCCTTTAATCCATCAAAATTTCTATCCTTTGCAGGGTGAAACCGGATCAGGAAAACTGTGTCTTGATGGTCAATCAAAAGAGTATCTTCCAGAATAAACGAGTAGTTTTTCAGCGCCGTTTTGGAAACAGGAGAGAGGTAGCTTTTGCTGAGAAGTGAGAAATTTTCCTTGTAAATTGAAAAGCTTTGAAGCTGGGTTGCCAGGAGGAAGAAGCTCTCCTTTTTCAACCCTGAAACTTTGGAGGAGAGAATCTCTTCGCTTTCATGCTGGGGCTGCAGAAACATTTTTTTGCTCAATGTCTCTATCAAAAGCATGTGGCTGGCTTCGAACTTTTGTTGCAGTTTCTGTAGCTCAATGGCCGAAATTTTTAATCTTCCGATGGATTTACCGTCAGTTTCAGGATCTGCCGATAGCCAGAATTTGCGGTAAGATGTATACTGGAAACTTTCAAGGTTGTTGGGATCGTTCTCTTTTGCATGATCTACAACTGACTGCATGATGTGGTAAGCCGGATCCCTTCCGGGACGAACCTCAATGGTGCTCAACATGTGTTCATCGGGGATTAATTTGATGATCCATGTCTCGTCATTCGCTTTCCCAACAGCCAAATTTAGCGGTTGGAAACCGATGTAACTCAATTGAATTTCACGGATGGTATCCGGAATTGTAAAATTCCCGTCGATGTTGCTGATGGTTCCGCTGTTACCGAAATCAAACCGAAGATGGACAAAAGGAAGTGGAGAAAGATCGGCCGAGCTCACTATGCGACCATGGATCTGTTTTGTCTGGGAAAATCCAAGGGTACTGAAGGAGCAGAGGAATAGCAATAAAAGGGAGGTGAAATGCCAGCTATTCTTCGTTCTCCTGAAGCTCATTTAAAGATTGGATTAATTGATCGCGATATTTGCCAAATAAAAGATTGAAACCCTTGTGAAAGATATAGAATATCGATCCAATTAACAAACCCAGCAACACCAGCATCGCCGAGGCAACAACAATTATCGCCATAATAGAAGGGGTTTCGCTGACCTGAATGGATTCGAACCCTTTGGTTGCACCCAGCAGAAATCCCAAACCCACACCCGACATGAGGATGATAACAGAAAGGTAAAACTCTTTCTTGAATGTATCCAGGAGCGTGAGAACCTTTTCAATGGCCCCTTTTAAATCCTGATTGGAAAGTGTTTGCAGCTGAAGTCGCCTGTACCTGATCACGAAGAGTAAAATAGTAAGCATCAGCACGATATTGACAAACCATTCCAACACATTGATCCACAAAGGAACCACAAGATCCGCTTTCCAGCGGGAAGGGAAGATCACGTCGGCAGGTAGAAATTGATCCGCAAGTGTAAAAAGGAAGAATAGGATCAGGAACCAGATACCGATTTTGACGCTTCGGTCGAGGCGGGACAAAATACCTTTACTCCTTTTCTTCAGAAGTTCGTTAATAGATGTAGCATCCAGCTCTTTTTGCCGGACTGTATCAGAAGTTGCCTTTTGCCAGGCCTTTTTAAATTCGTTTAATTCCATCTAATTGCATTCCCTGCTTTTAACAAAGTACTCTAGCTTCTTCTTGATTCTGTTCATTTTCACCCGTACATAATTCTGTGAAATACCTGTGATTTCTGATATCTCTTCGTAGGGTTTGTCTTCGAGATAGAGTAAAATGATCGATTTTTCTATTCCTGTTAGTTGATTTATGGCTTCGTGAAGCAGATTAAGATGCTCCTCTTTTTCATAGTCGTAAACTTCATCTTCCAGAAGATAGAGCTCTTTACCCAATTCACTCTTTCTTCTGTTTTTCGCGTCCTTTTTAAAATTCGTGATTGCAGTGTTTATGGCTACCCGGTACATCCAGGTCGAAAACTTGGATTGCTCCCTGAATTTGTCAAAGGATTTCCACAACTGAATCAAAATCTCCTGGAAAAGGTCTTTGCGATCATCGTCATTGTCACAGTATATCCTGGTGACCTTGTGGATGATCCCCTGATTTAGGGTGATATTTCGCAAAAAATCCTCTTTCACAGCTATTGAATTAGTCTCCCGTTGGTGGAGAAAATTACAGTATTAGGAATTTTAACCTAATTGGAGCTCATTTTAAGCATATTGACTTCGTCTTGCGTCAGGAAGCGCCATTTCCCGCGTGGAAGATTCTTCTTCGTTAATCCGCAGAAATAGACCCTGTCGAGTCTCACTACTTTGTATCCGAGGTGTTCAAATATGCGGCGTACAATTTTATTCTTTCCTGAGTGGATCTCAATGCCAACCTGCTTTTTGTCCTCTTCGTCGGCATAGCTGACCGAGTCGGCCGCGACGAATCCATCTTCGAGCGTAATGCCATTGACTATTTCATCCAGGTGCGATTTGGTCACTTTCTGATCAAGGTGCACATGGTAGATTTTCTTCCGGTTGTATTTCGGATGGGTGAGCCTTTTGGTCAGATCACCATCGTTGGTAAACAATAAAAGTCCAGTGGTGTTTTTGTCGAGCCGGCCAACCGGGTAGATTCGTTCAAAACAGGCATGCTGAACCAAGTCCATCACCGTTTTATCGGCATGAGGATCTTCCACGGTAGTGACGAATCCTTTTGGTTTGTTGAGAAGAAGGTAAACCTTCTTCTCAATGGAGAGGAGCTTGCCGTTGAAGCTGACCGAGTCGCCGGTAATCACTTTGTGTCCCATTTCAGAAACAATCTCTCCGTTGACAGTAACACACCCTGTGGCGATGTAAGTGTCGGCCTCTCTTCTGGAGCACATCCCTGAATTGGCAATAAATCTGTTCAAACGAATTGTTCCATCGTTTTTCGGCGCTTTTGTAACAGGCTTTCTCTTCTCACGGTCCAGTCCTTCAATCACATTCCGCTTTCCCTGCCTACCTCGGAGTACTTTGCCTTTGGTGGTCATCAAACTATCGGTTTCTGTCTCTTCGAACCGTTTTTGAACCGGTTTGTTGATCACATTCCGGCGAAATACATCTGATGTCCGCTCTTTAAAGACCCTCCTGGGTTTCACACTCTCCGCCTTGGCAGCTTCGGATTTGGATTTTCCTATCCTTTTTCCCGCACTGACAAGGGGTGGAATCACTGTTTTTTTTCTGGCTTTGACCACCTCTTCGGGGTAGGCAGATCCTGTTCTGATCACTTTATTGGATCGTCCGGTCGTTCCGGTCGTCTCCTCTTTTTTGATGCGGGGTCTGCTCCCCGGACTACGTTTCTCGACGGTACGCTTAGAATCGCGCTCCTGTCCTCGTTCTCGCTTCATGGTATTCAACTAATTATACTATTCCGCTGCAAATTTCGCAAAAAAAACGGATAAAAAATAGTCGTCCAATTCAATGTCGGACAATACTTTGAAATACAACTATAATTTAACAATTTTGTACACTTAATTTTTTTGGAACTATGAGTCTTATAAAATCTATTTCAGGTATCAGGGGTACGATAGGTGGTTTGCAGGGTGACGGATTGACGCCGATTGATGTGGTCAAATTCGCTGCGGCATATGCTGTCTGGGCCAAAGAGCGGCATACTTCGGGTGCGAAACTCAGGGTCGTTGTCGGGCGGGATGCACGCATCTCGGGATCTATGGTGAATAGTTTGGTGACAGCCACCTTATCAGGTATGGGAATTGATGTGACAGACATTGGACTGGCAACTACCCCGACCACAGAACTTGCTGTGGTCGCCGAAAAGTCCCATGGCGGTATCATCCTTACTGCAAGCCACAATCCCAAACAGTGGAATGCCCTTAAATTGCTGAACGAGGATGGGGAATTTCTAAACGACGCGGAAGGGAAGAGAATTTTGGCCCTTGCCGAAGCCAACGAATTTATCTTTTCAAAGGTCGAGGATCTTGGAGCGATTTCTCTGGCCGATTACGCTGATTACCATATCCGGAAAGTGCTGGAATTGAAGTTGGTGGATGTTGATGCTATTCGGAAAGCCAAATTTTGCGTGGCCATCGATGCCGTCAATTCTGTTGGTGGGACCATTGTTCCTCAACTACTGAGGGCTCTTGGGGTAGCCAGGATTGTTGAGATCAACTGCGAACCTACCGGGAATTTTGCCCACCAGCCTGAACCGTTGCCGGAGAACCTGGTGGATACAGCGGCGCAGGTACTGAAAAATGGTGTGGATGTTTGTTTTGTAGTAGATCCTGATGTCGACAGGCTGGCCATCATCAGCGAAGATGCGTCCATGTTCAACGAAGAGTACACGCTGGTGGCCGTTGCCGATTACATTCTGGCTCATACTCCCGGGAATACGGTTTCCAATCTATCCTCCTCCAGGGCGCTGCTGGATGTATCGGGAAAATATGGCGTAAAATATACTCCTTCGGCCGTCGGGGAAGTGAATGTCACAAAGGCCATGAAAGATACAAATGCAGTGATAGGAGGCGAAGGCAACGGAGGCATCATCTATCCTGAAAGCCATTATGGGCGCGATGCGCTGGTTGGCATTGCACTCTTCCTGACCCATCTCGCCAAAAGCGGAGTGAAATGCTCTGAACTCAGGGCACAATATCCCTCCTATTTTATGGCCAAGAAAAAGATAGAGTTGGATGAGAGCGTCAACCTCGAAGCTGTTTTGATGAAGATCAAAGCTCAGTACAAATCCCAAAAAATCACTGATGTGGATGGCGTGCGCATTGATTTTGACCGTGAATGGGTCCATCTGCGCAAATCAAACACGGAACCCATCATACGAATCTATTCCGAAAGTAGCACAATCGAAAAAGCTAATTTATTGGCTGACAATATTATAGTTGAAGTGAAAAAATTAATTGTTTAATTTTTCATCAATCTTGGTAAAAGTAAAACAGAGTATTGATATTCTGATATATTTTTGCATTCGCATTTAGAAGCCGTTTAAAATTTAAACAGTCTCTTAATCTCAGAAAAAAGTAAGAAATGAAACGACCATGAGAAATTCTTTATCACACAGGAGAATGATTATTGGGAGCTCCATATGGCAAATAAAAAACAAAATTATAATCATATGAAAGTTACAGTTGTAGGAGCAGGAAACGTAGGTGCCACATGTGCAGATGTACTGGCGTCGCGCGAAATAGTGAACGAAGTGATCCTTTTGGACATCAAAGAGGGAATCGCCGAAGGAAAAGCACTGGATATCTGGCAAAAAGCCCCGATCAATAGTTACGATACAAAAACCATAGGTGTTACCGGCGATTATTCGAAGACCGCCAATTCGGATGTTGTGGTAATCACCTCAGGACTTCCCCGTAAACCAGGAATGAGCAGGGATGACCTGATTCAGGTGAATGCCGGAATTGTCAAATCTGTAACCGAAAACATTGTAAAATATTCACCCAATACCATTCTGGTAATTGTCTCCAATCCGCTTGATGTCATGACTTATCAGGCGCATATTAGCTCCGGATTTCCACGCGAGCGGGTTTTGGGTATGGCAGGTATTCTGGATACTGCCCGTTACCGCGCTTTCCTTTCTGATGAATTGAATATCTCTCAAAAAGAGATTACCGCGATGTTGTTGGGCGGTCACGGTGATACCATGGTTCCATTGACCCGTTACACCACCGTTGGAGGTATCCCGGTTACGGAATTGGTTTCTGATGAAAGGCTTGATGCCATTGTTCAACGCACCAAAGTAGGTGGCGGCGAGCTGGTAAAACTGATGGGAACCTCTGCATGGTATGCTCCGGGCGCTGCCGCAGCCCAAATGGTTGAGGCCATTGTGAAAGATCAGCGCAGAATCTTCCCTGTTTGTATTCAACTGAAAGGTGAGTACGGCATCGACAACTGCTACCTGGGTGTTCCGGTAGTTTTGGGTAAACACGGAATTGAGAAGATCTTCGAACTTCAACTGAACGAAAAAGAGGCTGCCATGATGAAAGAGAGTGAAGGCCACGTCAGGGAGGTGATGAATGTGTTGGATGAGTTGAATAAATAGAAATTAAAAATTACAGATTAAAGTAATGCTTCAGATTGCTTCACACTTCGTGCCTCGTGTTCGCAATGACGGATCATTTTTTTGGAGGTGAGGGTTGAGAGAAGGAGGCGGGCGGAATTCTGCTATTACTAAAAACTGATGACCCGCCTCCTTCTCTCAACCCTCACAAAATCAACAGTATACCGTCATTTCGAGGAGGAACGACGAAGCAATCCATTGATAGTCAGTAGGATATACAACAGGCCGATTATTCAAATATTCATAATCTTTAACGTGGCACAATCCATTTTTGACATTTCTGAAAAATTTGTCATAGGCAGGCTCTATAGACCCAAAAAGTAGTTTTGGAGTATATAAGCAAAACAACCTGCCAAATAACCAATCAGCGCCGGCAAGCTTATTTTGCGCAAATACCAAAAGAAATTTATCTTTTCCATACCCATCGCCGCAACACCTGCAGCTGATCCAATAATCAGGACACTGCCCCCTGTGCCTGCGGCATAGGCCAAAAATTCCCAGAAAAAATGGTCAGTCGGGTAGAGGGTCAGACTATACATTCCCTGTGTTGCTGCCACCAACGGGACATTGTCGATGATCGCTGAGAGCAGGCCAATGGAGATAGCAATTACATTGATGTTCCTGATGGTTGCGGTCATCCAGTTTGCCGTCGTTGTCAATACACCGGTTGATTCCAGGGCTGCAATGCAAATCAATATTCCCAGAAAAAAGAGGATGCTCGGCATGTCTATTTTCCGAAGGGCCTGAGCAACAGAGAGGGTATGCTTTATTGGAACATCCTTTTTGCCATGGAGGATCTCTGTGATAACCCAAAGAATTCCGAGGCCGAAAAGTATACCCATGTAAGGAGGAAGATGCGTAACCGTTTTAAAAACAGGAACCAATACAAGCACAGAGACGCCGGAGAAAAATACGATAGATTTATGATTTTGAGAAAGGCCCTGGTACCTGACCTCCTTGTTCGAAGAAGCTTCGACACTCCCTTTTATTTTGAAAGTGACAAAAATAAGAGGAAAGATCAGGCACAACAAACTTGGAATGATCAGTTTCATCATAATATTTAGTGTGGTAATTTGTCCTCCCATCCAAAGCATGGTAGTCGTAACATCCCCGATAGGTGTCCATGCCCCTCCGGCATTGGCCGCAATAATTACAATTCCTGTAAAAAACATTCGGTCTTTGTCATCTTTGATCAATTTTCTGAGCAGGGAGACTATGACAATGGTCGTGGTCAGGTTGTCGAGGATAGCGGATAAAAAGAATGTAACGAAACCAATGATCCACAAAAGCTTGCTCTTGTCCTTTTGCCTGATCCGAGAGGTAATCATATCAAAACCACTGTGGGCATCTACCAGCTCGACAATTGTCATTGCCCCCATCAGAAAGAACAGTATCCCGGAAAGCTCACCGAGATGACGGGTGAGTTCATCGGATACGAAAACCTTGTCAGAAGAGAAAAGTATGTAGGTCGTCCAGCACAGAACACCTGTTATCAGCGCTGTAGCGGATTTATTTATTTTGATGATATGCTCAGAAGCAATTGCAGCATAGCCCAGAACAAAAATTAAGATAACTAGTTCACTCATGAATTGTGGTGTAAAAATCCTTAATCTGGATACTTAATTCGACACAGCAATATATTGTTTTTTTCAGTTTTACCCTAATTCGAGCGAACAAAAGTAATCGTTTTTTCTTTTATGGAAGGTCAAATGGCATTTTTGGTTTAACTTTGTACCATGGGAAAAATGCTGAAGATTCCGATGGAAATTGTTTTTTTGGAGGAGGGAACCATTCATTTGTTTGTCCCATTCATCCATCCCGGAATAGAAAACTATTGGTGGGTTATAGATACAGGCGCCTCAAAAAGTGTGGTAGACAGGGCTTTGGCAGACCAGGTTGTTAAACACGAATCGGAAGGGGCCATGGCCACCGGGCTGGGGCAGGAGATGGTCGAAACCTCGACAGGTATTATCACCAATTTTCGGATAGGAGAAAACGGCTTTAGAGATCTTCTGGTAGCTATCGTTGATCTTCACCACATCACGGAGGAGTATTCCAAATATTCGGACAAAAAAATCGCCGGCCTCCTGGGCAGTGATTTCTTTTACCGCGAAAAGGCAGTGATTGATTATAAGAACTTTGTCATCCTGATTTAGTGCCTTATCGGAGGAGGAAGAGTTTTCGGCTAAACTCAACTATTTAAATCAAAAAAATAAATATCTTTGCGCACTACAAATTTTTAGGATTAGGAAGTTAACAAAGATTAGATAATAATAAACCGAATTTCCAATGCAGAATAAAGGATTGATC
>Ga0172379_10010018_pt1 | contig 11571 bp, 7 predicted proteins | sample GrowelOW334metaG_FD_119756 | JGI IMG/M metagenome (GOLD analysis project Ga0172379, IMG submission 119756) | Groundwater microbial communities from an aquifer near a municipal landfill in Southern Ontario, Canada - Groundwater well OW334 metaG | ecosystem: Environmental > Aquatic > Deep... | reverse complement strand
GTCGAAGCCATCGTTTTTCTCCTTCTCGGTCAGAATTTTATGACGATTGCGAGGAAAATAATACGCGGATTTTAGAGATAATCAAGAAAAAAACGCTATGATACGCCCCGATCTTCGGAATATTGCCGCTTCTGTTCATCAGCTACTTCTCAACAAGTCACGAGAATCTGCCCGGCCCTTCGACGAGTTATTCCAATACTATGCGATCGAACGTTTCCTGTACCGACTCTCTCGGTTTTCCTTAGCCGAGAAATTCATTCTCAAAGGTGCATTGATGCTTGTTGTGGTATGAGAAGTGCGGGTGTTTCGGTCCACGTTTTCAAGGAGTCGAAGTATATTATATGGTGGTCAACCATCTTTAACCGGACAGCCGTAATTTTGGAAAGATCTTTTCCCTTGACGGATTGTGAGTCCATATCTTATGATTAACCCGTCTGCCCGGTCTTAATCTCATCGTTCATGAACAATTAAAAAGTCAGGATTTGGATGGTTTTGTACCCTCAAGGGCACAGGGTAAATGGAGCCGGGGCAAGGTGCGCGATATCCGACACCCTGTTTGCAAACGAATATTTTTAATATTCTTCATTTATTTGGCATTTCTTTATAGGGAAAGGAGATCACTTATGACCGAAACGACAGAGCAGGTGGGAGGTAGGATAACACCTGATGAATTGCTCGCGGTGATGGGACCGACCCCGGCGGATAATCGTGAGGGCTATTCGTTTGTTGTGCCTTGGAAAAGCGAGATGGCGGGCGGAGTGGTCAAGAGCATGATCAAACTGGATAAACTTCTTGAGTCGTTCAGCAATCCCATCTATGGTCCCTTCGCCTTGGCGGCGTCCTGGCAACGGCAGGTCCTTGACCAGACGATGCTTGATCCGGTGAGGCAATTTGCCCGTTTTTTAACCCTGACCGGGCGGAATCCCGACATCTTCGGTGAGATAAACGGCGGAATTTACCTCAGTTATGCCCACCTCATGCGCAGCCTTTGCAGTAACTTCATAATTGACGGTCGCTTTGACATGGAAAAAGCCCGGCACATGACAAGCTCGGAGGAAGGCAAATCATTTCTCAGGCAAAGCGTCGAGGAGTTCGCTTTTCTGGAGAAGAAATTCAATTCACTGGGATTGACGCGGCTCAAGGCGAAGAAGGAACTGCTCATATCCCTGCTGGTCCTGATTACGGAGACACCGTTGGAAAACGGGGAGCTGCCCTACATGCCGAAGAATGCCGACGGCTCGGACGCCCTGTCTTTTCCCACTTATCTGGAGCAGGGGCGACTACGTTTTGAAAATCTCTATCGGGAACACGCCTTTGACATCAAGGAGTTTTCCGCAAGGGCTACGGGCGGAAAGATCGGTTATTGCCCCTTTGAGCATGTTGCCCGCTCAAACCTCCACTCCGTGTTCCTGCGCCATTATCTGCCGCCGGAAGATTTCCGGCCGAACGGCAAAGTGCTTTATCTAAATACGCCACTGATCAATCTGCCGGAAATATATGATATGGCGAAGGGAAAGTCGATTGTCGAGGGCATGCTGAAAGAGGGCTATGAGGTCTATCTCGTGGAATACAGCGATGCCGGTTTTGAGAGTTCGCGGTTGGGACTCGATTTTTACGGCAAGGAGATTCATGATTATTATCTGGAACTGATTGGACAGCGACATCCGGGCAGTGACATCCATGTAATGGGTTACTGCATGGGCGGGACGCTGATCCTGCCCTACCTGGCCAGGCGGGCGGAAGAGCGGATGGCCGCGGGAAAACCGATGGACATCCTGAAGGTTGCCATGATTGTGGCGCCGGTGAAATTCGATGACGGCGAGAGCGGACACGGGAAAATGCGGGACATCATCCGCACCGAATACGATCCCGATGTGGTGGAGGCCCTCTTCGGAGATGTGAATGTCCCGCCGCAGGTGATTGAGTTTGGCATGAATGAGATCCAGGCCGGCGTTGCCTATTACATGGCCCACGGGTTTTGCAGTCGCGCCGACCGGGCAGATTCCATTCAGGATTCCGCGCCGTTCCTCTACTGGCTGACGCACGGGACCAAATTTCCCGCTCGAGCCCACCGGGAATGGTTGCAAAATGTCTATATGGAGAACCAGATCTACGAGGGGACCTTTTGCCTGCCGTCGACCATTCCCGCACTGGACGGGAAACCGGTGAGAATGGAGGCACTCCGGGAGGCCGGCGTAGCCATTTTCAACTATCGCGGCGACCGGGACCCCATTGCCCCGCCCAAATCTTGCATTTCCAGCGATATTTGGGGAGAGAGCGACGACGCCAATGTCAGCATTGTCCGCGGGGGGCTGAACCGTACAATCGAAAAGCACGTGGGCCATGTGTTCGTCGTCAGCAAGACACTGCTGGCGGAATTTCTGGCCGTGGTGTCGGCCTTTTTCCGGGGGGAATCCGATCCGTCGACGCCGTCGTGAGAACGTCCGGCCGGCGGCCGGGATTGTTGCGTTGACAGCCCTCAGACGTTGATGGATCAGCCCGGTTGCCAGGTACTTTGATATCATTGAAAAGGCCGTTATTTTATCAGTTTTAAAATAAAAAAGGCGAAATCATTATCTGTCGTCACAGAAATGATTTCGCCTTAGAGATGTTCCTTTCAGTTTCAGTACCTTTTCCGAATTGGCCCTGATAACCATGCCTTCACGGGAATGAGGGCTTTTCACGATTGAACAAAAAACTATTCTTATGGCATAAGCGGCCGGATGCCGTCCCAGCACTTCAGGCAGAGGTCTTCCCGGGGAATGCCGAGGGCGGCCACAAGCGCATCGATGCTGTTGTATTTTACCGAGTCGGCGTCGATCTGCCCGGCGATCCAGTCTTCCAGTTTCCGTAAATCGTCGAGACAACTAATGTTTCCTGTGGGGAAACACTGGCGGGCTGCCAGTTCTTCCAGGGTCCGCGTCGAGACGCCGAAATCGCAGGGATACAGGAGGGGCGGACAGGCGATCCGGACGTGAACTTCCTTGGCTCCGGCCTTCTTTAAATCCCTTACCTTGTCCCTGATCTGGGTTCCCCGGACGATGGAATCGTCGCAGATGACGATCCGCTTGCCCTCCACGGCATACGGTAGAACGGAAATCTTCCGCTTTGCCATTTTTTCCCGGGCGATCTGACTGGATTGGGTATAGCTCCGGTCGGCGTAGCGGTTGTAAAGAAACACATCCTGGTAACGGATATGAGATTTTTCATGGTAGCCAAGGGCGTGCCCGATACCGGACATGGGAACGGGAGCGACGATATCGGCTTCCATGTCTTTTTCGTCCAGATCCCGCTGGGCCAGGGCCTGACCCAGGTGGTTGCGGGCCTCCTGAACATAGAGGCCGTCGATGATGGAATCGATACTGGCCGTGTAGGCCCATTCAAAGGCGCAGTGGGCCTTCCGGGGCGAGGGAAGCTGTTTCAGCGTATGGAATCCCTCGGCATTGATCAGGACGATCTCTCCGGGGCGAACATCGCGGACGATATCCATATCCATGTTCTGCAGGGCCCGCGACTCGGAGCTGACGGCGAAGCGGGTTCCGTTCTTACCGAGGATAAGGGGCCGGAAACCATAGACGTCGCGGGTTGCATAAATGCCCTCGGCGGCAAGAACCACCAGGGTATAGGCCCCTTTGATGCGACTGGCAAGTGCGGCAATGCCCGCGACCATGTCGTCGGCCTCCATGATGGTCTTGGCAATGACCTCGATATTGTAGCTCCGGTAGAATGAATGTCCCTGATCTTTCATGGCGGCAATGAGTTCATCGGCGTTGATGACATTCCCGCTGAAGGCGAGGGAGATATTGCCGAGGCGGGACTGCCAGGCCATGGGTTGCCGTTCCCAGAGACTGACGTGGCCGATTCCCCAATTTCCAGTCAAGTAGAGAAGGTCCTGCTCCGTGAAGGAATTACCCACCTTGCCATGATGGGTTACCTGGTGGACATGCTGGTCATAGGTGGCGATTCCGCAGTACTCCTGGCCCCGGTGCTGGAGAAAATCGATGCCGTTGTAGATGTCATATACGGCGGGAAACTGGGAGTAAAGTCCGAATATTCCGCAATTGTCTCTTACTTCCTTCATATGCAGCGCCTTTCAATTTGATCAATGAATCCTCAATTTAATTACCGTATGTCGGCATGGTAACTTTGTAGTGACTTGGCCCGGCCATGCCCTTTGCGGAAGGCGGTTATGCCCTTGACGGCTGCCACTGCGGCGGCAATGGTGGTTATATAGGGGATTTTATATTGGATCGCCGCCTTGCGGATGTAGGAATCGTCGTGCTGGCTGAGCTTGCCGCTGGGGGTATTGATGATCAGGTGAATGGTGCCGTTTTTGACGGCATCGACGATATTCGGTCTTCCCTCGTGCATCTTGAGTAGGGTTTCCGAGGGGATGCCCTCATCCGTGAGGAACCGGTGGGTTCCGGCCGTGGTCATGATCCGGAATCCCAATTGATGGAAGCACCTGGCGACCTCGAGGACGCCGCCTTTGTCCCAGTCATTAACTGTTAGCAGGACCGTTCCCTCCCCGGGAAGGACCTGTTGCGCCGCTTCTTCCGCCTTGTAGAAAGCCAGTCCGAAGGAATCGGCCAGCCCCAGCACCTCGCCGGTGGAGCGCATTTCCGGTCCCAGGAGGGGGTCGACTTCCTGGAACATGTTGAAGGGGAAGACCGCCTCTTTGACGCCGAAATGGGGAAACACGCGCGGTTTGAACTTGAAATCCGCCAACTTCTTGCCCAGGATGACCTGGGTGGCGATGCGGGCCATAGAGATATTGCAGACCTTGGATACGAGGGGCACCGTACGGGATGCCCGGGGATTGGCCTCAAGGATATAAACCACGTCGCTGGCAATGGCGTACTGGATGTTCATCAGCCCGATAACGCCGAATTCCACGGCGATCCGGCTGGTATAGTCGTTGATGGTGTCCATGTGACGGGCGGAGATGCTGATCGGCGGGATTACACAAGCCGAGTCCCCGGAATGGATGCCGGCCAGTTCGATATGTTCCATGATCGCCGGGACAAAGGCGTCAACCCCGTCGGAAATGGCGTCGGCCTCAACTTCGATGGCGTTTTCCAGGAACTTGTCGATAAGAATAGGCCGTTCCGACGTCATCCCGACTGCTTTCGCAACGTAACGTCTCAGCATTTCCTCGTCATGGACCACTTCCATCCCCCGACCGCCGAGGACGTAGGATGGCCTGAGCATCAGGGGATAACCGATCCGGGCGGCTACGGCGAGGGCCTCGGCGAGGTTGCCGGCCATACCCGACTCCGGCATGGGGATGCCAAGCTTCTTCATCATTTCGCGGAACCGGTCCCGATCCTCGGCCAGATCGATTGTTTCCGGCGAAGTGCCGATGATTTTTACTCCCGCGCGGGCAAGTTCCTGGGCGATGTTCAGCGGCGTTTGGCCGCCGAACTGGACGATGACGCCTTCGGGTTTTTCCTTCTCGTAGATGGAAAGGACATCCTCAACGGTCAAGGGCTCGAAATAGAGTTTATCGGAGGTGTCATAGTCCGTGGAAACGGTCTCGGGGTTGCAGTTGACCATGATGGATTCGTAGCCCTCATCACGAAGAGTAAAGGCGGCATGGACGCAGCAGTAATCGAATTCGATGCCCTGGCCGATACGGTTGGGTCCGCCGCCCAGGACCATGATCTTTTTGTTCTTGGAAACACCTACCCGGTCCGGGGCGTTGTAGGTCGAATAATAGTAGGCAGCGTCTTCAACGCCGCTCACCGGTACGGCGTCCCAGCATTCAACCAGCCCCAGAGTGATGCGTTTCCTGCGGATATCTACTTCCGGGATACCCAGAATCTGGGCCAGATAACGATCGGCAAAACCGTCTTTCTTGGCCCGGAGCAACAGGTCGTCGGGCAGGGTCTTTCCTTTGTACTTCAGGATTTCCTCCTCCAGGTCCACAAGTTCCTTCATCTGCTGGATGAACCAGGGCTTGATATGGGTCCGCCGGAAGAGGGTTTCAACGTCCGCCCCCTTGCGCAGGGCCTCGTACATGATGTATTGACGTTCGCTCGATGGTTCCGCAATAAGCTCGTACAACTCATCGAGGGTCTTTTCATGGAAGTCCTTCGCAAAACCGAGTCCGTAACGACTCTTCTCCAGAGACCGGATGGACTTCAGGAAGGCTTCTTTATAGTTCTTGCCGATGCTCATCACCTCGCCGACGGCCCGCATCTGGGTGCCGAGCTTGTCTATGGCCCCGGGGAATTTTTCAAAATCCCAACGGGCAAACTTGACAACGACATAATCCCCCGAGGGGGTGTATTTGTCCAGGGTTCCTTCCCGCCAGTAGGGGATCTCGTCCAGGGTTATACCGGCGGCAAGGAGAGAGGAGATAAAGGCGATGGGGAAGCCGGTAGCCTTGGAAGCCAGCGCGGAAGAACGGGAAGTGCGGGGATTGATTTCGATGACGACGACCCTTCCTGTCTCGGGATTATGGGCAAACTGGACGTTCGTCCCGCCGATGACTTCGATAGCCTCGACAATGTCGTAAGAATGTTTCTGAAGCCTGGCCTGAAGTTCCGGGCTGATCGTCAGCATCGGTGCGGTGCAGTAGGAATCGCCGGTGTGCACCCCCATGGCGTCCACGTTTTCTATGAAACAGACGGTGATCATCTGGTTCTTAGCGTCCCGGACGACCTCCAGCTCCAGCTCCTCCCAACCCAGAACAGATTCTTCAATCAGGATCTGCCCGACCATACTTGCCGCGATGCCCCGGCTGGCAATAGTCCTGAGTTCTTCGAGGTTATAGACGAGGCCGCCGCCGGTGCCCCCCATGGTGTAGGCAGGGCGGACGACGACGGGGTAGCCCAACCCGGCGGCAATCTTTTCCGCTTCTTCGATGGTGTAGGCCGGCTCGCTCTTCGGCATGTCGATGCCGAGGCGGTTCATCGTCTCCTTGAAGGCAATCCGGTCTTCCCCCCGTTCGATGGCGTCGATACTGACGCCGATGACCTTGACGCCGTATTTTTCCAGGACGCCCTGCTTCTGAAGCTCTGAGGTCAGGTTCAGCCCCGTCTGTCCGCCCAGGTTGGGCAGAATGGCGTCGGGGCGTTCATTTTCGATGATCTCGGTGAGGGAGGGAATGTTCAGCGGTTCGATGTAGGTCACATCGGCTGTTCCCGGATCGGTCATGATGGTGGCCGGATTGGAATTGACCAAGATGATCTTGTAGCCGAGTTTTCTCAGGGCCTTGCAGGCCTGGGTTCCGGAGTAGTCGAATTCGCAGGCCTGGCCGATGACGATAGGGCCGGAGCCGATAATAAGAACCGAGTTGATGTCGCTTCGTTTTGGCATGAGGATGTCTCCTTGATCTGGCAGTATGGTGCAATTATGGACATTTTTCAGACAAAAATGTTCCGCCGAGCGTGCGGACTATAAGGAAGTCCCCTGCTCCTGTCAAGACGAAATCACATAGCAATGGCAAGCGCTCCAGCGAGGATAAAAATAGCAGAATCGGAGGCAATATTATGTGTGAATATCTTTGACATTTTCCTATAATGGGATACAGTATTCCCAGTATACTCACCTAAATATTTTGCCGCTATCCAAAATGAGGAGAAAGCCATTGTATTTGAAACCATGGAATGTCTGTTTATCAATGCTTCTGGTCATCTTATGTGCTCCAATTACCTCTCAAGCAGTTCCATTAAATAAAATTACGGAAACAAAGATCATTAAATACATTCCGCCAATTCCCTCAGAAAAAAGAGAAGGTTCCTGCTGGACCAATTCCAATATCATTCAACGATCGGATGTTTGGCGGTGCATGATCGGTAATGAAATCTTTGACCCATGTTATGCCGTCCAGGATAAAACAACGATTGTCTGCGGCGCTCGTCCTGATATTGATAAGTCATCGGGATTCGTCCTCAAGCTTACCAAGCCATTACCGACACCTGATGTTTCCAAAGGCCCGTCTTCATCGGCATCTATGATTGAACTGGAAGATGGAACAATCTGTGATTTTATCTCCGGTGCATCAGGCGCTACAGATGGCGTCAGAAGCGAGAGGATCAGCTATTCTTGCCGGATCAAAGGTCAGGATGTGGTTGTCTTTGGTGACTTACAGCCAGGAACAGTCTGGATTGCAGAGAAAGGAATTCTCGTTGAACAGAAAACCAGGGATGATCTGCCGCCTTTTATGGTAAAGGATCTTCAGAAGGTCAGAATCAGAACCATTTGGCAGTGATGTAGATCGATTCTTATTGCAGATTCTTTTTTCAGTTTGCTGGAGCATTATGAATATAAAGATTAAGGAAGCAATCTTCAGGCAGGTAGAGCAGGAACCCTTTGCTAAGAAATTCGGTCTGAAATTAGTTGATCTGGACGAAGGATATTCAAAAGTTGCGATGGACTTCACGCCGGATATGGAGAACATCTTTGGGAAAGCCCACGGGGGTGCACTGTTTGCTCTGATTGATGAAGCTTTTGAAACCGCCTCCAATTCTCATGGCACTATTGCCGTTGCCTTGAATATGAACATCAGCTATCTTGCTTCCCCTTCTAGAGGCGCTACCTTAACCGCTGAAGCCAAAGAAATCAATCGAACCAATAAAACAGCCGTCTATGAAATCAAGGTATTGGAAGGAGAGAGCCGTCTTCTTGCATCTTGTCAGGCACTTGTCTATAGGATGGATAAACCGTTACCGTTTCTTGATCAGACATGAAGATGTGGAAATCTTGCCGTATCTTCATGAAAAGATTCAATAATAAGTTGTGCTTTCGCTAAACTCGCCGTTGGGCAGCAGGAGAAGATGTGAATGCCAGATTTCATAATGCGTGAATTGGGGGGCAATGTACTGATCAGTAGCGGGGCGATTGGAACCTGCCTGCGTCAGGCGAGCGGTACGGGCGATGAGCCCGTTGAACTCCTCAATCTCAGACAACCCGAAGCGGTCAGGAGCCTGCATACCGCCTATCGATCTGCAGGATCACGGATTCTTGTGACCAATACTTTTGCAGCAAATATGGTTGTCTTCGGTGATGCGGGTGTTGCAGAGTTGTGTGAGGAGACAAATCGCACGGGTGTAGCTCTGGCGCGGGAGGTTGGTGGTTCGGAATGCATGGTCTGGGCCTCGATGGGGCCATTGGGACTTGGGCTACGGTTGGATGACTACCCGGCCGATACCCTGCTTGATGTCTATCGCAATCAGTGCAATGCGCTCGGCAAGGCCGACGCACTGTTGCTGGAGACATTTGTGGATGTGCGGGAAGCGCGGGCGGCGTTGCAAGCTGCCGCCGATACCGGCCTGCCGGTCATTTTCCAGATCGGCAATACCGGGGGAGGATCACAGCGGTGGAACCGCATGGATCAGCTTCTCCAGGAGGCGCACCGGGCGGGTGTCATTGCTGTGGGAACAAACTGTTACCATCCGGATGAGATTTTGCGTGTGGCATCCTACATCGGCGCACGCACCGATCTGCCGTTAACTGCCTCGCCGAATGCCGGGCACCCGCGGATCGAGCGAGGGGTCGTGAAGTATGAATTTACGCCTGATGATTTCGCTGCCGCAGCGGTGTCGCTGTCAGCCGCAGGAGTTGCGGTTATTGGCGGTTGTTGCGGCACGACACCGGATCACATCCGCAGGATGGCGGGTGTGCTGGGGCAGCGGGCTGTTATATCGCGGCCACGCATTCAAATCTCTGCCGAGCAAGCCCCTGTATTGCCTGAGCGGCCGGACATCAAAGACAACTCCATTCGTTCCCTGATGAAATCAACCCGCTTCATTGTCAGCGTGGAAATACGCGCCGATCGAATGCAGTCTCTGGATGAGATTGTGCAAGGTGCGTCAAAAGTTGCGGCAGCCGGGGCGGACATGTTCGATGTGCCGGACAATCCAGGGGCGACCGTCGGACGGGATGCGATAGTAACGGCCGCTCGCCTGCAGAATGCCCTGCAGATTCCTTCAATCTGTCATTTCAGTGTGACGCAATCCAACCTTATGCGACTGCACTCCACACTTATCGGATGTTGGGATTCGGGTCTACGCGGTCTTCTGTCGATTACGGGCGATGCGCCTTCCATGGGGCATCTGGGCAATCTGGCTCACCGTGTTGTGGACATGCGGAGTTCAGTCGAATTGCTGCGTCTGATCCGCGGACTGCGCGATGGAAAGATCATCAACGGGGAGGGGCTGGCGGACCCTCCCGACTTCTGTGCCGGTTGTGCCGTCGGACGGCCGATCCCGGCGCAAATTCGTTGGCTCAAGACCAAAATAGACGCCGGAGCAGAGTTTGTGTACTCACAGCCGGTTTTTACTCTCGACGACTACAGGAAGCTGCGTGACGCCATGGCGGGACTGACGATTCGGTTTTTCCCCGGTATCATGCCTCTGGTCAGCCACCGCAGCGCAGCGTTTCTTGCCAGCGGCCGTATCCCGGGGATTGTAGTACCGGAAGATGTCGTGGCAAGTTTCAGGCGGTATGATTCGCCGGAGGATCAGCGCCGCTTAGGCCTGGATCAGGCTTGTGAACTTGCAGCCGGCATTGCGGCGGATGCGCCCGGGCTGTACCTCATCATGCCTTTTGGCAAAAGCTGTTATGAAGATTCAGCGCAGATCGTTCGTCATGTCAGGGAGCAGCGGGGTTAAGGCCGGGTTGGACAACCTCTTGAGAGAGCCACTTACTTTTTCGTTGCCAGGCTGACGATCATTTTAACCTTGACGCATCTGCAAAAACTTTCTATTTCTATTCTGGACGACTATAATCATTGTGAGGTGAGTGATGTGATGTTCCATTTAGCGATGCAGAGGTCTTTAAAAAAGCTGCGCTCCCGGTGCGCTTTAAAGGATAGCCCATGAAGGAACCCGAAGGACGGACATCTGCGGTTATTAATTATCCCTGCCCGTGGAGCTATCAAATTATCGGCGCCGACGAAGATAGCCTGCGCCGGGCAGTAGCGGAGATTATTCAGGATCGAACCTATCGGATGGTGCTCTCAAGGAGCAGTGAAAAAGGTAAATATCGGAGTTTTCAACTGGAGATAGTTGTGGAGAGCGAAGGACACCGTCTTGCCGTTTATGAAGCCCTGCGGGCCCATCCGGCCGTGAAAATTGTTCTTTAAAGGAGAGAAACGCCATGTCTGACCGGTCTGAACATGTCTGGGACGCCGTGCTCCAGATAAGAAGCCATGCCCCGCTTGTCCATAATATAACAAACTATGTGGTAATGAACACTACCGCCAATGCCCTGCTGGCCATCGGCGCTTCCCCCGTCATGGCCCATGCGGAACAGGAGGTGGAGGACATGGTTAATATTGCCTCTGCCCTGGTGATCAACATCGGCACCTTGAATGAGGAGTGGACAAAATCGATGTTCATGGCTGCAAGAAGGGCCAAACAAAGGGGGATTCCCGTTATTCTCGACCCGGTTGGGGCCGGAGCGACGCCGTATCGTACCCGTACCTCGCGGCAGCTTTTAGAGACGGTTTCTCCATCCATTATCCGGGCCAATGCCTCGGAAACGATGGCCTTGGTGACGGAGGGAAAGCTTACCAAGGGAGTCGATAGTACGGCGGCTTCGGATCACGCCCTCGATGCGGCT
>Ga0172379_10010017_pt1 | contig 11572 bp, 13 predicted proteins | sample GrowelOW334metaG_FD_119756 | JGI IMG/M metagenome (GOLD analysis project Ga0172379, IMG submission 119756) | Groundwater microbial communities from an aquifer near a municipal landfill in Southern Ontario, Canada - Groundwater well OW334 metaG | ecosystem: Environmental > Aquatic > Deep... | reverse complement strand
GACCTTCCCGGGTTTAGGGGAACAACTATCGGAATTGCAGCCGCGGTTAGTGCATCCAGAGATTGGCCTTGATACGCGAGGTATTTTTAAGGGGCTGCAACTGCGACCGGAATCACGCAAGAATAACGAAGAGCGCTACTACGGCTGGGGCCTGGACCGGAACGGCAAGTGGCTACTGGTACGCCTGATCCGAAAGTTCACTTTCGATAGCTTTTGCCATCTCACTACCTACCGCAAGCATCCAACCCTCATGGTTGAGTTAGTGAGCCAAAGTAGAATTTACAGGTTGTATCATCGGGGTGCCAGAGATGTCTGGTATGAACTGGGGCAAGCCGCAAATCGTCTGATTGAGCGTCGAAGAAAAGCCTGGCTCTCTGCCGAATCACTAGCCTACAACCTTACGGTTGAGGATGAGCTCCTCCGAGTGACAAACCTGCATTGAGTTCTTACAAAAACTCCCCACACCACTGCGGGGAGTTTTTTCAACTTGTTACGTCTTACTTCAGGGTGACCGTCGCGCCGGCTTCCTCGAGCTTCTTCTTCAGCTCGTCGGCCTCTTCCTTGGTGGCGTTCTGCTTCACCACTTTCGGGGCCGCGTCAGCCATGTCCTTGGCTTCCTTCAAGCCTTGGCCTGTGGCTTCGCGCAGCACCTTGATGACCGCAATCTTGCTGCCACCTGCGCTGGTGAGCTCCACGTTGAACGTGGATTTCTCTTCTGCGGCACCGGCATCACCGGCTGCACCCGCGGCGGGCATAGCGCCCATCATCATGGGGGCGGCGGCGGAAACGCCGAACTTCTCTTCCAGCACCTTCACGAGCTCGGAGAGGTCGAGCACGGAGAGCTTCTCAATCTGCTCCACGAGGGCCTTGAACTTCTCGGGCACCTCGACGGGGGTCTTCTCATCTGCCATACGTGTGTGGGTTAAGGGAAAGGGAATGAGTGAGGTTAAGCTGCCTTCTCGGCTTTGGCTTTGAGCACCTGGACGAAGCCGCGCATGGGCCCGGCGAGCACGTTGGCGAAGCTGGTGAGCGGTGCCTTGATGGTCCAGACAACCCTGGCCACGAGGTCTTGCTTGCTCGGGAGCTTGGCGAGCGCCAGCACTTCCGGAGCCGTCATCCACGTGCCGTTCAGAATGCCGCCGGTGAACTTCAGGTTCTTGTTGGTCTTGGCGAAGGCGTGGATGAGGGAGGCGGGCTGCACTTCGTCAGCGACGCCGAAGGCCACACCCACGTTCCCGCGGAAGGCGGCGAGGGGAGTGGCATCCAGACCGTGCTTCTCGAGCGCCTTCTTCAGGAGGGTCTTCTTCACACCCACGAATGCTACGTCTGCGGCGCGGAGGTTCTTGCGGAGGTTGGTCACGTCCTTCACGGTCAGGCCGTCAGTCGCGGCGAATACCGCAACTTTCATGCTGCCAATCTGGTCGGTGAACTGCTTGAGCGTCGCTTCTTTCTGCTGTCGGGATTTTGCCATACGAGGGAAGTTAAAAAGCTCCGGAAATTCCCGGAGACAATGACGTGCCTGCGCTCCAGCAGGAGTGCGAGGCGGCTGTCCTGCGTCGGTTTTCCGCCCCTTTTCTCTGGGGCTACCGACGGTCTTGGGATACCGTATGGCGCACTGTACCAAACCAGTGTTCCCGCGTCAAGCCCAATACCGCTTTTCCCCTACAGAGGCGGTGCTGGGCAAGCACTTGTGGTTTCCTAGTGCTGGTGGTAGACCTAGGTCGAACAATGCCCATTTAGAAAGAGGCGCCCTATGCACGACCTCATGGTCTGGGACGATGACGAGCGGCTGCCAAAACCGAGAACGACGAGCGGTCCTGAGCCGCAGGAGAGCCCCAAACCAGCAGTAGCGCCGCAGCCAGAGGTGGAGCACCTCACGTTCCGGGACATCAGCGACGGAACCATCCGCACTGGGAAAGTGCTCCGCACCATCACCTCTGCAGAGCACGACAATGCATACCTCGGGAAGCTGCCGGCAACAACGCTGTACCTCGTCGCGTACGAAAGTGCAACGAAACCAGACGACCTCACGGTCATCTCGAAATCGCTCATCGTTCTTCCACCGAAATCCCAGGCGTGACCAATTACGTTCTGGGATTTTTCTTTTCTGCTATAACCGTCCCCTGAGCTATCTTACCCGCGAGGTGCTTCGCCAGGTTCTTCAGATCTGAACCGCGGGTGATGATGACCCGCATGCCCCAGCGCTTTGCCCACGTGCTTGCCTTCGGGTCGAAGGGGACATTCGCACCGGGATCCCAGTGCGTGCCGAACATCTTGCGGAACTCCGCCCAGGTGAGTGCCGGCAGTCGCTTCGCGTTCGGGTGCACCCGTGGGTCAGCCGTGTAGACCCAGTCGATGTTCGAGAGGTTCAGGATGGTGGTGGCACCGTACGCTCGGGCGAGGAGCACGGCATCGTAGTCGGTGGATGACCCGGGTTTGAAACCGGCCGCGACGATGACTGGCGCGTGAATCTTCGCATTGATCTTGCGACGGCTGGTGATGAGCTTAGGGTACGCCCAGTGCCGGAAGATGGTGCGCAGGAGGTGTGCGTTCAGTCGTGTGGCGTGGATGCCGAGCCAGTCTAGGTCGTCGGGTGCCAGCCGAGCAATCTCCTTGGCTGCGTGCTGGTACCGTCGGGCGAGCTTCCCGCCGCCGACGATGAGGATGAACCGTTGGCCGCGTTTGAGGTGCTGGACGAGCAGTGCGTGGAACGCACGGATGAAGCGCACGTCAATTTCATCTGGGACAACGAGCGACCCGCCGAGCGAAATGACGATTGGGGGTTTCTTTTCTGCCATAGGGTTAGAGATACTTCTCCTTATTCGCCACGTGCTCCTCGAACGTCTTGCTGAACACCGTGGTGCCGTCGGGTTTGTGGAGGAAGTAGAGGTACGGCGATGCCTGCGGGTTCGCTACAGCGCGAATAGCCGAGAGGCTGGGGTTGCCAATGGGACCCGGCGGGAGGCCGCGGTTCTGGTAGGTGTTGTAGGGCGAGCTCACCGAGAGGTCGACGTTCGTGGGTTGCAGCGCCTGCTTGCCAGTGACGTAGTTCACGGTGGCGTCAGACTGCAAGGCCATCCCAATCTCGATGCGCTTCCAGAAGATGCCAGCGGCGATGGCGCGGTCGGTATCGGTTCGTACTTCCTTGTCGACGATGCTCGCCATGGTGACCGCCTCGAACACCGTGTGACCCGAGGCGCGGATATCCTGCAGCACTGTGGCGGCAACTTTCGCTTCGAACGTGTCCAAGAACTTCTTCACCACGTGCGCTGCGGTGGCGCGCTTGAAGAACCGGTACGTATCTGGGAAGAGGTAGCCTTCGAGCGATGCGGTAGCCGGTTTATCGCGGAGGAAGTCGTACGTGCTGTCTGGCGCCACGGTGCGTGAGTCTGTGGTGGCAACGGCCACGAGGAACGCGACGGCATCGATGACGCCGGCGGAGTCCAGCAGCGTGGCAATCTCCTTGGCAGTCGCGCTCTCCGGAATGCGCACGGTAACCTCATCGGCGTCGGGTTTGGCTGTGAGAATTTCGATGACCTTGCTAACGCTGGCTCGTGCCGGGATGGTGAATGTGCCAGCTTGGAAGCTACTCCGTGCGCCGTCGAGTGCTGCAGTTGTCTCGAAGATGAATGGGTGCGCTACTACACCGTCACCTTGCAGCTGCTTCGCGATGAGCTTCACACCCATGCCGCTCACGATAGTTACCTGCTTTGCCTCTGCGTGCGGGCCTGGAGCGCCAGCCATGCGGAAGAAGACGATGACCAATGAAATGCCTGCGATGAGCAGGACAGCAATAGTGCTAAGGATGATGCGTTTCGTCATTAGAGTAGCTTCTTGAGCTTCTTCGCCTTGAGCTCGTCGACAATCTTCTTCACATCCTGCGCGTGGTCTGCCGGACAGACGAGGAGCGCGTCCTCCATGTCTATGATGATGAGGTTGCTCACCCCGGCCGTCGCAATCGTCCGCTTGGTGTAACTGTAGATGAGCGAATTCTCGGCAGTCCCCAAGTGCTTGCCACGTATAACGTTGGCGCCGGGCACGGCCTGCAGCACGTCGCGCACCGTCCGCCAGTGGCCGATGTCTGCCCAACCCAAATCGACGGGAAGGACGAACATCTGGCGCACCTTCTCGATGATGCCGTAGTCAATAGAGATCGGGGCCATCTTCGGGAACTCTCGCTTGATCGTCGCAGCCTGCTTGGGCGTGCCGAGGTCGCGTTGGATGCGCATGAGAATGGCGTAGTGCTTGGGCAGGTGCTTCTTGAATAGGTCGAGTAAGGTCTGCGCGCGCCAGACGAACATGGCTGGGTTCCACAGGTACTCCCAACGCTTCAGATACTCCTTCGCCGTCGCCAGGTCTGGCTTCTCCACGAACCGATCGACGTGGAAGACCTCCTGCTTACCCAGGCGGAACGCTGGTGCGCCCATCTTGATGTAGCCGTAGCCGGTCTCGGGGTACGTTGGGTTCACACCGAGGAGCGCGACAGCCTTGGGGTGCTTGCGAACGACTTGCTCAGCTACCTTCAGTGCTGCATGGTACGCCGTTTCCTTCTGGATGTAGTGGTCGACGTTCGCCGTGACGAAGATGGCTTCGGGATCGAGCTTCGCCAACCACGCTGCAGCCAGGCCAATGGCTGGTGCGGTGTCGCGCTTCGCTGGCTCCACAATGAAATGGCTCGCCGGTACCGTAGGGAGCTGTCGGGTAATGAACTTCTGCTGTGCCGTATTTGTCGAAACGAAAATGCTATTCGGTCGAAATCCCTTCCGCACCCGGAGGAACGTCTTCTGGAGAAGGGTGTACTTACCAAGGAAGGGTTGGAACTGCTTCGGGTTGGCAGCGCGGGAGACGGGCCAGAGCCGCGTGCCGCCACCACCTGCGAGAATGAGTGCATTCATAGGTGTTGTTCTTACGGTGAGGGGAGGTGCTTGCTCATGAGCGGAACGAACTGGAATCCCGGCTGGCTCTCCTTCCGAATGGCACCATCGCTATCCTTCGTGAGGACTACCAAATCCTGCCGGTCGTCACCGACGGGCATGACGAGAATGCCGCCGCGAGCGAGCTGCTCGAGGAGCGCGGGTGGGACGAGGTGCGCCGCCGCCGAGACGACAATCCGATTGTACGGCGCATGCTCTGGCACACCATGCCAACCATCCGCGCAGTGCACATCAATGTTCGCGAAGTGGTAGTGCCGTAAGTGCTCCTTCGTTAAGTCGATCATCTCCGGCATGATGTCAATGGCGTACACGTACCCACTCGCACCGACGAGTTCGGCGAGGAGGCCAGTGAGCCATCCCGAACCGCAACCGACTTCGAGCACGCGCTCACCGGGCTGCACGCGCAAGTGCTCTAGCATGATAGCGACCGTCGATGGCTGCGAAATGGTTTGGTTGTAACCCAGCGGCAACGGCGCATCCTCGTAGGCTTGGTCGTACAGCTCCTCGTGGACGAAATCAATACGCCGCACCTTCTCGAAAGCGGCAATGATGGAATCGGTGTAGAGCACGCCTTTCCCAATGAGATCCTGGACGAACGCATCGTGCATAGGGCAAGTATAGCATGCGTAAAAAGGCAGACTGCTTGTTCGTGCCTCGAGACGTGGATTTACTCTGCTACTTCGAACACTTCGTTCACCGTCGTCAGGCCGTCGAGCGCTTTCAGCAGGCCATCCTGCACCATAGTCACCATGCCCGCGCGCTGGGCGATGGCGCGGATGTCGTACTCCGAAACCTGCGAGGAGAGGATGATCTTCTCAATCTCGCTGTTCATAGTGAGCGCCTCGTAGATGCCAACGCGACCTTTGTACCCAATCTTCTGGCACGCGTCGCAGCCCGTGCCTTTGTAGAATGTCAGGTGGTCAAAGTCTACCTTCTCACCGCTGGCTTCAGGAATTGCCCGCAGAACTTTCTCGACACGCGCTTCCGTTTCTGCGTCGAGCTCCGTTGGCACCTTGCAGTCCTGGCAAATGCGCCGAACTAGACGTTGCGCGATGATGGCGTTCAGTGCGGGTGCCAGCAGGTACGGCTTCACCCCGAGCGCGAGGAGGCGGGGGATAGCCCCAGCTGCGTCATTCGTGTGGAGAGTAGAGAGGACGAGGTGGCCGGTGAGCGCGGCGTTCGTCGCGATCTCCGCGGTCTCGCCATCGCGAATTTCCCCAACCATGACCACATCTGGGTCTTGGCGCAAGATGGATCGAAGACCTTTCGCGAACGAGTAGTCAGCAGTCTCATCGATCTGGCTCTGGTTGACGCCGACGAGGTGGTACTCAATTGGGTTCTCCAAGGTGATGATGTTCGTATCCGGCGTGTTCAGCTGCGTGAGGAAAGCGTACAGCGTCGTCGTCTTACCGGAGCCGGTCGGCCCGGTCGTCAGGATCATGCCGTTCGGCCGGAGCACCTGCTTCTTAATGACTTCCAGCGCTTTCCCGCGTAAACCCAAGTCGTCCAACTTCAACCCAACAGAAGAGGACATGAGCAAACGCATGACGACGCTCTCGCCGTACGCCGTCGGCAAGGTGGAGGTGCGAACATCGATGGTCTCATCATCGAGGTAGATGGTGAACCGCCCATCCTGCGGCTTGTTAACAATGTTCAGCTTCAGGTGCGCCAAAAGCTTGATACGGGAGATGACCTTCTTCCAGCTGGTCACCGGCAGGCGCGCAACCTCGTGGAGCACGCCGTCAATGCGGTAGCGAACTTTCACGTCCTTCTCCTCCGCTTCAATGTGAATATCTGACGACCTGCCGATGATGGAGCCGGCAATGAGGAGGGTGATGATTTGCGTGAGCGAGACGCTCTGTAGCTGTGCGGCAATGTCGGTGATGGAGTGGATGTCCCGCTTGAAGCGGAGCAGGTCGTCGGCACTCACCTGCACCCCAGCTGTGAACTTCTTGATCTTCGGAACGGCTGCGTAGTACTTGAATGCCAGCTCGAAGCTGTGCGGCGAGATGGTGTACGGGACAACATTCGCCTTCAGGTCTGCGGCGAGGTTCTCCATGAGCGCCAGCACGTGCTCGTTCGTCGGATCCACGGCACCGACGCGAACTTGGTCGTCCTGCTGGAAGAAGCAGATAGCCCGGAGTTCAGAAGCGACATTCTCGGGGATGAGCGTGAGCACTTCTGGGCCAATGGGAAAGCCCTTGAGGTTTATGTACCCAATGCCAAGCTCCTCCGCATGACGTTGCACGGACTGCTCTTGCTCTTTCAGTTTGATCTCCACCATCTTATCCCGAAATTTCTCCTGGGACTCTTCGGATGCAACGTGAAGTCGTGAGGTATCTGCCATGCAAGCAGTATACCACTTAGGAGGTAGGGAACGTGAAGGTAAGTTTCGGTATGGAGGCTAGTAACGAAGGAAGGTTTCGAAGTACCTGAGAATGCCCTAAGCCGTTCCTCCATACCCTAACGAGCTTCTATGCCCTAACCCTCTGCCTATGCCAATACCTCACGGTAGCTGCTCCACGCCGAGACGGAGCTGGAGTTCTGCGTCCGCAATACTGCCCTCGGCCAGGTGCCAGGAGAACATGTGCGCCGTGCCTTCGGGTTGGTGTACGGCGTAGAGCTTGAGGCCGTTCACCGAACGGTGCGTCTGCACCAGAACGTGTACCCCGCCGAGCGGCGCTTCGTACACCACGGCCATAACCAGGGCACGAGGAGTGTTCACCATGAGCTCATCGAGGACGCCGGGCAGGGAGTCGGGAGTGGCGCCGGCACGGTCGAAGTCGGCGCGGTTGAGTACTGCCCATACCAGCTTGCTATCGTCCGTGGCGCGGAGGCGAGCTAAGGCACGACCCCAGAGCTTCAACACGGAGAGCGACTTCATCTGGAAGAGGTTACGAACGATATCTTCACGCTTCGCTCCAGCCACGACCAGCTCAGAGGCGGTGGTCAACGACTTCGGCGTGACCGTTGGCGTCTGGAAGCTCTTCGTCTTTGCGATCATACCGGTGAGCAGCGCGGTGGCGATGTCATTGCTCACCATCTTCGGGTCAATTGCGCGCAGGAGGTCAGTCACAATCTCCGCAACTGAGGTGGCGACGAGGTCGACGACGTTCACCTGGCCGAAGTGCTCGTTCGCCGCGCTGTGGTCAATGTTGATGATGGGCGTAGCGTAGAAGAGCTCGGCGTTCTGCTCGAACACGGTGCCGAGGTGGTCGAGGTCTTGGCAATCGAACGTCACCGCGCAGTCGAATGAAGGCTGCGACGTCCGCGTCGAGACGTTACCCGGTTCGTACGCCCCGGTCTTCGGCGTCAGGAATATATTGAGCTCGCCGTCGGTGGTATCGTACGACAGCTCCGACACGGGCGCGTGGCGCGTGTCCACAGAGATGACGAACTTCTTCAGCGTATCGAGGTCGGCGGTGATGCCTGGCGTCTTCGGCAAGAAGGCGTGCGAGGCTGGGAGCTCCGTCGTTGCGCTTACGAGCTTCGCCTGCTTGCCCTGCTGCGAGAGCGCGAGGTGTAACGCAATGCCACTTGCTACCGCATCGGTAGAGAGCGTTTGGGGCAAGCAGAGGAGTATGGACTGCGACTTCTTCAGGAGGTCGGCAGCTTGCTGGAGTGGAGTTGTTTCCATAGAAATTGTTGCTGTCCCTCCAGGGGGCACGTCCTCCGACGAAGGACAGTCGTTCACCATACTGGCCATAGGGCGATGCGTCAAGACCTGGGCGCATGCTATGCTCGGGCTACCTATGTCCCAGTCGTACACCGCCAGAACACCAGATGACCTCCAAGGCATTGCCCAAAGGGTGCTCTCTACCCAACCTCGACTCCTCGCCCTCGTCGGCCCGCTCGGGGCTGGCAAGACGACGTTCACCCAAGCGCTGGCCAAAGAGCTCGGCATCCACCAGCACGTGACCTCACCAACCTACGTGCTCCAGCAAGTCTACCGAATCGACAGTCACCCAACCTACGACACGCTCGTCCACATAGACTGCTACCGCATCAAAGCCGACCACGAAGTGCCGGCGCTCGACCTACCGTACTGGTGCGAGCGCCCGAAGACACTCGTCATCGTCGAGTGGGCCGACCTCATACGGAAACACCTAACTGACCTGCGACCAGTGTGGGTGACGTTCACGGTGCGCGGCGAAGAGCGCCGCTTGGTAACTTCTTAATCTTTCCGAACAGACGCAAGGCTCGTGAGCGTAGGCTCGGCTGCGGGCGCCTGCTGGCTCTCGGCTTTCGCTTGGCTTGCGACGTTGTCCTCCACGGTCATGCGTTCGGCTGTGGTGCCGATGACTTGGCTCATGGCAACCAAGAGGATCTTCCGCGAGAGAGGGGAGCCGTGCCGAACCTCGTACTGGAGGATGGCGTGGGATTCGGGATCGAACACGAAGCCAACCACGTGGCCGAGAGCGGTGCCGCTCACGGTGACGACGGGGAGGTTCTTGAGTTGGCCCCACGCCATGCGCATGTGTGCTGTGTGCTTAGGAAGCTCTTGGGAGTACCTCGGGCTGGGTCGGCGTCTGCTGCTTCGGCTTGTGCCACTTGAAGTAGTAGTACTGCTGCGCAACTTGGAACAGCGTTGACACGAGCCAGTAGAGAGCGAGGCCAGCTGGGAACTGGTAGCCGAAGATGATAGTCATCACCGGCAGGAGGTACATAGTGTTCCGGCTGACCATGGCGGTCATGTCCTCGTCCTTCGCGCCTGGTACCTTCGGGGGTTTCTGCGCCAACATCATGCGCGACTGCCAGAACTGCGCGGCCCCAGCGAGGACGGCGAGGATCACGTTGTGCTTCGCCGTGAGGTTGACGAAGTTGAGGAACATGTTGTCGACCTGCAGCGTCTCGAACGCGGTGCGAAGTGAGCCGTAGAGGTGGGAGACTTGATCCGCGGCGAGGAGGTGCGTCGTGGGGTCGATGTTGATGCCAGCGAAGAACACGCGGTACAGGGCAATCAGGATGGGGAGCTGGAGCAGCAGCGGTAAGCACGACGAGAATGGGTTCACCTTGTGCTGCTTGTAGAAGGCCATGAGCTGTCGCGACAGCTCTTCGCGGTTATCCTTGTACTTCTCCTGCAGCTCCTTCATCTTCGGCTGGATTTCCTGCATCTTCTGCTGGCTGTGGATGGCGGAGAGCGACGGCCAGAACAGGATGAACTTAATGAGGAGCGTGAGGAGGATGATGGCCACGCCCAAATCTTGCCCTGGAACGTTCTTGTACAAGAACATGAGGGTGTTGAAGAGCGGTTCGTAGAGGATGACGTTAAACCATTCCATAGAATTTACTGTTGTGGCGGATGTGTGGAGTGCGCAGGTGGGCAAGGATCGTAGCCGCCTGCGTGGAAAGGGTTGCAGCGACTAATGCGCTTCACCGCGAGCCACCCGCCTTTGAGCATGCCGTGTGCTGCGATCGCGTCAGCTGCGTAATCGGAGCACGTGGGCAAGTAGCGACACGCACCGACCATCCGGTAGTTGCGCACCCAGCTATGGTCGGGGGAGAGGACGCGCTGGTACAGCCGAATGAGTGCGATGGCGCTGGTGCGAGCGGTTTGGGAGAGTGACGCCATGGGTAGGCCAGAGGTTTGCAAGGGAGGTGAGGAGATCTTTCGCTTTTGCAGTTGCGCTCGCGGGGGAGAGCCGGATGAGTACGTCGGTAGGTTGTGCAGTTGCCTCCAGGAGCTTCGGGAGTGCGGCCTGGATCTGCCGCCGGAGCTTGTTCCGCACTGTTGCGCGCTTCGCAACTTGCTTGGAGACGACGACCGCGGCGCGACTGACTGCACTCTGCCCTGGTGCTGCAACCAACTGGAGGAGTGCATCACGTTTCCGTGCGCCGCTCCGAAGCAAACGCAGGATGTCGCGCTCGGTATGGAGACGTCGGCTGCGCGGGAGCATGGATCGGGCAGCGCCTACTGGACGCTCACGCGCTTCCGACCCTTGCGGCGTCGGCGCGTCAGTACGGCGCGACCGTTCGGCGTAGAAATGCGGGCGCGAAAACCGTGCACGCGAGCATGCCGTCGCTTCTTCGGTTGGTACGTTCGCTTTGGCATAGAGACAGATCCTTGAAAAGTAGGCCAAGCATACCAGCCGACCAGCTCACCGTCAACAATCCATACTCCTTCCACACCTTATCCACTCTCCGTCCACTTTTGGGGTATTTTTCCACACCTCGTTCTGTGGTACCATCAGAAAACCGCTCAGTTGAGCCAAATTTCGACCATGCCGAGATTAGAGAATGACAAGCTGTGGCAGGCAACCCTAGGGGAATTAGAGTTGCACCTCAGCAAAGCGAATTTCACGACGTGGTTCAAGAACACGTTCATTAGCGCAATAGACGGCCACCGAGCCGTCGTCGGTGTTCCGAATGCCTTCACCAAGGCATGGCTCGAGGGGAAGTACCACCAGTACATCGTGAATGCACTGAAACACCTCACCGAAGACGAAGTGCGCGACGTTGCGTACCAGGTTGCGTCGGTGAAGGCGATGCCGGTTGATCCCGTCGAGGCTCTCGTCGTTGAGGCACCACCCCAGAATGGTGGGAACGTCTCACCGAAGACGGGGCTGAACCCACGGTACACCTTCGACACCTTCATCGTGGGGAAAGGGAACGAGCTGGCGCAAGCGGCGGCGATGGCG
>Ga0172379_10010016_pt1 | contig 11573 bp, 15 predicted proteins | sample GrowelOW334metaG_FD_119756 | JGI IMG/M metagenome (GOLD analysis project Ga0172379, IMG submission 119756) | Groundwater microbial communities from an aquifer near a municipal landfill in Southern Ontario, Canada - Groundwater well OW334 metaG | ecosystem: Environmental > Aquatic > Deep... | reverse complement strand
ATGAACATCCATTCTTCCTTCTCTCAAACAATCCCAACAAGTATGAACACTACCATCAGATTCCTTTACTATTCCGGTTCCCCCACACTTAGAACACTCATTTCTCATGTAAATTTCAACAAATAGCACTATTTAAGATTACTTGCTCTCAAAGATATATTAGGAATTCGGTAAATTTATAATATAATGATTACTAACTCATACATGGGTTTAGGAAAAAAGGGTGAAATAGATACTCGTGAAGGAAATATAAGTCTTTCAATAAATTCTTACGATTTTTTGTTCTCAGATTTTGACCCAAGAGACTACTCTGAGAAAATACTTTCAGAGGATTTTATAGATGAATGCAAAAGAGCTGTTAGGGAAAGCGAAGGAAGGATAGAACTAATTCTTTTATGCCCAAAAAACAAGAGAGATTTAAAAGATGAAATAAAAATAAAGAAAAGACTGAAAGAACATTTTATTTACAATCTTAAAAAAGAATATAAAATAAGAAGAAAATTAAAATTTGAGGGACTTTTCTGGTTTTTGATGGGTTCTATATTTATGGTTCTTGCAACATTTCTTGAAGGGAAAGACTCATTTTTTCTTAAATTCTTGGAAATAATGACAATTCCTGCCGGTTGGTTTCTATTCTGGGAAGGACTGGATAAAGTATTGATAACATCGAGAGAAAGACTCTCCGATTATGAATTCTATAAGAAAATGTCCGAAGCAAATATTATATTTGCAGATTATTAAATATGTATAGAAATTCACGAAAACATTTATAAAAGAAGATTATATGAATTAAATATGGAAAAAGACATAGGAAAGATAAGAAAGAACGACACAACTGACATCATATTAAGAATTGACGATTTTGGAGGAAGAAAAGGAGTAACTATAAGAGAATTTGTTACAAGCGATAGATATACTGGATTTACTAAATCAGGTGTAAGAATCCTCTCACCAGATTTTTTAAGTTTTAGGGAAATGATTAATTCAATCTCTCTTGAAGATATGAAAGACGTTGAAGGCGGAGAAAAGAAAGAAAAACAAAAGACATTCAAAAAGAAAGAAACAAAAGAAGAAGCCAACGAAGAATTACCTGATTACTAATTGTTCTTAATATATCTTATAAAATAGAATTCATAATATAATAATTCTTATAAATAAACATTTAATTGGTAGACAATGAACAATAAAATTTTAATTGTAGGAACAGATAGAAAATATTTTTATACAAGAAAGGATACTAGTAAGAGAATATTAATAGCTGATTTTGAAAAAGGATATATTCTAGCAACAGACGTGGTCCCATACGGGCTTGATTTTAAATTTGGAAATGATGAAAGACGCTTCACTCTAGGAAGATTTCATAATGAAGCTATAGGTTTAGAGGAAAAAGAAGTTACCCAGAGAAATTTAGATTTAACAATAAAAGGTCTTGAGACTATGGTTGAAGAAGCTAAAGCGGATTTTGTATTAATTGATGATTTGAGATTATCTCATGTAACTCCATATGGAAGAGGACAATTGCTAATTAGAAGATAATTATTCCTCCGCAAGATTTAAAACTATTTTTCAACTAATTATACAATGAAGAAATTCAGTGAAGAAAAATGGATAACTACTGTAATAATTTTATGCATTTTAATATTTGGAGTTATAGCAATAATAAACAAGATGGCTCCTAAAAGCGATGCGGACACTGCAAAATGCATAGGAAAAAACTCAATATTATACACAAGATTAGGCTGTTATTTTTGTGAAGTTCAAGAAGACATGTTTGGGGATAATTATCCATATCTTACTTTAATTGATTGCTTTTTTGATGAAGAGAAATGTTCGGGAATCTCTGGAACCCCCACATGGGTTATAAATGGAGAGAAATATGTAGGAGTTCAGTCAATTAATAAATTGAAAGAGCTGACTGGATGCTAACCAAGACCTTTCAATCTAATTTACAAAATTAACCATAACATTTTTAAATAAGTGTTCCATATAAAATTCTAATTGTTAACTAAATATGACAAAATTATCATTAGATGCTGAACCTCCCTCCAAATTTGAGGGTAAAAAAGAAACGAATAAGAAGAGGAATGAGAATATTCCTCGGTTAATTGTCTTTCTAAGAACTGAAAAAAATAAAAATAAAACATCAAATCCTGAAAGAAATCTCGAAAGAAAATTAATATCCGATAAGCCAAAAAACATTTTTGATGTTGATTATCTAAAAAGCGAGGGAAATTATATAGAAGAGAGCTTAACATTAACAAATAGTTCTATAGAATTTACAAATTCAAATACAACCTCTAACTCAAATGTTCTCAATTCAAATTACATACGAAAAGAAAACAATATTGATTCTACAAGAAAAGATTTATCCAGATTTTATGATATGAATTTCTCATATTCTTTTATCCCGGAAACAAAAGAAAAAGATAAAAGAGAAGATTTATCTTATTCGAGAGAGCAAGAAACAAAAGAGACTATATATGCTACATATAATCTTGATGAGGATACGGCACAAGAAAATTAAGAAATATATCCCAAAGATTTAAAAATATATTTTAATTATTCTTAAAAACAAGCGTGAACAAAGGAGGAAAATAAAGAATGGAAGCTAACTATATACAACAAAGAATGGCTGAATTGCAAAAAAGCGAGGATCTTTCAAGAGCAATGGGAAAAGTTCTTTCTGGAAAATCTGGGTATAAAGCAGTTATAGAAAAGAAAGTTGTTCAAGTGAGATGTTCTGGATGTGGAATGATATTTGAAAGTCCTATCAAATTCTGTCCTGAATGTGGAACAAAGATTGAATGGCCTAAAAGAGAGCAATAATTATTATTTTTTTGGTGAAATATATTTATCCGTATTTATAATCCCGTAAAGAACTCCTTCTTCATTATCAATTTTAATCTCATTTAGATTATCAACAAAATAACGATAACCAAAATGATAACCAATTCCGTATTGCTTTGCATCATGAAATTCGTTTAATTTGCATTTACTTTCCCATATCTCCTTAGTGTCCTTTCTCTTAAAGTATTCTCCTCCATCATGACATCCTAATATAAATCTCTCTGGATGAATAAATAAGCTAAAAAGAGTCGGATTTTCATCCTTTGAACCTCCATGCCATCTTGAGTTTTTCAGCATTTCCCTAATTGCAACATTATTTTGATATCCAACCTTTACTTCTTCATTTTTCAAATAAAGATTATAATATCCATCTAAAGTCCAAATGGCTGAATAGAGTACTGAATTGCTCAAATCTTTTGAAAATTTTGGAGGGAGAAAATAATGAACCTGTTCAAAACTAAAGTGCGTTTTATCAAGGAGTTTATCTGATAAAGAGAATATCTTCTGAATATCCATAAAAGACTAACAAATTTCGATATTTAAAAAGAAATATATTCTCTCAAACATACAAAGGAAACACTTAAATATTTGAATGCCTTACATAATTCATCTAACTTCGGTTAGATCAGTTTAACTTCGGTTGAACTGTTGGGGGCATCGAGCTTAGGTTCTTCGCCCCCTCTTTTTTAATATAACAGAATAATAATCATTTATTGTATAATTCATAATCTAATATAATTGATTTTTAGCACATTTTCCCCACTTCTATTAAGATAAGCATTTTCATCACTTTTAACATAATCTACCTTATTATCCAAAGTAAGTTTATTGGGTCTTAAGCTTGCTCTCATTATTTCATCTCTGTTTAAATTATAATTGGATTTTTTAAAAGTCAAATATGGCAAGGGAGAAACTGAAAGATTGTCAGACTCACAAATATCAAAAAAGATAAAAAGATTTTTGCTTAGATTATATTTAACCATATTACACCGGAAACGCCAATCTTTAAAAATAAATATGTTATTGTAAATATATGATAAACGATACGAAAATTCGCCAACCAATAGTCACAGTATGTGGGCATGTAGATCATGGGAAAACATCTATCCTTGATTCTCTTAGAGGCACTTGTGTTCAGGAAGGCGAGAAAGGGGGAATAACTCAAAAAATATCATTCACTTCTTATCCATCAAGTCAGCTCAAAGTTTCCTGTCCTTTGATTGAAAAATCTGGCATAAAGTTAAACATCCCAGGATTTCTTCTTATTGACACTCCCGGACATGCAGCCTTTACAAATTTAAGAAAGAGGGGAGGTTCTCTCGCAGATTTAGCAATACTTGTTATAGACATAAATGAAGGAATAAAACCCCAAACAGCTGAAGTAATTCAAATATTAAAATTAAACAAAACCCCTTTTTTAATTGCTTTAAACAAAATTGATAATATATCTGGTTGGAGAAGCAACATAAACAAACCATTAAAAGAAAGTGTGGAAGGTCAAGCAACAAACGTAAAACAAACATTTGACGAGAGATATATGACTTTGATAGGTGCTCTAAATAGTTATGGCTTTGATTCAGATTTATATTATAACATATCTGATTTTACAAAAAGAATTGCATTAATTCCTTGCTCTGCAAGAACAAAAGAAGGGATACCTGAATTAGTTATGATGCTCTGCGGATTGAGTCAAAAATACCTATCAGATAAATTAAAATTGGGTAAGGAACCAAAAGGAGTACTCCTTGAAATAAAAAAAGAGAAATCCACAAATTATATAGAAGCAATTTTGTATGATGGAGAATTAAAGAAATCCGATGAAATAGCTATAGCAAATTTTAATACAGAAAAAGACCCAATAATAACAAAAATAAGAATTCTGGAAGAAATAGAACCTCTCTGTGCAAAGTTTAAACCAAAAGATTCAGTTCAAGCTTCAACAGGAATAAGAATGCAGTTGGTAGAAAAAGAAGAAGTTCTTCCTGGAATGCCATTTGAAATATACAAAAATAATATAAAAGAATTGAAAGAGAAATTTAACAAAGAAATCTCTGAAAAGATACAAACAAAAGGTCATGGTATAATTGCAAAGGCTGACTCTCTTGGAAGTCTTGAAGCATTGCTCTTCCTTCTTGAAAATCAAAAAATACCTGTTGTTAAAGTTGGTATAGGAAACATAAACAAATCTGACGTTATATCTGCCAAAGCAAATATAGACATAAATGAATTAGATGCTATAATAGTTGGTTTTAATGTTTCTGTAGAGGAAGATGCAAATGAATTAATAAAAGACCAAGGAAAGAAAATGAAAGTAATAACAGAGGAAGTTGTTTACAAATTAATTGAAACCTTAATGGATTGGAGGTTTGAAAAACAGAAGGCAATTGAAAAGAAAAGATTGATGGAATTAACAACAATATGCAAAATAAGAATTCTTCATCAATATGTATTTAGAAATACAAGTCCTGCAATTTTTGGGGTGAAAGTTGAAGGAGGAAAGTTAAAACAGCAAATTCATTTCATAGATGAAAAAGGAGAGAAGGTAGGAAAAATAAAAAACATAGAGTCTGAAAAGAAATCAGTTAGTGAAGCAAGCGAGGGAATGGAAGTTGCTATATCTATGCCAGGAGTGAATTTTGAGAGAGCAATGAAAGACAGATATGTTCTTTATTCTGATTTGGGAGAATCTCAATTTAGAAATTTCAAGAAAAACAAAGACTTGCTTTCAGGAAGCGAGATGAAAATTCTTCAGGAAATAGCTGAGATAAAAAGGAAAGAAAAAGCCGATTGGGGAATGTAAAATTATTCTCTTTTTTTTATCCTAAAAATTCCAATTAACTTATTATTAAAAAGTAAAGATTTATCCTTTTTATGGCCATCACTAATAAGATAATTTCTAGTAGATACTAAAGCATGTTGAGACCTTTCATTTTCCAAAAGAAAGATACATGGATTATCCATTTTAATGTCATAACAAAATAGTTTATTCTCAAATGAATAATTGTACGCCTTTTTAATTAATTCTGAAGATACACCATTTTTATCAAAAAAAATTGAACCAATAGTTTTATGGGGTTTAAAGTAAAGTAATCCAGAGTATTTTCTCTCAGACAACTCTTCTAATATTAGAGGGGCACAAAGCATCTCTATTTTACCTCTATCTCCAACTAAGGGATGTTCTTTTGAATTAATAAATATATCCTTAGCAGATTTAAAATCTTTAAATTTATAATAAACTAAATTGGCTAATGAACTAATAAAACATTCTTTATCTCTATTGGGAAAATACCCATCTTCTGTAAGTTCAAAACAATTTGATCTTTTTAAAAAGTTTTTACTCATAATAATTAAGAAAAGGATTTATTTAAATAATTATCTCTTCTTTTCATTTTTCAAATAGTTTACATATTCAAAAACTTTAAAAAGAAAAATTACTAAAATAATAATATGAAAAAGAGCATAATTACAGGGTTTATACTGTTGCTATCTTTATTTTCCTTACTTGGGAATGTAATGGCTGCAACGTGTAATATAGATGTTTCATTGCTAAATCAAGATCCTTATCCAGCTATCCCAGGAGATTATGTAAAAGTTGTTTTCCAAATAGATGGGCTTGAGAACGAAAATTGTGGAGATGTAGTTTTTGGAATAGATGAAGGATATCCTTTTTATTTAGACCCCGGAGTTCAAAATCCTATAACTATAAATTCTGGGACTTTTCAAAAGGATTATAGTTCATCTTCTCAGCAACCATACAAATTAAGAATAGATGAAAATGCTCTTGATGGAGAAAATCCAATTGAAATATCTTATTCAACTTCAGCAAGTGCCACAATGATAATCCAAGAATTCAATATAACTGTTGAAGATACAAGAGCAGATTTCGAAGTAAGTGTGAAAGATTACGATTATGCTACAAATGAATTAACTTTTGAAATACTTAATATAGAAGAAACAGATGTTCAAGCTCTTACTCTTGAAATACCTAAACAAGAAGGCATAGAGATTAAAGGAGCAAACAGAGTTGTTGTTGGGGATTTAGATTCAAATGAATATACGACTGCTGATTTTGAAGCAATTCTTCCTAAAGGTGAATCAGATATAAAACTAAATGTAATATATACAGATTCTATAAATGTAAGAAGAGAAATACAGAAGATAGTTAGTTTTGATTCTTCATACTTTACAGATAGAAATAAAGACCAGAAATCAACTCCTTGGTTGCTTTATATTATAATTATTGGTGTTATTGGTTTCTTTATTTGGAGAAGAATTAGAAAAAAGAAAAGAGAAGAAGAAAGAAAGAAAAAAAGAGAGATGATGAAATAATTCTAAGAGTTAAGTTATATTGGTAAAACCATATCTTGTAAATATAATTCATCAATTATTAATCATCACTTGCAAACGACTGATTTTACTTTATAATTATAATCTCTTCTTCGGATGGGAATATTTTACTCATCTCATTCATACCTTAACGCATCCACAGGATTTATCTTAGATGCTTTTATTGCAGGCAAAACTCCAGATATTGCTCCAGTCAGTGTTGCAAATGCTATGCATCCTACAAATAACCAAGGTGAAAATTGTGGTTGCAAAAATCCATAACCTAAACTTGTAAGTATTTTAGACCCAGTAAAACTTACAATCCATCCAAGTAAAACCCCTAAAACTCCCGCAACAAATCCCAAAAATGAACTCTCAAATAAAAATATTCCAAATATTTCAACATTCTGTCCACCAATTGATTTTATTACCCCAATCTCTTTTACTCTTTCCAAAACAGAAGTAATCATTGTATTTGCAGTATTTACAGCTGAAACAAAAACGGATATAAGAGCTATTAATATAATAAAACCAATTACAATATCAAGAATCATTGAATAAGATTCAATCATATCATCAAAAGATTGAGCATAAAAATCTTCCTTGCCTTCATCCAATCCTCTTTCATTTCTCAAATTTCTTTCAACATCTTTTGTTACTCTCTCTAAATTTGAAACGTCCACTTTTGCAACAATCCAATTATAAGGAAGAGTTTCATTCGGATATAAATCTCCAATTAAATCATTAGTAACATAAATTTGCGCATCATCTGCTGGATTTCCAACAGGCCCATAAAATCCAACTATTTTTAATTTCTTGCCATTAACTTCTATATTATCATTCAATTCGTAAGGTTTAGAGAATATTTTATCTGGTAAGAGATAATTATAACCCACAACAACTCCAGAATCTCCAGATTGCAATTCCCTTCCAATTTCTATACCTATATTAAAGACATCCATTATTAATGGGACTTTAGGGTCATATGCAATCAAATAAGTATATTTTTTTACTTTGCTTTTTTGAATTTCAGCGGATTTAAAATAGACTCCCGTTGCTTCATAAACTCCTGAAGTTCTTTGCACAACTTCCAATTCTTCTTCTGAAAAAGAAAAAGTAGGGTCCATTCCTCCAAGTCCTTTTGGCTGAATTAAAAGTTTATCTGCAGAAGAAGCACTTGATAATTCATCTATATAATCGTAAAGTCCCAACCCAAAACTTACAAATATGAATATTGTTGTAATTCCAACAAGAATTGATATTATAGTAAATGCACTTCTTGTTTTTCTATGACTTAGATTTCTTAGAGAATATTTTACTGATTCTTTGGATATCATCTCTTTAATACCTCTTTAATAAATTTTTCTTTAAAATCTCTATAATCTTTGTTTCTCTTCCCCAATGTAATAGCTTTTTGTTTAATTTCAGAATATTTATCTCTCAATTTGGAATCTTTTCTTAGAGTATTTCTAAACCTAATTGCATCTCTATAGATTTTACTATTAATATGTGTTAAAGCTAAATGAACTCTTCTCCTTATTAATAACCCAGACTCTTTATGAAAAGCTATTCTATATTTACTCCCACCTGTTTTACTCAATATATATTTTGCATTAATTAATTTATCTTTAACAATTTGAATATCTTTTTTAGGCACAGAAATTAATATATCAATTACTCCTTTTCCTCCAAGTGCTTCAACAGCTGTGCTTCCTATATGCTCAATATTTGCATTAGGTAAAATATTCTTCAGTTTTTTCTTTTCTTTTTCAAATAATTCTGTATAATTCTTTTTGTATTCTTTGAATTTATATTTTTTCATCCTCTCAGCGCCTCCACAGGATTTTGTTTAGCTGCCCTCATAGCAGGAATAATTCCTGCAATTGCCCCAATTGCAAAACTTCCTAACAATGCAAAGAATATGAGAATAAAATTAATTGTAGGCTGCACATCCGAACCCATGAAATTATTTATTCCCATTATCCCAACATAACCCAAAGTAATTCCAAGTATAACTCCTATTCCTCCTCCAATCAATCCTAAAAATCCTGATTCAACAAAAAACTGCATAAATATTTGAGAGTTTTTTGCACCTATAGCTTTCATTATTCCTATCTCTTTTTTTCTTTCAAGAACAGAAGTTTCCATTGTGTTTATAATTCCTATAGCCCCTACAAATATAGAAATTGAAGCAATTATAATCACAAAAGCTTGAATTGCATTTAACATGCTATTTACTTGTGCCATAGAAGCTTCTGGAGTAGAAACAGTAAAATCTTCAGAGCCAACATCAACATCTCTAAGTCTTCTCAATAATTTTTCAATATCTTCTTTTGTTCTTTCCATGTTATCTTTATCTGTTGGAAGAACATCAATATAATCCAAATCATCTCCATAATCAAATAAACTTTGTAAATCGTCTTCATTCATATAAACCAGATTATCATATATGAAACTTCCCTTCTTTTCAAGTATTCCCACAACTTCAAAATCTCTGTCCTGTATTGTAACTGTATTTCCAGGAACAACTGCTCTTTCAAGTCCTACTTTATCCACATAAAAATTATAACCTAAGAAAACTTTTCCTATTTCTCCATCTCTTAATAATCTTCCTGCAATTGGTTTTGCTTCAAGTTGACTATATATAAAATCTCTATCTTCTCCATCTGGAATGTTTGAAGCATACCCAAAAACAACTTTATTATTAAATTCTAATTTTCCGGTTTCTATCTTTCTTCCTATTGCCATCTTCACACTGCTTAATTTTTTTATTTCCTCCAAATGTTCTTTTGTAAGTGGGTTTATTACTTCTGAACCTGGCGGACCAAAATTCCCTCCACTTGCTTGAACAGTTATAAGTTCAGTAGATGAAACTCCAAATTGAGAGCCAACCGCAAGTTTCAATCCACTTCCAAGACTAATGAGTGAAACAACTGCAAGAATTCCTATGCATATTCCCAAAAGAGTCAAATAACTTCTCAAACCCTTTCTTCTTAGATTTCTATATGCGAGAATGAAATAATTCATTTCAAAAAATTAGTCCCCCTTCCACTTCCCAACTTTTTCAAAAGCATTCTTTCTTTCCTTAGTTATTCTCTCTATCTTTCCATCCTTAAGCCAATAAACAGTGTGCGCATATTGTTTTGCTAATTCTGGTGAATGAGTTACTAAAACAATTGTTCTTCCTTCTTTGTTCAATTCTGTAAGAAAATCCATAACTTTTAACCCCGTCTTTGTATCAAGATTTCCAGTAGGTTCATCTGCAAGTATAACTTCCGGGTCATTTGCTAATGCTCTTGCAATTGCAACTCTCTGTTGCTGTCCTCCAGAAATCTGATTTGGATAATGATCCATCCTATCTGCTAATTCAAGTCTTCTAAGAATTTTTTCTGCCTTTTCTTCTCTTTCATATTCAGATATTCCTTGAAGAGTCATAGGTAATACAACATTTTCTTTTACAGTTAATGTGGGAATTAAATTAAATTGTTGAAATATAAACCCTATATTTTTCCCTCTAATCTGAGCAAGTTCTGATTCATTCAATAAAGAAATATCTTCCCCATCAAGAAATATATGTCCATGAGTGGGCATATCCAAACTTCCTATTAAATTCATAGAAGTTGATTTACCTGAACCCGAAGGTCCCATAACTGCAACAAAATCTCCTCTCTGAATATCAATGCTTATCCCATCAACTGCTTTTACAACATTATCTCCCATTTCATAATGTTTTGTTACATTATGTAGATGAATAATTGTTTTTTCATAGTCTATCTTCTTGTCTTCACCTTTCTTTTCCATAAAATAGAAAAACAAAAAAAATTAATAAAGTTTGTTATAAATGATGTTTTAATAATTTATTTATAAGATAATTTAGTTATGTTAGTAAAATTATATATTATTTTATTTGAAGAAGTAATTATAATAGTAAAATCGTTGGAGGTAATTATAACCACCTAAGTATTGAGCAACCAATATTATATAATAAATGACTGTTATAGATAACTACATTCTCTAAGGGCGGGTGGGAATTAGTAACTTAAAAACCTAATATACTATCTTCCTCTTATAAATTCCTTCAGTAACTCAAAAATCTGCTTTTGTTTATTGGGCAAAAAATTAATTGAACCAGCATTCTTATGTCCTCCACCCTCAACAAAAGCCTCGGGAATTCTTTTATCCAAAAAGTGAATTAATTCATGAACTGAAAAGTTTGCTTCATCAGTCGCTCTTATTGTAATCGCAGTTGCCATAACTCCAACAGTAACCAAATTTGTTATTCCTTTTTCCTCTTGAAGAGAATCATGAACCAATCCAACAATTCTTCCAGGTTTTGGAAAGAACCCAAATCCAGGGAAAAATTCTTCAAAGTGTAAAAATTGAAGAGTAACATTTCCTAT
>Ga0172379_10010015_pt1 | contig 11575 bp, 7 predicted proteins | sample GrowelOW334metaG_FD_119756 | JGI IMG/M metagenome (GOLD analysis project Ga0172379, IMG submission 119756) | Groundwater microbial communities from an aquifer near a municipal landfill in Southern Ontario, Canada - Groundwater well OW334 metaG | ecosystem: Environmental > Aquatic > Deep... | reverse complement strand
TTGGCCAATGCGGCGTAGGCAGCCTTGAATCCGGGTTGCATCGTCAGGCAGGATTTCAGCAGCCTACGGGCCTCTTTCAACTCCTTCCTTTCGACAAGGATCTTTGCCAGCGGCGGATAGGCATCGAAATATTTCCGGTTGAGGCCGATCACCTGTTTGTACAAAGCCGCGGCCGTCTCCTTCTCTCCATTATCGGCAAAGATATTTGCCTGAAACATCAGGATCTGCTCACTTTCCGGATTGATCTCTAACCCTTTTTGCAGGAGCGACATCGCTTTCTCTTTGTCGCCCATGCCATAGCAGACTGTCGCAAAATTAAAAAAGATTAGTTCATCCTGACAATCTTTTTTCACGGCTTCTTCAAAATATTTGACAGATTCATCGGGATGTTGCTGTTGAAAGGCCCTGTAACCCAGAAAATCGTCCTTACTTTCCCGTTTGACCACCGCGCAAATCGGGATATCGTCGGCATAAATTATTTTGACGGAATTTTTCGGAGGCCACATTTTATTTTTCAGCAGGACCGGGGAGATGTAGCTGTTGGCAACGACAAAGTAGTCCCAATCGTGCTGGCTACGATCATTCCATGGATAATAATTGACATCCAGCCTTTTCTCCTTCCTGAAAAACCAATCGGCTGGGAAGTTGGTGACAACCTTCATGCTGTCGCCGGGATGGTTGGTATTCAGGTATTTGATCAGCCATTCAGACCCTTCACGGATGGAGTTGTAGTAATAATCGGTTTCGTATTTACCGTAGGCGCCTTTCAGTCCGCCGGTTAACTGATTGTAATAGAGGTAATAATAGGGATGGTTCCTTACCAGGAAGCTGAGGGGATGAATGGCCAGCAACAAAACTACCGTGATGGCCAATCCCCGAAGCAGTTTCGATTTAAAATAATTGAGCAGGTGCCAGAGTCCGATAGCAGCGAGAACCACAATAGCTGGATAGACGAACAGGAAATGGCGCCATGAGCCGTAAAGATTGGATTTTTCGTAAATTACAAAGAGGATCGGGAAGAGGATGGTGAAGGTCAGGAAGCCATATTTGAGCCAATTTTGCTTCAGGGCTTTCCCGGCTACGGCAAAAAAGGCAAGGATGCCTGCCCATACCAGCAACGGAATGGTGATCAGCATTAACTTGGGCAGATAGTACCAGGGCATCCAGTCGGACCACTCGAGCCGTCCTTCGAAAATCTGGCGAATGGTGGTGGGGAACTGCGTCATGACGTTGTACGATTTCCAGAATCCGGTGATGGGATTGAGCAAAACGTAGGGCCAGAGCAGGATGCCCAGCAGGTAGGAGATGAGCAGGATCGCAGCGATCCACGTTAGTTTATTTTTAAGCGTGCCAATGTTGATTTTAGCAGTTTCCCGGTAGGTTTTGAACTCAAGGATGGCCGCGAAAAGCAGCAGGTAGCAGATGAGCAGCAGTCCGCCGGGACGAATGCTGATGCAGAAAGCGATTGAGAGGATGAGAGGTACGGCATTTTTCCAGTTTCTCTTTTCTGCGAAGAGCCATCTTAGCAGGAAAAGGGTACCGGCGAGGTAGGCCAGTGCGAATGGGATGTCTTTGAGGTTGTTCTGCGCGTGGCCCAAAAAGGTGGGCGAGAGGGCGAAGAGGAAGAGGGTGATGATTCCTGCGCCGTACCCGGAAAGCCAAACCGCCAGAAATCCCGCCAGTACGATGCAGAGCCAGGCGGCCAGGCCGTTCATCTGGTGACGGAAGGTGTAGATGTCGTCGATATCGAACCAGCGGATCAGGATGGTGGTGATGTTGTCGAAGGATTGACCGTAGTATTTGAGGTGGGAGGTTGGCGTATCGAGTGCGCTTTGGTCTGTTCCGCCGGTGGCGAAATAGTTGTAGATCTTTTCGGATTGGCGGAAGTGGACCTCCTCATCGCCCGAGATACCGGCCTCTTTGCTGCTCATCATGATAAAAACCAGCAGCAGCCCGGCACAGATGTCGAAAATCCCTCTGGCAATTTTGTCCTTGCCGGTATGGGGGCGGTAGATGATAGGGTTGATGGGCGGTGGCATCCAATCAGGGAGTTGCGATTTGTTGATATCAATTCAAATATATGGAAAAAATCGTCAGACAACCAATCACCATAGCTACCATAATGTCGCCGCTATGCGGCTGGTAGTCGTACATAGCTGACCATTTCTACCATAATGACACCGCTAACGCGGCTTGGATTCGTACTTGGCGGTGGTTTCTACCATAATATCGCCGCTATGCGGCTCTTTAGATGTGGTGTAAATGGAGATCCAGATTAGCCGAAAATAAAAATATAGGAGCAATCCGCAAGCCGCGTTAGCGGCGTCATTATGGTAGAAACGGAATAAAAAGGAACCACAAGCCGCATCGCGGCGACATTATGGTAAATCTTCATGGATTTTGCGGATGAAATAGATCGGGCGGTTTTGGGATTCCTTGTAGATGCGGAAAACATATTCGCCCACGATGCCGAGGAAGATCAGCTGGATGGAGCCAAGGAAATAGAGGCTCAACAGGGTGGAGGACCAACCGATTAGCGCCAGTCCCAGGATTTTATCAATGAGTACGTAGATGCCGGCCAGCATGAATACGATGGTGCCTATAGATCCCAGCCAAAGGCACATCCGAATTGGAAACCGGGAAAAGGAAAAGATGGCATCGGTGGCCAGGGCAAAGAGTTTGGAGAGGCTCATCTTTGGTTCGCCATGCGCCCTGTCATCACGGATGTAATCGACGGTTCCCTGGTTAAAGCCAATGAAGGAGCGGAGTCCGGGCATGTACCGCACCTTCTCTTTCATGGAGAGCAAGGCCTGCAATGCCTCGCGTGTCATCATTGAGAAGTTGCCGGCATTCTCCATGTTTTCGAGTCCGGCGATGTTTTTGAATATCAGGTGGAAGAGAAAGGTATAAAGAGACCGCCGACTTTTCCCCTTACGTCCGGTTCTTCTCCCGCTGACGATGTCGTAGCCGTCACTGGTTATTTTACTGTACATCTCCGCCAGCAGTTCCGGAGGATCCTGCAGGTCGCCGTCCATCATGGCAACAATATCTCCGGTAGCGTGTTCCAGTCCGGCAGTGAAAGCTGCCTGGTGACCAAAATTTTTCGAGAGGGAGATGATTTTAATATTTTTGTTCTGAAGGCGGTGCTTCAAAAGCTGTTCCACGGTCGTGTCTGTGCTCCCATCGTCGACAAAAAGCAGTTCGTAGTCGCCGGCAAAAGTTTTTACGGCGGCACCGATCCGGGCAATCAGATCGTCGATCAGGGGCGCTTCGTTGTAGACAGGGATGATCAGGGAGAACATCATTTTTTATTAAAAAGGGTTACAAAGAGAAATCAAAATTCGAAACATGTAAATTTATTAATTTTTCTCTTTGTAACCCTTTTTAATAAAAAATGATGTTCTCTCAAATTTTACGTGGCCCTTTCATTCGCTCCAATGTAAAGGTTGCCGCGTCTTTTAATTCCTCGTTTTTGAGAAGCTCCTGAACGGCAGGGATGCAATAGTCTGAGCCCATCCAGGCGAGTTCTTTCAGAATCAGTTTTTTCCCTTCAACGGTGGCTCCTGTTTCTTTCAGGATGCTGACCATCTGTTTTTCGAGATCAAGCAGGGCAGCAGGATTGGAGCTTACCTGGCGGATTCTGGCTTGCAGATCGGTCAAATATTTGGTGCTTTTGTCGATGGTATAGGTGGAGATTTTGTCCAGATCCTCTGATAGGGTTACCTCCTTGTACTCCGGTCTGGAGACTGAACCCGCCACATTCGGGAAATCGATCGGGATAGCCTGGGTCACATTTCCGCAGGCAGCCCATTCGGCGCCACGCTGGAGCGTTACGATAAATCCGACACATTCGGTAGCCGGATGGGTGGCATCTTTGCCGACGTGTCCCATGGCAGTGTGGAAGATCCGTCCTTTGCCGTAGGTGATGGTCATTAGCATGGGCTCGTCGCGGCCAGTACCTTTTTTGACGGTATCCGCGTAGGCGGTGGCAAGGATCTCCATGTTTTTGGCAGGACCGCGAAGGGTACTGTACAATTCATCTTTCCCATGCATCCAGGCTACGGGAAGTCCTTTCAGGATGGGATGGTCTGCTTTTCTGGCCCTTACCAGGTATTCGTGCTGCGGACCATGTGAGCCGGCACCACCTTTTGCTGTATCGACCACCAATTGATTCTTACTGTAATAGACATAAGGACCGTCTTTCTCGTTGCGCTTGTTCCAGCCACCGAGTCCGATGATTTCGTTGTACTCTTTCCAGTCGGGGAAGGAGTTGTCTGCTTCGTGGTAGATCACTACGCCACCACCATTCTTCACATACTCAAGGAAGGCGGTTTTGGTAGCTTCCGGCCAAGGGTCACCGTTGTAATCCATCACCACGATGGAGTACTTGCTGAAATTGGGATGAAAATTGCTCATGTCGCCCTTCTCTTTCGGGGTCTGGGCAATGTCGGTGGAAAAGAGTTTGGTCTGGTCCAGGATTGTTTTTAGAATAGGGGCGGAGGCTTGCCAGTTGTGGTTGCTTTGTCCGGTAACGATCAGCGCCCTGTAGGCCCTGTGCTCCTGGCACGACTGGAGGAGGAAAAACCCTGCAAGCAGCAGGAGAAGCGAATATCTTTTTTTCATGATGTATATTATCTTGATTTGTTTTTTTATTCTTACACTGATGACAACTGTCTATGGTTTGAATTGTTTGAAGGGTTTGAAATGTTTAAAAAGTTCTGGTCTTCTAACGTTTCAAACATTTTAAACTAAAAAACATTTCAAACCATTTTTCTTGACTCATATTGTTGGTAGTTGCCAAGGTGCACGATAGGGGCGATCAAGCAGGCGGGCTGCCATCGGGTTACCAATGATCTCTTCCTTCTCGGGATCCCATTGTATCTTCTGACCGGTTTGCATGGCGATTTCACCCAGAAGTGCAACCGATATGGCTCTGTATGCTACTTCAATTGGAGCGATGGTTTTCTCACCTGAACGAACACAATCGACAAAATTTTGCCAGTGGTTGTCGCTTTTGATCAGATGAATCTCATTCTCGCCAATCACCTCTTCCAAAATTTTTGGATCGGATGCAAATAAAGTCTCTCCACGGTTGACATGGATCCAGCCTTTGTCGCCATACCAAGTTGTGCCTGAACCTTTTTCGAGGCGGGCTTCGTTACAGACCCTCATCTCGATGCCGTTGGCATATTTGCAATTGAAGTCGTACTCGACCGGCACATTGTAGATGCCCTCTCTTGGGTAGACGCCCTCGCCAACAATCTCTATTGGTCCGGTATGCTCCAATCCGGCGCCCCAGTTGGCAATATCGATGTGATGACCGGCCCAATCAGTAAGCTGACCGCCCGAATATTCGAGGATCCAGCGCCAGTTCCAGTGACTGACTCCACGGTAGGCTACTTTTGGCGCGGGTCCGAGCCACATGTCCCAGTTCAGCTCTTTGGGAACATCCTGAACAGGCGGCGTTCCGATGCCTCTGTTACCATTGGGAAGACCCACTTCGATGTGGTGGATTTTTCCAAGCCGTCCATTGATTGCCAGTTCAGCGCCCCGGTGGAAATTAGGCCTGGACCTTTGCCAGCTTCCCGTTTGCCATGTGATTTTATTTTTTTGTACTGCTTTCACGATGGTTTGTCCATCGCGGATGGTACGGCAGATGGGTTTCTCACCGTAGACATTTAATTTCTTCTCGACAGCCGCTGTGTAGATGATCCCATGCCAATGGTCGGGCAGTGCGATGGCGACTGCATCCAGTTTCTCCTTTTCCAAAAACTCACGGAAGTCGCCATAGGTGCGGCAATCGTTGTTGGCATAAGCTGCGTCGGCCAGTTCTTTTGCCTTCTGCAAATTGTTGGTGTCTACATCGCAAAGTGCAACGAATTGTACCTCCTTGTTGAGCTTAAGGAAGTCGCGCATGTTACTTTTGCCCTGAGAGCCGGTGCCGATGGCACCCATGACGAGCCGATTGCTTGGAGCCAGCCGGCCCCCCATCCCCAAAGCAGTGGAGGGGATGATCTGCGGAAGTACCATGGCTCCCACCGATGCAACAGCCGAATTCTTTAAAAAAGATCTTCTGTTTGAGTTATTCATAAATATTAGTTTGAAGGGTTTGAATTGTTTGAAAAGTTTATGTTGTTTGAAATGTTTGAAATGTTTGAAATGTTTGAAATGTTTGAAATGTTTTTGAATTTATTCCTATCCCATCCTGTTCATTCTTAAATTCTGAAAATTCTGATTCAGACAATTCAGACATTTGGCGGTGTTCCCGGCACCGGCACCTCAAATTTCATATCCACAGGCCCGAACACCATCTCTTTGGGTCCGAGCTGCATGTCAGATTTCATCATCTCCTCCCAGGTAACCAGTTGCCCGGTATAGGCTGCTGTGCGGCCCATGATGGCAGTCAGGGTGGAGAGTGCTGTCTGTTCGGCCTGGTTTACATATTCGCCTTTGCGGATGGCATGTACCAGGTGCATATGTTCCTGCACGTAGGCGGGTATTTTAAGCTGGTTCATCGCGTTGCCGTTCGCGTCTTTCTCGTATTCGAACTGCCATTTGATTTTGCCATTGAGGTCCCAGATAGTGTTGACGCAGTTGGTATATCCCTCAGTGCCCATCACCATCTCACCTGTCCGGTTGGTGCAGCTGTCAATTTCGCGGCAATAACTGTGGGAGTTGACCCCATTGCCATAATCAAAATCGATATTGAAGAAGTCGTACTGGTCGCCGGTAACGCGGCGGTGGCGGCCCCCGTTACCGATGGCGCTGATGGGGGTCTTTCCCATGAACCAGTTGATGACATCAATGTTGTGGATGTGTGTATCGAGAATGTGGTCGCCGCAGAGCCAGCAGAAATTGTTCCAGTTGCGTACCATATAGGTCATATCGTCCCAGCCCTCTTCCCGGGTACGGAACCAAACGTGGTCCTGGTTCCAGAAGGCCCTTGCGGAGGTTAGCCTTCCGATGGCCCCTGCCTGAATACGTTTGTATGTTTCGATGTAATCTTCCTGGTGACGGCGTTGAGTTCCGGTTACGACACAAAGACCCAATGCTTCAGCCTTCTTCCCGGTAGCTATGAGGGAGCGGATTCCAACGGGGTCGACAGCCACCGGTTTTTCCATGAAGACATGTTTCTTGTTGAGGACGGCCTCCAGAAAATGTTCCGGTCTGAAGCGGGGTGGCGTAGCAAGAAGCACAACATCAAGTTCTTCGAGGGCCATCAGTTTCTTGTAGCCATCGAATCCTGCGAAGCAATTTTTCTCAGGAATCTCGAGGTTGAAGGTTTTGAAACGTTCGCGGAAGGCGTCAATCTTGTCCTGGAAAACGTCGCACACGGCAACGATCTCCAGGTCCGGGCCGGCGCTGATAAAGTTGATGGCGGCGCCTGTTCCTCGGTTGCCGGCACCGACCAGTCCGGCTTTGAGTTTCCTTCCTTTCGGGGCCCCTTTCAAAATGGGGGGAAGACCGAGGGAGGCATTGGTTGCCTCTTTCTTACAGGAGGCGAGCAGGGCATTGGCGCCAATCACTGAGATTCCGGCTAAGACGCCTGCGCCCAAAAATTTTCTTCTGTTGATATTCTTCCTGTTTTCCATGGTAAAAATCTTTACTGACCAACTACCGTTGAGTCTGCTTCACATACAATTCTGAATCCTACATCGTTACTATCCGAATACCACCAAACACTCTTCGGCATCTGCGGATCGGTCATCAGCCAGGCCTTTGTTTTGGTGAAATCCCTCGCCGCGCTACGCACATCCTTGGCATCGCTTTTGAAGGAGCCGCCACGGATCACATGCTCCTGACCGTTGTCTGGCCCGGTCGGATTGTTGGATATTTCGCCGGAGACGGATTTGTAGCCGTTGGGGGCATAGTAGTCGGAGCAGAACTCTGCCACGTTCCCCAGCATATTTTTCAAACCGAAAGGATTTGCTCTGACTGACCCGGGTTCTCTGGTTTTTGATTGGCTGTTCACTTTGTAGACCACATAAGAATTGATCACCGTAGTATCAGGTCCAAAAAGTTTGTTCAGCACACCGATTGAACTGAATTTCTTCGGACTTCCTGCAAAGAAATAGGGATCTTTGGAGCCGCCGCGGCAGGCATATTCCCATTCGGCTTCGGTGGGAAGACGATATTTCTTTCCGGTCTTTTTGGAGAGCCAGAGGCAATAGGTGCTGGCCGCTTTCCACGACATGGTGATGGCCGGCCGGGTTCCTTTTCCCCATCCCTGATCGGGGGCGCCCCATGGCGGTGTTGGTCCGGTGATGGCATCGGTGACCGGTTGGTTCACGATTGCCTCTTTTCGTCCCTGGGAGGCTGTGGCCTTGAAGAATTCGAGGTATTCATCCCAGCTTACTTCGGCTTTGCCCATCCAGAATTTGGAGAGGTGTACTTTTCTTACCGGGCCTTCGTCAGGTTTGCGCAGTTCCTCTTTTTCGGGGCTTCCCATCTCAAAAGTTCCTTCCGGGATGGCTACCATCTCAAAAGTAAGGGTTGTTCCGGGTACTTTTTCGGCAAAATTCTCAAATTTCTTTACCTCTGCCGGGGCAGTGAATAGCTCTTTGGCGACTGTTTCTGTTACGCCAAAGTTGGCGTTGTGGGCATGGAGGTTGTTCTTGTCGTAGTGACCGACGTTGAGGTGGCAGTTGATGCAATTGGATCTCTGACCGGCGGGGGCATTGACATATTGCAGGTGTGCATTGCTGCCGTTAACCGAAAGTGTGGCCGGGAATAGATTCTGGTGGCATTTGATGCAGGACTCCTCGTAGACATACTTTTTAGCATATTCCAGGGACTTTCTCGTTTCCCAGTCAAAAGAAGCACTGTCCTTGAAAAGTTTGCCATAAATATCCTTCATCCCGTGAAAGGCTTTCGCAGGAAGGTATCCATGGCCCTTGGGTGGCAGGTGGCAATCGACGCAGTGGGTGACGAAGCCCGATTTGTTGTTGTAGTGCTCGGAGAGTCTCCAGTTTTGGTCCTGCACCGGATGAATGTGACACGAGACACAGTACTTGTCGGTAGAGGTGTATTCCGAAACAGTGTTCAGTGAAAATAAAAAGAGGGCACAAATGAAAATCCCAATTCCGGCAAATAGGAATTTTGATCTGGGTCCTGTAAACGCGTTGCTCCACTTCATGCTGAAAAATCAATCAATTGTATATTTTTTGTGTTTTAATGAGGAATGCAAAGGAGGAAAGAAACTGCATGGTTGCCCGGCAGCCCATTCATTTTATTATCACACAGTTTGGAACGTTCTTTCAGGGTCCCCAATCAAAGCGTTACTGTTTATTAGTCGTAGTAGTATGCTGAATCCCTCAATAAAAGGCCTAAAAATAGCGTTTAAATTAATTAGTCCGTAATGAATGGGTTATAATTTTTATTTTATGCTTTCTATGTAGTTGTAAACTATAAAAACGAGGCCACAAAGGCACCAAGACACTAAGGTTCACAAAGAAAAGTTAAACCTTTGTGAACCTTAGTGTCTTGGTGCCTTTGTGGCAAAAAAGGAAGCAAAAGTTGTTTGATAATCGGCTTTTTCTCCTGTTCTCAAACTTTTATAAGGTAATATCTCGAAACAATGCTGTTGCAGTTTCTTTGGTATTGTGTGAAGTAACTGCCAGTCCAAGGTAGATCTTTTTAGGCAGATCGAGGGAGTAAGAGGCGTAAACTATCCATGTTTTTCCATCTGAGCTGTAAAGTCCGGTAAAATCATTGCCAACCCGTTTCAGGCGTATCCAGGTATTTGGATAGTTCACGGGGAACTTGGGTATTCCTATGGCTGTTGCTGGATAGATAGCTTTCATTTCACCAGCTTTAGTTTGCCTGTACTGGAATTCATATCCGCCATTGTTTTTGTTGCGGGGTTTGTTGTTGGGAAAAACCTGAAAAAAAATGTGACGGCAGTTGTTAGTGAGCTCTTCGCGTGCCATTAAACCAGCTTTGGTGTACAGGTGAGGCGCTGAAAGGCTTTCGATGCGGGCCGTCATGTCAAAATCGCCCTTTGTTTCAATGTATGAAAAGTGAAATTCGTCTTTGACGCCCCATACATCTGCCCCTCCGGCAATTATTTTGAGTACATTTTCCTGAATCGTTGAAGAACCTGTGATTGTTGGATTTCCGATGTCGGTTTGTTTGAATTTTTTAATCGGAACGGCATTCACTTTTGCCGAAAGAAAAGAGAAGGGAAAGACAAGGATACAGGTAGCAAAGAGTAATTTTTTGAGCATCTATTTTTTGTGTTTAAATTTTAGGCGGACAAAATTATGTAATATTTTCCAGTATCTTTAAGTCCCAAACATGATAAAAGACATGAATTTTCATACCATAGCCACCCTGACTTTCATTGTTCCAAATGTCTATTTGTTCCTTCGGATCGGCCAACTTTTTATCAATAAAGGATATAGGATTCAGTATGCGCTGGTCTATTTGCTAATAGTTGCCTTATATCCTTATTTGAGTTTCATTTTGGAAGGAAGGTCGGGATTTGTATTCGACATCTTATCCTGGATCTACAGCTATTATTTGCCCTTTTACCTTTACATGTTCCTCTCTGTGTTGCTTTATGATCTTCTCTTGCTTGTCAACAAACTAGCTAAAATTGTTCCCGGGGAGAATATGAAAAGCACCCGTTATAAAGTCTCCTGTTTGTTGACATTTTCATTGATTTCGGCCAGTGTGGTGTTTGCCGGTGCGATCAATTTCAAAACGATACGTACGACGAATTACCAAATCGAGGTTCCTAAGAAGTCGTCCAATATCGACCATTTAAAGATTGCTTTTGCGTCGGATTTCCACCTGAAACAGCAAACAGATATCCACTTTGTGGAGCGATTTGTTACAAATATTGCCGCAATCCAGCCCGATCTGATGATATATGGAGGTGATATTGTGGAGGGCAGGGGAGATGGCGTTAAAATGGACAGGATTGCAAAAATGCTAAGTGAGATTCATGCCAAATATGGCGTTTATGCGGTGCTAGGTAACCACGAATCATATGGTGTTCAGGCAAAAGGACATTTTTTCGACAAAGCGGGTATGCAGTCGCTTTGCGATTCTGTCGCAGTGATTGGCCACTCCTTTAACCTGGCTGGAAGATATGACGACCGCTACTCCGAGAGAAAATTAACGGTTGATCTGTTAAAATCCATCAACGATTCATTACCGGTGATTCTGATTGATCACCGACCTACTAATATCGAAGAGAACAGCAAGACTGCGGCTGATGTGCAGTTTTCGGGTCATACGCACAATGGTCAGTTGTTTCCGTTGAACCTGATTCTTGCAAGTATGTATCGGATCAGCTGGGGGTACGAGAAAATCGGTCATACTAATTTTTTCGTCAGCAGCGGGATCATGCTTTGGGGACCTCCCGTACGCACAACCGGCAAGTCGGAGATCATGGTGGTGGATGTGGATTTTAGGTAAGTAGTGTTTAGGATTTAAGGCTCAAAGGAAAGCACAAAGGAGTCACAAAGGGTTTCCCGATTGATATGAAGTATAAATTTTATAATACTGAGAAAATGAAAAAAGCTGTTAAAATTATCCTTTGGAGTTTTGGGATTTTGGTTGGGTTACT
>Ga0172379_10010014_pt1 | contig 11577 bp, 5 predicted proteins | sample GrowelOW334metaG_FD_119756 | JGI IMG/M metagenome (GOLD analysis project Ga0172379, IMG submission 119756) | Groundwater microbial communities from an aquifer near a municipal landfill in Southern Ontario, Canada - Groundwater well OW334 metaG | ecosystem: Environmental > Aquatic > Deep... | reverse complement strand
TCGAGAAGCGTGAAAGGGTCTCCTCCAGAAAGAATGACTTCGTTAATTTCGTTGTGCGAACGCAGATATGCCATGATATTTTCAATGTCCTTCCGCGATGGTCCTGGGTTTGCGTGACCTGTTTTTGATCGTCGAAAACAAAATCGACAGTAATTCGAACAAGAGAACGTCGTATAGACAAGGGCGCGATCGAAATATCTGTGCGTAAGAAATGCAACAGGCGATTTCTGCGAATCGCCGATCGGATCCTCAAGTTCTTCTGGGGAGACATATAGTTCCTTCGCCTGCGGAACAGAAATGAGGAAGAGCGGATCGTTCGGGTTCTTGAAATCAATTAAAGATGCCGTATGAGGCGTAATTGAGAGTCGCATGTTTGCGAGCGCGGTCCGGATTTGACCTACGTTCGCGACCGGAAAAATTTGTTCGAGTCGCTCAATCGTTCTAATGCTTTGCTGTAGCTCAATTTGCCATGCTTCCATACTATTCGTCCTCCAGTGTCGGGCGGTCGATATCTGCCGGCTCAAGCAGTTTGCCTGCAGTTCCGCCCGTGATTTTGAAAATATCCTTATCAACCTTTTTTAATTCCTTTGACGAGTCTGCGTACGCCCTGTAGGTCGTTTCTATGTGTTTTCCAAGTTTGTTATGGTGCTCCTCATACGCCTTGAGGTGTCGTACGAGTTGTTCCGCGTGCTGTTGGATCTCCTTAACGCTGTCCTCTATTTGCAAAGCTTTAAGTCCAAGGAGAACCGTTTGAAGATATGCATAAAAGGAGGTGGGAGACACAATCATCACTCCACGTTCAAACGCGTATTCGATCAAATTTCGTGAATTTACTTGCACGGCGCCAATGCTTGATGAGATGAGATTGTGGTAAACGCCCTCAGCGGGAACGAACATAAACGCAAAATTTGTTGTTCCCCGTTCTGGTTTTACGTACTTTGATGTCTCGTCAATTCGTTTTTTTACGTCCGATTTAAATTCTTTCTCCAAAACCTCTCGCCTGATTGGATCAGATTCTTGTGAAATTTTGTTGTAGTTTTCTAACGAAAATTTTGCGTCAATAGGTATCAACAATTGTTTTACAAAAATTACCGAGTCAGGGATTAGCTTTGCACCAGTTATGTCATCAAGCCCCAGATCGTACTGCATTTGATATTGACCTGGCTGTAAGACTTGGGCCAGCAGCGTCTCTAGCCAATATTCCCCAAGAATCCCTCTCTGCTTTGGATTTTTTAAAATATTTTCTAAGCTTTGTAACTGATTTGAAAATTGGAGTACCTGCTTGTTTGTTTCGTCCAGCTTAGTAAGGCGTTCGGTTGTGTCACGAAGGACGCCTGATGTGTCAGCAAAATGCTTCTGAATGAGCGTTGATGATTCAACAAGTGATTTAGATAATTGCTCATTCATTACATCAAGTCGTTGTTGAACTTCTGTTCTACTGCGATGTTGGGTGTCCTGAATTTCACGCCGCAAATCGTTCATGATGTTTACTAGAACCGTCGAACCTTGGTCTTCTGGTTTTGAAGAACGACGGTTATATACTAAAAAACCTACAACAACCAAAGCAACTAACAAACCCAAAACAAGTAAAATAAATATGAATGGTTCAATTACCATAAATTCTTTTGACTAGGTTGTCTCATTGTTTTATACTGCTTTAACTTCCGGTCAAGTATAGCACGATGACGGAAAGCCTTAAGAAAGATTCGCTCTTATAAATTTTACGACACTAACGGCTTCCATGCCTCTGTAGCTCAACGGATAGAGCGGATCCGTCCTAAGGATACGATGGGGGTTCAATTCCCTCCGGGGGCACCAGAATTGGCATTCCATGTGTTCCACATGAAACAATATACGTTTATGGGCCTGTAGCTCAGTTGGTAGAGCGTCGCATTCGCATTGCGAAGGTCTGGGGTTCGAATCCCCACAGGTCCACCAAAAAATATCCATATATATATGGATATTTTTTGTTGAAGGAAATCTTTTAATCAATGCTTCATCATCTACAGAAATATTCCTTTCAACCAAAATTCATAAACCACAAAGATATATAGTAGTCGCTGAGAAACGGTTTGCCTGGATTTGATATACAGATGATTCAAATTAAGCAGTGAGAAAATCTAATATTTGGAACATCTATTTGCAAATAACAGACACAAAAAATCAAATATTCTGAACCCAATACAAACAGAAAATAGCATTGTGTATTATTCAAATACACATTTCCGAACAAAATTTCGAGTTCATCGTCGAAAAACAGTAAATCATTTTCTAATGGAAAGTTTGAAAACCAGCTAATCAGTTCATATGTATCTCTCAAATATGTCACGTCCCACGATTCAACAACACAGACAAGCTGGCAAGCAAGATGGCTGCGTGATTATCATTACAAGAATCAAAGGTATCTATCAGCGCTATGTATAGTTTCACATGAAACATCAATATTCAGATCACTTGTCTACAATAGAGTATACAGAACAACCAAAAGTGCATAACTTGTGAATTTTGAAATATATTATGGTGAAGATCATAATTTACTACATCCACTTGGTTACTGAAAATTAAATATTTAGCTTAAATTAGCTAAATATTGTCTTGACTAAATTGTGTATTCAGGGTAAAATACTCACACGGACAGATAGGTATGAGTAGAATTATCACGCTGATCCTAATTGTGGGGATTTTTGGTACATCGCCATGTGCCTTTGCCCAGATGAGCTCGCCAAATTTCGAAATTCGGTGGGATTCAATTGGGGCAGGCGGAGATGATAATTCCTCCTCTTCTTCCTATCTTCTTCGTGACACAGCCGGTAACGTCGGCATTGGTGTCGGCTCAAGCGCAAACTATGAGTTGCGTGCGGGATACCGATCCGGAATACTCGATTCCTTCATTGAATTTTCGTTCTTTTCGCAAAATAATTCCGTTGTCGAGACTGCCACGGGACTTATTGGAACAACAATCTCTTGTGTGGCTGACGATTTTACGGCTGGCGACATGATTGCTCTTGTCCAGGATCGTGGCGAAGCTCAGGTAGCGGCGATCGGTCAGATCGTCTCAGTCGGTCCTGCGTCGTTTGTCGTGGATCAGCTGAAGGATGGAGGCGTATCTCCCGCCATCGACGGAGTGAACGATTTCGTTTATCTCCTTGATGGATCCTCGGCAGACCTAGGCACGTTGACATCCTTATCCGTACAGACCGCGATTGTGGGAATGGAGGTCACGACAGATGCTGGAGGATATGTCGTTCAGGTTTCCGCAGACGGTGATTTAAGAGCCGGAACTTCATCGCTCAGTGCCGTCGCGGATGGTGCCATTACGGCGGGTTCTGAAGAATACGGTGGTCGTTCATCAGACGTAAGCCTTATTGGCTCAACGTTTGATTCCGCGGACACGGCATTTTCAACCGGGTATCAAGATGTCGCGGACTCCTCAGTGGCAATTTACAACGAACGCAATTTTCTGACATTGAAGGGATCGATTGATGGGGGCACGCAAAACGGAAGTTACGTGCAGGAGCTTACCCTCATCGTCTCTGGTACGTATTGATATGCTTCGATTCGCCATCATTTTCTGCGCGGCAGCGATGTTGTGGATGCCGTCGTTTGTTCATGCCCTTGCCGTTTCTCCGGCAACAATCGATCTCTCTTCCTCAAAAGGGGAGACCGTCCAACAAACGATTTCCGTCATCAACAATGACGCCGCCGATCAGAAATATTTTTTCGGGACGATCTCCTTCGTTCCAGATGTCACTACCGGCGATCCGCAGTTCCTTTCAAGTGACGCCGATCAATCCGAACTCTCCAAATGGATTGATTTCCCCGTAGGCGAGGTCGTCGTTCCGGCGCGCACCATGGTGGATGTTCCGTTCGTTGTCAGCGTACCGATGAATGCGGCATCGGGCACGTATTACGCCGCCGTAACGGTTTCGATCGCTCCGTCGGAAATCGTTGCTTCAAACGGTGCGTCTATCGAGGCAAAGACCGCGGTACTCATTTTTCTCACGATCGAAGGCGAGAACGTGGAGAAGATGGCACTGCTCGATTTTGTCTCACCGGATGAAGGCGTTACGGCCTTTCACGCGCTTTCATACGTGTACCGCCTGCAGAATCAGGGCAATGTCTTGGTTAAGCCAAAAGCATCCATTATCGTTCAAGATTTTCTGGGTCGGACGATCTTCGTGGCTGACGCGAATCCCGGCAGCGGACGCGTTCTTCCGGGGACGACGCGCACATTTGCCGGAGAGTTGAGCGATTGGCCTCATGGATTCGTTGAGTCGGTGAAGTCTCAGGTCTCATTGTTCGCGATCGGTCCCGTGACCGCAACGCTGCAGATCGAGGGAATTGATTCCAATGGCCCGGCAATCCACTACTGGATGTTTCCTTGGCAGATGATCGTCACCATGGTTGGGTGCGCGGCAATCATTTGGTGCGTTTGGCACGGAATCCGTGTGCTTCGTGCGCGTATCTCCCGGATTTCAACAGGTTCATAAACGTGTGTGCAAAATTTCTCAAATAAGATTTGGAGCGCCGTATCCGCCATCGTTCTCGTAACGATGTTGGTTGCGGCCGTTTCAAAAGCGGCTACGGTCACGTCCGCGAATGATTATCCGACGTCGTTGGAAACATCCGCGGCGGTTGACCATGAGGTGGTCTTTACAACTCCAAACGGTATTGCGGAAGGTGAGACGATTACCTTATCGTTCGCGTCCGCATTTGATACCGCATTGATCACTGAGGATGACGTTGACGTTGAGGATGACGGAGTCGATCTCACGACCTCATCGGATTGCAGCGGTACGGAAGAGGCCTCGGCGGTTTTGGCCGGTGACGTCCTTACCGTTCTGATTTGTTCCGGTGACGGGGGCTCTGTCGCGGCCGGGAGCGAAGTCTCCATAAGGATTGGTGAGAATGCCACTGCGTCAGGAATTGGTTCCAATCAGATCGTGAACCCATCAAACGTCGGCACGTATTATGTCGGCATTGCCGGTACTTTCGGAGATTCCGGATCGATCGCGCTCCCCATGCTTGTTGCGGGATCGATATCCGTGTCAGCCGAGGTGACGGAAAACGGCGGCGGCGGGGGCGGCGGTTGCGGCGACTCGATCGCTCCGGAGATATCGTCGATCATCGTTTCGAACGTTACCGCGCAGTCAGCCACGATCAGTTGGAGAACGTCGGAAAGCGCTTCGAGCGCCATCGATTACGGAACGACGGAGGAATTTGAGGTCGGAACGGAAACCGACACAAGCCTCGTGACGTATCATTCGGTCGATTTATCTTCGCTCGCTGAGGGAACGACCTATCACTTTCGCATTCGTTCGTCCGATCTTTGCAACAACGCGGCAATTTCGTCTGATCAGACGTTCACGACGCTCGATGCGTCCGCACCGGTCATTTCCAACGTCGTCGTCGGGCTTTCGTGCGACACGGCCGCAACGATCGCTTGGTCGACAAACGAAGACGCGGATTCCTTGGTCGAGTATGGCGCAACCGCCGCATATGGTTATAGCGCATCGGATGCGGCTTTTGAGACGTCTCATTCAGTTCGGTTGTCCGGTTTGTCCCGTGGCGCGACTTTCCACTATCGGGTTTTGTCCGAAGACGAGTCGGGAAACCGCGCGCAGACTGCGGACGGCACGTTCGAAACCGATGAGGATCCTGCTCCATCGAACGTCTCCGGTTTTTACGTCATTGCCGGCCATGGCGAAAATGTCCTGTCATGGACGAATCCGACATCGGACGTGTCCGGCGTTCGCGTACTTTCATGTCTTGGCGGATATCCCGACGGCGAGTCAGATTCCGCCTGCGACGTGGTCTATGCCGGCACGGCCGAATCAGTTTCGCAGAGTGGGCTTACAAACGGCACTCCCTATTATTACGGCGCATTCGCATACGACGCGTGTGGGCAATTCGCTTCTGGCGCTCTCGGTTCGGGTACTCCGAGCGCTCCAGAAGAAGAGGTGCTCCCTCCGGAAGAGGAAGAGCCGCCTGTAGTGATTCCTCCCGAAGTGGCTCCCGGCGTGGAGCAGCCCGTTGAAGAGGACGGGGAAATTCCTTCGGAAGAGGTCCCTGCAGGCGAGGAAGTCTCCGATGAAGAGGTCGTAGCGCCGCCCGCAGAAATCCCCCCGACCACGGTCGAACCGGGGGAAGAAGTCCCGAATGGGGACATGCAGTTCTTTGTCGCGAACCGGCAGATCCAGCTATTGCCCGCAAGCTCCGGCGCGGTCGCAATGCTGTCGAGCCGCCCGCTTCGCGTAGAGCTCCGAACGGAGCACATCACCAAGGAGGTGGATCGCGTCCAGCTCGTTCTTGGCGAGAGCGCATATCTTATGGCTCTCACCTCCGACGGATCCGCATATGTAACGGACGTATCCTCCCCAGGATCTTCCGGCTCATACGCGACCGCGATAACCATCTACTATGCTGACGGGACAACCCAGTCCATCAGCACGATCGCCGACATCGAGCGCGATGGGTACGCGTTCACGATTCAGGACGATCAAACTCAACGCCTCGGGGGCACGACAACGACGCTTTTCGAGAACGGAACTGTCACTTGGGATGGATCCCCCTTTGGACAGTTCAATCCGTACACAATCGAAGGCGACGGACAATTCGGCTGGTATGTTCCGAACACGACGTACGCTCTTTTCGCCGCGGCAGACGGGTACATTTCCGCGACGACAGGGACGTTTTCCGTGACGAACAACATTGCCAACCCGATCATTCAGCTGAAACCGATTCAGATCGAAGTCGTACCCCCGATTTCTTCCCCCGAAGGTACCGCAGGCGTCGTTGCAACCGTTTCAGAAACGATTGCGGTCGCGCTTGAGGCCGTTCGAGAGATTCCTGGGGCTAAGGATGCGGCAGCGGTTTCCATCCCCGCTCTCGCGATCATCACCTCGTTGGCCACCGTGGTGTTGGCAACAAGCTTTAGCCTCATTCCGTTCCTTCAGTACGTCTTCACATCTCCGTTTCTGTTCTTTTGGCGCCGCAAGCGAAAGGCGTTCGGGGTCGCGTACAACGCCATCACGAAGTTGCCGATCGATCTTGCGACGGTACGCCTGTACCGCATGCCGGATGATTGGCAGGGACAGCCCAATGTCGACGGGCGGCTTATCCAAAGTCGCGTAACCGACAGGGGAGGTCGCTACTTCTTTCTTTCCGATCTTGGTCGCTACCGAATTGTTGCGAGTAAGAACGGATTCGTCTTTCCGTCCCAATATCTGTCTGACGTAAAAGACGACGGCACGTTCCTTGATGTTTACCACGGGGAAGCCATCGAAGTTACGGATCGGAACGCGATCATTGCCGCGAACCTTCCGCTCGACCCATCCGAGGCCGCAGAGTTTTATGAGCCAAAGGCCATCATGCGGGTTCGTCGGTTGCGCGCCGCGCAGCAGATCGTCGCCGTGGTCGGCATCGTTCTTTCGACCGTTGCCGCCATTATTCAGCCGAGCCTGATTTCCGTCGTCATGATCGGCGTGCAGGTTCTCTTCTATCTACTCGTTCGCCGTCTCGCGGCTCCTCGCAGGCCAAAGTCTTGGGGAATCGTCTACGACAAGGTTACCGGCCGCCCGCTCGCGCATGCGATCGCCCGCGTGTTCGAGCCAAAGTACAACAAGCTGCTCGAGACTGCGGTCACGGACAGCAAGGGCCGGTACACGTTCCTTCTTGGGCCGAACGAGTATTACACCGTCTACGAAAAGGAAGGGTTTGAGCCGTTTGAGGTTCACCCCATCGATTACCGCTCTCATGCGGAACCCAGCGAATTTTCCACGGACGTGCCGCTCGCGCCGAAGGGAAGCGAACCGTCGTCTCAAGGATCGTCGGAGATGACGGAACCGCCGATATCGACGCAGCCGCAATCCGGATCGGTATGATTTTTCATCCGAGGAACAACAAACGGGCCCGCTCTTTCGCGACCATACTTCTTGCCATGGTCGTCCTTGCGGTTTCGGCGATTCCTTTCGTATCCACGCGCGCGGCCGCCCCTGTAAACGCAATCTCGTACCAGGGGCGGCTGCTCAACTCAAACGGGGTCCCGGTCGCCGACGCCAGTTTGGAATTTGTTTTCAGATTTTTTGATTCCGCGTCCGGAGGGACCTGTTTGTGGGAATCCGACGACGGGACGGCTTGCGACGCCATCGACGAGACCCAGACCGTCGCCCTTACGGACGGATTGTTTTCTGAAAATATCGGCTCCTCCGTAGACCCGACCGGTTTGTCCGAGGCGTATCCGGCCGATCTCAACGGCGTATTCGAGGATGCGACGAACGTCTATTTGGAAGTGGTGGTGGACGGCGAAACGCTGTCTCCGCGCAAGCAGATGGTCGCAACTCCGTATGCGCTGAATGCGCAGTCTCTCGACGGCCTTGACTCAACTGATTTTGTCGCGGCGACCGGCGATACCGTGACAGGCATCTTTGATTTTATCGGCGCAATCTTCTCCGGCGGCTCGCCTCTTGTCTTTGAAGGCGGCACCGCAGACCCGTACGAAACGACGTTTGCGATCACGGATCCGCTTGCGGACCGGACCATCACGTTTCAGGACGCCGATGGCATCGTCGCCTTCACCTCAAACATTCCGGCCGGCGCCTCGCTTTGGGAAACAAGTGCGTTCGGCTCATTCGAGGATGACAACGACGTTGTCATCGGCACAAGCGGCGATGAGACGATCTTTGACGGAGGTTTTTCGCTTGATGGTGACAATTTGTTCGTCTCCGGCAATGCTGGAATCGAGGGGACGTTGTATGCGGACGGAGGCATTACCCTCGCAGACGGTTTGGGAACGGGCGAACTATCCGTTGAGGGAAACATTTTGGATGTTGATTCATTTACATTTGCCTCCGCAGGAACGATCACGACGACCGCGGCCGGATCCGATTTGTCGATCAGCGCGGCCGATGCGGTGATCATTAACTCCGGTGCTTCGCTGGATATACGCGACACCATTCAAAACACCACGGGCGACGTCGTGATCGGAGACGAGCTTACTCCCGATGGAAATAATACGCGCGCTCTTGGCTCCGGCACGCTTGGCTGGTCCGCCGTGTATTTGCGGAACCCCGACGACTCGGTCACGGTTTCGCTTTCAGCTGACGGATCCGGAGAAACGAATTCAGGCGCGTCGGTCATCGGGGTATTCGACGAATTTGGAAATTCGACGGGCGGAAACGTTCAGGACGTGCTCGACGACCTTGACCTTGCGATTGCGTCGGGAGGGGTCGGTTCCATGTGGACCCTTTCCGGAGGCGTCGCTTATCTGACGGGTGCCACGAACGATCTTTCGGTCGGGGGAACGACCGCTGCCGCATCACCGTTTGGCGTGGACGAATCGACGAATACGATTTACATCGGCGAAGGATCGGGCGGCAACGGGACGCTTTCGTTCAAGGCGTCCGATTCCGACGCCGGAAGCATGGCGTATTCCACGAATGACCGCTGGGAGTTTTCAGGCGGAGACGTCTTCATCGGCGCGTCGGCGCTCGGCGCGGTGAAAGCGTCTTTTTCGCCGAACGGCGACGACCTGTACGTTGCCGGCGACATTGCCGCGCAAACGAGCGTATACGCCGATTCATTTATCGCGGGCGACGCATCTACGACGTTCGCCGACGGCTCCGTCAGCACGACCGGACAGGATTTCGCCACGAATATTTCCGTGAGCGGTGCAGATGCCTTGTCTCACACGATGAGTTTTCAAATCGATGGAAATGCCGGCCTGACCATCGCGGCAACCGGCGACGGCGCCGGAGGCGTTGGCGCGCGCACGATCCAAATGGGCGTTTCCGCCGCCGCGGACATCGTTACGCTTGGCGACGCGAACGCGGACGTATCCATTGGCGACGCGCAATGGTCCATTTCCTCGTCCGGCGGCGCGATCCTTGCGTCCTTGGATACGGCAGGTTCGATCACGCTTCAAAACGACGAGACGATTTCGAATGGTACGGATGACGTCATCGCGTTGTCCGGAACGGGCGGCGGCGACAATACGAACCTTCTCGTGAATCTCGACGGGACGCGCCCGGTCATTTCAAGCGACGACTCGCTGATTGGATTTGCCGACAACTTGGAAATCGATCCTGCGTCCGGAAATGCGAGCATCGATTTTTACGCGTCCGACGCGGATACGGGAACGCTTGCGTTCACCACGGCGGACGCCTTTGACTTTTCCGGCGGAAATATCATGCACATGGGGAACAGTACGTTTCCGACAACCTTGAATGGAATTTCGAGCTCATTGGCAACGTCTTCCTCGTATTCGGGAACAAGTGCGATCAATCTTGGAGACATCGAAATTGACGGCTTGGTTTCAACCGTAACCAATTCAGCTTCCGAGGGGGGCGGAGGGCCTGCCACTCAGCATTTGGTCTATGGTTCCATGGGCAGTGCCTGGAATTCCGGGGTAACCGGACAGGTTCAGAATCTCATTGGCGCATACGGCAGCGCGACGAACAATTCGACCAACGCGTCGGCTATCGGAGGTTACATATCCGGAGCGAAGGGCGCCGGCGTTCAGAACAGCATTGGAATCACCGTGCCCGACCTGCGCGGAATTACGGGAAGCGTCCGCGTTGACGCGGGGACCGTCACGGACATGTTCGCGGTGCGCGGTGACTTCGAGGCGGGTGCCGGTACCGCGACAACGGGCTACGGCGGATATTTTACGAACGCGAACGAAGGGGACACCCGTTACGGAATTCTTGCCGCGGCGAGCGGGGGCGGTACGGCGAACTACGCGGCATATCTTCACTCGGCGGCAGTTCACATCGAAACGAGTGCGACGCCAAGCTCCGCCTCAATCGCAACGGGTGCCGGCGACCTCTTCGTGGACGGTCAGCTGGAAGTTGGCGGAGACGGAATCACTTCCGGAAATATTTCAGTCATAAATTCCGGAACTTTGACTACTGGTATCGCCCTTATCGTTCAGCGCTCAACGAACGCGGGATCGGATTTTACGAACACGACCACGGGCCTCGTCGATTTTACGATTACGGATACGGGATCAACCGGGAACATTCTTACCTTGGTCAACGAGGGCACCGGCATCTCGCTGCTTGCGGATCCGAACGCGGATACGGGAAATACGGTGACCGACACGACGGGCGGTGCCGTTCATGTCGCGAATTCGGGAAACGCCGACTACGGGCTGACCGTGTATACGGACAATGCGTCATCTGACAACTCTCTCGCCTATTTTTTCAATGACAACGCGGGGTTCGACAACTATGTCGTCGACATTCGGTCAGACGCGGCATCAATCAGTACTGTAAATGGATCCGCCCTGCACATTCTCCAGGACGACATTGATATGCCGGGCGCGAATTCTGCCGGGACGCAAGCGCTTGTGATCGACACGAATGAAAATTTTCCAGACCTAGCAGACGGTGTTTTGTCTGACGCAATGATTTTGGTACGCGAGGATGTTGGCAGTACCCCAGATACGGTGTTCCGAGTCGAGGGCGACGGCGATGTCTGGGCCGATGGAACGCTCGGTACGCCTGCCGTAGACGTGGCGGAAACATATCCTTCAACGGATGCGCTTGTCTCTGGGGAACTGGTTGTCATTGATCCTTC
>Ga0172379_10010013_pt1 | contig 11578 bp, 7 predicted proteins | sample GrowelOW334metaG_FD_119756 | JGI IMG/M metagenome (GOLD analysis project Ga0172379, IMG submission 119756) | Groundwater microbial communities from an aquifer near a municipal landfill in Southern Ontario, Canada - Groundwater well OW334 metaG | ecosystem: Environmental > Aquatic > Deep... | reverse complement strand
TGCGCGACCCTGCGGCGGAAGGGGATTTTTCGGCCGATCATAATAATAGGGCGGCTTGTCGGCAACATTCGTCGCCTCCAAGCCGCCCAACATCAGCGATGGTTCGCTGTAAAGGGAAAATGCCTCGACCCTCTGGCTCTCAAACCATTCAGTGCCGCGCTAGCCAGCTGATTATACCCAGCCCATTCATGGATGCCTTTGTCTTCTTCCCTCCCATAGCGGGCGCGTACATTCAGCCCCATTCAGATAGATGCGCGCCCGCTATCGCCAGAATATACTATAAAAACAATAAAATAGTTGTATAATAACTGTTAATTGTTATGCTTAGGAGGTCAACCATGAAATACGACAGATTGCCCATCTCACAAATAGAACTGGACAAAACAAACCCACGAATCGCACACTGGCTCAAGATGTACACCGATGTATCGCAAGAACAATTATATTTAGCCCTGGGCGTTGCAGAGCCCGGGAGTGCAGAGGCTGGCCCAAGTTTTTTCAGCTTAAAAGAAGCTATTAAAACAAATAATGGCGTTATTCATCCTATATTAGTGAATAAAAAAAGTAATGGGAAATATATGGTGATTGAAGGCAATACAAGATTAGCAATTTACATGGATTTTCAAAAAAATAAAGTGGATGGCGACTGGACAACAATACCTTGCATTATTCATGAAAATTTAAGTGAGGCCCAAGTTGATGCAATAAGGCTACAAGCGCATTTAGTTGGTGTTCGTCAATGGCAACCATACGCAAAAGCAAGATACCTTAAACATTTAAGGGATAGCGAGCATCTTACTTGGAATCAAGTTGTTGACTATTGTGGGGGAAAATCAAAGGAAAACCAAGAGTTGATCGCGGCATACGAAGACATGGAGCAATATTACAGAAAAGTACTTGAAGACGATAGTTCATTTGACGAAACAAGATTTAGCGCTTTCGTTGAGCTACAGAAGCCAAGAATAAAGGAAGCAATTATTAATTCTGGAAACAACCTTAATGATTTTTCTATATGGGTCCGTGACAGGAAAATATCGAGGTTGGAAAACGTCAGGAGGCTCCCCGCAATATTGTCAGATAAACGAGCAAAAGAACTATTTATGACTAGAGGGGACAAAGCGGCCCTAGCGCTTATCGATTCGGCAATAATTCAAACCGACCAAAGCAGCCTGTCCTTGATACAGGTTGCCAAACTGCTTTCTGAGAAACTTAGGAAAATTAACTTCGAGGAAATCACAAGGTACAAAGAAGACGCATCCTCCCCTGAATTGGAAGCATTGCTAGAAACGAAAGATGAGCTGATCTCCTTTTCCAATTTAATCAAGGGGAGTGAGCAATAATTTGCCCGAATCGACTACGCATAAAACGCTGGTTGGCGCAATCGTAAAATGGGTACACAAATACTACAATGAAGAAATGATCTTATACGTCGATTCCGAAAACGCAATGTTCACCGACGAGCTCCCTCCCTCAATAAACACTTGCAAGCCGGATGTATTTGCTCAAGGAAGAAAAAGTAAAAATATTGTTATTGGCGAAGCGAAAACAACCCAAATAGACCTGGAGTCCGATCATTCAGAAATTCAATTTACCGCCTATTTAGAATACTGCAAAAAGAACAGCGATTGCAAATTGGTAGTTGCAACCCCGCTTAATATAATTAATTGCGCAAAATCAATAATCGATGTGTTGAAGAAAAAGCTGCATTGTGAACAAGTCCACACAGAAATGATTAACCCATTATATTATTAATTTATGCAAATAATAAACCTTGACAAGGAGCCCAATATTAATCCAAAGTTCAAGGCTTTCCCATACCAAGATCAGGCCGTTAAGACCGTTTGCGACCTAGAATATGCTGCAATATTTCACGAACAAGGCCTTGGAAAATCAAAAATTGCAATTGATGTAATGCTCTATTGGCTAGAACATAAATACGTAGACACTGTATTATTTGTAGTCAAAAAGGGATTAATAAGCAATTGGCAAAAAGAGTTTTCTGCGCACAGCCATATTCGACCAAGATTAATCACTCAAAACAAAAGATCAAATTATTTCGCTTTTAATAGCCCTTCTCGCCTTATGATTACTCACTACGAAGCGATAAAAACAGAAAAAGAAAGATTTAAGTTGTTTCTCAAAACAAGGACCGTGGCCGTTATCCTGGACGAGTCAACAAAGATAAAAAATCACAAATCTGGAGTATCGAAAGCGCTATTCGAACTAGCCCCATTATTTCATAAAAGAATAATAATGACAGGACTGCCTGTGGCAAATCGACCATATGATATTTGGTCGCAAATATATTTTCTAGATCGTGGGATGAGTTTGGGAGATGCCTTTGATGAATTTAAGGCAAATACTGACCTTGATAAGGGGTTAAAAGACTCTAAGAAGAGACAAGGGGCGTTCGAAGACTACTTATCCGATATTTTTAATAAAATATCAGGGTTTACCGTAAGAGAAACGAAAAGCAGTGGCGTCATTAAATTACCAGATAAAATATTTGAAAACATTATTACTTCTTGGGAGCCAAAACAATATGATTTGTATAGGGATATACGCGACAGCATGAAGGCTATTGTGGTGAAGGAAGGCATCCCCCAAGAAGAAGACGCCGAGATGATCTTGAAAAGGTTATTACGATTGATTCAAATCGCATCCAACCCAAAACTAGTAGACGAAAAATACTCAGAAGAGCCTGGTAAATGCCCATATTTATACGAGCTTGTTTTAAATATATGTCGGAAAAATGAAAAATGCATTGTATGGACAACTTTTACTGAAAATGCTGACCAGTTATTTGTTTATCTCAAGGAATTTAACCCAAGAAAAGTGCACGGGAAAATGCCTATTGTCGATCGAAATTGCTCTATTGATGAATTTATTAAAGAGAAAGACGTGAAGGTGTTGATAGCCACCCCCGGAGCGGCTAAGGAGGGCTTAACATTAACGGTCGCGAATCATGCGATCTTTTATGATAGGTCCTTCAGCTTAGATGATTATTCTCAGGCCCAAGATAGAATCCATAGAATATCGCAAACAAAAAAGTGCTACGTGTACAATCTGATCATGGAAGACTCTGTGGATTTATGGATAGATGCATTATTGCGGGCAAAAGAACTATCGGCAAAACTAACCCATGGAGATATATCGAAAGAATATTTTAGCAGCCAAATATCATATTCATTTATTGATATCTTCAAGGAAGCTCTGAACATTAAATAACAGGGGGGCTGGTCATGAAAAAAGATGTTTTTACAAAAGACTATATAACAATCAGTGGAAAAGAGATAGAAGTTGAATCTGGGTTCATCAATCATGAAAAGCTTAAATATTACGCGGATAATCCTAGGATATATTCGATTATATATGCGGGAGAAAAATCGCTTAGCCAAAACGAAATAGAAGAAAGGCTATCCGACAAAGAACATGTTCGTTTATTGATTCAATCGATAAAGGCAAATGGAGGGTTGACCGACCCCATTATTGTCAGAGGTGGGGACTTTGTTGTGTTAGAAGGAAATAGCCGATTAGCTGCTTATAGAACTTTATCAAAAAAGGACCCTATCCAGTGGGGAAAGATAAAATGCAAGATTCTCCCTCATGATATAAGTAACGATCTGGTGTTCACCCTTTTAGGCGAATATCATATAATTGGGAGAAAGGATTGGCAGCCATATGAACAGGCTGGCTATCTATATAGAAGGCATAAGCTTCAAAAGGTCTCCTTAGAGAAGATACAGCACGAATTAGGCTTAAAGAAAAGCGAAATGGAACATCTCGTTGAAGTATATGAGTTTATGTTTACCCACAACGACACAGACATAAATCATTGGAGTTATTATGAGGAATATCTTAAATCAAGAGACATTAGCAGGGCAAGAGAAACACATAGTGATTTCGATCATTCAATTGTTTGTAAGATCAAAGTCGGCGAAATCACTAAAGCCATAGATATCAGAGATAAATTAGTCCCCATTTCAAAATCAACCCCCAAAATAATAAAAGGATTCATTTCTGGCAAAATCAAATTTGAGGATGCTTACGAGAGAGCATATGCCGGGGGTGCTGGGAATGCGGTGTTTGAAAAATTGCATAGATTCCGAGAGTGGCTAGCTAATTCAAGTATCGAAGAGGATATTATTGATAATGGGGATCAGCTAGTTAAAAAGTGCATATTTGAGCTCGGAAAGATTAGTAAGCGCTCGGACGATATTCTGAATAAAATTAATAAGACATGACAAAGAAAAAAATATTGTTAGTTGAGCCAAATTTCCCAATACCCGCCAAGAGTAAAAATCATAGGGACTTTTTACCAATCGGGCTACTTAAGCTCGCGAGCTATCATAGGGATAAGGGAGATGTCATTAAGTTAGTTAGGGGTAATCAATATTTTGATGATTTTTATCCGAATCAGATAAAAATTACATCTTTATTTACGTATTGGTCAAAATATGTATGGGAAAGCGTCAAATATTATAAAGAGACCTATCCAAAGGCAAAAGTTATTGTTGGCGGCATCTATGCGTCCTTAATGCCGGAACACTGCAAGCAATCGGGATGCGATGAAGTATTTATTGGGGTAAATGAAAAGGTTGAGAAATTTCGCCCAGCTTATGAACTAGTTAACGTCGATTATCAAATTATTCATACTTCACGGGGCTGTCTGAGACGATGTGCGTTTTGTGGAACTTGGAGGATAGAGCCCCGCTTCACTCATAAAAAGAGTATTAAAGACGAGATATGTAGTAATCGAATTATATTCTATGATAACAATTTATTGGGAAACCCCTTTATTAAAGATATTTTAAAAGAACTAATGAATGCGAAGCATAATGGAAGAGTGGTGTATTCTGAGAGCCAGTGCGGAATTGATGGGAGATTGCTTACCCCAGAAATAGCAAAGATGCTTAAACAGGCCAGGTTTATTAACCCTAGAATTGCATGGGACCATGGTTATAATCAATGGAAGCTAATTAAGAAGCAGATCAAAATGCTTGTTGCTGCTGGATATCCGGCAAAAGATATCTATGTGTTTATGCTTTACAATCACGAGCATGATTATCGTGAGATGCTAACAAAGATAAGACGATGTAAGAGTTGGGGAGTGCAAATATCTGATTGTAGATATCGCCCATTAGACCAAATCTCTGAAAGTTATTACCCCCGGAGGGAACAGACCAGCGAAGAATATTATATACATCCTAAATGGACAGACAAACAAATAAAAATGTTTCGAAGAAGCGTTAGAAGGCAGAATATTGAAGTACGACATGGTTTCTCCCATTACAGCGAAGAACTTGAACGCTTGGGAAAGAATAGTTCAAAAATCACAGCTTAAAAGCGCCCCTTGTATGGGCATATATCAAGAAGCGGTTTTTTCGACGTATGGGGGAGAAAAAACCGCTTCTTTGACAAGCTCACATCCTGTGTAGGTCTTTTTTCTTGCATCCATGAATGGTGTTGGGTATAATCAGAGTGATTGCCCGGCACTGAATGGTTTGAGAGCCAGAGGGTCGAGGCAATTCTCTCTCTTCTATTGCCGATGGCCTTTAGCCTTCGCCCCACCCCTCTCCCTCCCCAGCGGGCACGAACATTCAAGCCCCATTCAGATAGATGCGCGCCCGCTGCTCATAAACACAATTATTTTGCCCTCAATTAAAGAAAAACGCCAAATATTTAAGGCAAATATCTTACTTATTCCCAAAAATGGCGTATAATTAAATAGCTGACATAAATTATTATGACAATCTCTAATCTACAATTTCATAGTAAGACATTGAGACACTCCTCTAACCCCAACGATTACGCCCTATACCGAGCAGCACTTGAATGGGACTTAATGGAGCCCATTGTAATCGAAAATCGTGAAGATATAAGGTCAGAAACTAAATGGCATGACCGGCTCGAACCCTATCACCATCAAGTCACCAATTTAATGACATTTTGTCGCCGACTCCCAGTAACATTGCTTGCTGACGATGTTGGGTTAGGAAAAACCATAAGTGCCGGCCTGGTAATGAGCGAATTAATATCTCGCGGGAGAATATCTAAAATACTAATCGTTTGCCCAAAGCTACTAATGCCTCAATGGCGAGAAGAACTCGACCTAAAATTCGGAATCCCTTCAATTGAAGCTGTCGGAAGCAAACTTGTTAAAGCTAAACCCCCAGACGACGCTGGGGCAGTTATAACAACTTACCATTCAGCGCGTTTACATTTTGACGCACTTGCCAAAGTTGGATATGAAATGCTTATCCTTGATGAAGCACATAAACTTCGTAATCTATATGGAGTAGATCCTACTCCTCAAGTCGCGTTGCGTTTTCGAAAAGCATTAGCAGATAGACTGTTTAAATATGTTCTTATGCTTACTGCCACCCCTATTCACAATAGGCTTTGGGACCTTTATTCATTAATTGATTTATTAACCGTCGCTCGTGGGCACGAGAATCCGTTTGGAAGCGAAGGCATTTTTGCCAGGAAATATATTGCTGATGGTCGCACTCAAGCAAGACAGTTAAAGGTTGAAAGGAAAGACGAATTCCGCTCTATTGTTTATAGTTACATGTCTAGAGTAAGGCGCGCAGATGCAAAGCTATATTTTCCGGAAAGGGTCGTTGAGCTTCATAAAGTTGATCCGACCAAAGAAGAACTTGAATTAATAGATATTATTGCTAAACCAATACAAAAGCTTAACCGACTTGCTCAAATCTCTATTCTTCAGGCATTAATAAGCAGTCCCCATGCTTTAGCGGCCCAATTAAATACAATGGCTCGTAAGGGGACAGTATCAGAGTTACTAGCCAAAGCCGTACAAGCAGTTGTTGATCGGATGCCGATAACTGCTAAATTAAACGGCCTAAATGTCTTAGTTGAAAAACTTAGAAAAGAACAGCCCGAGCATTGGCGAATGATTGTATTTACTTGTCGCAGAGAGACACAAATAACAATCCAAGATTTCCTTGAATCTCGGGGAATATCATGCGGTCTAATAAACGGGGAATCAGGCCCACGAAATCAAACTACCATTGCTAAATTAAAAACGATTCCTCCAGAAATACATGTAATTATTTCCACCGAAGCCGGCTCTGAAGGCGTTAATTTACAAGCAGCTAATGTGTTAATCAATTATGATTTACCCTGGAATCCGATGATCGTTGAGCAACGAATAGGACGAATTCAGAGGCTAGCCTCGAAGCATGCAAGCGTATGCATTTTTAATATTATATTACAAGGCACTTTTGAGGAATATATTGTTGGAAGACTCATGGAAAAGCTGCAGCTGGCCGCACATGCCATTGGAGATGTAGAAGCCTTATTAGAAGCCTCCAATTTAGATGATAATGAAGAGGATGTCTCTACCAGTTTTGAGGAAAAAATCCGGCGCCTTGTTATAGCCTCTTTGGCCGGAAAAGACGTTGAGCTTGAAGCACGTTCAGCTGCTAATAGTATTGCTGAAGCGAAAAAAGAATTAGAGCGAGAAGAAAACAATATAAATTCATTGTTAGGCGGAATGGACGACGAATTTTCTGGGCCTAGATGCCCGAGGTTGCCTCGTCAAACGCAATCAATGGATGCCCGCAATTTTGTATTGTCCGCCTTGGCTTCTCAAGGGATGCGATTGTCTCCTATTTCAAATGGATTATATTCGGCCGAATCTGGGAGAGAAAAAGAAGTAATTCGTTTTGATCACAACGAAGTAATAGGAGTAAGAAGTACTTTATATGCGCCGGGATCATCCTCCTTTGAACGTTTAGTAAGCGGAATCACGTATGATGGGTGGCATCGAGTCGAAGATATTGACACTAATCCGTTGAAAATAGCGGAAGAACTATGCGTTAACTGGGCGAATAGTTTTGGTAGCACATATAAAACAGTAACTACCAAGGAAATAGTTCGTTGTTTTAACGGCACCGCACTAATGAGGGTTAGGGCAACTGTGGCTCATGATGGATATGAACGGCTCGTTGAAGTTGATTGTACCCCAAGTGAGCATTTTAGTGGCGCGTCTAAAAAATGGCTAGACCCAATAAATGAGATAATTGAAAATCCTACTTCTGTTGGTTTAATTACGGACAAATTAAATGAAAAGGCGATCTCTGATCCTAGCATCTCGGAATTTTGCCGATTCTACACCGAAAGAAGGACACAAGAAATGAATGCGGCAGGAGATGATGCTCGCAAAAGGAAGAAACTTGAGGATGATTTTACACCAAGACTGGAGTTATCGTTGGTGGGGCTTAATGGAAAGATGCATCGTAGATTAGTAATAGATGTGACTTATCAATTAGACCCGGGATTTGAGTATACAAGCATGCTGGCACTAACTCCGTCAACAGCCGAGATTAATAAGGGCCCCGATATGGACAAGTGTATGAAGACGGGCCGAGTTGTCCCCCGCGACTGCCTGGACAAGTGCGTTATTAGCAATACTCGGGTGATGAAACACTTACTTACTCCATCAGAACTGAGTGGCAGATTGGCCCTTCCTGAACATATTGTTATTTGTTCTTTAAGTAATAAACGAGTCTTAATCGATGAAGTTGAGAAATCAGCAATCACCGATCAATATGTTACTAAATCCTTGCTTAAAACGTCATCCATGAGCGGCAAAAGAGCGGAACCACAATTCTTCTCTAGATGTGAGTTTAGCAACTCTGAAGTTCTTGAGAATGAGATAGCAATTAGCCAAATATCTGGCAAACGCTATCGCATTGATGAGCAATTACACTCCGCAGTCTCAGGCAAAACCGGACATCGCGAAGAATTCATTTATTGTTCGGAAACGGGTAAGCCCCTATTATCAGATGAAGCGGAAAGATGTGAAGTGACAGGAAAGACCGTTATGCCTGGGTTGCTTGAGAGATGCGAAATAACAGGGAAGAAAGTATTAGCTTCGGAACTTGATAAAAGTGCAGTTACGGGCAAAAAGGCGCTAAAAAAATACTTTGTTCTAAGTAGCCTATCAGAAGCACATCTTCTTGAACAGGAAGCTATAAAATCTGTTGCGGGCAAATTTTGCTCCCCGTTAGAAGCTAAATCATGCTTCTGGAGTGGCCGTCAATGTCACCCCGATGATTTGCGTGTGTGTGAATTAACTGGCATACCAATATATTTTGAATTTGCATCAAATGGGGGGGCTGTTCAGCTCGAACCCTTAGTGAATCTTCTCAATGGGGTTAATAAAAAGGCAGATAAAGCTGATCTCTGGCAAACTATTGCAATAGAAGCCTCTAAGTTAGTTGGCGGGGGAAACTGTAAGGTCGAGGCGGCAGAGTTATCCCCAGATAAGCATTGTTTAGCCATTTCATTAGAAATCCGGACATGGCTAGGTTTTAAATTGAGACAAGCAGGATTATTATATTCTCTGGCAGACAACTCTGTGTCAGGCCGAGTAGTAATTGGCAAACGTGATAATAAAGGCTGGAGGTTTATAAGTTAAACATGAATGAGAATTATATTACGAAGACTAGATATCGAGAAGGGTTATTATGTCCAATATTACTGTGGCATAAGATTCACGAGCCAACAAAAGTTCCACAACCTGACCCTTTCGCAAGAATTAAAATTGAAGGCGGGATTCAAGTCGGTATATTGGCAAGAAAATTATTTCCTGATGGCCTTCTTATCGAAAAAGAGACGTCGGCAATACTAACCCATGAAAAATCGCTAAAAGCACTACAATTGCGAAAGCCATTATTTGAGGCAGGGTTTATCTATAATCATGCATATGCATTAGCAGACATATTAATCCCAGCAGAAGACAACTCATGGGATTTACTCGAAGTAAAAGCAGAAAATTCGATTGATGAGAAAGATTATTGCTGTTTGAGTGAGAGCTTTAACCTTGATTGTGCTGACGTTGCATTTCAGAAATATACATATACTAAAGCCGGCATAAATATTAGAAATTCTAATATCCTACATCTTAATAAGAAATACATTTATGATGGCAAAAAACTATTATTAGAAAAGCTCTTTATTACCCCTGAAAAAGTGAATGACCCTAAAATCAAATTGATTGTACATGATGAGATTGATCGCCACCTCCCCCTTGTCGAAGCCAATATAAATAAACTTGAGGAAATATTACAAAACAATGCTCGCCCTAAAACCATATTTAACAGAAATTGCAAGAAATGCGTATTGTACGACGAATGCTCCAATATCTTACCACCCGATCATGTTCTAATGCTAAGAAGGGATATGAAAGGCATTCGCTTCCAAATGCTGGAAAAGGGAATCACAAAATTATCAGACATCCCAATAACTTCCGAGATAAAAGACCAAAAGATTGAACAAATTAATGCACATAAGACTGGAACAACATTAATTAAAACCAAGAATATTAGGGAATTTATAGACAAAATTGAATACCCCGCATATTTTCTAGATTTTGAAACAATTGACCCTGCCATCCCTATCTTTGAGAAAACACATTCATATCAAAAGATCCCATTCCAATATTCATTGCATATAATAAAGAAGCACGGGGAAAAAGCAGAACATCATAGCTATTTAGCCAAAGGGGATGTTGATCCCAGGCCCGAATTATTGTCCCAGCTTAAAGCACTATTGGGCGATAGGGGCTCAATAATAACCTATAACGCTAAATTTGAAAGAGGTAGATTAAAAGAGGCGTCTGAAGACTTTCCAGAATATAGTGATTGGTTTAATAATAATATTAATGGGCGCATAATTGATTTAGAAGAACCTTTCGATAAGTTCTTTTACTATGATCCCAAACAAAAAGGCAGTACATCTATTAAAGCTATTTTACCCGTATTAACTGATTGCAGCTATGAGGGGTTGGAAATATGCGAAGGGGGTACTGCCGCCGCTGAATATATTAGGGTTACTTTTAATAGTGTCGATGAAAAAGACAAAGAAAATGTTCGGAATCATCTGGAAATATATTGCAAGCAAGACACACAAGCTATGATAGATATACTGGAAAGATTAGAACAAATAGCCGCTGACAATACAAAATAAACATCCAATATATAAGTAACTATATGCTGTCGTAATCTTTTCGGAGGAATTCAAATATAACATTAGTCGGCAAATTAATAAGCAGTTTTTTCGACGCATGGGGGAGAAAAAAATGATTATTTGACAAATTATTGCCTATTCAGGTCTTTTTTTCATCCATGGTGTTGGGTATAATCATTGAGATAGCCCCCGGCGCTGAATGGTCTGATGATCATCGGGTCGAGGCATTTTTCTCTTCTATCGCCTTCTGCCTTCGCCTTTAGCTTTTGGGAGTAGAAAAGGCTAAGACTTAGAGGCAAAAGGCTATCAGGCTTGAAGGCTTATTCCCCCCCTATCATCTCAGCAGCTTCAGATATTCAGCAGCGGCAGTATTTTATTGAGTACTCACAAGATACAAAGAGATCAAAAAACTTAGGGTCGTTAGAATAAATAAAGCCAGCATTCCATATTGAATTAACGGATTTAGCGAGCCCTGCGGATATATTATTTGAAATATGCAGCGAGTCAGCCATAAGATGCTGGTGGCGGAAAGCATAACAATTATTGAGAAACGATTGGCCTGATTGCCATTGATAAAGAT
>Ga0172379_10010012_pt1 | contig 11578 bp, 9 predicted proteins | sample GrowelOW334metaG_FD_119756 | JGI IMG/M metagenome (GOLD analysis project Ga0172379, IMG submission 119756) | Groundwater microbial communities from an aquifer near a municipal landfill in Southern Ontario, Canada - Groundwater well OW334 metaG | ecosystem: Environmental > Aquatic > Deep... | reverse complement strand
GAGGTCGAATTTACAGGAGAGCTTCTCTCTGCCGAACTCGGTCCAGGACTGCTCGGTCAGATTTTCGACGGCCTTCAAAACCCGCTCCCGAAAGTTGCCCTCAAAACGGGTAATTTTCTCGAACCCGGGGTCTATCTCGATGCATTGCCTCGAGAGCCTTTATGGAACTTCACTCCGATCGCGAAACCGGGCGATATTGTGACGCGTGGCGACGCCTTAGGCACGGTTCCGGAGGGCGCCTTTATTCATCGAATAATGGTTCCATTCGGGTATTACGGTAATTACACGGTAAAAAGCGTGCGCGCCGCCGGATCGTACCGGATCGATGAGACTATCGCGGAACTTGAGGACGAGAAGAGGACGGTAATAAGCGTTACGATGATGTTTCGATGGCCCGTCAAGCGCGCCATCGACTGTTATGCCGAGCGCCTCAAGCCCGTACAGCCCATGGTCACAAGAAACCGAATAATCGATGCATTTTTTCCGGTTGCGAAGGGCGGCACCTATTGCATTCCCGGACCATTCGGAGCCGGGAAGACGGTTCTTCAACAGGTTACAAGTAGGAACGCGGATGTTGATATCGTCATTATTGCCGCTTGCGGAGAACGTGCCGGCGAAGTCGTGGAAACCCTAAAAGAATTTCCCGAACTCATCGATCCCCGTACCGGTAAAAGTCTGATGGAACGGACGATTATTATCTGTAATACCAGTTCCATGCCCGTCGCCGCTCGCGAGGCGTCTGTATATACCGCTGTTACCTTAGCTGAATATTACAGGCAGATGGGTCTTGATGTTCTCCTCCTCGCGGATTCGACAAGTCGTTGGGCTCAGGCTATGCGTGAGATGTCTGGTCGCCTTGAAGAGATACCGGGCGAAGAAGCCTTCCCGGCCTACCTCGAATCGGTTATTGCCAATTTCTACGAGCGCGCGGGTATAGTTCAGCTTAAGGATGGCGGATTGGGATCAGTTACGATCGGCGGTACCGTTTCACCAGCCGGCGGTAACTTCGAAGAACCGGTTACTCAAGCTACACTTAAAGTAGTCGGCGCGTTCCATGGGCTTTCTCGCGAACGGTCGGACGCGAGAAAGTACCCAGCTATTCACCCATTGGAATCCTGGTCCAAGTACAAGGGCATAATCGATTCCTCGATAGTCGACTACGGACGAGAGTATCTTTTTAGAAGCGCAGAAGTCGGCCAGATGATGAAGGTAGTCGGCGAAGAGGGTACTTCTCTCGACGATTATATTGTCTATCAAAAGGGCGAATTCCTCGATGCGGTCTATCTCCAGCAGAACTCCTTCGATCCCGTAGACGCATCGGTATCCCCCGAAAGGCAAAAGCGGAGCTATCGCCTCGTGCTCGAAATACTCTCCGCTGAATTGGTGGCTAAAGATAAGGAGGACGCTCGGATGTGGTTCTACGGAATCCGCCAGACCTTCCTCGATTTGAATGCCGCGGAATATAAATGCGAACTTTACGAAGCCCTCGAGGGCAAAATTCGCACACTCATCGCCGAGCGTCGGAGAAGCAGCGATGCTCGCGGCGCACGCCTCATCGACCGCTTGGAGTAAGCAATGAACAAGGTCTATACACGAATCGAGTCGATAACCGGCAACGTAATCGCAGTCAAGGCGGAAGCTGTCAAATATGGCGAGCTAGCCGAAGTTACCACGCGCTTCGGCACATCGCTCGCCGAGGTGATTCGCCTCGACGAAGGTTTGGTATCGCTTCAAGTTTTCGCTGGTGGACGCGGAGTATCCACTGGCGATGAAGTGCGCTTTCTTGGTCACCCGATGATGGTCAGTTTTTCCGAAGAATTGATGGGAAGAATATTCGATGGCGCGGGCGAACCGCGCGATTCGGGCCCCGCTCTTCGAGAAAACCTGATTACCATCGGCGGCCCTTCGGTAAACCCGACAAACCGGATCATTCCGCGCGAGATGATCCGTACGGGTATACCTATGATCGATCTATTCAACACTCTCGTGAAAAGTCAAAAACTCCCGATCTTTTCGGTATCAGGCGAGCCCTATAATCAGCTTCTTGCGCGCATAGCCATGCAAGCTGAGGTCGACATCATCATTCTCGGAGGCATGGGACTCAAGTACGATGATTATCTTTTCTTCAAGGACGCTCTCGAAGAAGGTGGTGCCCTTTCGAAAACGATAATGTTCGTACATACCGCCGCCGATCCAGTCGTCGAGTGCCTCATGGTTCCGGATATTGCTCTCGCTGTTGCCGAACGCTTTGCGCTCAAGGGTAAAAACGTTCTCGTGCTATTGACTGATATGACTAACTTCGCCGACGCGATGAAAGAAATCGCCATAACCCAAGAGCAGGTACCGTCAAATCGTGGCTATCCCGGCGATCTATACTCACAGCTCGCCGCGCGCTACGAAAAAGCCGTCGATTTTTCTGATGCCGGCTCCATAACCATATTGGCGGTCACGACGATGCCTGGAGATGATGTCACTCATCCCGTTCCTGACAACACCGGCTATATTACCGAAGGCCAATACTACCTCAAAGGCGGCCGCATCGAGCCTTTTGGATCGCTATCGCGCTTGAAGCAGCAGGTTAACGGCAAAACTCGACCGGATCACCGCGCAATCATGGATGGTATGATCAAATTATACGCTTCCTTTAAAGACACCCTTGAAAAAAAATCGATGGGCTTTCAGATGACGACTTGGGACAAAAAACTTCTTAAATATGGCGAACGTTTCGAAAAGGAAATGATGGATCTTTCGGTCAACATCGCACTTGAAGCCGCCCTCGATAAGGGATGGGAAATTTTGGCTGAGTGTTTCGAGCCGAGGGAATCCGGCCTTCGCACGGAACTCATCGAAAAGTATTGGCCCAAGAAATCGATATAAAAGGGAGAGCTTAAAGGCATACCATGGCCAAGATCAAGCTGACCAAGAACGAGCTAAAGAAGCAAAAAGACTCGCTCAAGATGTTCAAGCGGTATCTTCCGACCCTTCTCCTCAAAAAGCAGCAGCTTCAGATGGAGATTCGTGGCGTAGAGATACGGCGAAAGGAACTTCACGAAGCACGCGAAGCTTTAGATCGCGAGTTTGGAGCTTGGATTGGGGTCTTTGGAGAGGCAGAAGCCGCATTCGGTTTCGATGGGAAACCACTTTTATCGGTGACCGCCATTCGCACTCTTCCCGGCAACATCGCAGGGGTCGAGATACCGATTTTCGATGGGGCTGATTTCGCGATGGCAGAATACGATCTCTTTGTAACGCCGCTGTGGGTCGATGCAGCGCTCGATCGGCTGAAAAAAGCTCTTCTGCTGGACTTGGAATCCCGTGTGCTTGAAATTCAGATTGAACGCCTTTCCGCGGAGCTCCGAACGACCACACAACGTGTGAATCTGTTTGAGAAAGTCAAAATTCCCGAGACTCAAGGTAATATTAAACACATCCGAATTTACCTTGGCGACCAGCAAACGGCTCAGGTTGTCCGTGGAAAAATCGCGAAGCGCAAAGTTGTGGCTGCCGTTTCTATGACTGGGATCGCGCTTCGCGGCGGCGCGGGAGGCACTGCATGATCGCGCCTATGAAGAAAGTCTATTTAGTGCTTCTCGAAAGCGAAAAGGCGGATACGCTTAACGAACTCGGTAGGCTCGGTCTTATACATCTCGCGCCGGTCCCCGGCAAAGGAAAAGTCTACGAAGAAACCGCTCGGCGTATCGCCGAGGCTGAGCGGGCAATTGGAGCGCTCGGATCATATAAGGCACCGAAAAGTGTCCCGAGAATAGACAATTCCACAAAAACACGCGTATCTATTTTAGAAACAAATGAGCATATAGACTCGCTTAAAATCCTCGAAGAGCAAAATGCCGCACTCGCCAAGGAAATCGAACGAGTTCAGTCTTGGGGCGATTTTGACCCGATCGCCCTAAAGATCCTAACATCGGTAGGCGCCGAGATCAAGATTTTCGAGGGGCCTGTCACGAAACTCTCGATATTACCTGAATCTCTAGAATATGTGCGTCTCAGCTCACCGAAGGGTATCGCTCGTATCGCCATCAGGGGCGATACGCTATCAAGCACACTCCCCAGCGATTTCATGGAATTCGCTCTCCCCGGCCAGTCTCTCGAGTCGATGCGCGAACAGATACAGAAAGTTAAAGAAAAAATAGCGATTCATGAATCAGCTCTCGCTCTTCTTTCCGCAAGTATACCAGCGATGAAAAAAAATCTTAAATCAATAAAAGCGGAGCATGTATTCGAGGCTTTCCGCTCTGGTATGGACACGGAAGGCCCGATTTGCCACTTGAAAGGCTATATTCCGGTCGATGATTTCGATGCCTTGGCCAAAGCGGCGAAATCCCATGGAATCGGTTTTCTCGCGGACGATCCAGCCCCCGATGAAATGCCACCGACAAAAATGAAAAACACTCCTTTTATCCGCATTATCGAACCAATTTTTGACTTTCTCGGAACTACCCCTGGATATCGCGAATACGATATCTCCGCATGGTTCCTGATCTTCTTCTGCTTCTTTTTTGCCATGATTTTCGGCGATGCCGGCTATGGTATTCTCATGCTTGCCACTGGCATTTTCGCAGCGCGTAAAGCGCGACGCAATAGAAAAGCCGTACCGGATATCGTTCGTCTCCTCCTGCTCCTCGCTATATCAACGATCGCATACGGTGCCGTTACGGGTACCTGGTTCGGCTTGCCGACCGACAGATTACCGGCAATTTTACGCTTCTTTTTAATACCTGCTATCGCCGGCGATAATCCCGCTAGCCCCGAGAATATAAAAATAATTTGTTTCGTACTCGGAGCGATTCAAATCTCTATCGCTCATATCAAGAATATAATCAGGGATTTCCCCAATCCGAAATTCCTAGCTCAGGTAGGCTGGTTACTTTCGGTGATTGGACTTTATTTTGTTGTCCTCAATCTCGTTCTCTCCGCGTCGAAATACCCTATTCCCCAAGTTTCGCTGACGCTCATCGGAATTGGTTTCATTCTCGTTTTCGTATTTGGAAACTGGGACGGACACTTAGGTAAAAGCCTCCTCGCGGGGTTGGGCGGATTGCTTACACAGTTCTTGGGCACGGTGAGCGCGCTCGCCGATATCATCAGCTACATCCGCCTTTTCGCGGTCGGGCTTGCCGGCGTCGCTATCGCGCAAACGGTAAATTCGATGGGTGGGGGAGCTCTCGGCAGCCTCATTGGAGCGATCGGAGGAGTCGCTATCCTGGCTTTTGGCCATGCGCTCAACCTCGCGATGAGCATGCTTTCGGTTATTGTGCATGGCGTTCGTCTCAATGTCCTCGAATTCTCGGGCCATCTCGGAATGGAATGGTCGGGATACAAGTACGAGCCCTTCCGGGGTGTCGAAGAAGATAGCGCTAACTAGAAAGGAGCATTGCATGAACTTCGGACTTATCGGCGTCGCCTGCGTACTCGGCCTTGCGGCCATCGGCTCGGGCATCGGAGCTGGGATCGCCGGCCAAGCGGCTATCGGCTCATGGAAGCGGAGCTATCTCCAAAATAAGCCCGCATCATTCCTACTCGTCGCTTTCTCGGGAGCTCCGCTGACTCAAACCATCTATGGATTTATCCTTATGAATTCGATGAAAGTCGCGGCGGATGCCGGCAAAGATCCGTTCCTCCTACTCGGGATTGGCATTATGGCCGGCGCAGCGATGGGCTATTCGGCGGTCGCACAGGGGATGGCCTCGGCTTCTAGCTGCGATGCCTTCGGAGAAACCGGTAAGGGATTCGCGCAATATATGATAGTCGTAGGCTTATGTGAGACGGTAGCTCTATTCGTCATGGTTTTCACCCTCGGTATACTTGGCTAATATAGCATCGATATAGGGCTTATTATTTGGAAGCGCCTCGACGGCGCTTCTTTTTTTTTCTTACGCGAGTCGCTATAGTTGTGATATGCCATGCCACCGTAGCGTTAAAATCGCGGATAAAGTGATCGTCGGCGGGGGGTTCCCTGTTTCAATCCAGACGATGTGGAAAGAGCCTCTTGATTCTAGTAATCTAATGGAGGCAGTGAAAAGGATCGATGGTCTTTCAAAACTAGGGTGCGATATACTTCGCTTTGCCGTACCGGATATTTCAGCGGCTGAGACCCTTGGAGTTCTCGCTGGACTAGTCCCGATGCCACTCGTGGCTGATATTCATTTCGATTGGAGGCTAGCCCTTCGTTGTCTTGATTTTCCAATCTCTAAAATTAGAGTCAATCCGGGTAATATCGGCGCGTCATGGAAAGTAAAAGAAATCGTTGATAAAGCCCAAGAGAAGGGCGTGCCGCTTCGAATTGGAGTGAACGCGGGCTCCCTCCCCAAGGATCTTGCCCTTGAAGCAGAAAAAGGCGGCGATGAAGAGCGTGCCAGGGCGATCGTAGAGGCAGCGGAGCGAGAGGTAAGGGCTTTCGAGAAACTCGGTTTTGAGAACCTTATCGTTTCCATGAAAGCCAGCGATGTACCTACGACCTTGGCGATTAATCGCCTGTTCTCTTCTCGCCATGATTATCCTCTTCATCTTGGCGTAACCGAGGCCGGCCCGCTAATAGCGGGAATAGTACGCAATACCGCGGCTCTCGTGCCTCTGCTTGCCGAAGGCATCGGTGATACGATTCGAGTTTCGCTTTCGGATTCTATGGAAGCCGAAGTGCAAGCCGGACGTGAGATTCTTTCATGCGCGGGCATCGGAAGAGCAGGCGTTAATCTAGTTTCTTGCCCGAGATGCGCTCGAGCAGGATTCGACACCCATGCCTTCACCGCGAAATGGGCTTCTAGGCTATATTCACTTAAAAAAAATGCGACAATCGCGGTCATGGGTTGTGTCGTCAACGGCCCCGGAGAGGGGCGGCATGCCGATCTTGGTATCACGGGAGCCGGGGAAAAGGTTGTTATATTTAGGAAGGGGAAAATCGTTCGAACGATTTGGCCAGATGAGGCTGATACTGCATTTGAAGAAGAACTCGAGAAGCTACATGAGTAGAAATTTGAAAAAACTGACTTGGTATCATTTTACGCGATTTGGCAAAATCCGTTTTTTCTTGATTCTTAGCTTATTTTTCGTCCCGATCGCCTTCGATAAGCAATCGGCTTATGCGCTCCCGGGAACGAACTCGTTTTCCGGTCCACGAGACGAGCTTAGTAAAGCGTGGCTGCATTTCCAGAATGGCACACGCTTATTCGACGAGCATCGCTTCGGAGAGGCATTGGTTGAACTCCAACTAGCTACGGCCGAACGAAGAGAAACGTTCACCACCGCCGGAATTCGAATCGAAGCGATTATGACAACGCCCGAAGGCGCACGGGCTGAGGGCTCCATTTCAGCTGCGATTTCTGGCTTGGCAAAAAAGGATATAATCGATCGCGATCTTGCCGCGATCGAAAGCGCGACTGGAGGATCGCTTACCGCGAAAGCCAAACTCCTGAGAGAACGCCGACTATCCGATGGCCTTTCCGGCTTTCTTGGAGCCTTGTTGCTGGTTCTCGATCATCGAAATTCGGCTTCATTGAGCGATTCCCTATTTGAGTTGCGAAAAGCCGCCGCAGAGCTTTCATCCTATCCCGAGGCGGAATATCTAATTGGACGTATATATCTCGCCGAAGGAGAGCTTAAGCTTGCTGAGCTGCAATTTTTAAAGGCGCTCGACCAATGGGAATCCTTCGAAATTCCCGGAGATCGATTCGCCGTCATCGATAGCTTGGCAGCCGTATATAAGGCCGATGCACGTTGGAAAGAATACGAGGAACGCCTAACCGAAATTGTCGCCTCGTCCAATCTTTATAGGGAAGAAAGTATCTTTCTCAGGGATGCGATGGAAAGAAGCTTAACACGTGATGGATTCGATCGCTTCATGCTGCTGTATCGAATCGAGGAAAGCGCTACTATTTCAGCCAATGCGGAACTGGGTGAATTCTATCTTTCGCGCGGACGAGCTCAAGCCATTCTTCATCTCGCTGTAGCGGTCAACGCGATTCTAACAAAAACTATCGAAAGACTTAAAGTCTACGATCCATCGTATGGCTATCGCATCCTGCCCGAGCTTCTCGATTCGATCGAGTCGAACCATGAAACCGCTAATTTCGCACGAGATATGTCACTGTATCGAATTCTGCATTCACTTGGAACGGCATTATCCTCGCAGGGACACAGAGAAACGGCACGCGGTATCTTTTCAGCACTCGCCGTCAGAAAAGGGATAGAACCTTGGAACGCACGAGCCAGGGAATCTTTGGCTCGTTTGCCTCGTTAATGACGAAAAATGGTGGGTAAATTGTCGTAAGATAAACAACATGATTATTAATTCGGCCTTTTCGCTCTTTGGGGGACGATATTGGGATCGCCTCTTGTCGCTTACAATGGTGTTTTTAGTGTGCTTCTGGCAGGAGCTTCGGCAAGAATATTGCGCACGATCTCGCCAATAAAGGGGTCTATGATCGAATATACGCGGCGAGTTTTTTGAACTTCAGCTGTCACGATCCCATTATCCTTCAATATTGCCAGATGTTGAGAAATTACGGGCTGCGGTTGATTTAAACAACGCCACAGATCCGTGACACAGGGGTCCTCTTCACGGGCAATGAGACAGAGGAGCCGCAGCCTAATAGGATGGCCGACGGCTTTCAATTTACGAGCATAGTCATTGAGGTATTCATCGGGACAGGGACTTGGTTGTTCAGGCATAATCAGGCGAGTATAGGCTTCTCGTTAGTTTTTTTCAACCGGGATCGCATTTCTCGTTCCGATCCGCCGGCAAGATAGTCGGTGAGCCATGATCGGTCTGAGGGAGCAATGGCCTCTATACTCATTCCAAAGCCTCTTTCTGCGCGAAGTATCCTGCAATCGATATCTATAATGCGATCACCCGCACGCAGAGAGCAAGCCTCAAGCTTTATGCCAGGTACCAAACCGTCAGAAAACTCACGTGGAAGGGGAGAGAGGGAAATCCCATCAGCCGACAAAGATTCGACATGCCCTCTTACGGGGAGGAGATCTTTCGGGTGAGAGAACATGAAATTGATGCGATCCCAAGTCGATGGGGCGAGGCGCTCCGATACTCGTGAATCACGTATTTCCACGTAACGCCTAAGAAGGCGTTCCAGGCGAAGGCGCTCTCGGGGATCTGAGAGGTCGTCTCCGATTACGCCGTTTACGCCAAGATGCGCAGCCTTCGCCGCTTCTTCATAGTCAAAGTGAGGTCCTCCTAAAAGAACGACTACACACTCTTCTTTACTTCTATCGACGCGCAATACATCGACAATGACTTTCCAATGCCGGGGGTAATCAGAGGCGCACACAATAACCGCATTGGGATCGATTTCATCAATATTGTCGAGAGCTTTCAAGGGATTTCGATATCGTACGGATTCAAAACCCAAGCTGTTGAGATGGTTAGCTATGCCTTGGGCTTGCTCCTCGCCTTCGATGAGGAGGATGCACTTCATTCGGTTCCCTTGTTTTGGACGGTATAGCCGACAATATACCAAATATCGTCACGCCTGCCGAGCTCGTAGATATACTCCTTTACTAGCTTAAAGGTTTTATTGTCAAACTTTTCGAGCACTCGAACAAAACCTAAGCTCTCAGTATACCTAGTTTCGATGATGGAATATTCGAGGGGGATCATGGAGATATCGGTGTCGGTTACACTCTCCTTGAGATCGGCTTTGAAACGCTCAATCATCATTCGACGCCCTTCATCTGATTCGCGATCATAGGCATGTTTACGATCCTCATTTCTCGAAAGAAGAGACTCAAGGTCCAAATACAGAAAAAACTCGTTCCATCTCGATCTCTGACGAGCAATAAGCGTTCTCTTGACTACTTCGTCGGGGGCGATCGATTCAGGCCGCAAAGCTTCACCCGTGGCCTGCTTGATGATTTCGGAGGCAGGTGGAAGCCCCGCGGAAGGGCGAACCGAAAGGACCAATGTATTGGAGAATAACGGAATAGAAGAAAGCTTCGCGCTTGACTGTCCAATCAACTCCGGCCAAAAGGCAGCACGAAGCGCGTAAGTTCCTGGTCCCTCGATTTTCACAAATTTCTCGACTCGCTCAATGAATGAGTATTCCTCTCCAGGTTCGAGCGACATCTCTCTATAATATGCGGGACGATTATCTGCTAGAGCTTTTCGATACGCATCCGATGGCTCAAGCAGACGATTTGTCGGTGTCCGGGCCTCGAAGCTAAGGCTATGGACTCTATCCTCCGCCAACTTGAAGCGATACGTTTGCGGAGTGTCATTCGAGATGGTCACTTTTATAGTGATCTCGGTTTCCGGGAAATAGATACGTTTATCGAAAAAGCGTATCGAGAGCTCAGGCTCGGCGACCAAGCCGCTGGCGCAGAGAAATAAGGCAACAGCGATTAAAATAGTTTTTCTCGGGGACACGGCCTTATTGCTCCTTCGATCTTTCACAAAACTGGCGCGAGGGTGTATGATCGCCATCGCTAACACTACTCCCTATTGTCGGAATGGTACGATGAATACCTTACCCCTGCAAGGACTCCTCGAACGACTCTCTTCTTACGAGCCGCTAAAAACCGTAGCTCGAAGCTTAGCCTCGGGTCCCTTTCCCATCGATATAGCGGAAGCCGAAGGTTCCTTCGCCGCCCTACTTGTCGCTTACCTAACCGGCGCCGGGAAAAAAAATCCGACAGGCGGTTCAGTGTTAATCGTCGTGCCGACCGACCAAGAAGCCGAGGCTTTCGCGGCTGATCTCCGCCTTTTCGGCTTGGCGTCGGAGGTGCTACCGTGGTGGCGAACCGCGGCTTATCGCCCGGTGTCGCCGCGCTCGCATGCCTTTGGGGAGCGCGCGGCTACGCTCGCTCGTCTGGCTCTCGGCGAATCGAAACTGATCGTAGCTAGTCAGCGCGCTTTCTCGACACCCGTCCCACCTCGAGCCTCCTTTGAACCGCACATTCTTCGCCTAGCTATCGGCGGTTCTATCGAACCGACGACTATTGGCGAGCGCTTAGCGGCATATGGTTATCTTCGCGTGCCTCGAGTTTCACTGCCCGGGGAATTCGCACTTCGGGGCGAAGTGCTTGATGTCTATCAACCGGGAGACGCGGACGCGATACGAGTCGTATTCGAGTATGATAAAATCGAGCGGATCGCGGCTTTCGATCCCGCAGGTCAGGCGGGGAATCGCCCTCTCTCTCTCGCGGCCTTTAGGCCGATGAAAGAAGTCGTGTGGGATGCGGATCGAATTGAAGCAGTAGCTGCCGCCGCGCCGCTTCTTCCTAACTGCGCCGGTCGAATCGATGCGCTGCTAGAGGAATTGAGAGAAAAGGGCGAGGCGAAGGGAGAGGAACTCTGGTATCCTCTCGCGTTTAGGGAAAGCGGCTCGATTGTCGATTATCTCGGAGCACCGGCGAATTCTGCAGGCATATCCGATAAAGCCAACACTGGCCTGCTCGTTCTCGTCGATCACGAGCGCCTTGTTTTCCAAGAAGAAGCGGCACGCAAGGAATTCGCAGGCCTTTATCGCACGACGCTCAAAGAGATTCCTGTTCCGCCACCAGAACGCGTTCTTCACTCCTTCGCGGCTTTAGAGGCTTCCGCCCCGAGGCT
>Ga0172379_10010011_pt1 | contig 11579 bp, 7 predicted proteins | sample GrowelOW334metaG_FD_119756 | JGI IMG/M metagenome (GOLD analysis project Ga0172379, IMG submission 119756) | Groundwater microbial communities from an aquifer near a municipal landfill in Southern Ontario, Canada - Groundwater well OW334 metaG | ecosystem: Environmental > Aquatic > Deep... | reverse complement strand
CTCACAGAAAAACGGGATCCTGAAATATGAAAAAGGACGGCCGGTGGCAGTGTTTGACCTGACCTCAGGACAGTATATCGATGCGGACCAGTTCCGCGAATCCTGCGATACCCGTCTGGGTCAGCTTCCCCAGTCGTATCAGCCCTGGAAACAGGTGGTCGGCAACAAAATGAAAGATGAATATTTCTCCACCCTGTTTGCTGAACTCAAATCGATGGATACGGCCGGAGCGAAAATCGCCCTGGCCTATGCCCTCCGTTCACGGGAAATCGGTTTGCAGCTGGTAACTGATGGGATTGCCCTTTCAGCGGAGGATGTCAATACTGTTTTACTCACCGGATTCTTTCATGCCGTCGGGCCGATTCATAACCATGTCTAATCTTAATCGCAGGAAATAAATGGAAAAGAAAATATATATGACGGCCGGATACAATACGATCTCCCTGGGAACCGGCCGGAAGGAATTCAATCCGTCGAAACCCAGACCGGGTTTAGAACATTACATGAATGAAGCCGGTTCAAAGGTGCTTGCTAAAATTGGCGGGGCAGATTCAGTGGATGAAACGGTAATTGGTAACTTCATGGCAAGCCGGTTCAATAACCAGGCCCATCTCGGTGCGTTTGCTCCTTTCATTGATCAGGGCCTGAGCGGGAAACCATCAACCCGCGTTGAAGGAGCCTGTGCTTCAGGCGGACTGGCCTTGCTGACCGGTATCAAGTCGGTTCTGTCGGGATCGGCTGAGGTGGTTCTGGCTCTTGGAGTGGAGGTTCAGAATAGTGTTAAAGCCATCTATGGAGCCGATATCCTGGCCGGAGCCGGATGGGCGGCGGACCGGAAAGCCGGTCATGCCTTCTTTTTCCCCGGTCAGTTTAGTGACCGTGCCGGAGTTTATTTTGAACGTTATGGCCGGGAGCAAACACGCAAATCTTTTGCCCGTTGGTACCGTAATGCCATTGAAAATGCCCGGCTCTGCGAAACGGCGCAGGAGTATCATAATACCGTTGCCGATCTGGAAGGACTGGCCATGACTGAACCCAATGGAAAATACTTCGTTGATCATCTGAATTTGTATGATTGCTCAAAAGTGTCAGACGGGGCATCGGCCATTGCCATTGTATCCGCCGAAGGCTTGCGAAGGATAGGAATACCCGTTGGGGATGCCGTTGAAATAACCGGGTTTGGACATGCGGTTGGCAACATAACTTTAAAACCCGCCGATCCGGCCGAAATGACCACCGGTAAACTTGCTGCGGCAAAAGCCATGAAAATGGCCGGGATTTCCATTGGGCTGGTTGGGACCGTGGAGACACATGACTGTTTTACGATTGCAGGAATCCTCGGTGTTGAAGCATTGGGACTCGCCAAACAGGGTGAAGGGCCTGATTATGTTATGGATGGCCAGACATCGCGTTTCGGTGAAGTACCTTTCAATACCACCGGCGGGCTCATTGGCTGGGGCCATCCGACCGGTGCCACCGGAGTGCATATGGCCGTAACGCTTTGGGAACAACTTACCGGCAGGGCTGGCGCTGCGCAGATTGGAATCAGGCAGTCCAAACCTTACGGTCTCTCCCTGAATATGGGTGGGGACGACAAAACCCTGGTATCAATTGTATATAAGCGCGGTGAATAGGATAACAGAATTATTTGGAATCCGCTATCCTGTCATTCAGGGAGGTATGGTTTGGTGCAGCGGCTGGAGACTGGCGTCAGCTGTCAGTAATGCAGGCGGGCTGGGCCTTATAGGATCCGGTTCCATGCATCCCGAACTTTTGCGGGAGCATATCCGCAAATGCAGGGAAGCCACCAACCATCCTTTCGGTGTGAATCTTCCCCTTTTGTATCCCCGGATGGACGAGATGGTAAAAATTGTTGCAGAAGAAAAGGTTCAGATCGTTTTTACCTCTGCCGGAAGTCCTGTAAAATACACGCAATGGTTTAAAGATAAGGGTATACGGGTTGCTCATGTGGTAGCCAATGTCCGTTTTGCACAAAAATCCGGGGAGTCAGGTGTGGATGCCATCGTTGCCGAGGGTTTTGAAGCCGGAGGGCATAATGGCAGGGAAGAGACCACCACCATGACCCTTATTCCACTTATACGCAGGAATACCAGCCTTCCCCTGATCGCTGCCGGTGGCATTGCTTCCGGGAGATCCATGCTGGCTGCCTTCGCATTGGGAGCTGAAGGGGTTCAGATCGGAACCAGGTTTGCCGCATCAGAGGAGTCGTCCGCACATCAAGAGTTTAAAGAGTATATTGTCCGGTCGGGCGATGGCGAAACCATGCTTTCGCTGAAGAAAATAGCTCCGGTCAGATTGTTGAAAAACGAGTTTTGGAAACAAGTCAATGAGATGGAACAGGAAGGCGCCACCAACAGCCAACTCGAAACCCTACTGGGCAGGGGCCGTGCAAAAATTGGCATGTTTGAGGGGAACCTGAAGGAAGGAGAACTTGAAATCGGACAGGCTGCCGCCCTGGTGACCGAAATTCTGCCGGTTTCTCAAATAATGGAAAATATCATCCGGGAGTTTAACGAAACTGCCGGTCAGCTTTCAACTTTTAAACTATGATGCCAATGAACAAAAACACTCCCGCTTACCACCCGCGAAACCACGTCAGGATACTGACTGCCACTTCGCTGTTCGACGGTCATGATGCGACCATCAATATCATGCGCCGCATCATCCAGTCATCGGGAGCGGAAGTGATCCATATCGGTCATAACCGGGCCGCCAGTGAGATTGTTCAGGCAGCCATTCAGGAAGATGTACAGGCAATTGCGCTTACCTCCTATCAGGGCGGGCATATGGAGTTTTTCAAATACCTGCACGATCAGCTCAGGGAAAAGCACTCTTCACATATCTGTATTTTTGGAGGGGGTGGAGGAGTGATTCTGGAAGATGAGATCCGCGACCTTCATGAATATGGGATCGCCCGGATTTTTTCACCGGACGACGGACGGGAAATGGGCCTCCAGGGCATGATCAACCATCTGATTTCCGAATCTGATTATCCGGTCAGCAGTTCCATTGAACCCGGTGACGAAACCCTGGCCGCATTAAAGGGAAAGGACCACCGCCTGATCGCACAGCTGATCACCATGGCTGAAAACGAAGGCGTCAGGTATGCCGGATCTTTTGGATTTGTTCATGAAGCAGCCCTTCAGTCCGCCTCCCCGGTCATCGGGATCACCGGTACCGGCGGATCAGGAAAATCATCCATAGTGGATGAGATTGTCCTGAGATTTAAAGAGAATTACCCCAATAGAACGATTGCCATCATATCAGTGGATCCTTCGAGAAGAAAAACCGGCGGGGCCTTGCTTGCCGACCGGATCCGGATGAATGCCATCAATGATCCAACCATATTTATGAGATCGATGGCGACCAGGCAGTCCAACCTGGCCCTTTCGAAATATGTCAGCGACGCGCTGGATATTGTCAAGGCAGCCGGTTTCGATCTGATCCTTCTCGAAACCAGTGGAATAGGACAATCGGATACCGAGATCATAGAACACAGCAATTTCGCTGTGTATGTGATGACCCCGGAATATGGGGCGCCCACCCAGCTGGAAAAGATCGACATGCTGGATTATGCGGATTTGGTGGTACTCAATAAATTCGACCATCCCGGCGCCCGTGATGCTCTCCGCGATGTCAAAAAGCAATATCAGCGAAATCACGGACTTTTTGAAATTGAATCATCCGGGATGCCGGTTTTCGGGACAATGGCTGCTCACTATAATGATGACGGGATCAACTATTTTTTCCGGGTTTTGATGAATAAGACAGGGTTCCCGGAGATGACTGGCCCGGTGAAACTGGATCCGGCGCTTAACCCTGTCTATGGTTCGTATACGATTTTGCCACCTGCAAGGAAGCGTTACCTCTCAGAGATTTCCGAAACCGTAAGAAATTACAATAAAACAGCTGACAGCCAGGCCGAGATTGCCCGTCAGCTGAATGCCGTGGAAAAGGTTTTGGCATTGGAACCGGAATTGCAGGTAGCCGGGTTGAAAGAAAAACTCATCAAACAACTCAGCCCCGAAAACCAGGAAATCCTGGCAGGCTGGAATCAGAAAAAGGCAAATTACCTGTCGGAGAAATTCATCTACCAGGTCCGCGGTCGCGATATCACTGCAGATAACCGGTTTGAAACTTTATCGCATTTAAGTGTTCCGAGGATCGCCGTGCCACGCTATACCGATAAAGGGGATATTCTGAGATGGGTACTGCGGGAAAATTTCCCAGGCGAGTTCCCTTTTGCCGCCGGTGTATACCCGTTTAAGCGACAGGAGGAGGATCCGCTTCGCATGTTCGCCGGAGAAGGGAGTCCCGAACGGACTAACAGCCGGTTTCATTATGTTTCCAGGGGGATCGCGGTAAAAAGGCTATCAACGGCCTATGATTCCGTGACCCTCTATGGAGAGGATCCCGGACGTCAACCGGATGTTTACGGGAAAATAGGAAATTCCGGGGTTTCGGTCTGCTGTCTGGATGATTGCAAAAAACTGTATTCAGGTTTCGACTTGTGTGACCCGAAAACCTCGGTTTCCATGACCATAAATGGTCCGGCACCGGCAATGGTTGCTTTTTTTCTGAATGCTGCAATCGATCAGGAATGTGAAAAATATATCCGCGCTCAGGGTCTGGAAGAGAGCGTGTCAGCCAAACTGCAGGAGATTTATGAAAGCCGGGGTATCACGAGGCCTGCCTACCGGGGGAGTTTCCCCGAAAGCAATAACCGCTTGGGCTTGCTTCTCCTCGGGATTACCGGGGACCGCATTTTGTCCGCCGAAATCTATCAGAAGATCAAAGATGAAACACTCGCCCGTATCCGGGGTACTATCCAGGCGGATATCCTGAAAGAGGACCAGGCGCAGAACACCTGTATTTTTTCTACCTCCTTTGCCCTCAGGATGATGAGTGATGTGCAGGAATATTTCAATTCAAAGAAAATCAGGAATTTCTATTCCGTTTCCATATCGGGTTACCATATTGCCGAAGCCGGCGCCAATCCGATTTCCCAGCTCGCTTTTACCCTGGCCAATGGATTCACCTATGTGGAGTATTATCTCTCCAGAGGGATGAATATCAAGGATTTTGCACAAAACTTGTCCTTCTTTTTTTCCAACGGACTGGATCCTGAATACTCGGTAATCGGCAGGGTAGCAAGGACTATCTGGGCCAAAGCGATGAAATACCGGTACGGGGCCGATACCCGTTCACAAATGCTGAAGTACCATATTCAGACTTCGGGCCGTTCGCTGCATGCCCAAGAAGTGGATTTCAATGATATACGGACCACCCTGCAGGCTCTGAATGCCATTTATGATAATTGCAATTCGCTGCATACCAATGCCTATGATGAAGCAATTACCACTCCTACCGAGGAATCGGTACGAAGGGCCATTGCCATTCAGATGATCATCAATCATGAATTTGGATTGGCTAAAAATCAGAATCCGCTGCAGGGATCGTTCATTATCGATGAACTGACCGACCTGGTTGAAGAGGCCGTGTTAATGGAATTTGACCGGCTGACGGAAAGAGGAGGTGTTTTGGGTGCGATGGAAACCGGATATCAGCGCGGAAAAATCCAGGAAGAATCCCTTTGGTATGAAAAACTGAAAAACTCAGGGGAGTTGCCTCTCATCGGAGTCAATACCTTCCTGTCCTCAACTGGTTCGCCGACAGTCGTCAGGCCGGAAGTTATCCGTGCAACTGATGTCGAGAAGAAAAACCAGTTGCTGACACTCGATAACCTTCATCAAGCCTGGCGTCATGAATCGCCCGATGTTCTCGACCGCCTGATGATGGCGGCCATTGCCGGTGAAAACACTTTCGAAGCCCTCATGGAAACCTCCAAAATTTGTTCCATCGGCCAGATCACCCATAGCCTCTACCGTACCGGCGGCAGTTACCGCCGGAACATGTAGAAGACGATAGACGAAGAAGAAGAACGGTAGACGAAGAAGAAGAACGATAGACAATAGACGGAAGAAAGAATATAATCTAAAACTCAATACACTATGAATTTTCAACTGACAGAGGAACAAAAGATGATTCAGCAGGCAGCCCGCGATTATGCCAACAGGGAGCTGATACTGGATGTGCTGGAGCGCGACGCCAAAAGCATTTATCCGGCCAGGCATGTAAAGGCCCTGGCCGAACTGGGTTTCATGGGAATGATGGTGGATCCGAAGTATGACGGGAGCGGGATGGATACCATTTCCTATGTCCTGGCCATGGAAGAGTTGTCCAAGGTCGATGCATCGGTTTCCGTCATCGTATCGGTGAATAATTCATTGGTTTGTTACGGGCTCGAGGAGTTCGGAACTGAAGAGCAAAAGGAAAAATATTTGCGTCCGCTTGCACGCGGTGAAAAGATCGGGGCTTTCCTTTTATCAGAACCCGAAGCCGGATCCGATGCCACTTCCCAACATACCCTTGCTGAGGATAAGGGCGACTATTACCTGGTTAACGGTACGAAAAACTGGATTACCAACGGTAATTCGGCTTCGGTGTATATTTTGATAGCCCAGACACATCCGGAATTGAAACACAAAGGAATTAACGCACTGATTGTCGACCGGAATTCCCCTGGTATTTCCCTGGGACCCCACGAGGACAAAATGGGTATGCGCAGCTCAGATACCCACTCGGTTATGTTTACCGATGTGAAGGTTCCAAAGGAAAATCGTCTTGGAGCTGATGGTTTTGGTTTTAAAATGGCCATGAAAACTCTCGAAGGCGGAAGGCTCGGCATCGCTTCTCAAGCATTGGGAATTGCTTCCGGAGCCTATGAAAGGGCACTGAAATACTCAAAAGAGAGAAAAGCCTTTGGGACCGAGATATTTAATCATCAGTCGGTCGCCTTCAAACTGGCTGAAATGTATGCCAAAATTGAGGCAGGCCGTTTGCTCTGTTTCCATGCCGCCTGGCTGAAAGATCAGAACATGCCTTACGGCACCGCCAGTGCCCTGGCCAAGTACCATTGCGCTGAAACAGCGATGTGGGTGACCACCGAAGCGGTCCAGATACACGGGGGATATGGCTATGTGAAGGAATATCATGTGGAACGCCTGATGCGTGAAGCTAAACTCACCCAGATTTATGAAGGAACTTCTGAGATTCAGAAATTGATTATTTCGAGGGATATTTTTTCCAGATAGATTATGAAAACACTTGTTTGTCTGAGCATTGTTCCGGATACGACGACCAATATCCGTTTCACGGGTAAAATGGATGCCCTGGATACGACCGGAATACAGTGGATTATCAATCCATGGGATGAACTGGCCCTTACACGAGCCCTTGAAATCAGGGAGCAAGCCGGCAGCGGTGTGACTCAGGTTTCGGTGATCCATGTAGGATTGAAGGAGTCGGATCCGGTCATTCAGAAGGCATTGGCGGTTGGGGCCGACTCTGCTTTCCGGGTAAATTATTCCCCGGCCGATTCAATGGAAGTTGCCTTGCAGATCGCGGAAGTTATCAAAAAAGACCACTATGACCTGGTGATTACCGGTTATGACTCGGCTGATTATAACGGATCGGCTACCGGCGGAATGTTGGCGGAGCTGGTCGGGTGGACCTCCTTTACTTCGATATCCTCCCTGTCGGTAAGCGATTCAATGATCACGCTGGAACGCGAGAGTGACAACCTGACGGAAACCATTGCGGCCAAATCACCCTGCGTATTAACCATTCAGAAAGGGATTGCCAAAGATCCTCGCATACCATCGCTTCGGGGTATCATGACGGCCCGCACCAAACCATTGACGGTGATTGAACCTTCAGCCTCAGACCCGGGTACCCGCATACTTACTTTTGAGAATCCCGCTCCGCGGTCGAAATGCAGAATGGTTGATCCGTCAAATGTGGACGAACTCGTGAATTTGTTGCGAAATGAAGCTAATGTATTGTAAGAATTAACCTTATGTCAATATTGATTTATATCCAGCAGGAGGAAGGCAAATTCGCGCAATCGTTTTTGGAATTAGCCTCCTATGCCTATGCACTCGCAAATCAGACCGGAGGAACGGTAACAGCTTTTGTTGCCGGGGGTGCGGCGGAATCAGATATCAAGAATCTGGGTAATTACGGTATTTCAACAATCCTGATGGAAGCCGGATCTTCAGGTCAGCCGTTCGATAACCGCAGCTCGGCGATATCCATCGCTTCGGCTGCATCCGCATTAGGTGCAACCTGCGTGCTTTTTGCTGATAACTCAAGTTCCCGGGCGATCGCTCCCCGTTTAGCTGTGAAATTGAAAGCGGGCTATGTATCCGGGGTTGCCGGTCTGCCTTTGAAAATTGAACCATTTATGGTCAGACGCCTGGTATTTACCGGTAAAGCCAGCGCCTCCATTGAAATACTCACGCCTGTCAAAGTGTTGATCCTGGCCAGAAACAGTTGGCAAATTTCTGAAAATCAGGTAGCCTGCTCAATCGAACAGGTTAATCCGGCTGCTGGTTTGCCGATACCGGAATTTGAAGTGGTAAAGGTCACCGGCCAGACCGGTGCCGTCAGGCTTCAAGATGCTGAGGTGGTGGTTTCGGGTGGCCGTGGTTTGAAAAGCGGTGATAATTGGGGTATCCTCGAAGAATTGGCTGAATCACTTGGCGCTGCATTGGCCTGCTCACGTCCCGTAGCCGATGAAGGCTGGCGTCCGCATCAGGAACATGTCGGTCAGACAGGCAAGGTGATTGCGCCAAATCTCTATATTGCATGCGGAATTTCGGGAGCTATCCAGCATATTGGCGGAATCAGTGCATCACGGGTGATAGTGGCTATTAATAAGGATCCGGAGGCCCCCATATTCCAGTTTGCAAAATATGGGATCGCAGGTGACCTTTTCCAGGTAGTTCCTCAACTTACCCAGGCAGTGAAAAAGCTTAAATCATAGCAAAGTATGGCCGGACAGATCATTTTTGCAGGATTGCTGGCAGCAACATTGATTGTGTTTTCCCTGACTATCCGAAAATATATATACAGGTTCAGATTAACAGGTCCTCATCGAATCAGGCACTGGGGTAAACGGTTAATGATCATGTTCAGGGTCGCCATCGGTCAGTCGCGTATCTTCCGCCGGCCGGTCATCGGGTTCTTTCATGCAATCACATTCTGGGGGTTTTGCATTATCACCCTGGGTTCGCTGGAGATGGTGACAGACGGATTGTTGGGAAAGGAACGATCCTTTGCCGGCCTTGAATCCGTATATGACCTGATTACGGGTTCAGGGGATGTTTTTGCACTTCTCGTCCTGATCTCCATCGTCGTCTTTCTGATACGACGTATTGTTCTTAATGTCAGCAGGTTTCATGGAGTGGAGATGAAGAGGAATTCTCATCTCGATGCACTGATCGCTTTGATCATGATTTTCCTGCTTATGGTCAGCCTTCTGAGCTATAATACGGCCTACCTGCTTTCAAATTCCGGGAACCATGAAGGATATTATCCTGTTAGTTCAAGTCTGGCTGCTGCATTAACTCACATGGATTCAGCACTTGCTGCGATAATTTTGCATATAAGCTGGTGGTCGCATCTGATCCTTATATTTGTTTTTGCCAACCTCCTGCCTTACTCAAAGCATTTTCACGTATTCATGTCGATCCCGAATGTTTTGCTCAGCCGTCTTGAGCCGTTGGGTAAAGCACAAAATATGGATGCGGTGATGGGGGAAGTCAAGGCTATGCTCTATCCCGGGCAGGCTCCGGCCGAAGGTCCGGCTCCGGGCAGGTTCGGGATACTGGATGCGGATGATGTTACCTGGAAAAACTATCTGGATGCGCTGACCTGCACCGAATGTGGCAGATGCACCGATGTTTGCCCGGCCAACCGCACCGGAAAGCTCCTGTCGCCCCGGAAGATCATGATTGACCTGAGAGCCCGGATGAAGGAACTGGGTGACGGGAAAAAGAAAAACGGATTGGATTTTCAGGACGGAAAATTCTACATGGGAGATTACATTACCCCTGAAGAAATCTGGGCTTGTACACTTTGCAATGCCTGTGCCAGGGAGTGTCCGGTGAATATCAATCAGCCCTCACTGATTCTGGATATGCGGAGGTACCTGGTAATGGAAAAAGCAGCTGCACCTCCTCCGATTAACCTGATGTTCTCCAATGTGGAAAACAACGGTGCTCCCTGGCAATACGGGAGCCATCAGCGGCTCGACTGGACAACCGGCCTGGATATTCCCGTTCCGGTGATGTCGGATCTGGTTGCACAGGGCAATAAGCCTGAATACCTGCTCTGGATCGGCTGCTCGGGTGCTTTTGACGACCGATATCAAAAAGTGGCCCGGGCAATGATCAAGTTGCTCCATCATCTGCATGTCGATTATGCGGTGCTCGGTACCGAAGAAACCTGCAACGGTGATCCGGCCAGGCGTGCCGGGAACGAGATGCTGTTTCATATGCAGGCCTTTAACCTCATCGATACGTTCCGGCGGTACGATGTAAAAAAGATCATTACTTTATGTCCCCACTGCTTCAATACTTTCCTGAACGAGTACCCGGATCTGGGTTATACTTCAGAAGTTGTTCATTATACAACCTTTTTGGAGGCTAATGTGAAAGCCGGGAAATTAAAATCGTCAGGAGGAGTATTTAAAAGCGATACCATTGTATTTCATGATCCTTGTTATCTCGGCCGGGCTAATGAGGTATATCAGGCGCCCAGGACATTGCTGGATATCGTGGAATCCGGAAAGGCCGAAATGGAGCACAGTAAAAGTTTTTCACTCTGCTGTGGTGCCGGTGGATCACAGTATTTCAAGGAAGCCGAAAAAGGCTCCGGTGAAGTATTTGCAGCCAGAACCGGAGAGGCTGTCGCCTGCGGTGCCACCGTCATCGCCTCATCTTGTCCATTCTGTATGACCATGCTTACCGATGGCATAAAATATCTGAATAAGGAAGATGAGATCCGCAATCTGGATGTGGCCGAGATATTGGTGATGGACGCGGGATTGTAGGATTTTTCGCTACTTTCAGCCCAACAATTACCCAGGCTTATGTTTATTAAAACGGGAATGAGGGAATTCGACGACCTCGTGCCACGGGTCAAAGGATTTCTCGAACAGGATATTCTTGAAACTGTGGTGGATGGCGAGAAAATCAGGGGCTTTAGGTCGCCCGATGCCAAATCCATCTGGATACGGGATCACTCTGATATGATGCGGGCTGGAAAGTATTTCGAAACCGATCTAAAAAGCACCGTTAATCATTTTGCGGCTACTCAGGCAGCCAACGGACGCATTTTCGATTATTTCACCACTTTTCCGGAAAAGCTCCCCTGCGAAAAGGAGAACTGGACCAAATATGTGCGGGTTCCGGTGGAAGCGGATGTGGAATTCCGGTTTATCAAGGCAGCATTTTTATCATGGCAGGCATGCGGTGACGATGAGTGGGTCTTCGGATTGTTGCCGGTGATGGAGAAAGCGCTCGATTATATCTTCACTCATCCGCAGCGCATCGATCCAGCAACCGGTCTTGTCAAGCGGGCCTATACTATTGATACCTGGGATTTTGCCTATACGGCAGGAAAACACGAATGGTTACAGTTTCAGCTCAATG
>Ga0172379_10010010_pt1 | contig 11581 bp, 11 predicted proteins | sample GrowelOW334metaG_FD_119756 | JGI IMG/M metagenome (GOLD analysis project Ga0172379, IMG submission 119756) | Groundwater microbial communities from an aquifer near a municipal landfill in Southern Ontario, Canada - Groundwater well OW334 metaG | ecosystem: Environmental > Aquatic > Deep... | reverse complement strand
TTAGGATTGCCGCCGCTTTCCTGCTTTATCAGAGCGTTTAGAAGGTTATCGTCTATCGAATACTTTGCCATGTTTTGCCTCCATCAAGGCTTTTAATCCTTTCTCCTGTACTTGGGTTAGTTGCTGTCATAACGCCGCGCTGATTGCTATTAATAACAGATGATTGCTGATTCTCATAACTTGATGTGTCTATAGGGTCTTTTCCATAGTTTGATCTTATCGTATCAATATTAAGTCTGTGTTGATTAACTGCCCTATCATTAAGCCGTGTAATTTCTTCCAATCTCTTTTTAACAAGGTCTTTGTCATTAATATTATTAATAAGTTCTTCCCACGCCCGTACCGCGTCACCCTCAGTCTGAACCCCTTTATTTAAACGCAATGAATCATTTCTTAACCGGGCTAATGTATTCTCAAGCGTTGCAAAGTTACGTGATTCCTCTGTTGATATACCTGCTTTGTTAAGCCCTTTATTAGCAATATTAGAGAATAATCCCAAATTAAGATTACCTGATTCTATCTGATTCTTTAATTCGCTAAGGTCTGTTTTGATATTTGATGCCGTGCTTATTGCTTCGAGACTTTCATTTTGCATCTTTAATGATGTTGGCGGCATAGGTTTATTGACTTGCGCTGTTGGACTATAAGCGGGCATACCCTCTGATCTTTTCTGCGTCCATACAGGTAAGCCGTCCGGTCCTACTGTTTGTGCCCATCCTTGGTTTGATGCTTGTATATCATGCCCTCTGACTGTTTCAGCAAAGTTTCTGTCTGTGTTGTATTGACCTAAAGCCCTTGCTTGTTCCTGAGATTTTAAAACATCCTGGTCATGTTGTTTTTTATAGTCAAACTCTTGCGTATCCATACCTTGATCAAATGCCTTGTGCTTTTCAACAAGGTTTTGGGCAATTGTCATGCCTTGCCTGTACACGTCTTTAAGTGTAACAGGATCGTATTTATCAGGCAGGTTAGACATTTTCATCCCCAACTCTTGCTCAATTCTGGCCTTGGTGTTTCTATATCTTAGGTCAAGGTGTGGCGTGTATTTTTGGTCAACAAAAGGCTGCACTTGTTGGCCGACATAAGCCACTCTGGATATTGCATTTTCAAGCTTTTCCTTTTCGCTTAATTCCTGGGGCTGTAATGATTTTTGCTTTATTTGATTATCAAGCCTTTGGCTTTGTATTTGTTCGGCTCCAGATGCCAATTCAAATGGCATCATTATCCTGGTAGTAGGGCGACCAATCCCGGCAATGGCCTCTGTTATTGCGTTAGACATTGCTGATCTCCTTTTTTTGAATTTATCCAGCCCTCAAGGTCTTGCTCGATAAAGCCAACTGCTCTAACGCCAATATTAATCTTTTGAGGGAATGAAGGGTCACGTTGTTTTATTCCGTAGAGACCGGACCGGGATACGCCAAGCCGTCTGGCAGCGTCCCCTAATCGTATTACTGTTTGCATTTTACTCTCTCTGTAATGTTATAACATAACACTATATATAGAACACAAACAGACTTTATGCAAGCTTTTTAATGCTTTTTAATACTTTTTAATACATCCGGCAATGATGATAGAAAACTGGATGATATTTGCTGGCACTCGCACCAAAGCGCACCCGTATTATTGTCGTAGATCAATAAATCATGCGTGCTTAACCTGTTCTCTCCATTTAAAAGAATGGGATAAACAAGCATGTTGCCATCGCTAACAATACGCCATGCAATAATAGGGAAACTACAGTACCCCTCCGGAGCCATGCTCAAAACAACCAGCTCAGGGTTATTATTCGGGACAATGATTTCTTTATTAGCCATTGTGTTGTGTGTGCTCATAGTAAATTCCTCTCAAACTCTCTTATTACCGACATATTATTATCTGCCAATGTGGCGGCCTTAATGATTACATTCCTGCGCTCTGTGCGCTGTTCTGTTGATTCCCTTGCCAGTCTCGCAGCTATATCCACATACTCTTTACGACTGGCGGCTATAGTGTCCGTTATGCCTATTTGCCTAAGTAATCCAGCCGCCAGCCGTTGTCTCATAAAATCACCTTCAAGCGTTACAATAGGAATTCCTCGCTGTATAGCAAAATGAGCAGTTGTGTAACCTGAAAAGGCCGGGCAATCAAGGTATATGTCCACCTCATCAAGCAAGCCGGCAAATTTTTCTTTAACCAGGTACGGAACAAAAACCAAATAATAGTTTGGGTCAAGACCACCGTCCCAAAAGGCATTTATAAGCCGGTCTCTTAATTTGGCGCCGCTTTTTTCACGAGCAATAGATATCCAAAACTTACACCTGCCAACACGTTTGGCAATCCTGATATACAATTCATCGTCTGAGGGGTCGAATTTCATTTCAGACTGACATATCACAAAACTGGGGATATCTTTTGGATTACTATATTTGACAGCCTTTACCGGATCGGGTGTTAGCGTAAGCGCTCCTGTTCCTGGTAATTTAACCAGCCTCTCTGTGTAGTGTGTATTACTGTTTTCAGGCTCTATCAATTCACCCGAAAAGAATATGTCAATATTAGGAATACCTGTTGTGGTGGGATGTCCCCACGATGCTACTTGCAGCGGTGCAAGCCTCCTTGTTGCAATACTGTAAATGATGTCTGCCATCGATATTTCAGGGTAAAAGATAATATCAGGATGCATTTTTTCAATAATGCCTATTATGTTTTTTTCGCTAGTAAAAACATGCGGGAAGTATATATCAGACAGCGCTTGCGCTTCTTTAATCCACGGCCAATCGATGCTCACAGCGGGCAAAAAGACCACTTCAAAAAGAGAGCGATCTATATGCGTCATAATGCCTTTAAGAATAACCCGCCACACGGAGGTATATCTTGAATCTGCAACAATCATCAATCGCTTGCGCTGCCTTGGTGGTGGTGGTGTAAGTTCCTTATTTGATGCATTGCCGGCAGTATAGCCAATGCCAAATTGTCTAAACCTTTCTGTTTGGTCGCCATATCTGTAACTGATTTCACAAAGCGTTGGGAGAGCAAGCAATATACTGTCTTTATTCTCCTGCCATTCCGATAAAGCGGCATCCAGGGCTGATAATGCCTTATCAATTTCCTGTGAATCATTAAAAAACCACGGATATTCAACAATGGCTTTTATCATTTTAAAATTTGCTATGGGTATAATTTTCAATACTCTTTTGATATAAAAAAGGGCACCCGCTACGTCATACCTGTAATACAGCAAATAATACAATTCGCATAATGATGGGACGTAGTCCGGGCATAGATGAACAGATGTCAAAAAAGCTGAATATGCTGTTTCTTTTTCATTCAAGGCAAGAAAACAGGTTCCAATCAAATAATGTGTTTGCGGGTTATCAGGATTTATTTCCCGCGCCTTCAGATATTCAATAATAGCTTTGTCTGGCTCATTGTTTGCTTTTAACATATTTCCCTTGTTTAAGTATTCAGTCTCAGTCTTTTTCATATTCCCGTACTCTGAATAATAATGATTCTCATTTGCATTTTGATTCCTTTAGTCTAAATTCTTAGCCTGGCTAAATCTTTTCTACAATCAAGCTATAGGCGTTATAATGGCGGCCAGCTGGTGACTGTTTCTTGCCAAGGAATGTTAAAGCTATCAAGTCTCCGGTTTCTGCACCCTGTATCCGCATATTTTCTTTGAGCCATTGTGTAAGCCAAGCTGCTGTGACTTGCCCGGCCTCATCCTGTACCAGCATCTGGTAATTCTCGCCATACGTACCCACGGCTTTCTGACTGCCTATTAATACTCCAATAAGACTATCGCCAGGGTCAGGCTGCCATAGCTCAATAGCATTGGCTGTTTTTTGTCTAAGGGCTGCAATGCGTTCCTGCATGGTTGCCGGGAGTTTGGTTTCATATTGTGCTGTTATTTCATTCATTTGTTTTTGCCTTTAAAGATTAAAGAAGTGAGTTATTACTGTATTGACAATCCACCCAAATAAAACGATTTTGAAAAATATTCCAGCGATGTCTAACAAGTCTGAAGAATTGTCTTTGTGATATTTCCACCAAAAGACATAGTTCAAATTGAATCGCTTGCTCATGGGTGGTGTCGGTTTGCTATACATTTTGTTTTCCTGATAATTAATGGTTTTGTTGGATAAAGCTGTGTTATTTCGCCGTCCGGATTAACCAGTCTTAAAGTTGAGCAACATGCCAATAGTGCCTGTGCTGCATCGCAAAGGTAAAACGACGCCGTTCTCTCAACTACGCTTGTTGGCTCAGGAGCCTTTAACAGCAGCTCCGCCAGCAATTGCGTTAGTGCTAAAATATCGCTGTTATTCATGATTTAAGCCTCCCCCATGTAGGGTAAGATTGGTTATGCCTGTTTCGTTGAATAGCGTGTTATTTTTAGCCATTGTTGGGGGGTGATTGGCTATTTGAGTATTAACCAAGCTGTTTTGTTTTAATTCAGCAATACCTTTAAATGCTGTATGTACTACCTGCTTTGGTATCCTGCACTTATAAACAAGATAACTTGCTCTTTTCTTTAAAAGCTTGGCTATCTTTTCTTTTGATTCCTCATTCATTATTTCAGCATTACACCCGCCCCATGAAGAGACATAAGGAATTGTCAAATCATTAATCCATTCTTTAAGTGGAATAACGACAATTTCCGGTAATCCTTCTTTAATTGGATTCCAGAGAATAACTAAATCTTTAATGCTTTTTAATTCTGTATTCATTTTGTTGCCTTGCCATTATTGGCATTAATTAAAATTGGTTTTGTTAAGGTTGTTAAGGGTTGTTAAGCTACCCCTTAACAGCTAGAGCCTTAGAGCCACGTGGCTTACAAGGTTTTTGTTAAGGTGTTAAGGGTTTTTGCATTTCTGGGTATATCTCCCCCTAAAAAACACATTTATAAAAAAGGTGATACCCCCCTTAACACCTTAACAACTACTATATTATTACTCTCTATCCCTTTATATTCGTGGCTTTGAGCTTGTTAAGGGTTACGCTTAACAAATCCTTAACACGCTTAACATTATTGAGCAGGTGAATATTGCTTCATCGGCTTTGGATCACTGCTAAAGGACAGTTTTAATATTCTCATTTTTATTGCCTTGCCATTTAATGGCATTAATTAAAATTGGTTGTTTATCGACAGCTCAACGGTTATCAACGGTTATCAACGGTTATCAACGGTTATCTAACCGCTAAAGCCACGGCTGGCGTGGCCTAGAGGGGGTTTTTAGCAACGGTTCCCAAACGCGCCTAATAGATATAAAAAAAGAGCCTTTAAAGGGCTATATAATAGAAAGTAGTATATGTGTGTTATAACTATACTAAAAAACACTCTCTATCCCTTATACTACGTGGCTTTAACGGTTCATGGAACCGTACGATAACCAATGATAACCGTGATAACCGTTGATTTAATTCAATGAGTTTCTAAAAATCTCGTCTTGAATTCTCTACCACTAACAGCCTTCACAATTTCCTCATTACAAAACAAATCACCCAGGTCTATTAAATGATCCATAGCATAATTAAATTCTTTTGATCCTAACTTGGTTGCTCGCAAAATAACTGAAGCTGGCAACCTGCCATTTTTAATGTGAACTTTCTCTGTTGATTTTGAAGCTTGTAATTTCCCTTCCTTTACTCGTTTAATTGTTTTCATGATTAAACTTGCATTTGCCTGAACTTCTCCACCGTGCATAAATTCAGTGCAGAACTTAACCGCTGACATGTCAGAGTGAATTACAAAATCTCTAGCCCATTCAATATGCGATAAATTAATGACTGGATTAGCAGGTTGATCCCATACAGCAAGAACCCCGGCTATTCTTTCGCATTTCTCAAAACTGCGTGTTTTAAGGTTTTTGGCAAATGGATTAGTCGACACATTTTTTTCTTTGTCAAAATCAAGTAGCAAACTGTTAAACATTTCATCGTTTTCTGAATCTATGAAAACCTGTACGCCTTTATTAATGCCGCATATTGCTTTAGACCTATCGGCAATATCTTGCGACAAATAAAACTGCTTTTGTCCTCGTCGTGGAATGACATCATCACGACCAAAGCAAAACAGGAAACGCCCTAATAATCCGTCTCCAATATTGCCTAAACTAACTGACTCGCCAAGCTTTTCAGGAGTTGCAAAACCAATTATATTCACACACGGATTTTTTAATGACCTTGCTGTTTGACTGCCTTTTGTTTTTGCAAGCGGTCTGGTTCTGAAAATGGTCTTTGATGAAGAAAACAGCCGTAAAAGATTTTTAGACAGGTCTACAAGATAGGGAGCTTTATTGGAGCCATTCATAACCTCCATTAAATGAGCGAGTTCATCTATTCCTAATAAAAGAGACTCATAATCATTTAATAAAAGGTCTTCAAGCCCTGCTCCTGATCCCGGTTGCCCTGATACAGTACCACCACCGCTATCCGCAATATATTCAGCAACATTTCGAGGAAACTCCTTACCATCTCCTGTTCCAGCTATACCCATGCCATATAGATTCAATCTGCCGCCTCCTGGAAGGCTGTAATACCCATTACAGCATGAAGCCATACCAACTAACACAGCCATAATAGTTAGCTCCGGCTGAGGCTTATTTGCTAACAAAAGAGCTGATTCAACTATCTGGGTCATTGCTCCCGGGAATGGCTTTATTTCGGGAATATGCGTATGGTCTTCTTCATTAACAGCTGTTTCTTCTATTGTGCAGACAGGATTATCCTGCTTGGCATGCTCACCAGCGGTTTCTTGCTGTGATTGCTCTTGTGACTGCTTGGCCTTATCTTGCTGCTTAGCCTGTTTAGCCTTGTCTTGCATGAATAGCCGCTGATTGTTTTTTGATATTTCCTTGCTCCAATCAAGTGCTTTTGACCAATCGCCACTACATTCAAGCAATCTATAACAATCAAACGCATCATGGGCAAAACCATCGTTTAAAACGTCTCCGCCATGACTAAAAACACGCTCTACGCCGTCTTTGCAGTTAAGGCATAGCTGTACACCGGGCATCTTGCTTTCGCTGTCTGGGCGTAGGTATTTGTTGCCTCTTTGCAGGTAGCCGTTTCGAGTAAGAATCTCCTGCACTTTATAAGACTGGTTAAATTCTTTTAAAGAATTGCGCCGCCCATTGCTTTCGTCAATTGGCTTTTTAGGCACTAACGGCTGTGGTTCGTGGATAACGGGCTTAGGATGATTTATTAACCAGTCTGTTGTGGTGGTTTCAACGTCCAATATACTGCCATCATGCTGAAAGCATTTGAACATTGCCTTGCGCTGTTCATCAGGCACTCTTGGGAAATACCAAGGCTGTGACCATGTACGATTTTCTGTGACAGGGGCAAGCATAACGCCAGCTTGATGCAATTCATTGAACAAATAATCCAGCAATACCGGCAATTGTTCAGGGGTATAAGTGCAAGGAATAACTACCCGGTATTTGTGATAATCCGCGTCATAAGCCTCCTCTGAATCAATAGCCTTAGCCTTTAATTCAGCCTCGGTAGCACCGTTGCTATGGCTTGAATATATAATATGCGACACCCCAAGACTGGTTAAAACCTTGTGGACTAGTTTGGGATTAGGTGCGCCAGGGATAAAACTGCCATCATTCGTACTTATCTCGCTATCACCATCCAGAATAAGAACATTGGCAATGTCTGAGGTTTCGGCATTATTACGCTTCGTACCTGCACAGCGAATGAAATAAGAACCATCCTTTTGACCTATGGATGGCGTAGACAGCTCTTTAACCAGACTTTGGAAGTCAGTTGCCCATTCGATCAATGTTGTATTGCTGTAACCGCCAGCGCTTCGTGATAGGGTTAATGGAGTATTCATTGAATACTCCCTTTCTCTTCCCAATCCAGCTCTGAAAAGTCTAACGCTTTTAAAAGGTAGCCATTTCTATCAGTGACATAGATTTTCAGGGTTAAAAATTCGTCTGCTGTCAGGGTTTCAACAAAAGACTTAAGAACTTTTGCATGTGCGGCGGCTCGGAAATTGATGAGCTTCATAATACCCCCCGGCCATGTACATAACGGGCAATGGAAAAGGCAGACAGGATCACAACCAAAAGATAAGCTCCAAAGATATACGCCATAAATCCATTAATTAGCGTTTCTGCTTGTGATAATCTATAATTAACTCTGTGGAAATGGTTTTTAATATCGTGGTGGTAATCACTTGCCTTCATTGTGATTCTCCCCTGTAACAGCGCTTTTCTTAATACAGGAATGGATCCACGCTTCGACATCGGCCTGAAGGAAGCCCATGGACCTCTCCCCAAGCTTGATCCTTTTAAGCTTGCCTGAATCTATCAGAGCGTAAATTGTTGATCTTGAAAGGCCGGTAAGTTTTAAAACTTCAGCAAGCCGAATTATTTTTAATGATTGTAATGATTGTGACACGGTAATGCTCTCTTGGCAGTTTGCCATTAAGCATCATGGGGGAATAAAACTTGACAATATTAAAAGATTAAAATATCATTACCACGGCGTTAGGAAAACTGCCGTAATCAAATCTGCATCCCCATGATGCTGATTAAATTTAATCCCTGCCAGGTTTGCAGACTTGTGCAGGGATATTTTTTGTTTAACGCCTTAACAAGACGTTAAGCTACATGATAATGTATTATCGTTTGCTTGCAACAGATTTCTTGCTCTAAGTCATTGTTTAATAATAAAATATTGTTATTCTATCATTTAACATTAATGTATTGAATGGATAGTGCAACAAAAACAATGCCTTACATCTTCACTGTAAAAATCCGTTACCAATTTCTTATTAAAAAAGTCAATAGGGTGCGACAATTTGCCGCACTTATCTTAACGCAATGTGTGCGGTTTTTCTCAACATATAGTATTCACATGCCCCATAACCACTACATGTAATGTTTTAACCAGTCTTTAAAATATCCAGATAATCAGCCCAGGCTTGCATCATGCGCCGTCTTTCCGGTAAGTATTGCGCCCGGTTGTAAGCCTTTCTAACCTGATCTTTAGGCATGTGGCACAATTGCCTTTCAATGGCATCAGGTGACCAGCCTTGCTCATTTAACAGCGTTGATGCTGTTGTTCTAAATCCGTGCGCTGTCATCGTATCGGCATAACCTAAAGTGATTAAAGCTGTCCGGATCGTGCAAGCTGACATTGGCTTGCTGTTCTTGTGCGAACATGGGAATACATACCGCCCATTGCCTGTAACCGGCTGCAATTCCTTCAATATGGCGATTGCCTGTGTTGATAACGGGACTATATGTTGCACGTCTGTTTTACTAACAAGATACCGCCATTCTTTGGTATCCAGATCAATATCTTTCCATTCCATTTGTCTAATCTCTCCGGGACGTTGAAAGAGTAGCGGTGACAATTTAAAAGCACAATTCACAACAAAGCTGCCATTGTAGTTGTCTATATCCCGCAATAACTGGCCTACTTGCTTTGGTTCTGTTATTGCCAATCTATGCTTTGTTTTTTCTGTTGGGATCTGAGCCGTTACAGATTGAGCAGGGTCATAGTCAGTAAATTCATGGGCAATTGCATAAACAAAAGCCGCGCTTATTTCCGCACGTACTCGCTTGGCGGTCTCAAATTCCTTTTTATCAACAAGCGTCTTAACGGTCCTCATTATATCGGCAGGTTTTATGTTACTGATAGGCATAGCGCCAATAACAGGGAATACATGCCGCTCAAAGCGTTGTGTTTTGTTGTGAAGCGTCAATACTGACAATCCGTTAGCAATTGATGTTAACCAGTCTCTTGAGATACGCTCAAAATCATTAGCTTTGGCTATCTTGGCGGCTTTCTTTATTGCACCTGGATCAATGCCTTCGGCTATTTGTTTTCGTGCCGTGTCTCTTATCTCTCGAGCTTGCTTCAGGCTGGTATCAGGATACACACCAATGGCTAAGGTTTTACGTTTGCCGTTAAAGCGATAATCGAGACGGAAGTATTTACTGCCATTCGGGGTTATATAACAGTACATGCCTTTTTCATCTGGTAGCTTGTAAGCCTTATCAGACTTTGGCTTGGCGTTTTTGATAGCGGTATCAGATAGTGACATGACGGTATCTCCACGGGTACATTTTGAAAGTACCGTCAAATATACCGTCACAAATGGCGGCATGTCAATACATTTTATCGAACATCATTAGACAATAAAAAACCCGCTAAGCCTTATGACTTGCGGGTTTAAAGTACCTCATTGAATCTTGCTAAACCGCTTTATTATTTCTCTCTAAGATTTAAAGGTATCGTCTGTAAGCCTCGAATAATAGGGCTTTGCTTAAATGTTCATTTCAATGTACCGCCATTTATACCGTTACCGGATTAATGTTACCTGTTTTTTAGCATGGCAGCATAACATTCATGGCGGTATATTTGGCGGTATATTTCAGTGGATAGACCATACAGCTAACGAATAGCTGTTTAGCAAGATTCAGGTGTGGTTTATTAGCCATTGTTGTGTGGGTATTACTAAAAAAAACAGGCTGGTTAAAAGAGCAATCCACAACAAAAACAATGGCTAATTATCACGTTTAAGGAGTGATAAAACAAAAGCCTTGTCCTTGTATTGCTTTTATCTTTTCACGCCAGTAACACCGTATAATAACGGCTAATTTAACCAAGCTGAAGGGTGTGATGGGTTAGTGCTTGCCCCTTCGGTCCATTGTAAATAATCATACTTTACGATTGAGAATCATTCTCATTTAGCATTTCTTTAATCAAACGCCAATTGCTTACCATTTTCAAAATTAATGCTGTTATGGCCGCGGCAGTTGCATATATAAAAACTGCAATGGCAGAAATCCAGCCTATATTACGAAGATCTATTATGCTTGACACAACAAAGATAACAGCCATTAACCTGACAACAAGATCAATGGCTGTTGGCATAACTTACTGTTGTTTTCCTGTTGAATATCCTAACGCTGCCGCTAGTTTATTTTTACTGATAGCCTTAGCTAGTTCTTGCTGACCTTTTACACCACCAAGCAAGGCTTTTTGCATTGGGCTTGTGCTTCCTGCCGCCATAGTTGCAACAAGGCCGCCATAAGCGGGTAAATTAAAGATACCCATGCCCTCAAGCACACCACCCGCCAATAACTTATTGGTTAGCATCCTTGGCGCCGTCCCGCTATCGCCAAGTTTATCGCTAAGTGTAGACTTCATTTGTGCGGCCAATTTTTGCATTGGCGCTTTTCCTTGGCTAGATTGACCTGATTTTTTGCCCAATACAGTAGCGGCGTTATACAATTGAGCCGGGCTAAATTCCCCATGCTCAGCACCTACTCCTTCCGCCGCTTTTCTTAATCTTACAAAGTTTAAATACTTGCTATCAAGCCTTTTGATAACCTCGCCCACTTCTTGAGGCAGGTTTGTGGTTCTGTAATTGGCTATTACTTTTTGCACTTCACTTAAAATCTTTGCTTTATCATCGCCAAACGGTAAACTCCTGGCTTGAGTCTTTAGAGCTGATTCAATGTGGTGTATATCGCTTGCCAAATACCTACCATTTGCGTCCGGTTTTACCTTATCAAATAAACCTTGCAAGCCTGTAAAGATAGATTTTCTTTCTGCATCATTAACAAATTTTGAC
>Ga0172379_10010009_pt1 | contig 11582 bp, 9 predicted proteins | sample GrowelOW334metaG_FD_119756 | JGI IMG/M metagenome (GOLD analysis project Ga0172379, IMG submission 119756) | Groundwater microbial communities from an aquifer near a municipal landfill in Southern Ontario, Canada - Groundwater well OW334 metaG | ecosystem: Environmental > Aquatic > Deep... | reverse complement strand
CTGCCCGCAACAGGCGTTCGCCAGATTCCATCGGCTGATTCGGGCGGAGCTCGACATCCCGCCACAGGAGTATGTCGTCTGCGGCATGGCGCTGGGTTATGAAGACAGTTCCGCCGCGGTGAACCAACTCGTCACGCTACGCGAGCCGGTCGATGCGTTCGCTACCTTTCTCTGGGATTGAGTTTCCTGCCCACGTGGGCGGCTAGCGGACGCAGGGGTGTCGGCAGCCTCTAGCCAGCCTTGCCGCCGGCCTATATCCGTGCTGGTCGTCGAGTACTTCAGGTGTCGGCGAAATCGCGGATCGCCCGATTCACCACTGCCGGGAATTCATGCACCACCCAGTGCGAGCCTTCAGGGATGCGCTGGATGCGCACGTCGGGAACGACTTCCTCGATTCCTTCGAGCAACACCGGCAGCAGCGCCTGGTCGCGTTCACCCCACAGGATCAGGGTCGGCACGCGCACCATGAACATGGCCGGATCGAGCGTCAGCGCGGCGGCGCCGGGGTCGCCGGTGCCGTCGTGGCTGGGCGGGTAGAGGGGCGAAGCGCGGTAGTAGTTGAGCCCGCCGGTGAGCGCGCCGGGCTGTGCCCAGGCTTCGCGGTAGAGCGCCTGTTCGGCCGCCGTCAGCGCGCTGTTGCCATCGCCGAAATACTTGAAGATGGCTGCCAGGCGCTCGAAGTTGTTCTCAGCCATCACCCGCTCGGCCCTGGCTTCGCGGAACAGCAACATATACTGGCTGGCGGCGATCTGTGCGGGGGCGTCGCGCAGCGCCTTGGCGAAAGGGATAGGGTGTGGCGAGTTGATGATGACCAGTTTCTCGACCACTTCCGGATGTTCGGCGGCGAGATTCCAGGCGGCTGCGCCGCCCCAGTCGTGAGCGACCAGGATGCAGCTTTGGTGGCCCAGCGCCAAAATCAATTGGCGCAGATCCTCGACCAGATGCTTGGCACGATAGGCTTTCACGTCCGGCGGCTTGTCTGAGAGGTTGAAGCCACGCATGTCCAAAGCCACGGCGTGGTAGCCGTTGGAGAACTCCTGCAACTGGTCGTGCCAGGCGTACCAGAATTCAGGGAAGCCATGGACGAAGAGCATCAGTGGCTGGGTGGCGGCGCCGCATGACACGTAATGCAGGCGGATGCCGTTGACGGATGCGTAATGATGTTCGAGTTCCATGGTGCCCTCCGGGCAAGTTACAGCAGCCGCAGGCTGCCGTCATCGTCCAGCTGCGGGACGATGTCGAAGACGCTTTTCCTGGCGGCGAACTGGATTTCTTCGTCGAGCCGGCGCGCCAGCATCATGCGCCCGACGCGGGCGCGCATCAGGCATTCGGCGGCGTCGAGGTTCTCGTTCGCATGCAGCAGTTCGGCGGCCAGCGCGGCGTCGGAGTATTCATGGGCGCCGGCGGAGTGCCGGAACAGCGACACCAGGTAGCCGGCGCCGTAGAAGTCTTCGAGGTTGAAATTGTCGGCGGAGCCGGAACAGACCACCAGCACGGTGTTGTCGGGGTGGGTGGCGGCGATGTGGTTGACTACGGCCTGGCCGTTGAGCAACGCCGCGGCATAGACGTGTCTGGCGCCGTGCGATTTCTTCAGCGCCACGGTACCATTGGTGGTCGAATAGATCAGGGTGCGCCCGGTAATCTCCTCGCGCAGCAGCGCCAGCGGCGTCGGGTGCACGAAGCCGGATAGAGTCGCGGCGTTGATCTCGCCGGACAGCACATAGCTGCCGGCGGGATGGTGCTGCGCCTCGGCCTGCGCCGCAGCGCCGTCGAGGGTGGGGATGACGGCGCGAACGCCGTGGGCGAAGGCGGCGACGATGCTGGACGTGGCGAAGAGGATGTCCAGCACCACCACCACTTTGCCCTCCAGGCGTTCGTTGTCGAGTTCTTCCTTCTTCAGCAGGACGTGAATCTTGGACATGAATGCGCGCCTTAACCTTCGAAGTCTTCTTTGGGTTTGACCGGCGGCATCAGGGCGAACACACCGCTGGCGCGCAGGATGCGCTTCTCGCCGACATGCAGGTAGCAGTTGGCGAAGGCCATGCGCTTGCCGACGCGCTGGATGTCCACATGCGCCTCCACCCAGTCGCCGGGATGGGCCGAATCGACGAAATCAGTGGTCAAGTTGACCGTCACCATCGGTTGCGGCGGGGTGCGCGACATCGACAGGGCAATGCCCAGCGCACTGTCGGCAAGGGTGACCAGCATGCCACCGTGGGCGATGCCGCGGATGTTGAGGTGCTTGTCCTCGATGCGTAGCGCGATGATGCTGCAACCCTGTTCCTGCTTCTTGTAGTAGAGCGGACCGAACATGGCGATGAAGGGGCCGCCGCGGTTGATGAGTTTGAAGCCTTCGGGTATCGGGAGTTGTACTGTCATGGAGTTCTTCAAGTGGGTTCAGAACCACGCATCGGCCATGCCGAGGCAACTGGTGTCGAGCGAGCGCAGCAGGGTGTGTTGCGGCTGGGTCTTGGGCAATTCCCAGCGGAAGAAGTAGCGGCAGGCCTGGAGCTTGCCACGGTAGAAATCGGCGTCGACGTCGTCGCCGGCAGCCAACCCGCGCGTCGCTGCCAGCGCCAGTCGCAGCCACACCCAGGCCATCACCGTGTGGCCGAACATTTCCAGGTAGACGCTGGCATTGGCGAGCCCCGCCTGGCTGTCCTCGGCCAGCGCCGCGCCCAGGATACGCGTGGTTTCGGCGAGCGCCTCCAGCGAGTCCGCCAAGGCGCTGGCATGCTCGCGCAAGCCGGCGTGCACCTCGGCCTCGGCGATGGTGTGGTGCATCTCGCGGCCGAGCAGCTTGAAGCCGCCGCCGCCATCCATCATCACTTTGCGGCCGAGCAGGTCCATCGCCTGGATGCCGTGGGTGCCTTCGTGAATGGGATTGAGGCGGTTGTCGCGATAAAACTGCTCGACCGGATACTCGCGGGTATAGCCGTAGCCGCCATGCACCTGGATGGCCAGACTGTTGGCCTCCAGGCACCATTGTGAGGGCCAGGACTTGACCACCGGCGTGAGCAAGTCGAGCAGCAGGCCGGCTTCGCGGCGCACGTTGTCGTCGGGTGATGTCTTTTGTTCGTCCACCAGGGAGGCAGCATACAGGCACAGTGCCAGGCCGCCCTCGACATAGGTCTTCTGCGCCAGCAGCATGCGCCGCACGTCGGCATGCTGGATGATGGGGATCTGCGGGGTGTTGGGGTCCTTGGCGCCGGGCGCGCGGCCCTGCGGCCGGTTGCGGGCGTAATCGAGGGCGTGCAGGTAGCCCGCGTAGCCCAGCATGACGGCGCCCAGACCGACGCCGATGCGCGCCTCGTTCATCATGTGGAACATGCAGGCCAGCCCCTGGTTCGCTTGTCCCACCAGCTCGCCGTGGCAGTCGCCGTTCTCGCCGAAGTTGAGCACGCAGTTGGTGGTGCCGCGATAGCCCATCTTGTGGTTGAGACCGGCCAGGGCCACGTCGTTGCGCGCGCCGAGGCTGCCATCTTGATTGACGCGGAACTTCGGCACGATGAACAGCGAGATGCCGCGGATACCCGCGGGTGCGCCCTGGATGCGGGCCAGCACCAGGTGGATGATGTTTTCGGAGAGTTCGTGTTCGCCGGCGGAGATCCACATCTTGTTGCCGACGATGCGGTAGCTGCCGTGGCCCGAGGCCACTTCCTCCGGGGCGCGGCCCGAGGCCACTTCCTCCGGGGCGTCATCCTGCGGAATGGCCGTGGTGCGGATGTCGGCCAGCGAGGAGCCGGCCTGCGGTTCCGACAGGCACATGGTGCCGAAGAAACGGCCTTCCAGTTCGGGCCGGGCGTAGCGCTCGATCTGTGCCGGGGTGCCGTGGGCCAGCAGCAGATTGGCGTTGCCGACGGTGAGAAAGGGATAGCCGCTGGTGCCGACGTTGGCGGCCTTGAACAATCCGTTGCAGGCCAGCGCCAACGTGTGCGGCAGCTGCATGCCGCCGAATTCGTAGTCATGCCCTGCGGCCATGAAGCCGGCGGCTATGAAGGCCGCCAGTGCTTCCTTGACTTCCGGAATAATGTGCACCTGCCGGCCGTCGAAATGCGGCTCGTTGAGATCGGCCTTGCGGTTATGCGGGGCAAACTTGTCGACGGCGATCTGCTCGGCGGTGTCGAGCGCGGCGTTGAAGGTCTCGCGCGAGTGATCGGCGTAACGCGGGCGCGATGTGAGCCGCTCGATATCGAGCAGCTCGTACAGCACGAAATCCAGATCGCGGCGGTTGACGAGCTTGGTCATGCCGCGTCCGCAAAGGCGTCCGCGCTGGCGCCGCGTAGATTTGGACACCCCCTCCCATCCTCCCCCGCCAGGCGGGGGAGGTGACTAGTCAGCCCCGCCCACGGGGCGGGGGACGAGGAGTGGGCTGTCATCATGCTGCGAGAAGCATGTCGCTGAACAGGCCCAGGTGGTGGTCGGCGTCGCCGAAAGTGGCGTTGATCATGGTCAGGCGCTTGAAATAGTGGCTGACGTTGAGTTCATCCACCACGCCCATGCCGCCGTGCAATTGCACCGCGGCCTGGCCGACGCCGCGCGCCGACTGGCCGACATAGGCCTTGGCGGCGGACACGGCGCGACGGCGCTCAAGCGCATCGGCGGAGTCGGCTTTCACCGCCGCCAGTGTCGCCATCGAACGTGCCTGCTCGGTCGCCACCACCATGTCCACCATGCGATGCTGGAGAGCCTGGAAGCGGCCGATCGGCTGGCCGAACTGCTTGCGCGTCTTCAGGTATTCGAGCGTCACCTCGTTCAATGCCGCCATGGCGCCAACCGCCTCGGCGCAGAGCGCCGCGGCGGCGTAGTCGCAGGCGCGCTCGACCATGGGCAGTGCAGCACCCTGGGCGCCGATCAGGGCATCGCCGGTCACGCGGACATTCGCCAGGTTGATCTCTGCGGCGCGGGCGCCGTCCTGGGTTGCGTAACTGCGCACCGTCAGGCCGGGCGCGTTGTGCTCGACGAGGAATAGCGAGATACCATCAAGATCATTCGGGGCGCCGCTGGTGCGGGCGGAAATGATCAGCTTGCCCGCGGCGGCGCCGGCCAGCACCACCGCCTTGGTGCCGTTGAGCACGAAGCCATCGCCGTCTGCCTTGGCGCCGGTGGCGACATGCCTGGTTTCATAGCGGCCGCCTGCCTCGTAATGGGCCAGCGCCATCAGCAATTCTCCGCCGGCGATGGCGGGCAGCAGCGCCTCCTTTTGCACCTGACTGCCATTGTCGCGGATCAGGCCGCCGCACAGGATCACCGTGGCGAGGTAGGGTTCCAGCACTAGGCCGCGGCCCAGCATTTCCATTACCAGCATGGAGTCGACGGCATTGCCATTCAATCCACCGAAATCTTCCGGGAAAGGCAGGGCGAGGATGCCCAGGTCGGCGAACTGGCGCCAGTGGTCGCGGCTGAAGCCGTCCGCGGACTTGGCCAGGGCGCGACGCTGTTCGAAGCCATAGTCCTTGCTGATGAAGCGGCGCAGGGTGTCCTGCAATGCCAGTTGCTCTTCGTTGTAGTTGAAGTCCATGTTCGCTTTAACCTCTCAGAGTCCCAGGATCATCTGGGCGATGATGTTCTTTTGAATCTCGTTGGAACCGCCGTAAATGGTGGTTTTGCGGAAGTTGAAATAATGGCCGGAGAGCGGCGCGGCATAATCGGCGCCGACCGGTACTCCGCGCCAGTCGGCGTCCAGCGCTTCGGGTAGCCAGGGCAGGGCATACTGGCCGAGCGCCTGCATCATCAGTTCGGTGAGGGTCTGCTGTATTTCCGAGCCCTTGATCTTGAGGATGGAGGATTCCGGGCCCGGCGCGTGCTTCTTGCCTTCGGCGGAGAGCACCCGCAGGTTGGTGACTTCCAGCGCCATCAGTTCCAGTTCCACCTGGGCGATCCGGTCGCGAAAACGCTGATCTTCGATCAGGGGACGGGCGTTTGCCATTTCGCGGCGAGCCATCGCCTTGAGATCCTTCAGCAGGCGCTTGCAGCGGCCGACGCCGGCGATACCGGTGCGTTCGTGGCCGAGCAGGAACTTGGCGTAGGTCCAGCCCTTGTTCTCCTGGCCGACGAGATTCTGCGCCGGCACCTTGACGTCCTCGAACCACACCTCGTTGATCTCATGTTCGCCGTCCAGCATGATGATCGGCCGGACCGTGATCCCCGGCGTCTTCATGTCGATCAACAGGAATGAGATGCCTTCCTGTTGGCGGCCTTCTGTGCTGGTGCGCACCAGGCAGAAGATCCAGTCGGCATACTGCCCCAAGGTATTCCAGGTCTTCTGACCGGTGACGATGTAATGGTCTCCCTCAGTGGCGACGACTCGTTCGGCGCGCATTTTCAGTGAGGCCAGGTCGGACCCGGAGCCCGGCTCGGAATAGCCTTGGCACCACCAGTCCTCGCCGGAGACGATGCGCGGCAGGAAGTAATCTTGTTGCGCCTTGTTGCCGAAGGCCATGATGACGGGCGCCACCATGCGCAGGCCGAAGGGCAGTTGCATCGGCGCGCAGGCGTCCGCGCATTCCTCCTCAAAAATATGTTGCTGCACGGCGTTCCAGCCGGTGCCGCCAAACTCCGTTGGCCACATGGTGGCGCCCCAGCCCTGCTGGTGGAGTATCTTCTGCCAGCGCATGAAATCGTCTTTCTGGAGGCGCTTGCCGCCGTGCACCTTGCCGCTGAGATCGGCCGGCAGCCGGGCGTCGAGAAAGCGCCGCACCTCGGCGCGGAAGGCTTGTTCTTCGGAAGTGAAATTGAGGTCCATGAATATTCCTGGAAGAGATTCGGCGAGGGGGTTTTGCAGAGCGAAATATGATTTTGCAAACACGGCTAGAATACGTCAATTGTTTTTTCGCGGCAAGTTAGTCCCGACCATGTCAGTTTCCATTCCAAACCCTGCGTCATGAACAAGCACAGCATGCGTCTGGGCCTGATGGCGATGAGCGTGACGATCCTGTCCTGGGCTGGGATGTTCCCGGTCGGCAAGATCATGCTGGCGACGCTGGATCCCTATGCCATCACCTCGATCCGCTATGGCTGCGGCGCTGTGATCCTGCTGGCGATCCTGTGGCTGGTGGAAGGCAGCGCACCCTTCAGTGCGCTGCGTAGCGATCCGCGGCGCTGGGCGCTGTTCTTTTATGGCAGCATGGGTTTCGCCGGCTTCAGCCTGTTCAATTTCGAGGGTCTGCGCCTGACCAGTCCGCAGCAGGCGGCCATCATCGCCGGCATGCAGCCGCTGATGATCGCGCTGACGCAATGGCTGCTGCGCGGGGCGCGGCCGGCGCGTGCCACCCTGATCTGCGTGGTGGTGGCTTTCAGCGGCTGCGTGGTGGTGGTGAGCAAGGGCGATTTCAGCACGCTGGCACTGAGCGGCAGCCTCGGCGGCGATCTGCTGGTGCTGGTGGCGGCGGTCTGTTGGGTGGTATATACGCTGGCGGCGGCACGGTTTTCCGATTGGTCGCCGCTGCGCTATACGGCTTTGTCCTGCGGCCTGGGTACCCTCAGCATCCTGTTCCTCTCGGCCGTGGCGGTCGCGATCGGTCACGCTCATGTGCCGAGCATGCAGCAGGTCGAGAGCCAGGCCTGGCCGATGCTGTTCCTGATCCTGATGACCTCGGTGGTGGCGGTGTTATTGTGGAACGTCGGGGTCAAGCACCTGGGTGCGCTGAACGCCACGCTGATGGGCAATTTCATTCCGGTCGTGGTGTTCCTTATCGGCATCGCCCTGGGGCAGGACATCGCGCCCGCGGAATTCATCGGCGCCGGGTTGGTGCTGGCGGCGCTGATCGCCAACAACCTGTTCGCCAGACGGGCGCTGCAAGCTGGCCCGCAACCATAGAGTCGGCGGCCGGGGACGGCGCGGTGAACCGGCAGTTTACAAACCCGGCGACCAACGATAACATTGACATCGGAAAGCGAAATGAAATTCCGCTATGCAAAACCAACATCAAGATTGAAATCCGCTTCGCTGTACTCAAGCGAATTCTGAGACACTGAATCCCGGCATCTCGCCTGTTGTTTCCCAAACCGTGGAAAGCGGACAATGGCAAATATGACGATCAAGCTTCGCAGCAAGATTATCCTGGCAGCGGGCACCCTCCTCTTGGCGGGATCGGCCCTGGCACAGGTGAAGATCGCCTACATCGATCCTTTGTCGGGAATGATGGGGGCCACCGGGGAGCACAGTCTGAGGGAGTTCCAGTTTGCGGTGGAGCGGGTCAATGCCCGCGGCGGCGTATTGGGCAAGAAGTTCGAGATGGTTCCGCTCGACAACAAGCTGTCGCCGCAGGAAAGCATTGTGCAATTGAATCGTGCCATCGACCAGGGCATACGCTACGTTGTGCAAGGCAACGGGTCGAGCGTTGCGGCCGCGCTGATCGAGGCTATCAACAAACACAACGCGCGCAACCCCGACAAGGCCGTGCTGTACCTCAACTACGCGGCGGTCGACCCGGATTTCACCAACAGCAAATGCAGTTTCTGGCACTTCCGCTTCGATGCCAACAGCGACATGAAGCTGGAGGCACTGACCAATGTCATGAAGGGCGACAAGAGGATCAAGAAGATTTACATCTTCGGTCAGGACTATAGTTTTGGTCACCAGGTGTCGGCGACTGCCAGGGGGATGATTGCCCAGAAGCGTCCCGACATCAAGATCGTCGGCGATGAACTTCATCCCCTCGCGCGCATCAAGGATTTCTCACCCTACATCGCCAAGATCAAGGCATCCGGCGCCGATTCCATCATCACCGGCAACTGGGGCAGCGATTTGGCCCTGCTGATCAAAGCAGCCAAGGATGCCGGCCTGAAGTCCCACTTTTACACTTTTTACGCCGGTGCTGTGGGGGCGCCGACCGCGATCGGTGAAGCGGGCATCGACCGAGTCAAGGTGGTGTCCTATCATAGCGAGGCTGGCTTCACGGAAGAGGGGCGCAAGTATGTCGCCGATTACAAGACGAGGCATGGACAGATCGATGATCCGTACACCCAGGCGGCTGCCAACGCCATTGGCATGCTTGCAGCCGCCATGGAGAAGGCCAATGGCGTCGAGCCGGCCAGGGTCGCCAAGGCGCTCGAAGGGATGCGTTATGACAGCATCACCGGCGAGGTGCAGATGCGCGCCTCGGATCACCAGTTGATTCAGCCCCTGTTCATCGAAACCTTCGCCAGGGTGGACGGCAAGAAGGTCAAGTTGAATGCGGACGGAGTGCTTGAGTACGGATTTCGCAACGACCAGCGCGTCGAAGCTTATGCCACGACGCTTCCCACCAGTTGCGTCATGGAGAGGCCCTAGCTTTCAGGGTGTCGGTCAGCGAACCGGGGAATTCCAGCTCGCTGTTTTTTAATAGCCTTTCGAGGAGGATTCAAGTGCTGAACAAAAAACATAAAGGTCTAGTTTTGGCCGTCGCTGCCATGATGCTTGCTGGGAGCGTAGCAGCCCAGGTAAAGATTGCCTATATCGATCCGCTCTCGGGCCCCTTCGCCAATGTCGGCGAGGCCGGCCTAAAGGGCTTCAAGGAGGCGGCCGAAATTCTGGTGAACCAGAAGGGCGGCGTCATGGGCCAGAAGCTGGAATTTGTCGGCTTCGACAACAAGGGTAGTCCTCAGGAGACCCAGCTACAGCTCCAGGCCGCCATCAACCAGGGCTTCCGTTTCGTCACCTTGGGCAATGGTTCCGGTGCAGCCCATGCGCTGATCGATGCCGTAAACAAGTGGAACGCGCGCAATCCGGATAAGACAGTACTGTTCTTCAACTACGCGGCGGTGGATCCGACGCTGACCGGCGAAAAATGCAGTTTCTGGCATTTCCGCTTCGACGCCAACACCGAGATGAAGATGGAGGCCATCACCAGCTTCATGGAGAAGGACAAGAAGATCAAGAAGGTTTTCATCATCGGGCAGGATTATGCCCACGGCCATCAGGTCGCCAAGGCGGCCAAGGAGATGCTGGCCAAGAAACGGTCCGACATCAAGATCGTCGGCGAGGATCTGCACCCCATCGGCCGGACCAAGGATTTCGCCCCTTACGTGGCCAAGATCAAGGCGTCGGGTGCCGATACGGTGATCACCGGCAACTGGGGCAATGACCTGTCGCTACTGGTCAAGGCCGCCAAGGATGCGGGTCTCCAGGCGCGTTTCTTCACCTATTATGCCGGCGGACTCGGCACGCCGCAGGCCATGGGAGCGTCCGGCGACGGCAAGGTCATCCAACTGACCGAGTGGCACATGAACGTACCGACCAAGTCAACCGAGAAATTCGCCCTCGACTTCAACAAGAAGTACCCCGGGCTCTATTTCTACTACATGCGTGTCAATACCATGACCGAAATGGTGGCAAAGGCGATGAACACTGCCAAGTCAACCGATCCCAAGGCCGTCGCACTGGCGCTCGAAGACATGCGCTTCCCGGCGGAGAACGGTGAAGTCTGGATGCGCAAGACCGATCACCAGATGATGCAGCCGCTTTTCCTGTCGATATTCAGCAAGGCGGACGGCAAGACGGTCAAGCATGATTCCGAAGGCACGGGCTACGGCTGGAAGACGCTGATGTCGGTGTCGCAGCGCGATTCTCAATTGCCGACGTCCTGCGTCATGGAACGCCCGTAGGCAGGCCTTTTGCCGGAAGGCTCCGGAGGCAGAACTGTCTCCGGGGCTTGATCCGCCCACCGGTCGCATAAAAACCGCTTAGCAAGGAGATCCCGTGGAGTTCGTCGTCATGTCGCTGTTGAACGGCATTACCTACGGCTTGCTGCTGTTCATGCTGTCTTCCGGGCTGACGTTGATTTTCAGCATGATGGGCGTGCTGAATTTCGCGCATGCCAGCTTCTACATGCTCGGGGCCTACTTCGCATATCAGATCAGCACCTTGGTTGGTTTCATTCCGGCGCTGGTCGTGGCACCGCTGCTGGTCGGGGGGGTAGGCATACTGATCGAGCGCTACGGCTTGCGCAAGGCCCACAAGTTCGGCCACGTCGCCGAGTTGCTGTTTACGTTTGGCCTGAGCTATCTGATCGAGGAAGTGGTGCATCTGATCTGGGGCAAGGCGGCGGTTGACTATCGTATCCCCGAGGCGCTCGACGGCACCTTGTTCACCCTGTTCTCGACCGACTTTCCGATCTATAAGGGATTCATGATGCTGATCTCCGTCGGCATGTTGCTGGCACTGTATGCGGGGCTGACCCGCACCCGCATCGGCCTCATCATCCAGGCGGCACTCTCCAAGCCCGACATGGTGGAGGCGCTCGGCCACAATGTGCCGCGTATCTTCATGCTGGTGTTCGGCGGCGGTGTAGCGTTGGCGGCGCTGGCCGGCGTCATCGGCGGCAATGCCTTCATCACCGAGCCGGGCATGGCGGTGGCGGTCGGTTCCATCGTTTTCGTGGTGGTGGTGGTGGGCGGTCTCGGCTCGCTGGCCGGCGCCTTCGTGGCTTCGCTGCTGATCGGTATCGTGCAGACCTTCGCCATCGGCCTGAACGTCTCGATCACCGATGTGGCGGCGGTCTTCGGCATCGAACTGATTCCCAGCGGCGCGATGGCGCGGCTCACCGTGTCTCAGTTGGCGCCGATACTTCCTTACTTGTTCATGGTCGCCATCCTGATAT
>Ga0172379_10010007_pt1 | contig 11583 bp, 9 predicted proteins | sample GrowelOW334metaG_FD_119756 | JGI IMG/M metagenome (GOLD analysis project Ga0172379, IMG submission 119756) | Groundwater microbial communities from an aquifer near a municipal landfill in Southern Ontario, Canada - Groundwater well OW334 metaG | ecosystem: Environmental > Aquatic > Deep... | reverse complement strand
TTGCGGGATGCCCCGGCTGGACCTCCGCCATGATTGTAGCAAATGCTTACATCAAAAGCGGCATGTATAAATGCGGACTGGTTGTAGGCTCCGACCTTAACTCCCGTGTTTCTGACCCTTACGACCGCGACAGGATGATCTTCTCAGACGGTGCGGGTGCAGTAATCGTAGAGGCCGTCGAAAGTGAGACGCCGGTTGGTATTTTGGCCCATTCAAGCAGATCAGACATCGATCCGGGAATGTTGAAGATGGGTGTTTCCCTGAATCCGGATTACCATGGTACCGAAATCAATATCAGAATGGCCGGTCACAAGGTGTATGCTTATGCACTCAGTGCTGTTCCAGGAGTGGTAAAAGATAGTTTAGACCGGGCAGGCCTTCACCTTACAGACATCAGTAAAGTGCTGATCCACCAGGCCAATGAAAAAATGGATGAAGCGATCCTGCATCGGGTCTTTAAATTATATGGTATCAAAGAATTTAACATTGATGTGATGCCCATGACAATCCGGACACTCGGAAATTCTTCCACTGCAACGGTACCTACCCTGCTGGACCTTATTCTGAAAAATAAAATGGAAGATCATGCCATCGAATCCGGAGACAACATCATCCTCACTTCAGTCGGAGCCGGAATGGTGATCAATTCGATCGTCTATCGTTTCCCGTGAAAAATAGTGTAACAATTTTAAAGCGCAATCGTTCCAAACGGTTGCGCTTTTTTTTCAGGTTCAAATTGACTTGTGAATCAAAACGAGGCCACTAAGGCACCAAGGCACTAAGGTTCACAAAGAAAAAACTTATAAATAGGCTGAATGATTACGCTCATTGATGGTCAAGGATCATAATAGTCAGCTTTTTTTTTGCAAAACTTAGTGTACCTTAGTGCCTTGGTGCCTTAGTGGCCTCGTTTTATATCACTTATTCGCAAACACTACAAATAATATACCCTATGGAATTCATCTATCCAATCCTAGCCTTCATTGCAGGAGGCATAATTATATTTCTTTGGCAACAAAAACGCTTGAGCGATGAACGGAGTAAGCAGGCTACTTTACTCAATGAAACAGAGAAACTGGGTCTGGCCAAACTTGCCGAAGCAGAAAAAAGCAAGTCGTTGGCAGAACAGCAGTTATCGACACTTTCGACAGACTTTGCCGAGATAAAAGCCGACCTTACCACAGAACGTCAGAAGAATGAAGAGTCCATCAGACTACTCACTACTTCCATGGCGGAGCTGGACCATGCAAAAAAGCAGTTGACCGACAAAGCAGCAGAGTTGGAACAAATCCAGAAACGACTGACGATAGAATTCGAGAATGTCGCTCACAAAATCCTGAAAGAACACTCAGCGGAATTTACCACTTTAAACCAGAAGAATATTGGAGATATTCTCTCCCCGCTCAAAGAAAAGATTTCGACTTTCGAGAAAAAGGTGGAAGAATCTTATGAGAAATCCCTTAGGGACCAGACGGATTTGAAGGTCGAACTAAAAAAACTGCAGGAGCTGAATGCCAAAATCGGTAACGATGCCCAAAATTTAACCAATGCCCTCAAGGGTGACGTGAAGAAACAAGGCAACTGGGGTGAAGTGGTTTTGGAAAGGGTGCTTGAAAGATCCGGCTTGACCCTTGGCCGTGAGTACGAAAGAGAAGTTGTGGACGAAAACAGCGACGGCAAGCAGATACGGCCTGATGTGATCATTCACCTGCCTGATAAGAAACATTTGATCGTAGACTCTAAAGTATCGCTCATCGCTTATGAAAGACTCGTAAACGAAGCCTCTGATGAGCTAAGGGTGCAGCACCTGGCCGACCACCTCAAGTCGTTGCGATCGCACATCAAAATGCTCTCCGACAAACATTATCCCACAGCCAAAAACTTGAATAGCCCTGATTTCGTTTTGCTCTTTTTGCCCATCGAATCCTCCTTCAGCATAGCCATTCAGGAAGATCAGGAGTTGTTCAATTATGCCTGGGACAACAAGGTAGTGATTGTGAGCCCATCCACACTTTTGGCCTCCCTGCGAACCATCGCATCCATCTGGAAGCAGGAGAACCAAACAAAAAATGCGCTGGAAATCGCCTCTCTGGGTGCTTCTCTGTACGACAAGTTTGTCAATTTTGTTCAGGATCTGGAGAAGGTCGGCAAAGGAATCGAAACGGCTCAAACCAATTATGCCAACGCCCTGAACAAGTTGCATACTGGTAAAGGAAATCTGGTTCGCACTTCAGAAAAGCTGAAGGATTTGGGGATCAAAACCCAAAAGTCACTGCCCGATTATCTGATTGAGGATGACAAACCGGAAGCATTGACTGAAAAAGGTTCAGGGTTGCTCGAAGAGTAACAAATGTCCGGCCACCAACGTCGCCATAAAGAGAAAGAAGAGAAATTCTCTCCAGAATCCGCGCTTTCCTGCCATAAAAAAATAGGAGATCAGAAAAGAGACTGGAATGGTCGTGATGGCTATAACACCCAATCCTGTGGAAGATAGCAGAAACGCGGAAGGAATGCTCAAGCCCAACATCCAGTAGATAATAATAAAATATTTTCTGGTACTCATTTTCCTTATACTGACTGAGTTAACCAGCGAAATACTTCCTAAGGCCGATAACAAAAATATAAAGCCCGTTACAATCAAGAAACCTACATTGAAGATAAAATGATTGTTGACAGACTTCATTCCTGAAAAGATGGAGGAGATAAAAGTCTGATCCGATCCCGAAACGAAAAGAAATGTCCAGAGCAAAAGCCATGGCAGAGCGATTCCGATGAGCGGAATTACCAGAAGTCTCCAATTGTCGCTTTTCTGCAGGACAAAAATTGAGATAAGAATAAGCGGAAATAGCGTAATCACCGGTAGGTAAAAAAGCGCGCCAATGGAGAGCAAAAACGAGGCATTAAATGTAGAAGAAATCTCATTTTTTCGGTGATAGGTCGAGAAGATGTAATATACAGACAACAAAGCAAACAAGGCTGCCGGATATACCGGATGAAATGTTTGCAACGAAGGAAAGGAAGAGACGATGCTCACATAGAGAATTCCTGGCAGAAAGGTTCTCTGTTGCAAAAATTGGAATTCATAACTCAACAAGGAGAGAATCAGAGCATTCAACAATATCAGTACAAATCCTGCTACCACGGGAAAGATTGAGGCTCCGGTAAAAAATTTGGCAAAAAATGTATACAATGGCATCATCCCTTCACCAGGAACGGAGACGAGTGCTACTGGCACCCTCAAAGGCTCCATCCAAAAGAGGAGGGCTACGATCGGGATCAGTATTGCACTGTAAACATTTTTGTTGTTGAATAGCCTCAAAAACATATCAACCTATTTTAAATCAAAACCTAAATCGGTACGGTAATACATCGAGTCAAAAAATATCTTATCGGTATTCTTGTAACTAAGGGCGAGCGCTTCATCCATAGAGTCAGCAAGTGAACTTACGGCCAAAACACGTCCACCGTTTGTTAAGACCGTCTCTCCCTCCAGCTTTGTACCGGCGTGAAATACCACACTATCCTCTACAGACCCGAGGTATTTGATTTTATTTCCCTTCTCGTAGTTTCCGGGATATCCTCCTGCCACAACCACAACCGTGACAGCGGTTCGGGGATCGATCACCAGGGATTTTTTGTCCAGATTTCCTTCAGCTACGCCCTCCAAAAGATCGACCAGATCAGATTGAACGCGCATCATCACTGCCTCCGTTTCGGGATCACCCATTCTTACATTGTATTCAATCAGGTAGGGTTCTCCCTCGCAACTCATCAATCCCAGAAAAATAAATCCTTTGAAATCAATATTTTCCTTACGCAAACCATGTATAGTTGGAATCACCATGCGTTCTTCCACTTTTTGCATAAACTCTGTCGTAGCAAATGGTACCGGTGAAATAGCTCCCATGCCACCGGTGTTCAATCCAGTGTCTCCTTCACCAATTCGTTTGTAATCCTTTGCTTCAGGCAATATTTTGTAGTGAGTTCCATCTGTCAGCACAAAAACGGAACATTCCACACCGGAGAGAAACTCTTCAATAACCACTGTCGAACTTGCGCTGCCAAAAAGGCCATTCAACATCTCCTGAAGTGAATGAATAGCTTCATGAAGGTGTTCTATGATCAGTACTCCTTTCCCGGCGGCCAGTCCATCGGCTTTTAATACATACGGAGGCTGCACGCTCTTCAGAAATTCAATGCCTTGATCCAGGTTTCCCTGATGAACTGTGCAATATTTCGCGGTCGGAATGCCATTTCTCACCATAAATTCCTTGGCAAACTCTTTGCTGCCCTCCAGTCGCGCTCCATGACTACCGGGACCAATAACGGGTATTTTTTTCAATTGCGCATCCGCCAGAAAAAAATCGTGAATGCCAGCAACCAGCGGAATTTCAGGACCTACCACAACCATCTGAATCCGGTTCTCAAGAACTGCCTCGCGGATCGCAGAAAAATCAGTTGTGTCAATCGCGAGATTTTGACCTAATGAAGCTGTTCCCGCATTTCCAGGTGCTATGAAAAGGTTATCAAGTTTGCTGCTTTGCTTTAGTTTCCAGGCAAAAGCATGCTCTCTCCCACCCGATCCTATGATTAAAATGTTCATTGTGTTGTATTGAGTACACAAAATAAAGAAGAATTTCCTTTAAAAATGTACGGAATCTTCCATTAGAGAAATTTATCTTAAATTTGAGTGAACTAAAGTGACTAAAGTGAGCTAAAGGGACTAAAGTACTTCGCTACAAGCAAAATTGGTACAACAGTCGGGAGTTCCAACTTTAGTCACTTTAGCTCACTTTAGTCACTCTAGTCACTTTTAAATTATATGACAAAACAAGCTATTGTAGTCCTGGGCAGCACCAATACCGACATGGTGATCAAAACCACCAAGCTGCCTCAACCCGGCGAAACTATTCTGGGAGGTGACTTCCTGATGAATCCCGGTGGGAAAGGGGCCAATCAGGCCGTTGCAGCAGCACGATTGAACGGGAATGTAACGCTTGTTGCAAAAACCGGTGAAGACCTGTTTGGGTCGCAAGCAAGAAAACTTTTTCGGGCCGAGAATCTGAATACTGATTTTCTCTTTACCGACCCGGAATCGCCTTCCGGAATTGCCTTGATCACTGTGGATGAACAGGCGGAAAACTGCATTGTTGTCGCACCCGGAGCCAATGCCCGGTTGCTGAAGACCGACATTGATAAAGCCGCAGAGGCCATACGAAATGCCGGAATTATCCTAATGCAACTGGAAATACCTTTGGATACCGTCTGCTATGCTGCCGAAATTGCATTTAAAGCAGGCAGAAAAGTGATCCTCAATCCGGCGCCGGCGCAGCTACTGCCTGATGAACTTCTAAAGATGCTTTACCTGATCACTCCCAACGAAACTGAGGCTGAACTGCTGACCGGGATTCCGGTTACTGATGCTTCATCTGCCGAAACTGCTGCCTGCAGGTTGTTGGAAAAAGGAGTTCAAGTAGTCGTCGTTACCCTTGGGAGCAAAGGAGCATTGCTGGTGACAGCCGAACAATGCCAATTGATTCCGTCTTTCAAGGTAAAAGCTTTGGATACAACTGCCGCCGGCGATTGCTTCAATGGTGCGCTGGCTGTCGCTATTGCGGAAGGTGCCGACCTTGTGAGCGCTATCACTTTTGCCAACAAGGCCGCCTCCATTTCGGTAACCCGGATGGGGGCCCAGGCTTCAGCACCATACCGGGATGAGGTAGTTTAACCTCTACGAGGTAAAGTGATCTTGGGGGGTTGAATTTCTACAATACTTTATCCGCTACGCGGAAAGGCATCTGCAGAACCCAACCCTGTTATAACTAAACAATTAAATACCTGCTAAACAACAGGATTGGTTAATAAAATTCCGCGTAGCGGATAAAGTTTCGTTGATTATCTAAGCAAATCAATTAGCATGAAAAATTTTGTTGTCTTACTCTTATTATTCTGTGTTTGGATCATTCAATCCTGCACCACTCCGCACAAACCTGATATTACCGCCCCGATCAAAATTATCCTCGATACCGATATCGGTCCGGATTTCGATGATGTGGGGGCCGTAGCAGTTCTTCATGCCATGGCCGATAGCGGCAAGGTCGAAATACTCGGGATCATGGCATGCAACAAAGATTCACTAGTTGTTCCAACCATTGACGTGTTGAACACCTATTTTGGGAGACCGGCCATCCCGGTAGGTGCACCAAAATCGAAAGGGGTAAAGATTGGCGCAGATAAGCATTGGCCTGATTCCATCGTTGCACGCTATCCGCACAAAATCCGTTCGACCAATGACGCACCTGACGCTGTAGCTCAATACCGCAAAATTCTATCGTCACAACCCGACGGTTCAGTCACAATCGTTTCCATTGGGTTTATCACCAACCTCAACAACCTATTGCAGTCGCCTGCTGATCAGATCAGTACTCTTAACGGAAGTAATCTGGTAGCCCGGAAAGTCAAAAAGCTTGTTTCGATGGCTGGTTGGTTCCCGAAAGGCAAGGAGTACAATGTTTACATGGATTCGACAGCTTCAAAATACTGCTTCGAAAACTGGCCAACACCTGTTACTTTTACCGGATTCGAAATCGGAGATAAAGTTAAGACTGGATTAAAGCTGGTTGGTAGTGCGGTCAGACACAGTCCGGCGAAGGATGCCTTCCGGATCGCCATGGCCGGATCGAAAGACGATCTGAACGGACACAGCAGCTGGGACCAGACAGCTGTTCTGATCGCAATATATGGGACTGAGCCCTTTTTTACTACCGTGAAAGGCACCATCAGGGTAAACCAGGATGGGAGCAATACCTGGGATGAAAATCCGGAAGGAAAGCAGTGCTTTGTTAAAAAGAAAATGAGTCCGGATAGTCTGGGCACATTTATCGAGAAGAGAATGATGCATTTGCCGGGGAAGAAGGAGTGAGGGAAGGAGACGACTAGGATGACTGGGACGAGGGAAAGACCGAGAGACGGAAAGACAGAAGACTAGACTTGGAGACTAGGGGACAGCGTGGGTTCGAAGAAGAGATCGGTCCCTGAGCAGAGTCGAAGGGACGACTGGGACCAGGGTAGGCTTATTGAGCTGAACTGCCCTGAGCCAGTCGAAGTGGGAATGTGAAAATTGGAAAATATAGAAATGTGAAAATTTACTGGTCCATGAGCAAGTTAGTAGGGCTACGGTCTTTATTGTACTGATTGCCTGCTAGTCAAAAATGTCTAAAAGAACAAGAAAGTTAGCAAACATCATAAATGAAAGTCGATAGAGAATATTTATACTTGCCAGAAAGATTCTGGGCTAAACACAAACAATGTGAATTGCTTGTGCAACAGATTGAAAAATTTATTGTTGAAGAAAAATACAATAAATTACGTTATCAAAGCTTTAAATTAGACTCTGAAGATGACATTAAAAAAAATGAGCACATATTTGATTATTTGCTAAGAAAAAACCGAAAGGATGAACATGATAATTTGATCAGAATAAGTCTTGTAAATGCAATGGTAATGGATGTTTGTTATTTTCTGCAAGAAGCCCTCTTGTGCTCGAAAAAGAAAAGATTAACTGTCGCATTTTCATTACTTCGTAAACCATTCGTTTACCATCTTCCAATATTTCTGAGAATTATGTTCGACAACGAATTCCTTGACAACTTTAACAATCAAGATTCTTATGACGTGAACTATATAAAAGAAGAAAAAAAACAGGAGTTAATAAAATCATCACTAGAACTTTTAATTGGCGCAAAAGCATTAACCCCGCAAGAAATTTATGATTGGATTTTTAATCAGAATGAACCCGACAGTTTAATAAATATTACAAACAAGGCTTTACATTTATCGACAACTCGAAATAAAAACAATCAGACTGAAATCCAAAATTTGAATTTTATTTTCTCAAATCAAGAAGACATAGAAAATCTTTGGAGTTATATATATCAAAAAATTCCTGTTTTAATTCTTTATCTTCTTGAGGTGATAGAACCGTTGATTTTTGCATTGATAGAATTACCAGATGGTTTATATAAAAAACGATTAGAAGAGAGAATAAAGATAATGACAAATAACGTTTGCTAACATTTTGTAAATTGCATTGTGACAGCAGTGCAATGCTTAGTCTCTGCTCATTTCTTGACCTTCGTGTCTTACAGGATGCTGACGCTCCTCGAAATCCGCAACGACAACTTACAATTACCGATAGAACAAACAAAACTAATAATCAACTACATGAAGCACTTTAACATTTCCACATTAACCCTGCTGGCATTGCTTTTATCCTGTAGCCAGCCGGACCATAACATTCGGACCATCACAACTGAGGTTCTGAAAGACAAAATAGCCGGCGGATGGGCCGGAAAAATCCTTGGCGTCACTTATGGCGCGCCGACCGAATTTAGGGCAATGGGGCACACTTTTGAGGATTCCATCCGCTGGACCCCAAAAGATGCCATTGGTGCACTCACCCAGGATGACCTCTATGTTCAACTCACCTTTTTGATGACAATGGACCAGTTTGGCATTGACGCGCCTGCTAAAAAATACCAGGAGCTGTTTGCCAAATCAGGTTACATGCTCTGGCACGCCAACGCGCAGTCGCGCAAAAATTATTTCGACAGCATCTTCCCTCCTAGGTCGGGCGCTCCAGAATTTAATTTTCATGCCAACGACATCGACTTTCAGATCGAAGCCGATTACATCGGTTTTATGTCGCCTGGAATGCCCAACAGTGCTGCCAAACTTGCAAATAAGATTGGTCACATCATGAATTACGGCGATGGTGTTTACGGAGGAGTTTTTCTTTCGGCATTATATGCTGAGGCGTTTTTTGAAAAAGATATCCGCAAGATTGTGGAAAAAGCGTTACTCTCCTTGCCAGCCGAATCCGACTATGCCAAAGTGCTCCGTGATGTACTGATGCTAAAAGATAAAAACCCAACCGACTGGCATGCTTCCTGGAAAGTACTGGAAGACAAATGGGGCAAAACCCATATTTGTACCGCAGGTGAGACCTTCAACATTGATGCCAAATTCAATGGCGCCTTCATCGTGATGGGACTGTTATACGGAGACGGTGATGTGATGAAAACCCTTGAAATTACCACCCGCTGTGGTCAGGACTCTGATTGCAACCCTTCCAATGCCATGGCCATATTGGGTGTGATCAACGGCTTCAACCATCTGCCCGAACCGATGAAAAAGAGTGTCAACGAAATGCAGGATTCACTCTTCATCTACACCAATTACAATTTCAGGAAGGCGGTCGACAAAACTTACCAATATGCCATCAACCAAGTTGTTGCAGAAGGCGGTACAGTAACGCCAGACAAGATCAATGTCAAAATTCAGACCCCTGTTCCGGCAGCCCTTGAGGTCAGTTTTCCAAAGATGGTACTGAGCGAAAAGGTCTCGATATTCGATGGAAAGCGTTGGAAACTTTCTGGAAACTGGCAAACTTTCCAATTGATACCTGAAGAGAGCAATGTGAAGGCCAACCAGGCAAAATTTGCCTCAAGAAAGGGTGATGCCCTCGAGTTCGATTTTGAAGGAACAGCTGTCTCCCTCGAAGGCAACTGGAAGAAGGATGCCGGAAAGGCGGAACTCTATATCGATGGCAAATTGCATAACTCCTTCGACACCTATTTCTTCTACAACAGCCAGGAGCAAACACCAATAAACATCTGCCATGCGCTCAACCTGGCTCCCGGCAAACACACGCTAAAAATCATAGTTACCGGCGATAAAAAACCGGAGTCGCTGGATAGCAGGATTTATGTATCCGATGCTTTGGTGTTCAAGGAAAAGTAAAATTAAATGTGGAAAATGTGAAAATGTGAAAATTAAGGAGATAGTCAAGTTGATGATTGATTGGTGCTGAAACTCTCGCATACCAACCATTTTCACATTTCCCACATTTCCACATTCCGATCTTAAAATATACAACTAACTAATACCGAAAATCATGTACATCGTCGAAAGTTACGCCCTTGCTGTCGTTCTGACATTCGTGACCATGCTTTGCTGGGGTTCGTGGGCCAACACCCAGAAACTCGCTGAAAAATCATGGCGTTTTGAGCTCTTTTACTGGGATTATGTAATCGGCATCGTCCTGATGTCGCTCTTTTTTGCCTTCACGCTGGGAAGCATTGGCGATCAGGGACGAAATTTTCTTATTGATCTGAAGCAGGCTGATTCGTCTAACCTACAAAAAGCGATACTGGGAGGTGTCATTTTCAATGCTGCCAATATTCTGGTTGCCGCCGCTATCGCAATTGCAGGAATGTCGGTGGCTTTCCCGGTAGGGATTGGCATAGCACTTGTTTTAGGCGTGATCATCAACTTCATTGCCACTCCTCAAGGCAATGCTGTTTGGCTGTTTGCAGGTGTCGGACTCGTAACGGTAGCCATCGTGATTGACGCCCTGGCCTATCGCAGAAAGGCTTCTCAGGCCAAGAAAGTACCCACCAAAGGGATTGCGCTTTCTCTTGTTGGCGGAGTGATGATGGCGCTTTTTTACCGGTTTGTGGCCAGTTCGATGGCTACTGACTTTATCCATCCTGAAGCAGGATTCCTTACGCCCTACACAGCAACAGTCTTTTTCTCCCTGGGCATATTGCTCAGCAACCTGATATTCAATACCATTCTGATGAAAAAGCCGTTTGAAGGAAGTCCGGTAAGTTATAGCCAATATTTCAAAGGCGGATTGAAAGAGCACCTGACCGGTATCCTTGGTGGAATGATCTGGTGCATCGGCATGTCATTGAGCATCATCGCGGCCGGAAAAGCCGGATTTCCAATCTCCTATGGCCTGGGGCAGGGCGCGACCCTTGTAGCAGCTTTGTGGGGCGTATTTATCTGGAAAGAGTTCAAAGGATCAAAGGGAACTTCCGTTTTACTGACAGTTATGTTCCTTCTTTTTGTGATTGGAATCGGCTTGATTATTTACGCAGGCAGTCATTGAAAAACAAAAAAAAGTGGGAGCCCGAAGGGTTCCCACTTTTTTTTTGTTCGAAACTTGCTTTATTTAAGCTTGTTTTACGTTTACAGCGATAAGACCTTTTCTTCCATCTTGTAGTTCGAAAGTTACGTGGTCGTTTTCTTTAATCTGATCGATTAAGCCAGTTACGTGTACAAAGTACTCATTTTGAGACTCATCGTCTTTGATAAACCCAAATCCTTTTGTTACATTAAAGAATTTGACAATTCCTTTACTCATTTGTTATTATAATTTTAATTCGTCTCAAAGGTAATAATATTTCTCACAATACGTTAACCCGCCTGAAGTCGCAAAGTACTGATTCTTTCGATTTTCTCTGAGGCAAATTCCGGAGTGATGATCATGCTGGTTCCACCTTCCGATGGCATGTCGAACATGGCATCGATCATGATAGTCTCACAGATGGATCTCAACCCACGGGCACCCAGTTTAAATTCGATGGCTTTGTCTACTATCACATCCAGTGTCTCCTCCTTGAACTCCAATTTGATACCATCCATCTCGAACAGTTTGTGGTACTGTTTGATGATCGAATTCTTGGGTTCTGTCAAAATTCTGCGCAACGATTCCCTGTCGAGCGGTACGAGATAGGT
>Ga0172379_10010006_pt1 | contig 11585 bp, 11 predicted proteins | sample GrowelOW334metaG_FD_119756 | JGI IMG/M metagenome (GOLD analysis project Ga0172379, IMG submission 119756) | Groundwater microbial communities from an aquifer near a municipal landfill in Southern Ontario, Canada - Groundwater well OW334 metaG | ecosystem: Environmental > Aquatic > Deep... | reverse complement strand
TATAGAAGTGTTAAATCATGTCCCTGGCTGGAAACATGACGCATTTAACCCAATAAATTAATTGACTCTCGGAAATAGTGAAGCTTGTTTTTTTATTTGTTTTTGGCTGAATTGTTCGACTATCTTTTTTGACACTTCCGGCATAAAAGGCGCCAATAATTTTCCGATGGCAATGATATTCTTCGCCGCCGGCTCCAAAACTTCTTTCACTTCTTTAACATCTTTTAACTTCCAGGGCGCCCGGGAGCTTAAAAACTCGTCCGTTTCTCTGACTTTTATCTGAACAAGCTTCAAAGCGTCATCCAGCGCCAGCGCTTCCATTCTTTTGCCGAAGTTCTTGGCAAGCTCCCTATCTTCATACCCGGCTATATCTAATTCTATCTTATTTTTCTCCAAAAGAGTAGCCACCCGTCCGGCTAAGTTCCCGAGCCCGTTAGCCAGCTCGGCGTTAAATTTTTCATCAAGCCACTTCCAGCCAATATCGGCGTCGTTCCCAAAAACTGCGGCGGCCATTAGTAAGTATCTGGTCGCGTCAACGCCGTAGCGGCTAATCAGTTCCTCGGGCGAAATTACATTGCCAACTGATTTACTCATTTTTTCGCCGCTTACCAAAAAGTATCCATGCACGAACAGTTCTTTAGGCAAGGAAAGCTCCAAGGACATTAGCATGGCCGGCCAAATCGTCGCGTGCACTCTTAAGATGTCCTTACTCATTAATTCAGCGTCGGGCGGCCACATTTCCGGCGCCTTCCCCAAAGAACCGTCCCAGTCCAGGCCAGTCAAATAGTTTAAAAAAGCGTCCGCCCAAACATAAATCGTATGGCTCTTGTCCCAAGGGATAGGTATTCCCCAGCTTACATTCTTCCGGGAAAATGACACATCTTTTAAGCCTTCCTTTTTATAAAAACTCAAAACTTCATTCTTTTTCCCTTCCGGCCGGATCAAGAGTTCATCTTTTTCAATCAGCTTTAAAAGTTCCTTTTCATACTTTGACATTTTAAACATGTAGCTCTCTTCTTTGAGATGAATAGGCGGGATTTTATGGTCCGGGCAAAGGCCGTTTATTAAATCTTTTTCATTCTTAAACTGCTCACAGCCGGTGCAGTAAAGCCCCTCGTAGCTTCCTAAGTATATATCCCCTTTTTCATACATAACCTGCATCGCGTTCTGCACTGCCCGGATATGATCCCCATCCGTCGTCCGGATGAATTTATCATAGCTAATATCCATTTCTTTCCAGGCTTTTTTAAATTCATTGGCAATTCCATCAACAAACTCTTTTGGGTTTTTGCCTTCACTTTCAGCTTTTTCCGCGATTTTCGCCCCATGCTCGTCAGTCCCGGTTAAGAAGAATGTTTTATCGCCGATTTGCCGGTGATAGCGCGCCAAAACATCGGCCGCCACGGTCGTATAAGTATGGCCGATATGCGGTTTGGCATTAACGTAATAAATCGGCGTGGTAATATAGAATTTTTTTGATTTTGGCATCTTGATTTAATTTATTAATCTATCTCGAAAAAGTCAGTCTAATCTACATCTTTATATTTAACAGTTTAAACAATTCTTTGGGATAATTATTAATAATCAAATTATCCGTCAGCCCGATCTTCTTCTTTATTTTATCCAAAGAAGAGTCGTCCCCCAATTCCCAAACATTATGCGAATCGCTGTTAACAATCAACTTTTGTTTGTATTTCTTAACCGTCTTAATTATTGTCTTTAAATTTTCCAGCGTATCCGATCTTAATTTGCGCTCTCGAATATAACTTAAATTGATTTCCAAAAGGATTTTTCTTTTGCAGGCTTCTTCCGAAATTTTCCTTACATCGGCCGGAAAAATGAAAGTAACGAATGGGTGGGTGATAATATCAATTTTTCCCGACCTAATCGCCCCAACCATCGCGTTAGTATTTAACTTCTTACCCGAATCCTCGTATCCCGCGTTCTTATGAAATCCGGCCATGACGTAATCCAATTTTTTTAACATTTCTTCCGTTACGTCAATATTGCCGTCTTTATCAATAATATTGGCTTCCACTCCCCTCAAAAGGCGGATGCCGTTTATCCAATGAGGAATCCGCAAAATAGTATTAAAATAATTATAGTCGGCATGGTTTGATTCCAAATCCGGCCCATGTTCGGAAATACCGATAACTTCCATTCCCAGCTCTTTCGCCCGGTTAACATACTCAAAAATAGTGCTTTGGGCGTGCAAGCTGGCGACAGTATGGATATGTAAATCAATTTTTAACATAGGCTAAGCTATAATTACGACAAACTCCCCTTTTTGGTCGTCCGGACTGCCTTTAATCTGTTCAATAATATGGCCGGTCTCCCCCCGATAAACCGTCTCGTACATTTTGGATAGTTCTCGGCATACTACTACAGAAGTAATCTCCTTTTTTTTCTTTTTTTCCTCTTTAGCCTTCCGGTACGGCTTCTCCTTAATCGCGGCGGGCGCCTCTCTCTTTATCTCTTCGGCCATTGCTTTGAGCTCTTCTAAAAACTTGATTATCCGGTGCTTGGACTCGTATACTACGACCGGATATTCGCTTAAAAAAATCCGTTTTAAAAATTTATTCCGCCCTTTTTTATGCGGCGGAAAGCCTAGAAAAATAAACTTATCGGTCGGGATGCCGGAAATTGACAAAGCGGCTGTTACGGCCGACGGCCCGGGAACTGATTCGATTTGGACAGTATTCTTAGCGCCAAACCCATCCTCGTTGTCCGCTCCAAACCTTTCGATCACCGCCTGGACGAGCTTCCCGCCAGGGTCGGAAATTCCCGGCGTGCCGGCGTCCGACACTAAAGCCAGGCTTTTGCCCCGGGAAAGGAGCTCTAAAATATGCTCAATCTTATTTAAGTCCGAATGCTGATGGTAAGAGATTGTCGGGGTAGAAATCTTATAGTGATCCAAAAGCCGTTTGGTAATCCTCGTATCCTCGCACAAAATAAAATCCACTTCGCCTAAAATGCGCAGAGCCCTTAAAGTGATATCTCCAAGATTTCCGATTGGGGTGGCGACTATGTATAAAGTAGACATTAGTTTGAAATTTTGTCCGTAAATTTTTTCCTTAACTCCCGAATTTATCACTAATGAGCAGCCAAAAATACTTAGATAAATTACTGTCCCAGCTCCTCCCGGCGCTCCCTTACGTACTTGGTCCATTCTTCAGTCAATTCTACGAAAATTTTGAAAGGCGCCTCAATAATAAAATCGAGAACAAAGACAAAAACGTTCATCCGGGAGAACTTTTCCGAAAGCCACTTGCCGACGGCTAAAATCGGAGTATAGAAAAAATCGGCTAAAAGCCCCAAAAAGTTCTCTTTTTGGTCGGTAACCACAAGCTCCCTTACCCGCTTTCTGATCCTTAAGCTGAAAAAACTCACCAAGGTCAGGAAGAAAAGGAAGATGGTAATACTGATAAAATTAAAGTTTATTTCCGTCAGAAGCCAGACCACAAACCCGAAGGAGGCAAAAAAAGTAATTATATAAATCAACCCGAAAAAAGTATTCAGGCTGCCGCTTTTCTTTAAGGGAACTCTTATCTTGTAAGGCTCCTGGCGCTCAAATTCAACATAAGTAATTTGTTTTATCCCTTCAATTATTTTTTTCGTATTCTCGTCTGAAGGGACTGAAGTAAACATAACAATAATAAAAAGCAGGATGGGCGGGAATCCGATATTAATAGCCAGGGAAAAAGCGTTAACGGTTTGGCCGAGAATCTGGGTAACCGGGACCTCCAGGATAAAGGCCAAAACCATTTTTGTCATAAAAATGTAAATAATACTGCGTACTGCCGCCCGCCAAAGTTTTGACCTCGCGCCCTTATACTTTTTTTCGCAAACCGCCTTGATCGTTTTTTCGAATTCGGACGGTTCGTTTTTCATCTTGTTATATGCGCCGATCGGATCGGCTTCAATCACTTCAGTTAAAACGGAAAAAAAGACGGTATATCGCCCGATTACTTTATCGACCCGGGCTGAAAGCGGATGGTCGATTTGATAGCCGATCGCCTCTTTTAGAAATTCGAGATTATTGGCGATCTTTGCTATTTGCTCGTCGCCAGGCGCTCCCCAGCCTTCATTAAAATATTTAAAAAGGATGAACTCCATCATGTTTCGGTCGAAGCGGAAATAATTCCTATTAATTCCAAGGTAAATCTGAATTTCCTTGTCTTTTTCAAAATTCTGGTCGGAGACGATAATATCTTTATTCAAAATCTCATACATATAATTAATCAGAGTCTCCTGGGAAAGAGTCCGCCCCAAACGCTCTTCAATTTCCGAAGCGGCGATGCCGATAATCCAGCCGGTCAGCCCCTTTTTATCCTTAAGACGGCCGGACTTCAAAGAATAGGCGTTTAATTTCATGTATTTATTGATCACCTCCGCTATCTCATCAATCTTGGTTTCCGGGATTTTGTTATTGGGAAGATAATCAGCCCGAATCAATTCGGTCAGAAGCAGGCGGGCTACTTCGCCGGCCTTTCTTTTTTCAATCGACCCCTGGATGACCAGCTGCCGCTTCAGGTTTCTTTCAATGGAATATTTCCTTAAGAGGTGTTCGTCCTTGTAATCTACCGAATATCTGATTTTTTCGTAAAAAAAAGCCATTTTGGATATTAGCGCCGATACCTTGATTTTTGGCTCATCGTTTTCCGGTTCAACTTTTTCTTTTTCATCATAAATGACTCCAAAAAGTTTTTTCGCCCTTTCGTCGATGGTCGTCTTATTTTCATTTTTCCTTTGGGTCAGAGTTGGATTTAACATATTATTGTTATTTTTTCCTCGCTTTACGCGCTTAACTATTTGAATTCTAACACATTTTTAGCCAAAAATCAATCACTAAAAAACCTCTCCTTGCTTGCCAGGGAGAGGCCATTTTATAGGCAAATTTCAGTCCAGTTTAAAGCTTGATTTAATGTCCTCCCTCATTTTAGAGGTCCATTTATCCTGCCAGTCAGCCGGTGCCTGGTCCCAAAACTTAATTAAATAGATTCTATTATTCCCGGCTTTCAACTCCTCAAAATTTACATTGCTTCTCTCTTTGTCAGCCAGCTCTTTCCATTTTTCTTCTTCATAAGCCCTAATGACAATCGGCTTTGCGTATCCGGGAACTTCCTGGGGAATGCTTTTGTCCGAAGTGGGGACAAAAAATTCTATATCTCTATACCCGTCGGCGTCCTTGCTTTGGGTCTGATAATATAAAAACTCGGCCGTCAACTCCAAAGAAAATTTCAAGCCTTCGTTCCGGTAATTATAAACTCCCTCTTTATTTAACTCGTCCATCGGCGGCTTATTAAAAAGACTGCAGCCGGTAAGAACCGATAGGGCTAAAATTCCGGCCAGGATTAAATTCAATTTTTTCATAATCATTTTTATTAAATTATCCCGCCCCTCTAAAGAAGGGACGGGATTATTATTGCGCGCCGAATTGCTTTTGTCAAACCTGGGCCCGGATAGGAAAATGACTTACATTCTTATGAATTTATTGATTTCTTTTTTTATCACATGGATCTTATAAGCCATGTAGAAAAAACCGTAGGCGATCATAATGGCAATAAGACCCATAACCAAACGGAGCATAAAATCAGTCCAAACAATCAAGATTCCTAAAAGGAGCAATATAACCCCGTTGCCAATCAGTCCGTAAACAAAATAATCAACTTTTTTTTCTATCTTTTTATAGATCTGCATATATTAATAATAAAGTTTTTAATTATAGAATTATTGGGAGTTTTGCGTATTTTCCCTGGAAAAAATCCTGACAATTTTACTTACCCCTCCTTTATTAATCAATTCGAGGAATAACCCGGTCCAGGCCGATACTTGAAAAGTAGCGATAATCGCTCCGGTTAATACGATTAGGCCGATAAAGGATAAAAGGCCCAGGATCATCACCAGCCAGAATCCGGCTTTAAAGGCCAGATTCAAAAAGACCGCCGCTAGAAATAAAAATGGAATCGCGATTATTAAGATTAAGAGGATGGCGATGATGCCTAAACCAAGATTTATCAAGGCCAAGAGTAAAGCCATCTCGATGCTAACCAGCCAATTGGCTTTAAAAAGCTCCCAGCCGGACCGGATTGATTCCATCGTTCCCTGGCCCTTTATAACGACGTAGCCGATCGAATATTTAATAAGAAAAGAAATAAAAATGGCGGCCGGTATAAGAATTATAAAAGCAGCTATATAAGTAAGGCTAACCATTCTAAAACTCATCAAAATCGGGATTAATAATAGAGTGAAAACTCCGGTAAGGATTATCCGGTTGATGAGATTCAAAGTAAACACCGGCCAAAAATTGCCGATGCCGGACTGGATTGAATCCTTGAAGACGGGTTTTTTATTTTGGATATACTTCGCCGAAGCGCCGACTAACGATGCCTGGCAAACAACTACCAGCCAGACTAAGAAGGCCGACAAGGCTAAAAATACAAGTAAAAACAAAATGACTATCGCGAAATTTATCGGGTCGGTTTGGGCCGTCTTCAAGACGTTTTTTAAGCCTTGGGGGGTAAAAATCCCGGTTGAGGCAATAGTGCTTAAGTTGGGAAAAAGCTGGGTCTGCCCGTCATCAATAAATGTTTTCGTAATAATTTCATATTCCCCGCCATTACCCAAAAGTGCGGCGAAAATCCCGAAAAACCAAAGGAATTTCAATTTCCAGGTTATTTCCCAGGCCTTCTTTAAGATATGGCGATAGAAAGTCATAATTATGGTTTTTTCCGCCAGGATTTGTTTTCCCGGCAGAGAAATATGGCGGCTTAAACCGCATTATTAAAGTATTTGATGAGCCTTTCAAGGCCGACTAAGCAAGAAAAAAAAAGGCTAACCCAATTATACCATTTATCGCCCAGGTTGAGAAGAGTAACCCCGGAATTTATTTTGGCTGATGATGAGTACTTTTTATTTGATGCGCTTTTTTAGATGACCCGGCCCTGCTCCCTTGTTTTCGGGCCGACTAATTTTTCAAATCCTTCTTTTTCTATTGTTTCTTTCTCCATCAATTCTTTAACCACTTTTTCCAGCTGAACTTTTTCCTTTTTAATAATATCTTCCGCCATTCTAATCCCCTCTTTCATCAGCGTCGCGATTTCCTTGTCAATTTCTTCGGCAATTTTTTCCGAATAATCCCTTTGCTCGTGAATTTCCCGGCCGAGAAAAATCATTTCCTCTTTTTCGCCGAATGTCCGCGGTCCAAGCGTACCGGACATTCCATAGTCAGTAATCAATTTCCGGGCCAGCTGGGTCGCCCGGCGGATATCAGAAGTGGCGCCGGTAGAGGGCTCGCCGAAAATTTCCTTCTCCGTTATAAAGCCGGCGAGAAGGACGGCGATTTCTTCGATGAATTCAGTCCGGGTATGGTAATGCTTGTCTTCTGAAGGAAGCTTTAGGGTATAGCCGCCGGCCCGGCCGCGGGCGACGATCGAAACCTTGTGGACCGCGTCGGTATGGGGCAAAAAGTGCGCGACGATCGCGTGCCCGCCTTCGTGGTAAGCCGTTATTTTTTTCTCGTTTTCGGATAAAATTCTCGAGCGCCGTTCAGGCCCTAGCATTACCTTTTCGACCGATTCCAAAACATCCGGCATTTCAATTACTTTTTTATTCTGGCGCGCCGACAAAATCGCGGCTTCGTTTAAAAGGTTGGCTAAATCGGCGCCGGAAAATCCCGGAGTCCGCTCGGCTACCCGGCGCAAATTGACATCTTTTCCTAAAGGCTTCTGGCGGGCATGGACTTTCAAAATGGCTTCGCGGTCGGCAATATCCGGCTCATCCAAAATTACCCTCCGGTCAAAGCGGCCGGGGCGCAGTAGCGCCGGATCTAAAACGTCCGGGCGGTTGGTGGCCGCGACAATTATCACATTCTCATTTTCTTCAAAGCCGTCCATTTCCACTAAAATTTGGTTTAAGGTTTGTTCGCGTTCGTCGTGCGATCCGCCCAGGCCCGCTCCCCGCCTCCGGCCGACCGCGTCAATTTCATCGATAAAAACGATGCAGGGAGAACTTTTTTTCGCGCGCCGGAATAAATCGCGAACCCGGGAAGCGCCGACGCCGACAAACATTTCTACGAATTCCGACCCAGAAATGCTGTAAAACGGAACGTTGGCTTCGCCGGCCACAGCCTTAGCTAGTAATGTCTTGCCGACGCCCGGCGCTCCTAGTAAAAGCACTCCGCGGGGAATGCGCGCCCCGAGCTCTATAAATTTTTTCGGATATTTTAAGAAATCTACTACCTCTTTCAACTCTTCTTTAGCCTCTTTTACGCCAGCCACATCTTTAAAGGTAATTTTAACTTTATTTTCTTTCCCAAACTCCTTGGCCTGGGATTGGCCGAACATCATCGCCCGGTTGTTTGCTCCGGCGACCGAGCGCATCATAAAATAAATAAAAACGCCGATTAGAATCGCCGGCAGGATGAACGGAAGGACTGACGAGATCCAAAAAGATGATCCCGACTCGCTTTTGACTTCAACATCAACCGCTGAAATTTTTTGCGGATCAACGCTGTAGTTTTTCATAACCTGTGAAAAAGATTCTCCGGCCTCTTTTTTAACGGTTTCTGTTTTCCCGTCTTTTAGGATAACATTCAGATTGTCGCCTTCAATTGAAATCTTTTGCACCTCGCCTTTATTAATTTGGGTGACAAGCGCGGGAATGCCGAGCGTATCGGTCTTTTTCCCCAAATCCACTCCGTTCTGGAAAAAACTAAAAATACTGATTATCAGAATAAAAACCAGAAAAAATATAAAAAAATTCTTTAATAAGTTGGACATAATAAATTATCAGGCTTAAATCCCGCATTAGGCGGTAAACGCGCTAACGCAATTATAAAACCCTAAGATTAAATTATTTTTAAATCAAAGCAATTATACAATCTTTAATTATAAAAAACAAGTGTCGGCAAAAGCTCCTTTAATAGATAAGAGTTTCCGCCAGCTACAGTTTGAGGCCCTATATCGAGGCAGCCGATCTCCAGGCCATTTCAAACATGTTCCGGTAGCCGTTCGCGATTTCCGCGCTTTCAATGACCACGGCGTAAAAGTCCCTTTTGATTGAAAGCAATGCCACTTTATTGTCAAAAATAACGTTATCCACATTAAAGAATAGCAGTTCGGGCCGGAGCGCCTTTACCTTAATCCGGGGATCATTATAAGAGTTTTGGATTTTGGCGTAATCTTTATCAACTTTAATATTATTGATAATGTCCCGGATGCCGCCAAAATCAGAGTTGGTTTTTCGCACCTCTAGCATCTTATAATAATACTCGGTGAATTCTTCTTTCATATCCTTAGCCGACCCATACCAAAGCGTTTCTTTTTTGCTGGCTAAGGCCTCTTTATAGATTTTCTTGATTCCCTCTTTTCCCTCGTAAAATGTTACCCGCGGTTTTTCGCTTTGTTTCAGATAATCGCTTTTAAGCAAGGGGATTATTTTTTCAATTTCCTTTTTTTTGTCATCAATCAGCGCTACCAGCTTTTCCGGGTCTTCGGCTAAATAATAGCGCTTCTTCCCCTTAACAATCGGCCGTACCAAACCTTTGGCAACCAGGCTTTCTATAGCCAGGTATACCGTGCTTCTTTTAATCTCCGTCGCCTGGGAGATTTTTAGTATCGAGCCCAGCCCAGTTTTAAGCATAGACAAATAAACCTCGGCTTCTTTTTGATCAAGGCCGTAGTTCAAAAGTATTTGCTGGCAATTTTCCCTGTCCATATTTAGCTTATCATTATAATAAATCAGCTCATCGCCATAATAAGCATAGCTAACTTACCTAAAAATGTCAACATTTCTGACATTTTTTTGTTTATTATAAAATATATATAGCTAATATTAAGTAAATGCTATCCAATAATTGAAAATATAATAATTATGTAATGACAGAAAAATGGTATTCTGAAATAATAAAATATTCGGGAATGGAACAAATGATCCTTGCAACTGTGCGAAAGGGAGAGGAAGAATGCATACTAACAATGACTTAGACGATATTACCGGTGTTGCCATCGGCTGGGCAATAATAATGTTTTTTGCCGGTCTAGCCATGACAGCGATTGGTTTCATCGTTGTCGGGCCACTCATTATGATAATGGCGGCAAGTATCTTTAAGTCGGAGCGACAAGCATTGCCTCGAAAACAATGATCTGCTCATTATACCAGAGAGGAGGTTTGCTGTGCTTGCCTCTTCTCCCTATCTTATCTTACAAAGTCATGCAAAATGAGATAGGGAGAAAAAAATGAGACTAGCAATATATTTTATAGCTAGTTATAGAAACCTTGTCTTTTTTGTTGTATAATCTAGCTAGCAACATATTAATCAATTATTACACTCTTATGACAACACCCGACCAAGAATTAACCAAGAATAAAGCCGAACAAGTGAATCCATCTCCAGACAGACCCGTTGAGCCGGCGGAATCGCTTATGGATAAAAGAGCCAACGAAGACAGCCAACAGTTAAACAAACTATACAGAGAATTGTCGCCTGAACAAAAAAATCAGTTTCCGCAAGCCCAAGAAAAAGCAGCAGAAATTCTACAAAATTTGATTAAAGGAGATCTAGTCTACGACGGCCTGACTCATGAAGAATCGTCCGTATTGAAAAAAGTTCGCGAAGCATATATAAAATTTGAAAAGTCAACCCCGGGCGAAAATTTTGTATGCAAGTTTGGCAACCCCTTAGATCAAAAAATTTACGATAATCTTTTCCAAAAAATCGCTTTTGAAGAATTGCTGTCTGGCCAAAAAATAGCTGATAATAATAAAGCTAATGCTATCCGTGAAGATATTGGCATCCCTAAACAAGAAGCTAAAACTCCAGCCCCGACAGCAAAAATAGAAACTCCTGCTAATTCAACCGCGGAACAGGTCAAAGCGGCCTTTGAAGCATTGGGCGGCGGGGTCAGAGCTGGCGTTATAGAAAAAGTCTTAGACTATGATAAAAGAATAAGGGCGGCTCTAGCAGGAAAGCCGATTAAGCCCGGAGATACTTTTGAAGGGCTAAAGAAAGATTTTAGGTTTTTTACAAGGCAAGAATGGGCTGAAGATTTCGATATTAAAAAAATTTGAGAAGGAAAGGAATAATAAAGTGTAGCCGCTACCAAAAACCGCCCCTTTTATTGAGGCGGTTTTTTTATCAACTCCTATAGGAGTCTTAATCTTTGGCTTTCTTGATCTCTTTTTTAGCCCTAGGCTTCTTTGCCGTGTCCTTTTCGCCGTCAGCTTTAGTGGGTTCTGATTTTTCTTTTTCGTCCTTAGCTGGCTTTTCCGCTTTAGCCTTTGGGGCTCGCTTAGCCTTTTTCGGCTCGGCGTCCGGCTCCCCACTCTTTTCAGTATCAGCCGTGGCTTCGGCTTTAGAAGATTTCTTCTTCTTGACCTCTTTGCCTTCGTCAGCCTTTACCGCTAACCCAAGCCTGTGTTCTTTGGGTTCCATGGAGATAATTACAAAGTCCCTCGCCTCCCCTTCTTTATAGACTTCGTTTATTTTCTGGGTCGGGGCAAGATTAAGCTGGTTGATATGAGCTAAGCCGTGAATGTCTTCATCCAAAGCGACAAACAGGCCGAACGGATTAACCTTGAGGATT
>Ga0172379_10010005_pt1 | contig 11585 bp, 8 predicted proteins | sample GrowelOW334metaG_FD_119756 | JGI IMG/M metagenome (GOLD analysis project Ga0172379, IMG submission 119756) | Groundwater microbial communities from an aquifer near a municipal landfill in Southern Ontario, Canada - Groundwater well OW334 metaG | ecosystem: Environmental > Aquatic > Deep... | reverse complement strand
CGCTGCTACGGGAGCCACCGTCATCGTCGACAAGCGCCTCCGGGAAGTGGACTTCGGCGAGTACGAAGGAAAACACGTGGACTTCGACGATCTGACCTTCGTCCGCGAGCGTCGCGCGCACAAGATGGAAAAAGGCCAAGTCGAGAGCATCTACCACTTCCAAGGGATGGAAACATGGTCCGGTATCGAGCGACGCTTGTCCGCATTCCTGGATGAAATTCTGCCGAAACACCCGGGTGAAACCATTGTCATCGTCACGCACGCGGATCTCGTGATGAATGCCACGCACCTCTTCACGAAGCAGGACAAGAACAAAATCGTGCACCAGCCCTACCCCGGCCTCGCCGGTATGCGAACGTTTTACTGGGATCACGAGCGCAAGGCACAAATGGATCTGCATAAGGAAACAGTGGATGAAATCCTCTGGGGCGATCAGCGATCAGCGGCCAGTGATCAGCAAAAGGTGGAGTTGACGCTCATGCGTCACGGGGAAACGGATCTCAATAAGCAGCGCATCGCACAGGGATCCAATGTCGATATGCCACTCAACAAAACCGGGAAGACTCAGGCAAAGAAGGCGGGCGAATCATTGAAAGGGCAGTCGTTCGACGTGATCATCTCCTCCGACCTCAGGCGTGCGGTCGAGACCGCGAAGATCATCAGCAAGGAAACAGGGATTCCGTACGCCGGAAACAAAGCGCTCTTCCGGGAACGTAATCTCGGCGATTGGTCCGGAAAATCCGTGGAAGAGATCTTGAGTAAACATGAGTCTCCCGAAAACAAGCACTCGGTGACGTTGCTCCGCACGACCCCTCCGAACGGCGAATCCCTCGAACAGCTCATTGCCCGTGCACGCCAGGCCTATGACTTGCTCATCCGGGAATACGCCGGCAAGCGCGTGCTCTTGGTTTCTCACGGCGGCTTCATCCGCGCGCTCACGATGATCACGCAGAACCTTTCCTATGCCGAAGCCGCAACAACAGAAACGCACAACGCGAAGACAGTGACTCTCACGCTGACGCCGCAACTCCGCAGAATCGAAGACGTGCTCGATTGTTGGTTCGAGAGCGGTTCCATGCCGTACGCGCAGGAACATTTCCCGTTCGGTTCGGATTCCGAGGTACCCGTAGGATTCCCCGCCGATTTCATCGCCGAAGGCATCGATCAGACGCGCGGCTGGTTCTATACCCTCACGGTGCTCTCGTCCGCGCTCTTCACGTGTCCGGCGTTCCGCCACTGCATCGTCAACGGCATCGTCCTCACGGAAGACGGCAAGAAGATGAGTAAACGGCTGAAGAACTATCCCGAACCGACGGAAGTGGTGAAACGTCACGGAGCGGACGCCGTTCGTTTCGCACTCATGAGCTCCCCCGCCGTCCGCGGCGAAGACATGCGCTTCTCCGAGCGAATCGTGGAGGAGATGGTGCGCACGGTGCTCCTGCCGCTCTGGAACGCCTACCGCCTCTTCGTGACGTACGCGAACGCTGCGGATTGGAAACCTTCCATCGACTTTTCCCTCCGGAACGCACAGTCGAAACACCTCATGGATCGATGGATCGTCCTCAAGACACAGGAACTGGTGAACAAGATGACGGATGAACTCGAGCGGTACGACCTCTCCGCTACGTGCGCGCATCTCGCGGGTTCCGTCGACGACCTCACGAACTGGTACGTGCGCTTAAGCCGACGCCGTCTCGCCGACAAGCAGGAAGGACAAACGGAAGCCCTGGACACGCTCTATCGCATCCTCCTCGCCAATGCGCAGCTCCTCGCTCCCTTCTGTCCCTTCATCGCCGAAGCGATCTACTTGAACCTCGTGGGCGAGGAACACGGAAGCATTCACTTCACCGATTGGCCCACCTCCGCTCCGTTCGTAGAGGAAGATCTGAAAATCCTGCGCCTCATGGAAAACACCCGCAGGATCACGACCCTCGGACTCTCCCTCCGGGCACAGGCAAAAATCCGCGTGCGCCAGCCTATCCAATCCATCACATTCGCACTGCCTCCCTCCAATGTTTTCGGTGTCCTGAAGGAACTCATCGCCGAGGAACTCAACGCGAAACAGGTGATCGATGCGGTCGATGCGGCTTCCATCGCGGAGCGCATGGCGCTTGTGGACGCACGGAAAGCCGGCCCCCGGCTGGGCGCCAAGGTGCAGTCGGTCATCCGCGAAGGAAAGGCCGGACACTTCGAGGAAAAGGACGGCTCAATCATCATCCTCGGAGAAACGCTTTCACCGGCGGAAGCCTGTGTCACCTATCAGGGGAAAGAAGGACACAACGTCGCGGCGGATTGCGGAGCAGTCGTAACACTCGACGCATCGCTCACCGACGCGCTGAAAGCGGAAGGACTCGCACGCGAACTGATCCATCTCATACAAACGAAACGTAAAGACGCGGGTCTCGCATTCACCGACACCATTACGCTCCACATTGAGGGCGCCGACGGCGTGCTCGAAGCGCATAAGGATTTGATCTTGAAAGAAACTCGCGCAGTTCTCGGGAAGAATGATGGCGAGGAACACGAGCTAACCATCGACGAAAGAAAAATCAAAATTGCATTCGAACGGAAAAAATAATCTCGAAGAAAATTGACAATGGACAATGAAGGATGAAGAATCCACTGAATACGGTAACCGATTTTCCATTTTCAATTTGTTTCAATCTCCTCTCCACCTCGCGCTCTCGGCCGTTGCAAACTGCTTGCTCGTCTATGCGCTAGACCGCTATCTTCCGCAGTACGTTTCGGTCTTCGGAGGACCGGCTGCGTTCGTGATCATCGGCAGCCTCTTAACTCTCCTCAATCTCTTTGTCCGGCCGTTCCTCAACATCATCACGCTGCCCTTCCGACTCGTCTTCACACTCTTCACGACCATCGCGGTCAACGCGTTGTTCCTCTGGCTCGTCTATGAACTAACGCTGAAGATGAATCCGAACGTGCTGGCGCTCGCCATCACCGGCGGCATTACCGGATGGATCGTCGTGAGCTTCCTACTCGGCTTCGCAAACTGGCTCATCAAAGTAATCCTGCCTAAATAATCATAGCCTCCTCCAAAGGGGGGCGTGCGCCAGGCGGGGGCATGAGGGGGGACGTTGGCGCACACGCGCTTTCTTTGGTTCTTTCTTTGTCGCTCGGACAAAGAAAGAACAAGAACGAATCAAGAAAATAGCTTGTCTCGATAGTTAGTCAGCTAAATATTTTTTGAATGCGACCACCTGCGCCTGCGTCAAAATTTTCCCAAGCTCTTCATCGGAAGCCGCTATAACCGCATCGACGGTGCCGAATTTTTTGAGGAGCGCTTCCTTCGTCACCTCCCCTATTCCCGGAATCTCATCGAGCTTCGATTGGAACGTACTCGCTTTCTGCCGCCCCTCGCGCTTGCTATTCGCAAAGCGATGCGCCTCGTCACGGAGACGCTGCAAAAGGAATCGTGCCGGAGAATCCTGCGTAACAACAAGAGGATCCGGATTGCCAGGAACAAAAATTTCCTCTTCACGCTTCGCGAGACCCGCAACGGGAATAGTGAGCTTCAGCTCCTTTAGCACTTGTTCCGCCGTGGCAAGCTGTCCTTTGCCACCATCAATAAGGAGGAGATCGGGAACGGAGGAAAAGGAATCGTCAGGTTTCTGTTCCGCCGTGTCATACATCATCAGAAGCAAATTTGTTTTGCCAACGAACTTGCTGCACCGGAGAATTTTCTCATCCAACGCCTTCGGAGCAGCCTGGATGACTCTGAAACCCAGATCGGCGTAATACTCCTCCATCTGAACCTTGGTGATGAGATATACTTTCCCCTTTTTTACAGAGCGAAGGATTTTTCTCGCCAGAAATCGACCGAGATTCTTTCCTCGGAATTTTTCTTCGACAAACAGCGATGCCAATTCCGTGGTTTTATCTTTAGAGCGCTTGAGCCGCACGCAACCGACGATCTTTCCTTTGCATTCCGCGATCACGAAATCTTTGACCACAGGATCGGAGGTATCAATTTCCATTGTATGCGCCTCTAAATAGGCTTCGAGCAGCGCCAGATCCGCTTTTCGTCCTTTGTGCACGGCTACCCCCTCCTTCTTCCACTCCTGCTCCTCCTTCTTACGGTTTACCGCCACATGCCGGAGTCTGCGACGGAGAGTTTCGGCCAGAGAACGATAATCATCCACCTGTCCCTCCTTCACTGTACGCATATTGAACGAACGATAATGATCGCGCTTGGGTTTGCCGTTATGAAAAACCACCATGCTCCCGACGGTATGGGTACAACCAAGATGGGAAATGTCATACCCTTCGATGCGTCGCGCGGGAGCCGGGAGACGGAGGAGTGTCTGTAATTCTTTCAACGCTTCTTCGGTACGTCGCGTCTCCGACTCCCACTTTGCCTCAGTTTGATGCGCCTTCCAGTCGGCGTTCTTTTCGGCAAGTTTGAGGAGCTTCGACTTCTTCCCACGCTCGGGCACGACAAGCCGGACACGTTTGTCATGAAGACCCGAGAGCCAGGCTTCGATCGCTGTCCGATCCGCTGGCTCCTCTCCAAGAACGATCATCTCCGGCAAATCAGCCGATGCACTGTAGTACTGCGGCAGGAACTGTCCGAGTACATCCGCGAGACTCTCCGCCGTTCCCTGGAGGGAGAAGCTCTCCTCTCCCACGAGCTTGCCGTCGCGCTCCCGAAGCAGAACGACATACGCGTGACCGGAGAGGAGCGCGGCACCGATCGTGTCCGTATTGGCACCCGAAGTATCGGAAATAAGCTGTTTCTCCTGCGTCATGCGGAGCTGTTTCAGTTGATCGCGAAGCCGTGCTGCGCGCTCGAACTTCTTCTGCTTCGCCGCTTCCGCCATCCGCTCCATCAGAATGCGCTCCGCTACTTGGTACTTCCCCTGGAAAAACGCGACGACGCCGTCGATGGCCTGCGTGCGGTACTGCTCGGGCATAACCGAACCGATGCAGGGAGCAATGCACTGTTTGATATGGTAATCGACGCAGGGAGTGGGCCGATCGCGATCTTTGCACACAACGTCTAACGGTATGCTGCCAGCGGTCAACGATGAGCGATCGGCACTGACCGCTGTTCGCTGTTCGCTATTCGCAACTTCGATTCCCATCTTGCAGTTTCGGAACGGAAAGAGCGTTCTGAGAAACGAGAGCGACTCGCGGAGTTGTTCGGCACTCGTCTTCGGACCGAAGTACAGCGCCCCATCATCTTCCACGCGCCGCACGATTTCGACGCGAGGAAATTGCTCCTGAACGGAAATGCGGAGATACACGTAGTTCTTATCATCCTTCATGAGGATGTTGTACTTCGGGCGGAGTTCCTTGATGAGATTCGTTTCGAGCATAAGCGCCTCGAGCTCGGAATTCGTCACCGTCACATCGAAGTCCGCGATCTGTCGCACCATGATCTCCGTCCACGCGGAATGCTTGGCTTCCGCACGCACGTACTGTTGCATTCGATTGCGAAGACTCTTGGCTTTTCCCACATAGAGAACGCGTCCGGCTCGATCAAGCCAGCGGTAAACGCCCGGGCTTTTCGGAACGGCGTTTACCCGGCGACGAAGCGTGGCAAGAACGTAGGATTTTTTGGGCATCGAAATTGATAATGGATAATGGATAATGGATAATGCAACTCACGATCCACTCTTACCAATTATCCATTGTCCATTATCAATTATCCATTGGTTTCCGTCGTTGTTCTCAACTTCCGCTCACCACGGGACACGCTGAACTGCACACAAGCACTCTTGAAGCAGACCATCGCGGAACAGATGGAAATCCTCATCACTGATAATAAATCGGAGGATGAATCGATAGGACTGATCCGCGCGCAATTTGGAAACGAGCCAAAGGTACACATTATCGAGCAACGGGAAAATCTCGGCTACGGACGAGGAAACAACGCCGCTGCACGCTTCGCGCACGGCGAATACATTCTGATTCTAAATCCGGACAACACGCTTCCGATAAACGCACTCGAGCAGATGCTTCAGTATCTCCAAGCTCATGATGACGTCGGCATCGTAGGCCCGGCACTTTTCCATCCTGATGGCTCTATTCGGCCCTCCGCACGCCGGTTCCCGACCATATTGGATCTCCTAAGGAAACGTCTCTCTCCTGAGAAATGGCAGGAAGCGTACACGCGAGAACGGGAGGAACAGGATAAACAAGGAGCAGTGGAAGTCGACTGGCTGGTCGGCGCCTGCCTCCTGATGCGCACCGAATTCTTCCGGAAACTTCGGGGCTTCGACGAACGGTTCTTTCTCTTCTTCGAGGATATCGATCTCTGTCGTCGCACGAAGGCGCTCGGGAAAAAAGTAGTCTACCTCCCGTGTGTGCGCGTCTTGGACCAAAAAGCACGATTAAGCGGCAATAACCTTTTCGCGATCTTCACGAAAAAAACAACGCGTATCCACGCCGCGAGTGCGGTGAAATATTTTTGGAAATGGAGAGGTGCTAAATGGTTGAATGGCTAAATGGTTGGCAAGCATCCACCATGCGTTGTTGCATGCAAACCATTCAACCGTTTAGCCATTCAGCCATTCTCGATGTGTTCCCTACCTTGACCTTTTCCCTTCCTCTCATTACAGTACGCCAGCTATGAAGAAGGAATCCATCTCCCTTTCCGTGAGCACGCGTACACCAACCGAGAACGTGAAGTCGCTCCGGAAGGCGGGCTCCGTGCCCGGCATTATCTACGGCAGCAAGACGAAGAACGTCTCCATCAAGTGCAATCAGAAAGAGTTGCACTCGGTCTACGTAAAAGCCGGAGAGAACACTCTCGTGAATCTTGTTATGGATGGAAAGAACGTCCCTTGCCTCATCCACTCGCTCAGCTTCGAGCCGGTTTCGGATGCGTATGAGCATGTGGATTTCTACGCGGTCGACATGACAAAGAAGGTGACAACGCACGTCCCGATCGTTGTTGAAGGTGAGTCGGCGGCGGTAAAAACTCAGGGCGGCGTTCTCGTCACCGTGCATGATCAACTGGAAGTGAGCTGTCTGCCGACGGACATTCCGGAGAAATTCATCGTGAACATCTCGAAGCTGGAGAACTTCCACGATTCCATCACTGTCGGGCAGCTCAGTATCCCGAGCGGTGTCACCATGAAAACCCCAGCCGACACGGTCATCGTCACGGTTCAAGAGCCACGCAAGGAAGAAGTCATCGAAGTCGCAGCGCCTGTCGCCGCCGAAGGAGAAGTACCTGCCGAAGGCGCCGCTCCTGGTCAGCCTGGAGCAGAAGGGGCAGCCGCGCCGGCAGCAGCCGGGGCAGCCGCGCCGAAGACCGACGACAAAAAGGCTCCGGCAAAAGAGAAGGGGAAGAAATAATGCGCGAGAGACAAACCTACGGTTTTTCTCTCGCGGACTCTCTTTTCCCTTAAGTGGTGCGGCTCCAGCGCGGGAACCCGCGAGACCCGCGCTTCGCCGCAGCTTATTAAATTACAACAACACAAAATACTTAACAGAGGCGAGGATGATACAAGATTCCCACCTACTTATTCTTAATCATTCTTCCTGCTTTCCTTCTCGCATCCGTCCCCGCGCACGCGCCTTCGTTCTGCCCGTGTGCATTTCTTTGTACCGCTTGATCTGCTCCTCAAGCTTCTCAATACAGCTGTCGACAGCATCCAAAGCATCATTTTTGCGCGACTCCGATCGAAGAACCTTCTTCGGAAGGAAAACGGTCACAATAACTTTCATCTGATCGAATGCCTTCTTCGTATCGCGGCGGAACGCCTCCACGCGAATCGAGGAACTTTCGTCTTTCAGAAATCGGCAGTACGTCGCGAGGCGACCGATCTTTTTGGCAAGGAGAACGAGCTCGCTATCACTGTAACGGACGCCTTTCTCGAAGTGTTCGACATGCATGGGTTGGATGGGGAGGAAAACCGCTGCGTACGGTAGCAGAGATAAGCGCACGAGGGACTTCAAAAAAAGCGGAAAATACTGTATAATACTAATGAAAACACACATGGACACTGCGACACTCACGACGAAGGTTCAAACGAGCCAGCTCCTCTCGGAGGCTGATCGAACTTATTGGCTCGGGAACATCCCGCGCATGACGGAGTTGCAGCTAAAAAAACTCGAAGCGATCCTGAACGAAGCCTCGGATCTCCCGTGGAACGAGGAAATGCAGCACTACCTCTCCATCGCGAATAAAGCACAGGCCACGTTTGCCCGCTAATCCCCCCTCTTTCCATGGCTAAAACTCCAGAGAAACAACCCACGCAATCTGAAACGCTTAAGCCCGGAAAAACCCAGCTGGAACTCAAGAACCTCAAGCAGGAAATACTGAAAAAGAACTTCGAGGGCGCGGCGGAGATGATAATGAACGTGGCAGCTGACAACGGAGGAGAAATCCCAGCGGAAAAGATCGACAAGCTTCTCAGAGAGCTCACTCCCGAGGAAAGGAAGGCTCTCCACGGCTTCTTCAAGGAGAAGGAGACCGATCCCAAAAAGATCGTCCTGCACCAACGTCTCGATTTCCTGCAGCAAGAATTGGGCGGACAGAAGCCACTGGAACAAACGAAGGCTTCCGGAAAAATAATTGAAGTATTTCAGAAAATAATTGTCGATCGTATGGGGCCGGCAGTAGAGGAAAGAGCCCGAAGTCTCGGATACAAAGGCGACGTCAAAAAGTCATTGGAATTCGTGATGAATTACTTCATCGGTGCCGCGGCGAATATGGTGGAGAACCTCGCACGATCCTTCCAAAAATTCAATCCGGATGTGAGCTCGATGCTTACAACGTCACTCGAGCTTCGTCTCTCACGCATGCCTGAGGCGAAAAGGAAAACATACGAGATCGCCTACCGAGCCTGGATGAAAACCCCGGGATTTCCCACGCCGACACCCGACCAAGCAGATGCGTATGAGAAAGCGTGCAAGGTGAAGAAAGATCTCGCATGGGCAGAATTCCTGAACACACCAGCCCAGACACCGGCTCCGCAAGTGGCAGCGGCACCACAAGCTGCTCCCACGACACCGGAGAAGATCGAGGGCTCGAAGGAAATCCCTCTTGCCGACAACTCGACGATGCGCGTCACCCGTACCACAGACAAAAAGACAACCGTCGAAGTCGCGGGCCTCAAGCGTGAAATGAAGCTCAGTGGTTCTGCCGCAGTCGAAGAACTCACGTTTACGAAAGCTACTGGAACGGAAAAAGGAACCATGGAACTCAAGCTCACGGGAGGTGCGGTGAAGAAAGTGGATCTCCTGACGCTCCGTGACGCCATCCGCGATAAGAAAAATGATCTCCAGACTATCGATGGTACGAAGATCGACCTAACAGCCTAAAGAAATGGCCGAAACACTCACACAAGCTCCGGCAATGAATCCAGTGGAAGCCGCAAAGATCCACGATTGGGCGGATGTCGCGGAGAAGAACCCTCAGGATTTGAAGGAACGAATAAAAGCGGCAAGCCTCCTTGATCTCGATGAACTCTCGCGCGTCATCATCGAAACGCGACGCATGACGGTGAATGAGGAAGCGCGCAAAGCCGTTCGGGAACGTGTGGAAGAACTGAACCAATCGAAGGACGTTGAGCAGCATTTGGAACAACTGAAGCAGCTCGTCCATCTCTTGCGGCTGCTCCAAATCAAAGCCCCGCCAGTGGCAGAAGAGCCATCAACAGTCGATGCACTCATGGCACAACCACTGCGTTGGCTCGCGGACAAAACGAAGGATGTGCCAGTGTTGAAATACCTGACCGGGTTCGGAAAGAACGTGAAGGGTCGCAGTATCGAACGAATTTTCTACGGTTCACTATCATCGATCAGCAAGAATATTCCGCAGACAATCCTCTGGGTTCTGCCGCTCGGATCACTCCTCAATGGTGCGGGTGATTACGGCAATCGAAAAATCGCCGAACTCGACATCCAGGATGCGATCAGTCGCGTCCGCCTCGTTGGCGAGACGATTCATTTCACAGGCAGTTCGGCGGAAGAGTGGGAGCAGTGGAAAAAGTTCGCTGCGGAGAAGGAAACGAAGAAAGAAACCGTCACCGTCGGATCCATGACGGAGAATTATATCCGGAGCATACGGGACGAGCAGCGGCTGCGCGGCAACGCCGAAGGAACAATCAACGTGTCACTCGCCGCCATCATCAATCCGGAAGGTCGAAAAAATGTGGTGACCGCATTGGAAGATACGCAGAAGAAAAAGAAGTTCGCCGAACAGTGGAAACCCGCTGAGGTAGCTGCGATCACATTCGGCGACGGTGTCGCCGCAAAGAAAGAAGGCGGAACTTGGTCGATCACGGTTCCGGAAAAACAGCTGCAAACTGACGGAAAGCCGAACACCGCCGAGACACGCCTGCTTCAGAGCTCCATCGCAGGAATTCCGGCCGCTGCGGAGCTCACGATTGTGACAGCAATCGAGCGCTGCGAAATCGACCTCGAGAAAAAGAGTGTAAAGATTCCCGTAGGAATGGAACCCGCGTGGGATTCGTTAAACCAAGCGGTGATGAAAGGATCCATGGACCGTTGCGCAAAGATCGTCTTCGCCAAAGGGGAAATGCGCACGGACATCATGCGCGCACGCTTCAACGAACGAGATGGAGGCACGCTCACGCTCTCGAACCGCCCCGAACGCATCGACGCACTCGCAAAAATAGGCGCTCTGAACCTGAGTGCGGCAGTGGATATGAATGAATTTGAGTTCCGTAACGGGAGTTGGGCACCGCTCAACCAATCGGTGGCGATGAAATAATATGGCATCAATCTGAATTGTTACACGCCCCGCGCCCTGAAAGGGCGCTGCTGTTGCGTAATTTTTTTGAAACAGCAGCGGCCCTTCGGGCCGCGGCGTTTTCCGTGAAACATATGGATTCAGATTAATCCGACATCACAAGGGAGTACACTGACATCGTGGTGCTGTCGTATTCGCAGCTTCAGACGTACCGCCGCTGCCCCAAGCAGTACGAGTACGCTTTTGTGAAAAAAACTCCCCGAACGATCAGCCCGGGCGAGAGTTTTGGCAGCAGCGTACACAACACGCTCAAACGCTGGGGAGAGATGGAAATAGCTCAAAGAAAACAAGAACGCATGTTGCCGGCAAACCAGCTCTCGCTTCTCGCGGAAGACCCGGGTCACCATACCCCGGCTCCCGAGCTCAGTCTCACGACACTCCTCACGCTCTGGCGGGAGTGCTTCATCGCCGAGGGCTACGCTTCGCGCGCGGAAATGGACGCACGTCTCAAACAAGGCGAAGCGGCGCTCACCCACTTCTTCACGTGGTGGAAAAACGAAGAACGAACGGTGGTCGCAGTGGAAGCGAGCTTCAAGGTCAGTATCCCCGCCGCGCATGGAACCGCCATACTCTCCGGCCGCATCGACCGCGTGGAGCGGATAAAGTCCGGGCTCAAGATCATCGACTACAAATCGACCGCTCCCCCGACGCAGGCACAAGCAGATATGGATCTGCAGCTCTCGCTCTATGCGCTGGCGACGCTGGATAAATGGGGAGAAGCACCAACGGAGCTCTCGCTCCTCTCCATCGAGGAAGAGGGAATCACCGAACGCAGCACGCTCAGGAATGCCGGCCAACGCAAAGACGCGCTCACGGCCATCCGCACAATCCATGAACACAT
>Ga0172379_10010004_pt1 | contig 11586 bp, 3 predicted proteins | sample GrowelOW334metaG_FD_119756 | JGI IMG/M metagenome (GOLD analysis project Ga0172379, IMG submission 119756) | Groundwater microbial communities from an aquifer near a municipal landfill in Southern Ontario, Canada - Groundwater well OW334 metaG | ecosystem: Environmental > Aquatic > Deep... | reverse complement strand
GACCGACCCAGCGGGGCAATTCGCTCGGAATTACAACCGGTCCAGCTTCATGTTTCAGCACGGCTTAAAAGATCATCCTTTATTTGCGCTGCCGAGCCTGGTTGCGTTATCGCAGCGGCTACCCGCGCATCCTGATTTTGCCTATTGGTCTAATGGCCGCGTCGCGGTAACCGATCCCTGGGAGAAGGGGATGTCGGAGCGCTATTCTTTACAGGATACGATCACCAATATCGCTGATAACAACTCCATCGTCATTCTCAAGCACACCGAGCAAGATCCAGTCTTTGGGCCGGTACTACAGGCGCTGCTTTCGAAGTTCGTTGAATTTTCCGGTGCCCAGATGCGCGATGACGTCATCGTTGGTGAGTCTTTGGTGCTGATTACGTCGCCGAATCGCGTAACTCCTTACCACTTTGATGCTGAGTTAAATTATCTCGTGCAGGTGGCGGGTGACAAAACGTTTAATGTCTTTGACCATACGACGACAACGCAGGTCAGCGACGAAGAATACGAGGCTTACTTTTCCGGCTCGCCAAGCAGCGCAGTCTATACCGACGCCCGCCAAAAAGCGGCGACGGTTTACGACCTGCGTGCGGGTAGCGGGGTGCATATTCCGGTGGCAGCGCCACACTGGGTGAAAAATGGCAACGATGTCTCGATTGCGTTGAGCATCAATTACGAACTCAAGTCGGTTGCGCGCCGGGCGCAGGCGTATTGGTTAAACCACCGCCTGCGGCGCATTGGGATTAAGCCGACGCCGCCAGGGGTTTCGCCTTGGCGCGACGCCTGCAAACGCGCATCCGCGAATGGTTTATCGACGATACGCGGTTTAATCCGACCCGCTACAAAAGCGCCGCCGTATCAAACGTGGCGCCCCAGCTGAAAATATCGTTTACCGATTGGGGGCACAGTGGTGAAAGAAGATGTGGCGCAGCCTGCGGGTGAGGATGTCATTCATTTCAGTGTATCTGACACAGCACACGCAAATTTTTAGCGGCGCTCAAGCGTGAGGCTGCCCAATTTATCGCCCACGGCCTGGGTAACAGTCCAAAACCTCTTTACGCAGATGTTTGGGCTGGCGTTGTTCGCGGTGCAGGCGCCATTGTTGGGGCCACGTACATTCGGTCTCATCACGATCGTCATGGTCTTCGTCGGATTCTGCGAATTCGTACTCGAAATTGCGTCGACCGAAGGATTGGTTTCGGTACGCGACATTGACGAGCGGCACTACGCCACGATGACCACGGCGAACGCCGCCGCCGCCGCAGTACTTGGCATCGCCGTTTTTTTTGCAGCGGACTGGATCGCCGCGCTCTTCTCGGAGCCAGAGTTGGCAGCGGTGCTGCGCTGGATGGCGGTTTTGCCGCTGATCTCAGCATTGCTCAGCGCGCCAAACGCCGCGACACGCCGAGCGATGCAATTTCGGCCGCTCGCGATACGGTCCGTTGTCAGCATCGCCGTCGGCGGGACCGTCGGCCTTGTATTGGCGTTCTTGCACTACGGCGTGTGGGCGTTGGTGGCGCAGGCCATCGTGCAGCGGCTGCTGAATGTTGGAATTCTTTGGGCAATCGTCCCGATTCGCTTTCGGCTCGGCTTTTCGTTGCCGCACTTCCGTGAACTCATGCGGTACGCCGGGCCGATGTTGGTGTCGCAAACCATGACCTGGTCTGCTGGCCAAATTCCACGGTTCTTGCTCGGCTTCTACCTCGGCGCCGGGGAGCTAGGTCTATTTAGCCTGGCGTCGCGGCTAAATGAGATTTTGCTGCAGCTGACGTTGTCACCGCGCTACGCGGTCGCGCGCATGGAAATGCAGCGCCACATCGACGATCCGGCAGGTCTGGAGTATTCAGTTAAGCATCTTCTGCAAAATATGGCCGTGCTGTGCTTTCCAATGTGCATCGGCGGCGCCGCGCTGATGCCCGTACTGTTTAGCGTTTGGCTAGATGCCCGCTGGTTGCCGGGTATTTTTACGGCGCAGATCATGTTGTTGATGTGCTTGCCTTACGTGACCCACTATGGTCTCAGCGCCGCGCTATTGGGCATCAACAAGCAGTCTGCAATTGCCGTGAACTCGGCAGTGCAAACTGCGGTGACGGTGCTGGTCGTGGCTGTGTTTGCACCGCTGGGCTTAAACGCTGCAGTGTCGGCGATCGCCTTGCGGCCTTTTGCAACGGCGCCGTTGCCGATGTTTTATGTCCGTCGCTACGGCGGACTTTCGCCGCGCGGCATTGTTAGCGCCCAACTGCCTCTGCTCGCGGCAGCGCTGGTTATGGGGGCGGTTGTCGCTGGACTGTCGTACCTGTGCAAAGCACGCTTGCCCGATCTCGTCACGCTGCCATTACTGGTTGTCGTCGGCATTGGTATTTACAGCGCACTGTTGTGCAAGTTCCTGCCGGCGCTGGCGGCGCCGTATCTGCAGCGCGCCACCAAAATTTTGCGGCGTTTAGGTTACTCGCGGTCAGCCGATGGTGGTGCGGGATAGATCCGAACATCAACTTCTGGATAGTTCCGCGGGCTGCCATTTTTCAGTAGTGGGGAATCAACGCCGTTCAAATATTTACCAAAGAACGCCAGCACGTAGTCGCTGGTGATTCTTAGCGCGCGCCGGCCGTTGATGGGCCCGCCCTCGGTTAGCCGTTTCCACGGCGAGCGCAGGCTCTTGTCGGTGAAACTCATATGCGCCGTGCCATTCACCGTGACGTGGATGCCGCCATGGCGCGCGAGATTGCGATACAACTGCGTGTAGTCGTCGGTATCTTCGACAGCGTTGTACCGCCAATCAAGATTCGGTGACGCGAGATCGGCCGCTGTCGGCATGTTCAATACTTCTGACAGCATCATATAAGGCCGGGCCACGCCAGCTTCGCGGGTTTCGGCCCAATGCCGGCCATCGATGTTAATCGCCGCTTTATAGCGCGGGTCTTGGTAAACCGCCTGCGCGGCGACGGCGCCGCCGAGCGAGAAGCCGACGACGCCAAGCCGCTGCCAATCAAGGCGGTGATAAAAGCGGCTGCCCGGTTCTTCCGCACTCAAGACAGTCATCGCATCGAGTGCACGGCTTGCATCGGTGGCGCGGGTATGAACACGAACCTCCGCGATCCGTACCAGCGCTTTATACATCGCTTCGGAGCCGTAATAGAGCGGCCGCTCCAGCTCTTTGACCAGTGCTTGGTAATACGCGTTACTCATACCTGGAACGCGCGCTGGATATTCGATGCTAAGCACGACGGAGCCCTGGCTGACTAATTCGCGCACTAGCGCATGGTTTTCAACTTGCGTCCCCGGCCAGCCTGGGAAGTAGACCAATATTGGCAATGTTTCAGGGCCGGCAATCAGCGGCGCATCGGCGACGGCATAAACGGGCTGTGCGGCGGTGCCGAGCTGGCGCCAACGTGTCCGCAAGAAACTAGCGTCAAACGGTCCTGGCGCTTGCGCAGACGTTGGATACCAAATGCGAACATGCGGTGGCGGGTGTTCAAGCGCATTGCGGTCCGGCATTCCGGAGACTGCAGGGGCAGGGAGCAGGAGTTCGGTCATCGCCACCCGATACGGCCCTTGTAGCGATGGCAACCGTATCGCAGGCAAGATCAGTGCGGTTGCGACGCCGATTAATAACAGGAACGCGACGCTGATCGGGATTAACACTTTGGCACTACCGGTGCGCGTGAGCGGAAATGTTGCACTAAGGCACAGTAGTAACACCGCGAGATAGGTTGGCAACATCGGTCGCCGCCAACCTTCAAAAAAAACGTGTGCTGACAGTACTAACAGCAAACCTACGCAAAAAAAGACCGTGCTGCCACCGCCGCGGTTGGGCGCCAGCACCCCGCGTAATAGCAGCGCAAAGCTATACAGAATCAGTAGCGTTTCGATTGGACGCACAGATACCAGGATTGGTTAATGCTGATGCAATTGTTGCCGCACGTAGCCGCGCCTTGAGCGCCCAATTACGCATTCCCAGCCGTGACTGCCGCTGCGATCTTTTCCGCCGTTTGGGAAACGCCGGGCTCTTGGAACATCGTAAAGTGATCGCCGTCGACCAGTTGTAAATCGACGCCGCCGTCGGCGTAAGGCTCCCAACCGGCCTTCGGGTCAAACCACCAACCGGTTGGCTCGCCGTGGCTGCGGAATAAGGTGATTTTGCCGCGATACTGCTTAGGCTCATAACAGGCCGTAACCCGCTGCAAGTACGCCAGCAGCCATTGGTCGTAATCTTCCGGCGAAACCGTTGCATTGGTCGTGCTCAGCACGAAATCGGCCGGATTGGGGCGCCGGAACAGCTTGCGCAGCTTCTTGGTCAGCGCGCGGTTTTCGAGAAATGCGCCGAACCCGAGTTGTTTAGCGCGTAGCCGCCGCCAGTCGGCAACGATAAATTGCCAGCGCAGGCTGTAGTCCGAGATTAGTGCGCGTAATTTTGGCAGCCGTTTTTGATAGCCCGGCACCCAAGCATCCATCAGATAAAGTTGTCGTACTTCTTGTTGCGCGGCATCGAGCTGGCACGCAATTTCGAATGCCAGTGCGCCAGCCACACACCAACCCATGAGCTGATAAGGGCCTTTAGGTTGCACGCGTCGGATCAACTGAACATAGCCGGCGGCGATTTCTTCGAGCGTTTTCGGCATCTCATCGCTACGCGCGGACGGGTCGAATAACTGCAGCGACGTAAACGGCTGCTCAGGGCCGAGCCGCTTAGCCAGCATGTAATAGATGCCGGTGTTATTGATGCCAATGAGCGGTGGGCGTGAACCCACGGCTTGCAATTTAACGACCTGGCGAAAATCAAAATCGCGCGCTTCGTCTTCTTCTAGCAGATGCGCCAATTCGCGGATGCTCGGCGCGCGGAATAACGACGCGAGGCTAATCCGCCGGCCGAATTCCGTTTGCACGCGCGCCAACATGCGCGCAGCGAGCAGCGAGTGGCCGCCGAGTTCGAAGAAATTGGCGTTGAGATCAATCTCGTCGAGCTTCAACATCGCGCACCAGATTTTCTGCAGGTGGCGCTCGACACGGCTGATCGGCTGCACCGCTGGTTTGCCATGCGCAGTTGTTTCTTCGCTTCCCAGGCGCTGCAGCGCCCGTACGTCGACCGCGCCGGACGCCGTACGCGGCACTGCTTGCAGCTGCACAATCTGTATTGTTTGTAAGTACCGTGGTAGTGATTCGGCGACTAAAACGCGCAAGCCGGTTTTGATCGTCTCAAATTGGTCTTGCGCGCTCGGTTGCAGCGCTACAAATGCGGTGATGCCGCCATTTTTTTGTGGCCCTGACGTTAGCAGCACGGCGATGTCGGTGACGCTGGCGTGGCGACGTAAAACCGATTCGACAATTCCAGTCTCAATCCAATAGCCGTTTAGTTTTATGCGTTGGTCGCTACGCCCCAGGTGCTCGATTAGGCCACTCTTACGCACCCGCGCTTGATCCGGGCTGCGGTACAAGCGCGCGCGGGAACCCGGCGTGAAAGGATCGGCAGTATAGGCCGCGTCGATGGCGCCGCCAGGGCTGAGCCCGCCGAGGGCAAGGCCTTCGCCGCCAACATAAAGCGTGCCCGGTGCGCCGGTAGGTTGTAGCCCTCTATGACCATCGAGCACGTAAAGCTTGGTGTTGGCGAGCGGCGCGCCGATCAGCATTTGATCCTCTTGACTGGTGACGCGATGCGCAGCGATCGCCAGCACGGTTTCCGGTCGAGCGTACAGGCGCCACAATTCACTGCTGCGGTCGAGTAATTGGGCGATTAAGCGGCGATCGTGCGATTCGCAAGCACACAGGATTTTTAGGCGCGGCAGGCCTTGCCAATCTGCCGCAATTAGCGCTGACCATATCGACGGCGGGGCGTGCATGACTGTTGCTTCGCAGCGTTGCAAGAGTTGCAGCAGGCGCCGGCCGTCTTGCGTATCTTTGTCGTCGGCAATAACAACGCGCGCGCCGGCCAGCAGCGGTAGAAAGAGCTCCATCGCCGCAAGATCTTGGGTTTGCGGGCTGACCGCAACAAGAACATCGTCGGCGCTGAGGCCGGGCCGCTCACGCAGGGCCGACAGCCGGACGATCAAGGCGTGATGTGATACCCGCACGCCGTCAAGTTCCGAGCCCGTGCCATAGACGAAACTGGTGAAAACCTCAGAATCGGGATGAATCGTAACGCCGGGCGCGGTTGCTGAAGCATGACTGATCGTCGCTTTATCGGCATCAAGGTCAACTAAGCGGGCTTTCAGGCCGTGCAGGCCCTCCTTTTGCGCGGTCGCCGTTACGATCACCCTCAAGTCTGCGAGTTGGACTTGGCGCTCGAGATAAGCAGGGGGATCGCTGGGATCAAGCCCAACGTAAGCTGCGCCGGTCTTGCTGATAGCAAGCAGGGCGACGGCCCAATCCGCTGAACGCCGCAGGCAAACACCGATGCGCGAGCCAACGCCAGCACCCTGTTGAACTAAGTGCTGGGCTAGGCGGTTGGCTTCGGCATCGAGTTGGCGATAACTCAGGCGTCTTTCACCACTCACGACGGCGAGCGCATCGGGCGTAAGCGCGGCCTGCGCTTCAAACAACCGCGGCAGCGTGCTATCAGGGTAAGGTTTGTCGGTATCGTTCAGCGTATGCAGCAGGCGCCCGCGTTCGTCGCCGTCGAGTAACTTCAGTGCCGAGATCCGCGATTCGGGCTGTTCAACGACGTTTTCGAGCACACGCTGGACGTACCGCAGCAGCCGGGGCGCGGTTTCAGGCTCGAATTGATCGGTGTTGTACTGGCACGAGAAGCGCCAACCATCGGGGCGCTCAACCATGAAGAAGTTGAGGTCGTAGATCGCGCCAGCAGGCAGCGATGGCATGTCGATCAGGCGGAAATCACCATAGTCGACGTTCTGAATAAACGTTCGCTGAAAAATGAAATTCACGGAAATCAGCGCGCTGTGCACGCCACTGCGCTCGCCTTTGACCATGCTCAATAAGCGCTCGATCGGGATATGCCGATGTTCCAGCGCTTGGCCGACGGTGTCGCGAACGCGTTCGATCAACTCGGTAAACGGCGGATCGCCCGCGAGATCATTGCGGAGAATCAGTGAGTTCACAAACTGGCCGATCATGCCTTCCAACTCAACTTGATCGCGGTCTGAAACCTGCGTGCCAACCACAACTTGATCTTCGCCGGTATAGCGGCTCAACGTTGCCGTCAGCGCTGCGAGCGCGGTCGCGAACAAGGTCGCACCGCGTTCGCCACTCAGCACCTGTGCGCGATTGGTTAGTTCGCGCGGCAGAACGATCGAAACGATGGCGCCGTTCGTCGTCGGAACTGCTGGGCGCGGTCGGTCCGGCAGCACCTTGAACGGTTTTACATTCGCCAGTTGCCGTGTCCAATACGCGGTCTCGGCATCGGTGCCGCGGACCCGCAGCCACTCCAGTTGCCACATCGAGTAGTCGGCATATTGCAGTGGAAGCTCTTCCAGCAAGACCGGTTCGTTGCGGCTCAGGGCCTGATAAATCAGGCCCATTTCACGGGCCATGACGCCGATTGACCAGCCGTCGGAGACGATCTGATGCGTCGTCACCAAAATCACCGCTACCGTGGGCGAAAAGCGCAACAAGGTTGCGCGTACCAGGGGGCCGGTTAGCAAATCAAATGGCGCCCGCGCCTCGATCACGCCGATGCGGTCGCCTTCGATTTGCTGTTGGTCTTCTGGCAGGTTACTAAGATCGATTTCCGCCAATTTGAATAGCGATAACGGCAACGTGCGTTGCACCGCAACACTGTCGACTTCCAGAAACACAGTGCGCAATACTTCGTGGCGTTCGATGATTTTAAGCCAAGCCTGCTCCAGCAAAGCGGTTGAGACTTGACCTTCGAGCCGCCAACGCACGGCAACATTGAGCGAGGAATTGCCTGGCTCCAAGCGGTCCAACAGCCAGAAACGCTCCTGCGCCACCGAACACGGAAAATCCGTGCGGTTTTCAGAAGGAGTGCTCTCGTCTGTCTCTGGCTCGATATCGGATTCTCTGATTTCTTCCAATTCAGAATCGCCGGCCGATTCGAAGACGTGTTTCTTTCCGTTATCCATTAACCCTAATTAATCAGATTCAGGCAATTCAGTACAGGCGTTTCATCGCTTGCGTTGAAACTGCTTCAAACTCGGCAGCGCCGGCTGACCGCTTGCCGCACCGGCTTCGTCAGCGCTAACACTTTCCAAGGCCTTCGCCAGCGCACCAATTGTGCGTTGTTGAATCATCTGTTTGGCGGTCAGGCGTATGTTTTCACGGTTGGCACGGGCCGCAATTTGGAATATTTGAATCGAATCGGCGCCGAGCACGAATAAATCGTCGGTCGTGCCGACTTGTTTCAGGTGGAGCACTTCCGCCCAGATCTTGGCCAGCGTAAGTTCCATCGGCGACGCCGGGGCGATAAATTCAGCTTCAACCACTTGGCCGGCAATCGGCGCCGGCAGCGCGGCACGATCTAATTTGCCGTTGGGCGTCAGCGGAAACGCGTCGAGTTTGAGCCAAGCCGACGGAATCATGTAATCCGGCAAACGCTCAGCCAGCGCCGCGCGCAACTGTGCGGGCGTCCGCGAGATTCCCGCTTTTTCGACATAGTACGCCGCCAGTTTCGGTGCGCCGGGCGTATCTTCGCGCAACACGACGGCGGCTGTTGCGACCTCGCCGACCTCGACGAGGCTGGCCTCAATCTCACCGAGTTCGATCCGGAAGCCGCGCAGCTTGGTTTGATGATCCATGCGGCCGAGATGCTGGACCGTGCCGTCCGGCAACCAACGTGCAAGATCGCCGCTGCGATAGATGCGGCCCGCGCCAAACGGGTTGGCGACAAAACGATCGGTGTTTAACTCTGGACGCTTGTAATAGCCGATTGCGACGCCGTCGCCCCCGATATGCAACTGTCCGGGTACGCCGGGCGGAAGGAGCTGATCTTGTTGATCGAGAATGTAGAACTGAGTATTAGCGATTGGTTTGCCAATACTAATCACTGCGTCGCCAGCGGTGACTTGCGTACACGACGACCAAATCGTGGTTTCCGTCGGACCGTACATATTCCACAATTCGCCGCCCTGGGCGAGCATGCGATTGGCCAATTCGCGCGGCAACGCTTCGCCGCCGCAGAGCATTTTGAAACCCGGTGCCGGCTTGAATTCGGCTTCGAGCAAAATGCGCCAAGTCGCCGGCGTTGCTTGCATCACCGTTGCGCCCGTGCTCTGGATATGTTGCGCTAAGCGGAAACCATCGGCCATTTCCTCGGTTTCGGCGATGACCACGCTGCCGCCGACTGCCAGCGGCAAGTACAGTTCCAGCGCGGCGATATCGAACGAAATCGTAGTCACCGCGAACAAGACGTCGTTCGCCGAGAAGCCCGGCGCCTGCGCCATCGCCAGCAGCAGATTCACCACTGAGCGGTGGCTCACTTCTACGCCCTTCGGCAACCCTGTGGAACCGGAGGTATAGATCAAATAAGCCGCCTGTTCGGCATCGACGGTTACCGCTGGCGCCGTGGTCGCAGCACTTGCGAGCGCGATTGCATCATGCGCGAAATGGATCGACGCGACGTTTTCGTGCACCAACTTCAGCGCTTCGACGTCATCGGTAATCAGCGCGCCGATGTCCGCTTCGCCGAGGATGTGTTTCAGGCGTGCAGCCGGGTGGGTGGGGTCCAGCGGAATGTAGGCGCGACCGACTTTCATCACCGCGAGCAGCGCGGCGAGCATATCCAGCGAGCGCTCGATCAAGATCCCGACTGGCTTATTGACGCCAACGGTGCGCTGATACAACAGATTCGCGATTTGATTGGCGCGTCGATCCAACGCGCGATAAGTCAGGCTCGCGTCGCCGAATTGGGCAGCAATTTTGTCCGGGTGCGCGGCTGCTCGCGCTTCAAATAGCTGATGGATGCAGCGATTGCTCGGATACGCCCTCTGGCTCTCGTTGTAGCCGCTTACCAGTTGCTCGCGGAGTGGTGCCGGGATGCAGTTGGCGCGAACGAGCGCCTGCGCCGGGTCGGCAACGAATGCTTCCAGCAGCGCTTGATAGCAGTCGAGCCAGCGGTCGATTGTCTCGGCGTCATAGAGATCGGTGTTGTAGTCGCAATCCATGCGTAGGCCATCGGTCGATTCGATGATATTCAAAAACAGATCGAAGTTGACGAAGGCTTTCGCGTTCGGTTCAACATCAACCGTCAAGCCCGGCAGCTGCAAGCGATCGGCTAAACGCTCGAGGTTGAATTGGATTTCGGTCAGCGGCAGGCGGTTCATTTCCCGCTTCGGTGCAAGCTTCCGCACCAGCGTGCCGAAGGTGTAACTCTGGTGCTCGAAGGCATCGAGCACTGACTTCGCGACGTTGGCCAGATGTTCGGCAACGCGGGTTTGCTCGGTCCACCGGTTACGAATGGGTAGGAAATTGACGCAATGGCCGACTAGGATTTCGTCTTCGAGCAACGATTGCCCGGCGGTGGGCACGGCCACAACAATTTCATTCAAATTACCCAACCGCCCGGCCAGCGCTTCAAACGCCGCCAGCAGGGTTGCAAACAAGGTGCTGCCGAGTTTGGCTCCAGATTTTTTTACCGCCAGATAGATATCGGCATTGATCCGATGGCAGCGGCTGGCGCCGCTATAAGAACGGTAAGCGGCGCGCGGGCGATCAGTCGGCAAATCCAACGGGGTAACCGGATCGGCGTACTGCGCGAGCCAGAACGTTTCGGTCTTTGCGGCTTCGTCAGCGTCCTGCTTTTTCTGCGCCAGCGCATAGCGGCTGAATGGTAGCGGTGCCTGCAGATCGGGCGCTTCGCCTCGGCACAGCGCGGCGTAAATCTCGGCTAATTCGTTGACGATGACATTGATCGACCAGCCATCGCAGATGATGTGATGGGCCGTGATCACCAGCGCGTGGCGCTCGACGCCCAGACGCACCAACTGCGCACGAATGAGCGGGCCGTTGCTGAGATCAAATGGCGTTCGCGCGTCTTCGTTCAGCAACGCCGCCAAAACCGCTTCATCGGTTGCTTCGCGTTGCGCGATCGGCAGCGACGTTGCCGCCGCGATGTTCATCGCTTCACCGGTTTCGCCGAACGAGGCGCGCAGCGCATCGTGGCGGGCGACGACGCCGTCCAGTGCGTTCTGCAGCGCGCTCGTGTTTAGTGTGCCGTTCAGTCGCAGCGTCACCGATTCATTGAACGCACACGAGGCTTCATCGCCACGCTGTGCAGCGAGCCAAATCTCAACTTGCGGTTCAGTCAGCGGCAAGCCGATGATCGCGCCGGTTGTGGCCGAGACCGCGCCCGCACTGCTGCTGGCTGAGGCGGTTGGCGACGTAGGCGCTGCTGGCGCAAGGATGCCAACGGTCTGCAAGTCGGCCAGGCTTTCGCGGAAAGCGGTGACGATGCGGCGCAGGTCGCTATCGCTATGCGCGGTCGTCAGGAAGCATGGGAAGCCATCTTGAATGTGGATGCCGCGTTCGCGCAGGTGGTAGAAGAACAGCGTCGATAGCGGATGTTCGTTGTGAAAATTGAAGTAGAACCAGCTTGAGAAGCTTTCGATTCGGGTCGTCAAACCGTGTGCTTGGAACACAGCGTTAAGTTCGGCGACCAGTGCAGTCGTCCGTTTC
>Ga0172379_10010003_pt1 | contig 11587 bp, 8 predicted proteins | sample GrowelOW334metaG_FD_119756 | JGI IMG/M metagenome (GOLD analysis project Ga0172379, IMG submission 119756) | Groundwater microbial communities from an aquifer near a municipal landfill in Southern Ontario, Canada - Groundwater well OW334 metaG | ecosystem: Environmental > Aquatic > Deep... | reverse complement strand
CCAGATAGAGACTGCTCATATAGCAACTGCGGAGCATATCCGCTTCCCTGCCGTTTTCATTGTTATAGATAGGTCCGACCGTATGAATAACCCATTGTGCGGGAAGATGATATCCTTTGGTTATTTTCGCTTCGCCTTCCATACAACCGTTCAGAGTCAAACATTCTTGATAGAGTTCTTCTCCAGCCACTCTGTGAATAGCCCCGTCCACTCCGCCTCCGCCCAAAAGCCGTCGATTCGCCGCATTCACGATGGCATCGACTTGAAGGGTGGTGATATCTTGTTTGATGGCGATGAGTTTGGTTTTCATTGGGGCAATGTTAGCTTCGTTCGGCAGATGCAGTCAAATTTAACCCCTACTCATAACCCTCATTAGGCTCATTTCGCCAAACTTAACTCTGGCACTACTTTTGTTAGCTAATTTTATAATTTCATTCGCATCCTTATATTCCTTTGTGAACTCTTCCCTTTCTACCTCTAAACTATCTTCTAAATACTTATATCTACATTCTAATTCAGTAAATACTTCACTCCATTTCTTTACATAAATCCTATACCTATCCGTTTTGAAAGCAAGAGACCGCTCACCGTGAGTTTTTGAATTTTCAAGCTCCCTTTCAATTCTTCCAGAGGTATCAAAACTATTTCCAACTAAATAGAAGTTCCAAAAAATATTATTTCCATTAAAATCATCTTGCTTGATAATAACATCCAGATAGCCTTTTACTTGATTTAATTCCTTATCACCCAATTTTACCTTTGGATGTTTTAACTCAACTACTATATTTTCTACCGTATCAAGCATCTTATTTTGTTTGCAAAGAAATATATCCATTTCTTTATTTTTATCTGGATGGTCAATTTTTACCTTTTTTCCATCACCTCTCATAAGATAAATAAACCTTCTAAGAACCTCTTCAAACCTTGGCTCAGCAGCAGAAATAAGATAGTATTGTTCACCAAAAATCCAATAATGGCATTCGACAATCTTTTGAATGTGGTCTCTTTCATTTGCTCCAAGTCCTTCATTAAAAACAAGTTCCTTTAGTTGTTTAATAATTTTATATCTATCCTTTACAATATTGATTGTTTTAATAACTCTAGAGAGTTTTGTGCTTTTTAATAATTCGGCAAGTTCTTCCCTTTCAATCTCATCTAAATCTACAATTTTTCTAATAATAAAGAGGATTCGCTCTCTTTCGTCAGAATCAAGTAATAAATTTAGGAATCCAACAAAAGCCTTTTTCTGTTCAATGTTCAGTGCGCTAAATATTTTCGGTTGAGTTTCATAAAGACCCCGGATTACAGACTTTAATTCATCCTTTCTAAAAGCCTCCCACTCATTCTCTTTGAACTCAGGGAAAACATTCTCATTTTCATACTCTTCGATTAATTTATAGGAGTTTTCTTTTAAAAATGGCTTCCTTTTCCTTCTCAAATAATTAGTTAGTTCAGACTGCAAATATCTAAACTGCTCGTCAGATTTTTTTCCTCCAACTATCGCCTGCTGATTATTGTTTTCATCACTCAAAAAGTTAAAATTATCAAAGTAACTGCTTTGGATAAAAATACTATGATAAAAACTATCACTTTTCTTATTCAGTGTAGTATAATCCTTCCACACTTCATCCTTGTTGGAATTTTGATAGTAGTAACGAGAAAATTCTCTGTTGATTTCTTTATGCCATCGTATATACAGAACATTAAATTCAACCCCTGTTTCCCTATGAATAAACTTGGCTTTGTCTTGCTCTCCAATAACACTAGAATAATCCAATTGCTCACCATTAATTTTTATAGAAAAACCTTTGTGTCTATTTAGCTCTAAAAACCACCCGAACTCTAATTTTAAATAGTTTAAAAACTCGGACTTTAATTTCCCCTCGTTTACTTCGAATATTCCACTGAATGTAACAACGGTTCCAGTATCCTTGTTCTCAGATATTGCCAACTCCGATTTTGATTGGGTATAACTTTGAAGTGACTCTTTTTTAATACCTACATTATACCGATAAAACTTTCCATTTTTACAAAAGATTGTCTCCCAATTTGCATTTGATGCAAAAGTGAAAAAAGTCAATCTACCAACTCCATTTTTTCCGTGAATAGCAGAGTGGTGTTTACTTTCTTTAAAATCACTTAATTTTTCTGACTCAAAAAATGGGCTGAATTTACTCTCTAATAAGTCGTGTTGAATTCCATATCCATTATCTTTAATTTGAATACTCGATATATTTCCAATTTCATTTGCACTATACGTCATCTCCACACACGTAGCTTTTGCATCAAAACCATTCCAAATATACTCAACTATTGCCTGAGAATATTTGTATCTTTTCAATACTGATTTTATTCCCTTTGATGTAATTTCTACTTGTTTGCGCATATACTACAATAAGTTAATTACTTTCTTCCAGCTCAGCCAAACTTTTACCACTAGCATCTTTCCATTTATCCCTACCGGTATTAGCATAACTCAATATAATATTTGATGCAGAACTCGGACTGTTGAAAATATAATTCCTTACAAATACATATTTGTCCGAATCATTTGAATCTATTTTAATAACTCCCTCTTCAATGAGAAAGATTTTGAGTTTCTTACTGCTGGATAAATGTGGCTCTGAGATTGAAACAGTGGAGCCTGCCAACACTTCAAAACCATCATCCGTTTGTTTCCCTGTAGCAAACACTCCAGCTCCCTTACAAAATAGCAATCCTTCCTGAGTTTCTTCTCTTTCGCTTTCTTGTTCTGTTTTCTCTATCGGTGAAAAAATTGAATACCCTAAAGCCGACAACAAGATTGTTAAGTTTCCCAAATACTCATTTGCTGTTGCCTCATCCTCTTCCGACAAATTCCTAGGACGGGCAGTATTCTTATTTTCTAAAACACAGCGTTTACTCTGAATCGCCAATTCCAAACACTTATTTTCCAAGTACTCTATATTTCCACCAAAAAATACTATCGCTGTTTGCCAGAAGTCTTTCTTATAGTCGTGGTCGGTAATTCTCTCGCGAATATTGGTTGCCTTTCCGATATACACTCTATGCAAACCACTCTCCTCGGGCTCAGAAGAAACAAGGAAATATATCGCCGACTGAGAGGACTCTTCCCGAGCAAAAAATTCTCTCAACTTGATTCTCGGAACCGATATCGCCTTACCATTCCAACCGCTCAACTTAACTACCTTCAGTCCCATAGGACTTCCATCGGTTAGAAATATCGTAATTGTCTTTGGATTATTAAACATAATTTTAAACGTTAAACATCTGCAATACTGTCTCCACTCTTTCAAATTTTACACCCTCCAACTGCTCGAAATGTTTTCTTCCACATTTGATTTTTATACTCTCGCTTCCCCGTATTTCTCCCTCTGATTTTGTCTCCGCCACAAAGTAAACCTTCTCCTCATTTTCAAACACTATCGCCCAGTCCGGGTTATATGAACCGATGGGTGTCTGAATCTTGAACCAATACGGAAGTTTGAAATAGAATTTCACCCGCTCCATCGTCTCCAAATCTTTGGCAAATTGACTCTCTACATTGGAATCCACTAAGATGTGGTCGTACAGTGTTCTTTCCTTATCCTGAACTTTCACGACATTATCAAGATAACTGTGGAGCTCATCATTCTCGAATAATTCCATCGCATAACAATTATGCTCGCCTTTGAGCTTTTCATACTTGATACCATCCAGCATCAATCGTTCCAATGCCTCTTGTATGGTGATGGTGGCATAGTCCATAAACTGCTGAGGATTCTTGCTTATATCGTTACCCTTGCCCGACTGTTGAATAATTTGAAGAATCGTATCCTTGGTGAGTTTGGTTTTGCCTTGGATATATCCTAAAATATCCGGGGTTATTCTGCCTGTCGCATTGTATTCAATCCTTTTTTCACTGACATTGGACAATCCTGTCGTAATACCATCAGTTGTAATGCTGAGTCTCGCCTTAAGGCTGACGATTTTCGGAGCGGTTATATCCGCTTTCGAAAGGTCATCCCCTGCCATCTTCACCAAATCTTCCGTTTTATAGTCCACCTGATACTGCGTCTTGTACTTTATCCTTTCCCACAGTTCCTTAAAGTCCTCACTCAGCTTATATGCTTTAGTGAGCTTTATTTTCACCTCTTTTCTTTTATTCTTGATTCTTCCACCAAATGATACGTTGCATTCATCCTCGATTTCCATTTGCAGTTTCCTGGCAAAATCCTCATACCTTTCATTGGCGATAACCGTGAGAACATTTATATTATCATCGAATATCCTTTGCCCTTCCTGATTGACAGGGAGCCTCAATCCTCTTCCTATTTCCTGACGCTTCTTTATTTCGCTTTGAGTTTCATTAAGTGTGCAAATCTGGAATACGTTAGGATTATCCCAACCTTCTCTCAATGCAGAGTGGGAAAAGATAAATCGAAGAGGCTCGCTCATCGAAAGCAATCTCTCCTTATCCTTCATAATCAACGAATAGGTATCATCGTCCAAAGAGCTATCACCCTTCGTATCCTTCAATTGTCCTTTTTTATCTTTCGAGAAGTATCCGTTGTGGACATCCTCCACCGCATCGAATGTAAGGTCGCTGAAAGCAGGGTTACGCTTCAGCTCATTGAATTCCTCTTCGAACCATTGTGCAATTTTTCCTTTCTGTATAGTGTTGTTTACGTATTCCCTGTAATTCGCCACCCTGTCGATAAAGAATAATGAAAGCACCTTGATACCTTTTTCCTTAAACCTCTTTTCTTTCTCAAAATGATTCAGGATGGTTTGGCGTATCTGAAGTTTCATTATCTCATCATTGAGTCCTCCTAAACTTTCGCCGACATACATCGTCTTGCCGTTTGAGAAGGTGATGGATTGAGCCATCACATCAACTGCATCGACGATATATCCTTTGTATACCTCTCGTTCCCCGGAGAGTTTGAACAAATCACACTCGCCCACTGTTCTCGAAGACCTCCTGATGGCAATCGACTTTCTCTTGATGCCGTCCTTTTCATTGACATCGATTTTGAGCTTTACGCCGATAGTATTCTTTTGAGACTTCACCGATTCCAGCTCCATATAGGGAGCGTTTTGATTATTCTGTTCCAACACCGAGTCGACTTCAATCTTTTTTACCAATCCCAAATCATATGCCTTCACAGGGTCGAGCTTGTAGATAAGGTTGTAATGGTATTTATGAGTCGCCGAGTAGCGAAGCGTGCACAGTGGATTGAGATTGGCGATGGCTCTTTTCCTGATATCCGTTTCCATATTCTGCGGTTCGTCCGCAATCACAATCGGTTTCACGGATTGGATAAACTCAATCGGAACTCCCCAATCGCTTTCTTGATAGATAATATTGCCTTTCTTTTTCTCTTGGCTGAATTTGGCGAATGAGTCGATGTTGATAACCAAAATCTGGAGGGAATCGGCTGTTGCGAAGTTTCTCAGAAGACCTCTCTTCTTCGGGTCGTATACATAAAAATCCATCCCGGGATTATCATAGAGCAAATTGAAATGCTCTTTCGTGATTTGCAAGTTTTTCAGTACACCTTCTTTGATAGCAACACTTGGGACAACAATAATAAACTTCTTGAATCCGTATCTTTTGTACAGTTCGTGGACAGTCCGAAGGTACACATAGGTCTTTCCCGTTCCCGTTTCCATCTCGATAGAGAAATTCAAACCGTCTTTCAGATGCTGATAACTCCCACCGGCACCAATCATTTCAGTCCCAATGGCACCAGTTACGATTCCGCCACCGCTGTTCACATCCGATTTTCCCAGTTTATTCTGCTCCTGAACACTATGCAAATTCTTGATTATCTCCTCTTCCTTTATCAGTAAATTATTTCCCACCACAAATCCGCCATCAATAAGCGTCTGTCTATTGGCACTCCTTATTTGCAACTCAAAATCTCCCTTATTGAGAGGCTGTCCATTAAAGAGGCTCACTACCGACTGTATGGCGTCTATCTGGTATTGTTGTTTGGAATCAAATTGGAGTTTCATTTTAAAACATTTATCTGATATTATTATGTGCTAGCTTCTGGAGCGATACAGCTTAACATATAATCAATTGATATTTTTAGCTCACCATCGTTATATAAAGCGTTGCTTTTGTTTTCTGGATGGTGTATTTGATTTCTTATATATGTACATATCGTTGTATTGTATTCTAAAATATTTTCGTTTTTCTGTCTTTTGTAAACTTTATCTTGGACAACTCCCTCATCCCTTAAGAATACATCAAATTCTTTCTCATCAAATTTCCCCGTCTTTTCTTGGAGATAACCGTATAATTCATTATGAAATTCCTTTGTAGGTAGATTGTAGGCAAAATAAATTATCTCTCCCCAGGTCGGTCCCCAAGGTATCTTGTTAAAATTACATTTTCCTAATTTTGAAATTTTAAAATCCTTACTGAAAGCAAACATTCCTACTTTATCACTACAACAATTTTTAAAAATCAAAGGGGAATGAGTTGCTAGAAATATCTGTTTTGTTTTACTTATACTCTCAAAGGCATTGATAAGTTTAATTTGAGCAAGTGGGTGCAGGCATATTTCTGGCTCATCGATAAAAATATAAAAAGGCTTATTTGTTTCTGATTGTTCTGGATGTTTACTTAAGTTCTCAGCGTATACTTGTAGTAATGCTAATGCTACTGACCGTTGCATACCGCTCCCCTTCTCTTCGAGATACGTTTCCGTCCCATCATCTACTTTTATTCTCGTATTTTTAAAGAATGATGTCGCATCCATCTCATCAAAATGAAAATTGATACTAGCTTCTCCAAATTGTTCTTTGCAGATATTTTCAACTCTTGAAGATATTCCTTTTAATTTCGATTTTAAGCCGACTTCATTATCATTGAACACTTTATTATGAGCGCTTACAAAATCACTATACACCTTATCTAAAGTAAAAGACTTCAAAATTTCACCTAATAATTTTCCACAAATCGTTGTGCTTCCAAACTTTGTGATATCATTTGGATTCGTATCAGCCCATATAAAGTCAACTTCAAATATTTTTTGAATTGGTGCCTCGATACCTGCAAAATTCTTATACTCCTTAGTTGCGTCATCCCACACAAGAATTTTCTTAGGCTCGCCAGCATCTCTCTTTATCTTAAGCAGATTTTCATTATTCTCAGTGTAAATAATGCTCTTCAATTTATCCTTTTTATCCTTTTGCGCAAAAGAATCGATAATCTTCTTGATATCACCGCAAAATGTAACTTCAACAAACATCTCATCACCAGCTATTCTCGAGTTTTTTAAATCTTGAATCTTCTTACCTTTTGGCACGCCATTTCTAATAAAATCAATCGCTTCAAATACCGTAGATTTCCCTGTATTATTTTCACCAATAAAAATATTCAACCCACTATCAGTTATGGTTGGATACGCAAAAGATAACTCCTGTTCACCAACGAAGCATTTAAAGTTTTTTACTTTTACATTCTTTATAAACACACTGTTATATCACCTTAAAATCAATCTTTTCTTGCTCCATCTGAAGGGAGATATTCGTTTTGAGCTGGTCGTTATTCTGGAAACACCCATCCAAACAAATGAATTTCTCTGGTTTGGCTTTCTGAATTTCCTCCGACAATTCTTTGGTTATTTGCTTACCAAGATACACAACAATTCTTCCTCCGTCCAATACAGAGTATGCATTTCCCTCAAATGTTTTTTCTTCAATCGGAACGTTCAAGTCCAATCCACTTTTCAGGATGAGTTCAAATAGAATGTTTTCTTCCTTGCTTCCTTTCTCCACATTATCGACAAAGTCCTCCAGTCCGCTCAACAAGTCTTCCGTGTTCTCAAACTTTCCCTGCCAAATTTTAAAGTTGGACTTATCCAGTTTGAAAACCTTGAATCCGATATCAACTTTCTTCTCATTCTCTTTTTCAATCTTCTTCCCAGCCCTTCGTATCCGCTCTTTTCCAATCTCGGCGATAGTTGTATATCCGGCTTTATATGCCTCACTTTCTTCATCGCATAATTCCGGGAGTTGCACGCAAATCCATTTCCTGTTGCCTCCGTCTTCAAGATTTTGTTGCATCACTGCGTGAGCGGTTGTTCCTGAACCAGAAAAGAAATCCAAAACAATATCCTCTTTACCGTTAATCGTAAAGGAGTCTACTAAAATCTTTATCAGCTTCACTGGCTTTGGATTATCAAACATTCCCTTCCCTAATAAATCTGACAACTCTTTATTCGACTGCCTTGTACTTCCTGCAAATTCATAATTCCAAAAAGTTGTTAACTTCATTCTATCTGAAACTTCATTCAAAAATGTCTTTCTCTGTGGAGTGGCATTTTCTTTGTTCCCAAAATAAATTCGATTATCATCCTCTAATTTTTTCAGTGTTTCTCTAGAAAATCTTGGGTAAGTTCCTTGCGGAGGTTTCCACTTAAAACCATTCTTAAATGTATACTCATAAATTCCACTTTCTGTTCCACTTTTTGCGTGGATTGGAGTCAGCAAATAATTACCTCTACTATCATTATCTGGATTTTTATAGTAATTGTTTTGCTTGTCAGTTTTTTTAACACCTAAGATATTAATACCTTCTTTATTTTTAGCATAAACCAATACATACTCGTGATTGTCTGAAAAATACTTTGCATCATTTTTTACTGAATCAAGGTTCTGCCACGCTATTTCAGCTAAAAAGTTTTCTTCCCCGAAAATCTCATCCATTATCATTCTCAAGTTCTTTACTTCATTATCATCAATAGAAACAAAAATGACGCCTTCCTGACAAAGTAAATTTCTCGCTAAGAATAATCTCGGATACATCATATTGAGCCAATCAGAATGAAAATGACCATTGCTATCCTTACGATTCAGGGAAAACCCGTCTATATTTATTGAATTTCCATCTTCATCTAACTCTCCGCTATCCATCATTTCATCTTTTTTTGATTTTCTAAAATTATCGTTATAGATAAAATCACCACCGGTATTATAGGGTGGGTCGATGTAAATCATTTTGACTTTTCCATAGTAAGAACGCTGAAGAACCTTGAGCGCTTCAAGGTTGTCGCCCTCTATGAAAACATTCTGCGTCTGGTCGAAGTCGACAGATTCACTTTTGACCGGCTTTAGTGTTGCGGTTGTTTGTTCCTGAATCACATTGAAGCAATTGTTCTTTCCCGCCCAACTCAAACCGTAGCGTTCATTGCTATTATCAACTTCTTCCCCGAGTGTTTGTTTCAATTTTTTACAGTCAATCTTACCTTCTGAGAAAATCCCCGGCAAATCCGACTTCAAAAAACTCAGTATCTCCTCTTGCTTATTGAGAGAAGCGCCGAATTCATTTTTTTTCATATTCTATGGTATATATGATATTTATATATCCTCATAATACGCTCTAACAGCCTCATTGTAAAGAATTAGCCTCTTTTTACGCCAAAACTTAGCCTATGTCGGTATATTGTTCCAATGCGATACAATGTGGGGGCATACATCAAAAAATAGAGCCTAAATGCTCCAGTTTTTGAGCCGTACTTAGCCTTTTTTATTGACCAAGACTGTACCTGATATAGTCTGACTCGAGAATCATCCTACTTTATAACACATCCGCTCATAGACGGCGACCCGAGAGTCGCGCTATTGCCGGTGCAGACCAAAGCAATCTTTTGACCTTTTTTCAAAGACGAAACTTTCGCGTTTTCGGTATGAACCAAATTACACATTACCGAATTAAAACTTACCCCCTCAAGAGAGACTATTAAATCATCATCGGTTATACCGTTACTGATATTGCTCACTACACCGGACACTTCCACATCTTTCCCTTTGTACTTCGCATCGGCAGATACTTCATTTTCCGAGTATGCGTTCACAAGGTCTACCGCCGTGACAACAACTGGAGGCGCACTCTCAACCTTTGCCACTGCGCTATCCGAACTACTTGCTTCTTTATTATCATTCGAAGATACTTTTTGACCCTTGTCACCTCCCGCACTGCCTATAATCCCAATGATGATAAGTATCAGAATGGCAGTCAGGATTTTATGCTTCACGAACCAATTCCTCAAGTCTGCCTTGCAATGCTTACACACCTTTGCGGTAGCTTGGATAGATTCACTGCACTTGGGACACTTTTTCATTTGCTCTTGAGACTGTTGTTCTTCCATAGTCGTTGCTTATAATAATTAATTTCTTGTTACAGGAATGCGTGTTTTCGTGTGATTCGCAAACAGTTTGCCATTCTCTTTCATAATTATATAGCAAACAAGAGTTTAATGATAAATATACTAAAAACAATACTGCATAATAAGAGTCCGATTTGCATACTCAGCATAAACCAATTGCCAAAAGACAATTTTTCACCAGATGCTTGTTTTCTAGCAATCTCTTCATTGTTCTTTTTTAAACTCTCCATTATCATATCATTCTGCAATCCCATAGTTTTTAATCTTAAAATCTTATTTACTGCAATCGTTGGCTATTTCTTTTCCCCACGTCCTTTGGCTCAGCGGTCCTGTTTCGTCTTCATAGGATTTGTATTTCATCATAGTTGTCCAATATCCTGTTGGACTTGTCGCAACTGGACTCCAGTCCATCTTTAATCCATCCTCGCTACCGAGACTTGTTCTCAGATGCCCCCAAGAAGTAAATAATACTCGTGATATTTTATCTTTCACAATTTCATCGGAATAAAGTTTTTTCATTACTTCAAAAGCGACATTTTTGGCATAAAAACAGCTTGCGATATCACCCTTGCCTGCGTTGACTATAACTTCATACGGAGGTTTAGTTGTTTCTTTGGCGAAATTACCTTTTGAATCCCAGATAGTGATTTCCGACTTGCCAGCAATACCACTAACGATTGTCTCTATTCTTTTTATTGGATTAGTTTCCTCAGCAGGTTTTTGTTCGACCGGCTTAGCTTCTTGAGCTTGAGTGTCTGGTTGCGCTAACTGCGTATTTTCTGATTTCACTTCCTTTGTTTTAACTTGCTCTTCTGGACTTGCCTGTTTGACTTCTGTTGCCTGTTCAGATACTTTTTTATTTTCAGACACGGGATGATTACTGTTAAGAAATGGGCTAAAGAAAACAATTATCGAGAGACCGAACACTAATCTTATTTTCCCTTTCGAAAGCTTATTGCCAAATAGCGGGGAAAATGTATTGGGTATGAGCCAACTCAGCAAAAAACAAGCGAGTGATACCAGAACCAAAACCGCAAATACATTTTCCATATAATTTCTTTAGTCAGATTTACTTAAAAAAACAAAAAAACCACCAATTGCTTGCTGGCGAAACATTACATAAAGCTCTCCGCCAGCGGTAGTTTGCACTACCCGCATCCCTTTCAGGATACGACTGACTAAAGTATTCTGGACGGAGAGGTCTATATACTTTAGTCAGTTTTTATGCCATACCTTAAGGTTTTATCCCTAAGGGTTAGGCATTTAAGTTGTTGATTCCATTATATACCCCTTTCTCGCTAAAAATCAACTCCGTCCAACCTCTCCGTCCGTTATACGTGTCAGATTATTCATTTTTCAAAGAACTCCGGTCAATCTCGTATCCTCGCTCTCTCGGCATCCTTCCTGAGTCTGTTCTCAGCGAT
>Ga0172379_10010002_pt1 | contig 11588 bp, 10 predicted proteins | sample GrowelOW334metaG_FD_119756 | JGI IMG/M metagenome (GOLD analysis project Ga0172379, IMG submission 119756) | Groundwater microbial communities from an aquifer near a municipal landfill in Southern Ontario, Canada - Groundwater well OW334 metaG | ecosystem: Environmental > Aquatic > Deep... | reverse complement strand
TTTAGGGTGAGTGCTGGAATGGCATACAGGCTAGTCTCAAAAACTAGTGGATTCACTTCCATGAGGGTTCGACTCCCTCCTCACCCACTTATATCTGTTCAACGTCATGCGGCTTCGATTCGATGAGCGAACTTTGGGTAATTTGAATAAATTCTGCTTTTTCCCAAGTTTCGGCAATATTTTTTGCTCCACAATATGAAAAACCTGAGCGGACACCTCCCAAGAGTTGATTAATAAATTCAGAGACGTTGCCGCGATAAGGAACAACCGCTTCAACCCCCTCGGCTGCATATTCTTTCAAATCTTTTTTTACTTTAATATCATTTTTCTGGCGATCATGATTAGCCATAAGTGACGCCATACCACGGGTCAGTTTAAATTTCCGGTTATTTTTGAAAAAAGTCAATGCCGGCGACTCATCACATCCGGCAAAAAGCGTTCCGATCATGACAGTTGAAGCTCCAACTGCTAATGCCTTCACCATATCTCCTGAATTTCTAATTCCACCATCGGCGATTACAGGAATTCCGTATTTTTTTGCAGCTGCCGCGCATTCTGAAATTGCGGTTAACTGCGGAACCCCTGCACCGGCCACAATTCTCGTAATGCATAAAGCGCCTGGGCCGATTCCAACTTTGACCGCAGCAGCTCCGTTTTTAATTAATTCTTCTGTGGCTTCAGCGGTCGCTACATTCCCAGCAATAATATCTACTTTTGGAAATCTTGTTTTTAAATCTTTTAAAACCTTCAGTAAATAGATTGAGTGGCCATGGGCTATGTCAATAACAATTACGTCTACACCTGCTTTGACTAGCGCTTGAGCTCTTTCAATATAATCATCTTTAATCCCAACGGCTGCTCCGACTAATAACTTTTCTTTTTTGACCGAGGCGACCATTTCCGCTTCTTTTTCTATGGTTAAAAAACGGTGAATAATTCCAATACCTCCCTCTTTTGCTAATGCCTTAGCCATTTCACACTCTGTCACCGTATCCATGTTGGCTGAAATTAGGGGAATTCTTAATTTTATTTTTTTTGTAAGATTGGTTGAAAGATCAACACCGCTTCTTGATGCAAGACTGGTTTTTTGCGGAACTAATAATACGTCATCGAAGGTCAAACCTATTTGCTTACGGATATTCATAAGAAACAAATTTTAAATTTTTAAATAAAAATGCTCGCTTTTCGTTCCGGACTAACTGATACGATTTTTATCTTTACTTCCAGATATTTTTCAATGAACCTGACATATTTTTGACAATTAACAGGTAACTTTTTAAAAGATTTAATTTTCGAAATATCTTCTTTCCAGCCGGGAAAACTTTTATAAATCGGCGTTAGTTTGGAAAGCTCCAAATAGCCGCATTGGCTAAATTCAATTTTTTTACCGTTTAATTTATAACCAATACAAGCTTTTATTTGGGAAAGCCCTGATAAAATATCAATTTTAGTGATTGCTATTCTATTGATCGAAGATAGTTGACAGGCAAATTTTACCGCCGGCAAATCCAACCAGCCAATCCGGCGCGGTCGCCCTGTGGTTGTTCCGTATTCATAACCTTTTTCCCTGATGTCATCAGCTGTTTTTTCAAATAATTCTGTCGGCAACGGGCCGCCTCCGACACGGGAAGTATAGGCTTTAACAACACCCCAAATTTCGTCGATTTTTTTCGATGGGACTCCAGAACCAATATTCACACCGCCTTCAATAACGTTTGAAGCCGTTACGAATGGATAAAGGCCAAAACTATTATCAAGCATCACACCGTGGGCGCCTTCAAGTAAAATATATTTTTTTTGTTTGATCGCTTTTTGAAATACGGCGAAGGTATCCCCGACCATTGGACGAATCTTATCCGCTAATTTTTTGAAAATTGGAAAATATGTTTCGGCTTTAATTGGGGCAACACCAAATGCAACCAATATTTTATTTTTAATTTCTGTCTGAAACTTAAATTTTTCCGTAAATAAATTCCAGTTCATCAACTCATAAATTCTGATACCGTTATAGCTGACTTTATCGGCATAAGTGGGCCCGATTCCCCTCTTTGTTGTTCCTAGTTTATTTTTTCCACGGGCATTTTCGTAAGCTTGATCTAGCTCCTTGTGGTAAGGCATGATCAAATGACAGCGGGGAGAAATCATTAGTTTTTTCTTTAAATTGATTCCCATTTTTTCAAAGATCGCCATTTCCTCCATGAGTACTTCCGGGTCAATCACTGTACCATCGGCGATTATTACAATTGGTTTTTCTTGCAGAATTCCAGAAGGAATTAAATGAAAAGGAAACTTTTTTCCGTCAATTACTACCGTATGCCCGGCATTATTTCCGCCATGAAATCTGACGACTAAATCGGCTTTTTGGGCCATCATATCAACTATCTTTCCTTTTCCCTCATCCCCCCACTGACTGCCGATGACAAGTTGAATCATATAAAACAAATGAATTTATGATTTTTGACCGTCCTAATATTAACAATAATTGATAGAATTAGTCAAGGAGAAAAAACGCCCAATGCTTATATACATAATAATATTAATTATAATTCTTGTTATTTTTATTTTTTCTTCCAAAACCCTCTCTCCAATCCCCTACTTCCCTTCTCAACCGGTTGACATACCGTTGATTGTTAAAGCATTAAATTTAAAAAATAATCAAATTCTGATTGACCTTGGAGCTGGAGACGGAATCGTTATATTCAAGGCTGCTTCAGAATCTTTAATAAAAAAATTAAATACAAAATTTGTTGCTGTGGAAATCAATCCAATATTGATCTTAATTCTTTATATCCGAAAATTTTTCCACCCCAACAGAAAGAATATTAAAATTGTACACGACGATATCTTTAAAATGAATTTTGACTCGTTAACCCGCGAACCCGTTAACTCTATAACGGTATATTTATACATCTCCCCTTGGTTTTTGGAAAAAACAGTCTCGAATATAAAAAAACAAATATCAAAATTCTCAGTTATTAGCTATATGTACTCGATTAAGTCATTGAAAAAAAAGGAAAGAATTATTTCGGGCAAGAATAAAATTTTTATTTACTAATTATTTTGAAGACTTCTGAAGGTTTTTTGACAATATAATCAACTCCAGCTTTTTTTAACACATCAACAGTGTTCATTCCCCAAGAAACGCCTATCATTTTTATTCCGATTTTTTTACAGGCTTCAACATCCCGGATTTCATCTCCGATATAGATCACATCTGATTTTTCTAATTTATAATCCTGAAGAAATTTTCCTATATAACCGGCTTTTCCAAAAAGGTCGGTCTTTCCGTGAACGAAATCAAAAATGTTTAGACTGTTATATCCGATAAATTTATGAATGTTCTCTATCCTGTTTGATGAGATGATCACCAGTTTATATCCCTTATTTTTTAAATCGTAAAGAAATTTTTTTACTCCGGGAAAAAATTTAATATTTTTCATCTCTTTTTCCAGTTCTACCTGCATATCTTTAATCATTTTTATGACGTAAGGAAGCTTAAGCCACGCTTTATTAAAACTGCCCTTAAGTAATTCCTGATAACTTTTTGATCGAATTTCTTTAATTATTTGTCTCTCGGTTAGATCGTTCAAATGAAGCATTCTGGCAATCTCCAAAAATTTTTGAAAACTAAAAGGCAATGTATCGGCGATCGTTCCGTCAAAATCAAAGATAACGTACTTAATTTTTTTCATTAGGTATCAATTATAATATTGTTTATGGATAAAATCATCTCGTTGGATTATTATTTAACAAATTTGTTTAGCAAATTAATCCCCCATAATCAGTTCTTTAATTACTTTTTTTCCTTTTTTTCTCTAAAAGGAAGCTTTATTTTTATCTGGTTGTTAGTAATGTTCATTGTCTTGATTTTGGAAGAACGGAAGAATCCCGGAATTACCAAACAGGATAAAAAATTTATTTTTATTTTTTCGGCATCTTTTCTGTTGACTTTTCTTTTATCTGACATTGTTTTAAAAAACATTTTTATGCGTTTCCGTCCATTATTGGGCTCTATTTCTTGTCCTCACGATTTTTCTTTTCCGTCTACCCATGCAGCGACTGCCTTTGCTGCAGCCACAATCTTGGCTTATTTCGACAAAAAAAGATGCTGGTTCTATTACATAGTCGCAATTTTGATAAGCTATTCCAGAATTTATCTCGGATGCCATTATTTTTTTGATGTTTTAGTAGGAGGATTATTAGGATTAATTATCAGTAAAATCATTCTTATACAAAAATGCTGGAAGTAACTGCGGAATCTTTAAAAAATCTCTCACCTCATGGAAATCCTCTTGTAGCAAATCCGGAAATATTAAACTTTCGGAGTCTTTCTTTTAAATTAAAAAATGAAGCTTTATCGTCTATTGTAAAAAGCCCTCAAGAGATACGATCTGTTGACGATAGAATATCAAATGTATGTGGAGCTAGTCTTGATCTGACAAAACAAAAGCATTTTATAGGAACTTCACATGCCGATCCTTTTTCTTCACCTATAAATTCTCTATGGGACGTCATTAAATCTAATTTTAAAGAAAAAAATCTTGACTCCAATTCGTTAAAAACTATTGTCAAGGAAGTATTTGAAACAAGACTAAGCCAAGAAATAGTTAAAATTGTAAGTCTGGAAAAATTTGGTGTATCAATAGACAATATTGTCGAAAATCAAGTTGAGAGAGTTTTAAAAGAAATTGAAAAATTCGGCCCGCAAACTATTTTAAATTACTATACGATTGCCCAACAGATACTTGAATCTAATAATGTTCCTGAGCTCGATTTTATTACCGGACTACATTTAAATATCATGCCGGCAACTTTGAAAAATGGTTTAGTTCAGTTGGCTTCTCTTCGAAAGGCGGAATTCAAGGTTATTCCTCCAAAGAAATATGAAACTGAAGCAGAGAAAACAGAGGAATATTACAAGGCGCTTAGTTTTTCCATAGAATTTATGCTATATGCAGGAGAAAATGTTAATCCAAAACTAGCTAAAATTGCTGAAAGTATTCTTAAGTCAATTTCTGCAGTTCGGGATTGGACTAGTGTTAATACAAAAACATTACCTACTTCATTCGAACTAGCCCAGATTTTTTGGCCGATCAGGCTCGGCCGAGAAATAGGAAACCCGGAAGTTCTCGGATTAACCTTAAAGCAAATTGATAGATATCTAAAAAAAATCTTAGACAAAAAACTTTCAAGCGAGTCATCTGCTTTTTGGTTTAAAAAATCAGTGAAGGATTTAGCACTTTTTGATAGTGACCGAGATAATATAATAGCCGCAATTACTCAATCTGTTCTTTCTTCTGAATCTGAATATCGCAAAGCGAGAAAAAATTTTCAATATCAGCCGGTTAGATTTAACGTTCTGTTAAATGATGAAAGATTAATCAAATTTGAATTCAATCCAAATGAATCCCAAACAGTCATTCTTGACACAATAAGACAAAAAATAGCAGGATCAAAGATAATTAAAATATCAGATCAAGACAAATTTAATTACTATTTAGAATCACATAAAAACCCTAAAAAAAGAAGAAAAGATATCTATACACATAAAAGACCGATAATTTTAAATTTATTTAATAGAGAAATAAAATTCGGTCTTAACGAGGACGTTTCGGGAGATTATTTAATCAACCTTAGTTCACAGAATACGGATCTTAATTCTCCGACTAGTTCATTTTTGTGTGGAAACCACAAAGCAGTCGTTGATCTAAATTTATCTACAGACATATTTTCGGCAAAATTTACGCATAAATTTTTTGATGGAGCCCCTGCAGACAAATTTTTTACAAGTATCTACCAACGTCTTAAAAAATTTGGTATCGATACCGAATCATATTATCAACCAAAATATCAAAAAACAGAAAAGCGATTAGTCAGCTCATATCCTCAAATGGAAGTATTTTCTTCAATGAGGGACGACGTTTCTTTCCAAAAATTATCCGATCTTTCTCCAACGGTTATGAGAGCAATGACAATTGCGTTGGCTAATAATATTGACGATTTTACTCTTTTGTTTTCAAGTGAGCGGTATAAAATAAACGAAGGTCCGTACGACAATATTCAACCGGCGATCATATCATTTTATCCGATAAAAGAAATTTATAAAAAATTTAAACGTGAAGGCAAATTAACAAGTGACGAAAAACAAAAAGTAAAAAAATGGATAACAATGACAAAAACCGGATTCGATTGGGCAAAAAACGGTTTATCGATAGCCGCAACAATCGCCGCTCCTGTAGGTCGAGCTGAGGAATTAGTTGCCAAAGTGACCAAACCTCTTCATCCGGGTGTTGATTTGTTAAAACAAACTCATGGAATGTTTTCAGGATTAGTCGAAGTTAAGACACAGACTGAACTGGAAAAAAAAGAGTTTGTAACCGCAAACGGCTCTACTTATCGACTACGGGTTAATCTAGAGAAACCACAAATATCTACCGGAGTGATCGGTTACAAATATTCTCAATCTAACGAAAACGGTAAGCTTGTCCAGGAAAATGCCTTAACAGTTCGAAAGAGTCCGTCTCAATCGCAGCCAGCCTTTAGAAAATATATTGATTTATCTCTTTATCCAGGCAATCAGGATAGAAAAATTGCCTACAAACATTTTACTAAATTGATCGAAGACTGGGAAAAATTAACTACAGGAGATATAAACTATCACGATTACCAAAAAACTCTCGAATCTACTTATAATTTCTTGTTAAGGGATAAAAAATGTGGTGGAAAAAAACTAGCAGAACTGGGAATTTATGGTAAAGAAGACCTGCAAAGAAGGTTAAATAAAGTCTTTCAAGAAGATGCTAAGTATACTTTTAATTTATTAAAAATAAATAATGAAAAAAGACTTTTCTATTCCTTCCTTCAAGCTGCTATTTAATTAGGTTACTTAACCTCTATTCTCCCCCGATACATCCCCATTCCACAGGAAAAGTTGATGAAACCCGAATCTTTTGGAGTAAACTCAAAGACGTTTTCTCCTTGTTCTAAAGCCTTTTGAATATTTAAGCTTGGGACAACAAAATATCCCTGGCAACCGAAAACATTTTTACCGTTGATCACCCATTTAACGGGAATTCCTTTCTTAACGGTAAAGAAGTTTGGGATATATCCGCTACTGACAACGTCCATGTTAATAATTTGCTTACCATTAATCAAATTAGACAAATTAGTCTCATTAGTCTTATTAGAGCTATTGGCGAAGCCAATTCCATAAATTGCCAGAAAATTAGAAATATAATATAACCCTAGAATCAAAACTCCAACGGCAACTACTTTCATAAAATATCTATAAAAATTGCTTTTCAAAAGATTCCGTAAAGACCCAATAAATAAAATTGCCGGAGCCGTTCCAACGGCAAAAACCGCCATTGTTAGTGCGCTTTGCCATGGTGAAGCTAATCCTAAAGCATAAACCTGAGTTGCTTGAGTAAATCCGCACGGTAAAAAATAAGTAATTACTCCCAAAAAAAAGGCTGACTTATGAGGATCTTTGATTAAAACGTGTTCCAATTTCCTAAAAATATTTGAAGTTGCCCCAAATGGGATAATTGCCGCGAAAGAAAGGATTTTCAACATATCTAGCCCTAAAAGAATCATGAAAATGGCTGCAAACAAAGTCAATCCCGTACCAAATTTTAGGTTGGTGATAATCACACTACCGACTAATCCGGCAATAAAGCCAAAAAAACCATATGAAATGATTCTTCCTAAACTAAAAAATACTGCTTGTTTTAAGTTGTTGGTTTTTTTGCCAATCGTTGATAAAAATAGGGCTCCAGACGTAGCCATGCAGGTTGAAATGGAAGCAACCAGCCCTAAAAATAAAACCGTCAATAAATTTAAATTGCCGGTGATATTGATATCTCGAATAAAATTTAATTCTTTAGCTATTAAATATATCAGTCCCAACCCAACCGCGATTAAAAAAGATTCAAGAACTTTTTTACTAAGTGGCTCTTGATCTTCAAATTCATTTCTCCGCTCCCCTATTTCATAACCAAAAGGTCTAATATTTTTATTGACGGTTTCTTTGTCTAAATCACCGGTAAAATAAACCTCTGCTTCCTGTTTTTGAAAGTTTGACTTTACCGAGGCCACATTAGACATTTCCTTAAATTTATCTGTGATCAAAATTTCACAAGACGGACAATGCATGCCTTTAATGTAAAGGGTGCATTTTTTGAGCTTTGACATAGAATTAAACAGTTAAACTGTTAGAACTTAAACGATTAAAAAAACTATTAAAACTTAAATACTAAACATGTTTTTGTTTAACAGTTTAACGTTTAAAAGTTTTTTTAGGTTTTAACAGTTTAATACTTAAGTTTTAAACAATTACTTTCCTTTTGGTTTTCCACCACCGCAACATCCTTCGCGAATCATAGGTTTATATTTTAACTCTTTTTAACAAGAGTGAATTTGTAACTACGGAAATGCTTGAAAAAGCCATTGCTCCGGATGCTAAAATTGGACTCACCCACCCAATCATGGCTACCGGTATCAAAACTACATTATACGCAAAAGCCCAAAATAAATTAAATTTAATTGTTTTCATTGTTTGCTTGGATAGTTTAATTGCTGAAACAACGGACATCAAATTCTTGTTGACTAGAGTTATCCCGGCGGCCTCGATGGCAACGTCAGTGCCGCTTCCCATGGCAATCCCGACATCAGCAGCGGCCAACGCTGGGGCATCATTTATCCCATCTCCAACCATAGCAACTACTTTCCCCAATTTTTGAATCTTTTTTACTTCCCGTTCTTTATCTTGGGGCATAACTTCAGCAAGGACCGTTTTTATTCCTAATTTTTTTCCAATTGCCGCTGCTGTAGCTGAATTATCTCCAGTGATCATTGCTGTCTCTATTCCCATTTTATTTAATGTTTGGATAGCTTCTTTTGCGCTCTCTTTTATCGTATCAGCTATCGCAATTAATCCCGTTAATTTTTCTTCGATATAAACGTAAACTACCGTTTTGCCTTGTTTTTTTAAGTTCTCACCTTCAGCAAATGAATCAGATTTTAATAATCTACCAACATAGATCTTTTTTCCATTAACAGTTCCTTCAACGCCTTTACCAGTTAATGATTTAAACCCTTCGACTTTGCTCAGGGCAAGGTTTTTCTCTTCTGCTTTTTTCACAATTGCCTCTCCTAACGGATGTTCGGAATTCTTTTCAACTGACGCAGTTATTATTAAAAGCGCAGATACCTCCCGCTCAGCGGGACGGTATCGAGCTTCATTAAAGATAAGGATGTCGGTAACCTCGGGTTTTCCGTTCGTTAAAGTTCCAGTTTTATCAAAAATAATCGTGTTAACTTTATGGGCAGTCTCTAAACTTTCAGCATCTTTAATTAATATTCCGTGTTGAGCTCCAATTCCGGTACCAACCATGATGGCCGTTGGAGTTGCCAACCCCATTGCACATGGACAAGCAATTATCAAAACTGCAATCGACCGTAACATCGCATTAATAAATACGGGGGTTGATCCGAAGATATACCAACCGACAAATGTTGAAATGGCCAATATAATTACGATCGGAACAAAATATGAAGAAATAATATCAGCTAGCCGCTGAATTGGGGCTTTGCTTCCTTGCGCCTCTTCAACTAGTTTTATAATCTGTGCTAACATTGTATCTTTTCCGACTTTGGTGGCCTGATATACAAAACTTCCGGATTTATTCATCGTCGCACCTATCACAGTATCTCCCTTATATTTTGAGGATGGCATGCTTTCACCGGTCACCATCGATTCATCAATGGCTGATTCGCCTTCTATAATTATTCCGTCAACCGGAATTTTTTCTCCAGGACGAACCCGAATGAGATCTCCGGCAACAACTTTTTCAATTGAAATGTCGATTTCCTTTTTATCACGGATAACCCTGGCGGTTTTTGCCTGAAGCCCAATCAATTTCTTGATCGCCTCTCCTGTCCCCGATTTGGCTTTAGCCTCTAAATAGCGCCCTAACAATACCAAAGCAATAATTGCTGCTGAAGTTTCGAAATATGGCATACTATCAATTTTTAAAAAGGTGATTACGGCAGAAAATATATAAGCGGTACTTGTTCCGACAACAACAAGAGTGTCCATATTAGCCCGAAGTTTTTTCATTGCCGGCAGAGTTGCTTTATAAAATTCGCTTCCTGCCCAAAATTGAACCACAGAAGCCAAAATAAATTGAAAATAAAAATCTTTAATTACAAACATTATCAGAGCCGCACTAATCAAACTGAAAATGGTTTTGATTTTCAAATTATTAAGTTCTTTATCTTTCAACATCTTTTGATGATCGTGACCTTTCATTAACTCATTCTCCATGACTGCCTGGTAACCCGAATCTTTAATGACGTCTTTAATTTTTGTTTGATCAATCTTTTCATTACTTTCAACTGTGGCATTACCGTTTGCTAAATTTACCACAGCCTGACTAACTCCCGGGATTGTTTTCAAAGCTTTTTCCGTAGTATAAACACACGAGGCACAATGCAATCCTTTTATGTAAAATGTTTGCTTCATTTTCTTTTAAAAACTTCAATAACTTCTTTAACTTTCTCATCAATATCCTTCCCGCTTTCGATTGAGTTGCGGACACAGGTCTTTAAATGATTTTCCAATATGGCTTCGTCTGCCTTGGATAAGGCTGACTGAACCGCCTGAGACTGCTGGATAACATCAAGGCAGTATTCTCCTTTCTCAACCATATCAATTACTTTCTCTAAGTGACCTTTTGCTATTTTCATCCTGTGTAAAACTTTTTTCTGACTATCTGACATAATTTTGTTCCATCCTCCCCCCCAGGATACATAAATAAAAATAATTTGTCAAGAGAATTTGATTGGCTTGATTTAAGAGGACAATTGTCATATAATCAGAAAGATGGAAGCAAAAAAATTTCGTAGATTAGCTACTTCATTGATACTTATTGCAGCTTTAATTACTGCTTGTGGTCGAGGAGCTAAGGCGACTTCTACTCCTGAATTATTAGCTCTACCTACTCCATCTTCATCACCTCTACCTGATTCTTTTCCAACTGCAACCTCAACTGGTGTGAATTGTGCAACGATAGCTTTTCCTCAACCTAAAAACGCTTTTCGAGCTTGGTTACAATTGGGTCAACCTGCTAATATGACCTTTCATAATGATGCCGGACCAGATGGTGATGGTTCAGAAACGTCGGTGACCAGAGATACACTTCCTACACTTGTACATGTTGGAGATAGCATTTGTACTCCATAAGGGTATTTGATTTTCCTATAGTAATTTGATAGAATTGGACATTTAATAACTATGAGCTTTGAATCTAAAATATACAATGCCAATGCAACGAAATCAATACTCCTGGCACTTGGAGTTTTTGGAGTTCCGGCGTGCGCTTTAATTATAGGAGGTTATTTTGCTTATCAAAGTTTTATAAATAAAATAAGCCGTCAACCTGACCTTACTCAACCTAATATTTTACTTTCAACTCCAACCCCATCAGTCACTCCGACTCCAACAATGGAAATGTTGCCTGTAGAATGTGTTAATTTTTCTAACAGTCATAGACTAATTACTATAATTGTCAACGGTCAAGTCACCC
>Ga0172379_10010001_pt1 | contig 11590 bp, 6 predicted proteins | sample GrowelOW334metaG_FD_119756 | JGI IMG/M metagenome (GOLD analysis project Ga0172379, IMG submission 119756) | Groundwater microbial communities from an aquifer near a municipal landfill in Southern Ontario, Canada - Groundwater well OW334 metaG | ecosystem: Environmental > Aquatic > Deep... | reverse complement strand
GATTCCGACATTGTTTCTTGTCCATACGTTGGTAACGTTCTTAATAGTATAATTCATGATCACAAAAAAATCTGCGAAAGGAAAATTCCATGCGTATGTTTCTTCATGTACAGCAATCCCTAACGGAGTGTGCTCTGCGATCGGTTCACCATTTGCGTATGCAGTATTTGTATCGCAGAAATCCATAACAAAATCTTGATGTGAAATAGCATTGGGATTATAAAATCTTGAATCAAGCGAAGTTGATCGTTCGATCACTTTAGATTCGGCACTATTTGTATATTCAAATCCTGCATTTCTTCCCGAAGATAATGAACTGGCATCAACTGCCGCTGTACTCACTATAGGATTCACGTTCTTATCTGTTGGGTTGTCTTTCTGGAATCCTCCGATCCAAAGTCCGCCCACAAAGATATGTTCAATACCACTACCTAAAGGATATTCACATGAAGGTTGGCGATTAGCAGCAGTGAGGTTACTCAATCCGTTTCCATAAATTCCAAAATTGGAAACGGTTAGTCCAATGTTCCCGACATTAGTAGATTTGGAATTATCATCAACAGTTGTTTTTGAGAGGATGTTCTGCTGCGGTTTTAATTGTGCAGCAAAAAAGAGAAGCATGAGATTTAGAAGTATAATTTTTTTCATCAACAATAACTTTTTTAGCTAACGTAAATTACAAGAAAAATTTGGACTGTAAAGTTATGAAATTATTAAATGATTTTACAAAATATTTATAATAAAGTTTTCCTCGCCTGCTCATCAGCATGGTAAGAACTTCTAACGAGCGGTGAAGATTCAACTATTTTAAATCCGATTTTTAGTCCCTCTTCCTTAAACATTGAAAATTCCGGTAGCGTAACATAACGGTCAACCGGTAAATGATTTTTTGTTGGTTGTAAATACTGTCCAATCGTTAATATATCACATCTGTAAGAAACCAAATCTTTCATTGTGTCAATCACTTCATCATTTTTCTCTCCGATGCCAACCATAATTCCGCTTTTTGTTTTCAATCCTTTTTTCTTGAACCATGTAATTAATTCAAGACTACGATTATATTTCGCTTGAGGTCTTACGGCGTGATAAAGTCTTGGGACCGTTTCAAGATTATGATTCAAAATGTCCGGAGGATTTTGCATGATAATTTCAAAGGCGGAATCGTCTCCTTTAAAATCGGGGATGAGTGTTTCAATTGTGCAAGAAGGAATTTGTTCACGTATCAACCGAATTGTCTCAGAAAAGATCGAAGCTCCTCCGTCTTTTAATTCATCACGATCAACCGAAGTAATAACAACATGACGGAGTTGCAATTTTGCAACTGCTTCAGCAACTCGCTTTGGTTCATCAAGATCGGGAGTGTTTGGAATGCCAACTTTAATATTGCAAAATCCGCAACTGCGTGTGCAAGTGTCGCCAAGGATCATAAAGGTTGCTGTGCGATGATTCCAGCATTCACCAATATTGGGACACCGTGCTTCTTCACAAACAGTGTTAAGGTTTTTATCGCGCATCAGGTTCTTAAGATCGCTAAAATTTTCGCCAATCGGTAAACGGACTTTCAACCAATCAGGTCGTTTACCTAAGCTTTCTTTTTTACTTTCAGCTTCTTCTTTAAATATTCTTTGATGATAATTTATTGTACGCATTAAATTCTATTTCATTTTTTTGTAGGGAACGGTCGAGACCGTTCCATTTAATCATGTTTATGTTCTTCGGAACGCTCGCGAGCGTTCCCTATTTTTATAATAACAGACTGAAGTCTGTTTTACGGTTTTGTTATAACATTATTTTTTCGTCAAACTGTTCGAGCGTTCTTTTAATTGAGGAAAGGAACTTCCCTCCTACCATTCCATCAACTAAACGATGATCGTGCGAGAGAGCTAAATTCATTATCGGTCGAATCGCTATCGTATCCATCCCATCAATTTCAAGTACCACCGGCTTTTTAATCACCGCGCCAACTCCAAGTATCGCTACCTCCGGTTGATTTATGATGGGAGTTCCGAAAATTGTTCCGAATACTCCGTAATTAGTAATTGAAAATGTTCCATTCGTTACATCGTCTGGAGTAAGTTTTTTAGTTCGCGCTTTTTCTGCAACTTCAGCGATAGCTTGCGCAAGCGAAACAATATTTTTTTCATGTGCATTTTTAATATTCGGAACTATCAAACCATTTGGTTCAAGCGAAACGGCAATTCCTAAATTCACAAATCTTTTTTGAAGAATAGTTGTTCCATCGATGGAAGAATTTACAATCGGGAAAGCCTGAATAGCTTTAACTACCGCATGCGAAACAAATGCCATGTATGTGAGTTTTACTCCATTCTGGCTTTGATACCGATCTTTATTTTTGGCAATGAAGTTATAAATTTTTGTAATATCAACTTCAATAGTTGCGGAAACATGAACAGATGCATCGCGGCTTTTAAGCATATGATGCATTATTTTCTGACGGATATTGTCCATAGGAATTCGTTCTACCAAATCGTTTACAAAAGGTTGACCGATTATTTCAACCGATACTTTGCTTTGAGGAAGTTGATGAGTTCCTCTTTTATGAAGATAATTTAGAAGATCATTTTTTGTTACTCTTCCACCAATCCCTGAACCGTTAAGCTTTTCCAATTCATTGAAAGAAACTTTTTCCTTTTTAGAAATACTCATCACAAGCGGAGAGTAGAATCTATTACTTTCTTTTCTTTCTTCGCCAAGTTCCTTTTCAGCAAATGCATTATTTGCTATCACAGAATGCATTTGAAAATCTTCTAATAAATTTTCTTTCGGAACTTCCACTTGATGAGTTTGTTCGGAGGTAGAAACTTTCGCAACGATAGTTCCCACATCAACGGTCTCTTGTTCATTCACCAATATTTCTGTCAACGTCCCGTTTACCGGCGAAGGAACTTCAGTATCAACTTTGTCTGTACTAATTTCAAAAAGGATTTCATCATGCTTTACTGCTTCACCAATTTTCTTGTGCCACTTGATGATCGTACCTTCCATAACCGACTCCCCCATCTTGGGCATTGGAATATCTACGGTTTGAAGTGATTCAATTATTACGGATTTTTCCATTGGTTGAGGTTCTACATTTCTTACTGAAGTTTCGACAGATGAAATTTGAATATTTTTATCTGATTCGATAAACGCAACAATTTTTCCTACATCTAAAGTTGTTCCTTCTTCGGCAATAATTTCTGCAACAACTCCGTCAATTGGAGAAGGAATTTCTGAATCAACTTTGTCTGTACTTATTTCAAAAAGAATTTCATCTTTACGGATAGTTTCTCCAACTTTTTTATGCCACTTTAAGACGGTTCCTTCCATAATTGATTCACCCATCTTCGGCATCGGAATTTCAATTCTCATTTTTTTCTTTCTCTTTCAACATTCAACTTTATACTTTTATTAGTAACGAATCAATTCTTTTATAGCTTGATAAATTCCTTCACGTGAAGGGAGTACGGCGTTTTCTAAAACCGGACTAAAAGGAATGTGCACATCTTTTGCGCCCACTCGTTTCACAGGCGCATCTAAAAATTGAAAACATTGTTCTGAAATTCGCGCAGCAATCTCTGCGCCGAATCCGGCAGTTAACGTATCTTCGTGAATTACAATCGCTTTACTCGTTTTCTTCACAGAATTAAAAATTGTTTCTTCATCCAACGGAACGATGGTTCGAATATCAACAATCTCAACTGAATAACCTTCATCTTCAAGTTTGCGGACTGCAAAAACCGAATCCCACACAGAAGCGCCGTAAGTAATTACCGAAACATCTTTTCCTTCTTTTACAATTTTTGCTTTGCCGAATGGAAGAAGGTAATTTTTGTCTGGCTCCGGTGAAGTAGCAAAACTTTGGCGGTACAAACCTTTATGTTCGCAGAATAAAACCGGATCATTCAAACGGATCGCGGTTTTCAACAATCCCTTTGCATCAGCGGCGTTGGAAGGATACGCAATATAAATTCCCGGAATATGTGCAAAGATCGATTCAATATTTTGGCTGTGATATAATCCGCCGTGAATATATCCGCCAACAGCTACGCGCGTAACGAAAGAAGATGTCCACACATTATTTGAGCGGTACCGCATGGTTGCAACTTCATCTTTGAACTGCATAAATGCAGGCCAAATGTAATCTCCAAACTGAATTTCAACGATCGGTTTTAAACCGGTTAACGCCATACCGGTTGCGACTCCAATAATACTTGCTTCAGCCAATGGTGAATTGAAGACTCGTTTGTCACCAAACTTTTGCGTTAATCCTTTTGTTGCTGTGAACACTCCACCTTTTTTATCGGCAACGTCTTCTCCAAAAACGTAAGTCTTGTTATTCAATTCCATTTCTTCGTGCAGAGCGTGATTGATCGCATCAACCATTACAATTTTATTTCCGCTTGGTATTGAAGATTCATACTCAAAAGTATTTTTTAGACCGGATTCATCGAAGAGATATTTTTCAGAAGTCTCGGGCAGCGGATCGTGCGCTTGTGACGCTTCAGTAACAGCTTTTTCGATTTCTTCTATAACTTCATTCTTTATCAATTGAATTTCTTCATCCGTTGCTACATTATTTTCTTTTAAAAGAAGAATTATTTTATCGATCGGGTCGCGTTTTGCTTCATCTTCCAATTCATCATGTTCGCGGTATTTCTTCTGATCATCTGATGAAGAGTGAGAAAGCAAACGGACAACATCAGCTTCAATTAAGACAGGACCATCTCCACTTTTTACATATTCCACTGCTTCTTGAAAAGCTAAATACGATTCAACAAAATCAGTTCCGTCAATTAACATTCGTTTTAAGGTTGCGTAACCTTTCATCATTTCAGCAATTGAATTTCCTTCACCGCCGCTTTGTTTAGAAACATGAACCGAGATAGCGTACTTATTATTTTCAACAACAAAAATCACCGGAAGTTTTTCGCGGCTTGCCCAGTTTACCGCTTCGTGAAATTCACCTTGACTTGTCGTTCCTTCTCCTGAACTTACATACGTTACATTTTTAATTCCTTGATGCTGGGAAGCTAAAGCAGTTCCAACAGCTTGTAAATATTGGGTTCCCGTTGGACTCGATTGACTTGGAATGTTTAAACCTTTCGCACCAAAGTGTCCGGGAAGTTGTCTTCCTCCGCTCGAAGGATCGTCCGCTTTTGCAAAACTTTGAAGAAAAATATCATACGGTTTAACACCGCAGCCTAATGCAACGCAGAGGTCGCGGTAATAAGGGAATATCCAATCGTGATGCGGATTTAATTGCATTGCCGATGCAATTTGTACAGCTTCATGTCCGGAACCGGCAATATGAAAAAATGTTTTCCCCTGCTTTAGCAAGTTCATCGTTTTTTTATCGATCTGGCGCGAAAGAAACATTGTGCGGAAAGCAAAGAGCAAATCTTCTTTTGAAAGATTTAACGTCTTCCCATTAATTGTAATTTCTTTTTTCACTTTACTCTTCTTTTGATCTGTTGATCTCATATTTTTTTACGAACCTTTTTTTCATCCTTTTATTATTTGCATGCTTCATGCATGAAAAAGAACTTCTGTTTTCTTTGATAACAATATATTAGCTTCAACTTTTTCGATTATATCGTATTGAAATATTTCCTTGAAATTTTTCAATAACTTTTCCTTTACTTCTGAAAGTGAGATCTCTCTTCCCAACTCTTTTGCAAGCGAAGTAACTTCTTTGTCGCTTATTCCGCATGGAATAATCCCGTTAAACAAACTCAAATCAGTATTAATATTAAACGCAAAACCATGCATTGAGATCCAATTGCTGATCTTGATACCAATCGCGGCAATTTTTCTGTTTTCTATCCACACACCGGTGTACTTTTCTTTCCGTCCGGTTTCCAAGCCATATTCTTTACAAGTTAAAATGAGCACTTCTTCAAGCGCGCGCAAATATTTGTGCGTATCGTTCTGCCATTCACTCAAACTGATGATCGGGTAACCAACTACTTGTCCCGGACCATGATACGTAATATCGCCACCGCGGTCAATTTCAAAAACCGATATTTTATTTTCTTCTAAATATTCTTTACTCCCAACAAGATTTTTTTTATCGGCAGTTTTACCCAACGTATAAGTGTGAGGATGTTCGAGCATCAGAAAAACATCACCGATCTTTTTATCTTTTCTTTGTTGAAGCAATTCATGCTGAAGATCCCATGCTTCTTTATAACCGATGGTATCGAGATCACTATATATAAGTGTTCTATAACTCAAATTATTGTATTCTTTAAAGAAAATAAATTATTTTTCAAATTGAATATCGAACACTGAATACTGAACATTGAACTTCGAAGTATTAATTCATAATTCAACATTCCCTGTTCGATATTCATTATTTCTTTTTTTAATTCTGGCATTGCCGATTTAATTTTCTATATATGAATCGATTCGCCGTAGGCATTAGCTGCTGCTTCCATAATTGATTCTGATAACGTTGGATGCGCGTGGATTGTTTTGGCAATCGATTCATATGTTGCGCCGTGAGATTTCGCGATTCCAAGTTCTGCAATCATTTCTGTAGCTTCGGAACCTATGATGTGGGCGCCAAGAAGTTCACCGTATTTTGCATCGAAAATAAGTTTTACAAATCCTTCGCGCTCACCGGCTGCGAATGCTTTTCCACTTGCCATAAATGGAAATCTACCAACTTTAATTTCGTAACCTTTTTCTATCGCTCTCGCTTCAGTTAAACCAATACTTGCAACTTGCGGTTGACAGTAAGTACAGCCCGGAATATTTTCATAATTGATCGGTTCTGGATGCAAACCTTTTATCGATTCAACACAATGAATTCCTTCTGCTGATGCTACATGCGCCAGCCACGGCGCTCCGATAACATCACCGACCGCATAAATATTTTCAATATTCGTTCGGTAATTTGTTTTATTAACTCTGATATGATTTTTGAAAAGTTCTATCCCTAATTCCTCCAGACCAAAACTTTCAACATTTCCGGTAACGCCAACTGCAGAAAGAACAATATCTGATGTTAATTCTTTCTTCTCTCCTTTATGAGTCATGGTTACGTGTGCTTTTTTACCTTTAACCACAACATTCTCAACCGATGTAGAAGAAAAGATTTCAATTCCTCGTTTCTTAAAACTCTTTTCAAGCGTTTGGGATACTTCTTTATCTTCAATCGGAAGAATATTTTCCATCATTTCGATGAGAGTAACTTTTGTTCCGATAACCGAATAAAAATATGCGAACTCAACTCCGATAGCTCCCGCACCAATGATGATCATTTCTTTTGGTTGTTCAGAGAGATTCATTGCTTCGGTACTTGTTACAATAACTTTACGGTCAACCGGAATATTGGGAAACGTTTTTGCTCTCGCACCGGTAGCGATGATTATTTTATCGGCTGTAATTGAGTCGGACTTTTTACCATCATTGTCATAAATATCAATTTGATTTTTCGAAACTAATTTACCGTATCCGCGAATTCGTTCGATCTTATTTTTCTTTACAAGAAGTTCTACATTTTTTGTGATTCGGTCTGAAACTTCCCTGCTTCGTTTAATAATTTTGGCGAAATCGAATGAAAGTTCTTTAACAGAAATTCCGAATTCAGCGGAATGGTTTTTCATTTTATCGAATAGCTCGGCATTTTTTAACAGAGATTTTGTCGGAATACAACCCCAATTCAAACAAACACCTCCGAGATTTTCCTTATCAATTACAACCGTTTTAAATCCCAATTGCGCAGCACGGATTGCCGCATCATATCCCCCAGGACCTCCGCCTAAAACCGCGATTTCGAATGATTTTGCCATTAATTTATTTCTGCTTTCTTCTTTTTTCTTGCTTCAAATATAAAGAAGCGGGGAGTAAAATAAAACTTTATGTTTAACTACGATAAGCTCATGTTATTTTTTTATTGAGATACAATTGTTGCGTTCACTAATCAATCCATCTATTTTCATCTTTTGGATGATGTCTTCAAGATTCCGGTGTTGTATTGTTTCAGCAATGGTTACTCTCGATGCCTTTTTCAGATCTAACAAAAGTTTAAGAATTTTCCCTCTCACTTCCCTCTCGGAACCTTTAAATTTCGATTGTTTTGATTTCGACTTTATCATCGTTTGTTTTGCAGTTGCTGCCAGTGCACCATAATCCATTAACGCATTGTGCCAGATTCTGCTTTTCCCTTTCGGAATAACAGATAACGCAATTTCGGAAATCCGTTTGGGAGAAATCTTATGATTTAAATGCAATTCATGTATCAGTACTCTCCGAATATTCGTATCTACAACAGCGGCTTTCTTGTTGAAAGCAAACGCCATAATTGCCGCTGCAGTGTAATTTCCAACTCCTTTTAATTTGAGTAGGTCATCTTGCAGTTGCGGGAAATTTCCTTTGAGATCGTTCATAATAGTTTTGGCAATTTCTTTTAAACGAATTGCGCGATTGTTAAACCCTAGTCCCGACCAGATTTTGAGTACCTCCGGATTCTTAGCGATAGCCAAATCATTTAACGTCGGAAATCGTTTGATGAACTTTTCATAATACGCTACAACACGCGGCGCTTGTGTTTGTTGCAGCATAATTTCCGAAACCAAAATATGATAAGGATCGGTGGTCTTTCTCCACGGAAAATCCCGCTTATTAACTTTATACCAGTTCAATATTTTAGTTTGAAATTCTTTTATCTCTTTTTCGTTCAACGTTTTGTTCTTCATTTAACTAATTGTTTAAATTCCATTATGAAATTTCAGAAAATATTTTTCTTCTTCTTACTCTTGATAACAATCTTTTCTCAAGAAAAGTTTTATTACACGGGGAAAATACTGAAATGGAAATGTTTTTCTCGGTTTAAGAACAATTTACGTTCCGGGTTAGGAATAGCTTTCAATTAAAAAGGTAACACAGTTAGTTGTTAAAATTACCTCTGTTGTTTTTACGATAATTAGATAAATGTTCTTAAATCCACCCTTAATATGTTCTTTTTGAAGTTAAATCGCCATTTTGTCATACTTTCCTGCATTTCTAAAACAAATTGACCGATTTCTAAAAAAAACAATCGATTTCTAAATTGTAAGCATCTATTTCTTAAAAAAACGAGTCATTTCTAAATCGTACGGACTCATTTCTAACACTTAAAATCCATTGCTAAATGCCTGACACATTTCGAAAATTTTTATAAACAATATCCAAATTAATTTTAGCAATAATTTCTGCCGTTTAAGCAAAATCAATATTTACGTTGTAATATTATTTCACAAAAAAAATCCCCCGCACTGCGAGGGATTTTTTCTGAAAACTACGAACTAATAACTGAGTACTACTTGAGTAACAACATCTTCTTAGTAATAATAGTGTTATTTGCTGTTAATCTGTAGATGTAAGTACCGCTTGCAAATCTGGAAGCGTCAAAAGCTACAGAATAATTTCCGGCAGGTTGTAAATCGTTAACTAATGTAGTTACCAATTCGCCGAGCGAGGAATAGATTTCCAATTTTACTTTTGAATCAACCGGAACCGCGTATTTAATTGTGGTTGAAGGATTGAACGGATTTGGATAATTCTGACTTAACTCAAATTTAACCGGAAGATCAACATTGGCTTCAACTTCTTTTGAATAGCTATAACTACCGTCTAAATCAACCATTTTAAGTCTGTAATAAGCAACCGCGCCTTTTACATCCTTTTCAGTAAAGCTGTATTTTGCTTTTTCAGTAGTTGTTCCGGCGGCACTAACTTTACCAATAGTAGTCCAGTTAGCTTTGTCAGCTTTTCTTTGAACTTCAAAATAAGAACTGTTCTTTTCCGTAGCAGTCTGCCAGGTTAATTCAACAACATTACCTTTTGCTGAAGCGGTAAATGAAGTTAATTCAACCGGTAGAGGAGTATTTGACTCATCTGCGCCAATGTACGGGAAAGTTAAATGTCTTGTGTCACCGTCGATATCGGTCAAGACAGTTGCAAGTGGTGTTCCGATAAGATTAAGATCACCATCTGAAGCGAGGGCGAGATGTAAATCTGTTGCAGATTTAAAGTTTACAAATACAGATTTTGAATTTGCATCTTGTGTTGATGCTGTCTGCCAATCAACTAAAGTTGGAGCGGCAGTAGCATTCCAATAGCCAACTTTTCCGTTAACATTATCTTGAACAAACAAATCGTTATAATTTGATGTTAATGTTCCGGCTACACCTTCTCTTGAGAAACAATAATTTACAAAGTTTGGCTCGTTAGAGAAAATGATATTGTTTTTAACATCGCTTGTACCATTTGAGATCAAGAGACCTTTATAAGCAACGGTACCTGTTCCGATTTCCGCAATATCATTCATAAAGATTGTATTGTTATAGCAGTTCAATGTATCCGTTGCAGATGAATTTTTAATGCCGGTTAAAAATGCCGTAGGATTTGCGCCAGTCAATTCAAAACCGGTGATCATATTGTTATACACATTGTATGTACCATTAGATTCAATGCTTATACCGTTCACACCAAAACCAGCACCAGATGACATTGAAGAAAGTTTCGAGATTTTGTTATTATAAATATTAACTACAGAACCGGCCATAACAGAAACTGCATATACTGCTTCATTAGAAGTATTTGCTACAATATTCTGGTTCAGGATAATTTCGTTGTCGAAAATATCCATACTTCCGGCTTGATAAAGTACAAGAACTCTTCTCTTGCCTTCGAGTAAATTATTTTTGATAGTAATATTATTCGGGAAAGTTGCCGGAACAGGAGTTCCTGATTGATAAGTTCCTATCGCCTGTGCATTTTGAGGAACTCCGTCAAAATTTGAACTAATATAATTATTATCAAACGTTATGTGGTTTGGTACCCAATCTTTGCTTAGATAGTTTCTTGATCTAATCATAATGGCACTGATGAACAAGTTTGAAGTACTAACCGCTTGAGCTTTATGTAAAATATTACAATTTTTAACTGTCAAATTAGAAACATCACCTGCTATAACTATAGGCATACCATTTCTCTGAGCTGTTAAAGCTGACTGGAGAGTTAAATCTCTTGTTGTTCCACCGACAGTATTAGAACCATCAATTACAATGTTTTTTGTTGCGCGGAGCGAATCCCAAGTTACATTTCCCTTACCGGGGATACCGATTACAAAAGCTCCGGAAGGACCGGAATTGAGATCTGTCGGATAATTGAATGTAACAACCGGTTGAACACCTGTGTAAGGTTTTATGGTTAGTGTATAAGGATCAGGATTAACAGCTAAACCAATACCTACAGATCCGGTATATGGTTCAGTAATATCACTTGTAATATAAAGAGTAACATCTCCCGTAAACGTAGCGCTATTTAAATAATCAAACGCATCTTTAAGCAAAGCAAAATTAGGATTAGTCGCTCCTGGTGCTGTTCCGGCATTTCCTACATAAATATCGCCTATAACACCAACAACATGAACACCCTCATCAGCTCCTTTATACGGGGCAAGTGGATCGCGTGAGTTTCCATCTATATCAGTGGTTACTCCAACTGGAATACCAGCTAAATCAGCATCACTTAAAGACGGGTCAGCCAAATGAAGATCGGTTGCAGAAGTAAATGTTACAGCTTTTGAGACAGAATT
>Ga0172379_10010000_pt1 | contig 11591 bp, 9 predicted proteins | sample GrowelOW334metaG_FD_119756 | JGI IMG/M metagenome (GOLD analysis project Ga0172379, IMG submission 119756) | Groundwater microbial communities from an aquifer near a municipal landfill in Southern Ontario, Canada - Groundwater well OW334 metaG | ecosystem: Environmental > Aquatic > Deep... | reverse complement strand
TATTGAGCAATGGATCTTGAAAATATTAAGATCTTTTACTTTTTAAACTGAAGCTAAACCGCTTTTATATCAGGATGCTGTTTAAATTACTTCTAATTTTTTTCGCCTATTTGCCCTTCCAGATTGCGCTTAGTCCGAGTGCGGGGGTGGATTTGGCCAGCGCGCGAGTTTTTATTTTGGTGCTATTTTTTGTTTTTCTAGCGGAGAGTTTTAGAAAAAAAAGACTTTTCATTCAAAGTAGTCGAGCGAATTTCTTTTTACTAAGTTTTCTTTTTTTAAGCTTCTTTTCTTTATTTTTTGCTCAAAATGAAATGTGGTCATTGCGCAAGTTTTTGTTTTTGCTTTCCATTGCGCCACTCTATTTTGTAATTTCTAATGTTGTTGATACGAGAGAAAAAATGGAAAAAGTTTTAAATGCTATGTTGTGGGGAGGATTTTTTGTGGCAATTTTGGGAATAGCGCAGTTTACCTTTCAATTCATTTTCACCCTAGATGCGACATATCAATTCTGGGCGAAAAATGTTTCTCCTTTTTTTCTGGGGCAAAATGTAACAGCGGCGGTGCTTAGAAATCCTAGCTGGTTGGTAAATGTTTCCGGAGTGACTTATCTGCGAGCTATTGCAACTTTTCCTGATCCCCATATGCTGTCATTTTTTCTGGGAATGCTCGTGCCATTTTCGCTGGGCTTTTTCTTGAGGTTTAAAAAGAAAGCTTATTTAATAATGTTTTTTGTGCTACTTCTTTCTGATTTACTCACTTTTTCGCGAGGAGGATATCTGGGATTATTCTCAGGCGCTCTAGTGGCATTTTTACTTTTGATAGTTAAATTTAGGACGGGCTATAAAATAAAAACAACCATAATAGTCGCTTTTTTGAGTGTTCTTTTGGTGAGTTTCGGGCCAATTTCTCAGCGTTTTTTTTCTAGTTTTAACTTAAAAGAAGGTTCTAATCGAGGGAGAATTGAAACTTGGCAAAAAGCAGTGGAGATTATTTCTAAAAAGCCTGTTTTTGGGGTTGGCATTGGCAATTATCCATTAGAAGTCAGTGCTACCGCGGGCTATCGTGATCCAATCTATGCGCATAGCAATTATCTGGATATCGCCGCAGAAACGGGGCTTTTGAGTCTTTTGGCCTGGTTGGGGTTTACGCTCTCCTTGTTTTTTGTTTTTCTCAAAAGAGCGGACAATATTTTATTTTTCTGTGCGCTGATTAGTGTGGTGATTTTCTCTGTGCATTCTTTAGTGGAAACATCTCTGTATTCGCCAGTAGTATTGCCATTATTTCTAGGTATCGCGGGACTTAATTGCTTAGCAGCACAACAAGATGAAAAGAATAATTAAATTAGAGAATTTAATATACTTGACGATTTTTCTTTTACCGACCTATTTTTTGCGGTTTTCTGTTTTTGGCTTGAGAGTGAATTTTTTGGACGCTTTGCTCGGGGCAACTATTTTTTGGGGAACAATTTATTGTCATAAAAAAAGCGGATTTGGAGAATTTTTTGCAAAAAATAGAGCACTTTTTTCTTTGGTCGGGTTGATTGTAGCCGGTTTTCTTTTTTCAATTTTTTTAAACGAAAACAAAATTGCGGGCCTAGGGCTATTGAAAAGCTTGATTATCTTACCTTTCTTTTTTCTTTTGGTTGTTCGCTTGATAATTAGTCAAGACAAGGTTTTAAATATTTTTGTGACTTATTATTTTTCTGCTTTTGTGGTGTCCTTGATTTGTTTGGCGTACTATTTTTCAGGCAGGGTGACTTTTGATTTGCGACTGCAGGGTTTTTTCAACTCTCCGAACTATTTGGGAATGTATCTGGCACCAGCCGTGTTTATCTTCCCCGCATTATTATCAATAACAATAAAGAATAGAAAATGGCTGGTTTTCAGCTCCATTGGGATTATTTTCTGGGCGCTCTATCTGACTCTTTCATATGCTAGTTGGGTGGCAATTTTGGGATCGCTTTTTGTGGTTTTTATAGTGGAGAAAAAAATTGACTGGAAAAAAATAAGTGTGAGTTTGTTTTTATTAGCACTGTTGGTTTTTTCTCAGCTTGAGAAAAGTAAATTTTCCGATTTGCTGTTTTTTTCCGATCAATCATCATTTTCTTCGCGAACGATGATTTGGCGTTCAGCTGGAAAAATCTTGAATGATAATTGGTTTTGGGGTATTGGCGTGGGAAATTTTCAGACAGAATATCTAGAATATCAAAAATATTTTCCACCCTATCTAGAATGGGCTGTTCCTCATCCGCATAATTTATATCTGGCTTTCTGGCTCTTTGGGGGAATGCTTGGTTTTTTGGGTTTTTTTGCGCTGGCTTGTTATTGGTTTTTGTGTTTCTTTAAGACACAAAAAAATCCCCACCTTAAATTCATCGGGTTGGGAATTATGCTGTATATTCTTTTTCACGGCCTGGTTGATACGCCGTATTTTAAAAATGATCTAGCTGTTATTTTTTGGCTGCTCTTTGCGCTCGGAACCACTCAAAAGGAAATTTTTCAGAGGGTCAATCGATAGAGTTTGCCGTCAGTTCGATTAATGAAAAAGAGGATACCTTCATCATCACTAAGAAATAGGTTTGTTGCGTCATATTCTCCATTGATTTTTTCTAACTCAATGATTCTGGTTTTTTGTCCAGACAGAATGTCGATTCTCCAAAAAGTGTCCGAAGTGTGAAATTTTTCTTGGTCATATTCATTGGGCATAATAGCGGAGGCAGGAATTTTTCCCGGTAGAGCGCAATACGCCGCGGTATTATTTTTAAGCCAAACACACTTAGAGATCAGTGTGGGGAAATTGAGATTGCGAAATTCTCCACCATTGGAGTTGATGGTGGAAAGTTGAATTTTTGTTCCACCTTTTGTGTCTGAGTGACTAACTAGGGCTACTGTACCAGTTTTGTTCCAAAGATAGTCGGCTCCAAAAACACCGCGGAGCAGTGTTTTTTCTTCTCCTCCCGTCAAGGGAATGGATTTAAAATCAGTCTCGAAAAAGGCGTCAGGCTTGTTCCAAAAGGAAACCAAGCTGCTCTGTGGTACTTGAGCGATGGATATGTAGCGAAAAGTTACATCAGCCAACTTTTTCCAATTAGTGCCATCGGGGTCGGAAATATTTAGGGTTCTTTGGCTTGTTTTTTCATCGTAATATTTATAGAAAATGCGATTGCCGCTGTTTTGCCAAACGATTTCATCGACGTTTTCTTTCAGTGGCGTGCCTTTCAATTCAAGATGATCGTAATAGTAGAATTTTGTTTTTCCGGCGCTTATGAATTTTGTGATCGTTTTGTTTTTGTCTGGTGACCAGATAGCAGAGTCGAGCCCAATCAATTCTTTATCAGAAAAGGTTCTTTTGTTTATTCCATTAAAATCAATTTGATAGACTTGGCCGCTATTTTTGGCATAATATTTTATGGCCTTATTGTCAGCGGAGAGAATTGGGCTTAAAACAGCTTCCTGGGAAATTACCACGATTGGTTTAGCGCTAGTTTTTGGCACAACAGGAGTGATTGGTTTTTCCACAGCTTTTTTCTCTTCCGCCAGAGGAACTTCTATGGTTTTTTTAAAAACCAGGTTATAGATACCAAAAAACAAAAGCGCAACGCAAAAGAGAGAAAGGGAGATAAAAAAGATTTTTTTATTAAGTGACATGAATAAAAATAAATTAAACTAATATGAATAGCCGAGTGTTTTTAAAAGCATGCGCTAATTGTTCTTGCAAGCAGATGTGCTGACATGCACATGATTTTTCTTCGCAGATTCATCTAATACGTATCCAGCCGAACATTCATTGGCGGCGGTAGTGATGTTATTAACAGTTAATCCGGTTTTTGTTGAGATATCAACTGCTTCTGATTGACCCGCGTTGTCTGCTCCGCCGTAGTGGCAAGATCCTGCAGTGTGCGCACAGGATGATTCTGCATACTTGGTTTGGCAATTGCTTAATCCGGCGCTATCAGAGATTGAGTTAATGGTCATTTTTGACCCAAGTTTATTGCGCATACAAACAATTAGCGTCTTAAGAGCATCAGATGCGTCGTTGCATTGAGCGCTTATGCCGGATTGAAAAGATAATTGGCTACAATCATATCCTTCAATCGGAGTTTCTCCTGTGGGAGGCAGGGTTCCACTGGTTGTGCTGGTTGTTGAGCAGTTGAAGGTGTACCAATTTTTACTTTCCAATCCAAGGCTATAATCATCGCCGTCTTTTTGAGCGGAAAGTAGCCAAAAGGTCGTGTTGATAATCAGCCAACCTCCAAGCATCAGGGAAAAACCAATGATTATGCTCGTAACAAAACCCTTAGCTTTTGTGGCAAAAGTCGGATCACCGGAAGAAATAACATACATTACGCCAGCAATGGAAATTCCGGCGATAGAAAGCGTGACAATGATTTTCATTCCCCAATCAATAAGACCTTTAATTCCAATCAGAAAGTGGCAAAGCGTGCAGGGGTCGCTTTTGCCAAGGCCGCAAGGAACAAGGCCAGCGGCTGAAGCATTTGCAGTGGTAAGTATAAAAAAAGAAAAGCCAACGAAGAGAAGTAACAGTTTAGCTATAATTGATTTTTTTAGCATAGATTGATTTTAGTTTTTACATTGATTATAGAGACCGATTCCGTTCCAGGCATAATTGATGGATTCGTCTAATCCTCCTGGCTTCACACAGCACTGAAAGGCTTTTCCAGTTCCGCAGCCACCATCATCAATAGCTCCTGAATCGCAAAGCGCGTGTTTTTGAGGGCTGCAAGATGATCCGGTACAACCATAGCCACTATTGTATCCGGCAAAAATGGCAGCCCTTTTTTGCTCCTCATTTCCAGTAACACAACTGCTGGATAAATTTTGACTGGTATACTTTGCAGCCAATCATATAGATAATGCATCATCGCTATTTAACTCGGCACAAGTTATTTCTTCCCCAGCCAGGTCCGTTGCCGTATCTGGTAACAACTGCATAAGTCCACAAGCGCCTGCGCTACTGGGACCCTTGTTTGTTCCACAGCTAGACTCCATTTGTGCCATTGCGCGAAGAAGGCAAGTATCCACGCCATAGGTATTTGAAAAGTCATATTTGTCGCAAGCAGAAGAGAGTTTTATGTCAGAATCGTTTTTTGCATTAGAAAAATCAATTGGCGTTGTGCTATTTGGATCAGGGCAAGCTTTAGTATAGCCCTTGGTGGTTCCACTTGGTCCAGTTGAAGTGCCTGGTGATCCGGCAGCACCCGTTCGAGGAGAGGTGTCTATGGTGACAAAAGCCGGATTGATTGTATAGAGTAAGAGATAAGAAGTCAGAGCAAGAATCACACCGATGATAGCGTCAAAAATAATATCTTTCGCTTTTCCCATCGCGCTGGTGTTTCCGGCGCTGGTGAGATACATAAAAGCGCCAATAGAAATCATAAGCATTGCCGCAATGCCGACTGTCCAGAGACCGAACTCATAGAGCGCTACGACGTATGTAGCGGCTGATTCAGGTCTACCGAATCCGGGAATTTCTTCCATTGGAGTATAAGTGAAAGCGAAAATAAGTTTTGGTAAAAAAACCAGCGCAAAGAGCGTGAAAACAAGAGTAATTTTTTGTATTTTGTTAATTTTCATTGAAGTTTGATTTGGGGAGAATAAAAAAAATAATTTTTAGAGCAAAAATAATGGCTGTTCCCGCAAGGGCAATACGAAAAAGAAAAGCGAAATATCCGGGGATGCCAGAAGAAATTGTGGCAAAAACTTTTTTGGGAGCTGTTTCTTTTTGGGCGATTTCAGTGTCGACCATTTCAATTTCAATATTATGGGATAATGTTTTTTCGTAAAACTCATCATAGGTTACGTCCCAATGCGTATTTAGCAATTGTCTGGTGGCGTTGGTGGGAGTGAAAACGGTTGAAAAGGAAATGACATATTTCTCCCCATTGTTTTTTGGGGGGAGGATTAAGTTCCCATAATTGTTCAAATCCATGTCAAATCCGTAACTGGAAGCGTTTTCCGGGGTGATGGTTTTTTCATCAACAGTCCACTGATAAGGACATTTATTTTCCTCATCAAATACTTTCACTCCTTCGGTAGCGGAAAAAGAGGGATGAAGTTCGATATTATAGTTGGTTCGCGCTTGAAATTGGGTTTCGCTACGATCAGGATAGGAAATTCCATTAAAATCCAGATATTCGCCCAAAAGCAATCCGCGACAGGTATATTCGCCTGAACCATCGGGATCCTTTTCCTCAGGAACAATTTTTACTTCGGGAGTCATTACATTAAAAACCCTGCTCAAACTGAGACGTTCTCCCGTGGCTGTGTTTAACATGGAGAGCTCAAGCGTATATTGACTGCCAGCTGCCTTGAGAATGGGAAAATAGGTTCGCGCGGTCGCTTTGCCAGACTCATCGAGGCATTTATAAAAAGTTTCATCAGGGCAAATATTTGTTTTTCCATCAATTGTCCAGAGAAAATCACTATATTTGTCGTCTTCATTTTCAACTTCCAGTGCGATAAGTTCGTTTTGCGCCACCTCACAAATCGCTTTTGGTGTCTGTTTTTCCGTTTCAGGGTCGGTAAAAAGACATCTTTCCGGAAGAGGGGTTTCAGAAGAGAGCGTCACGATTGAATTATAGGTATATGGTTCTTCAGTTCCTTCTTGCGTGTAAAGAGCATAAGCTGTATAGACTTTTATGCTTTCTTCCGAAGAGAAAATAGGGACAACGACATCGGTGTGACCCTCTCTTTCTGCGCCTCCTTCAGTCAGTGTGTCTTTTACGGTTACTTTTACTTTCAGATATCTTTTGGGTTGTGGAAAATTTAGATCAAATTTGAAAGTGTCCAGTCCGAGACCGGATGTTTGCGTGGAATTTTTGAGTTCTTCTTTAGTGAACTTATCACCCCATTCATCCGGATTTGGTTCGTCATTAGCATAAACTTCCCAGTCGTAGTTTAAGTAATCGATGTTGGTGGCATTGGGAGCTGAAGCGGTAAACGAGAGCGTGTCCCCATTCCCACTTTCGCTGGGATCGTTGGTGGGATTTTCCGGCAAATATTTCAAAGAAACTTCTAATTTTTCTGTTGCGCCTCCACCTTCGGAAGGGGTGGTGAAGTTGTCATAAAGACAATCATTCAGATCATCCATATCCATAGCAGTCATGGTTAGTGGATTATTCGGGTCACTAAGAACGTCTAATCCAACACATGTGTAGCCATCAAGCGTGGCAATGTTTGACGGGCAGGTGGAGAAGAGTGTTGTTACGTTGAGCACAGGGTTGGTTAGAAGAAGATCTGGATCTGTTCCGACATAAGTAACTTCAGTTTTTGTTGTCGTTTTCGTCCTGATTTCGGCATTATCATTAACTTGCGTTCCTGGGACAATCTCTTCAACAGTTGTGACAGTTACGATTGTTGTATAGTCAGTTGCTGGGGATAGAGTTGGAAGAACACTTGCTGAGCCACCAGTTGCTGTTGTGTTTGCGTGCGTTGTTGGACCAGTTGTTGTTGTTTTTGGGTAACCAGTATTGCTATTATTAGTAGAGGAGAGTTCACATTTATTATTTGTAAAAGCCCACATGGTTTTATAGGATGAATCTTCATGTTGGGTTGGTTCAATGGATACTCCTTCGGCGACAACTCCCAGCTTGTCATCAGCGGTATAGGTGAAGGTGAAAACATTTTGACCTAACCCGCAAGCATTCGCTTCATCACTGTTTCCTGTATCAGCTGTGTCGTTGTCTTTTGGGTTGGTGTGCCAAAATTCTTCCTCGCTTTTTCCAAAACTATTATCTCCCGTTTCATCATTACCGGGTGGGTCGACAAAAAGATGACCGCATTCTTCGAGTTCGTGTTCATCGCCGGTTTCAGTATCATGTACAAAGCAATAATAAGGTTTATTTTTTTGATCGTCTCCTCCATTAATTGCCTGGTAGCCGTCATCATCAGCATCTGAATCATAGAGCGTAGGATCCTCATCCCAAACAAAATCATTATTGACCAAAAGGCGCATTGCCTTGATTTTGTAGTCATTAATATCAACCTCGTTATCACCGTCAAGATTGCATTTATCGAAATCAGCCGTTTTTTTGAAAGCGTCATACGCGGACTGCCCGTCTTTTTCGTCTAGGCAACGCTTGTTTTTCAGGTACCAAGTGAAATAGATATCTTCCGTGGTGTTCATGAAATAGGTTGGCATAGCTGTGACGGTCACTTTTTCTCCCGGCACGGGATTGGCTGGATCGAAAGTAAGAGCAATTGTTGGCGGGTTTTTTTTCCGGCGAGCAACGTTGATCGTTTTCATGGTATTTTGCGTTTCACCCTTGTCCATACCAAGCTCGCCCATAATTTCATCTAGTAGTGCAATGGGGTCGCCAAGCATAACCTCTGTCATATCAGCATAAGCCGGCATTGCGGTAAGTGAAAAAATATTGATAACGATGAAAAAAGTCAGGGCTATTTTTTTGAAAAAAGTTTTCATTTGGTAATAAAAATGATGTAGGTATCCAAAATTATTATAGCAAAAATACTCATAAAATACGAATAAAGAAAAGACTTTGTTTTAGCGCGAGAAAACCGGCCGTGACAGAGAGAAAAATGAGGGGAGCTGTTTGCCAAGAAAGGTTTTTAGTGAGAAAAAGAAGGAGGAAAAAAAGACCTGTTTGGATTGGGATAGCAAAATAAAAAAATTTTTTTCGAAAAAGAGAAAGAATAAAGCCCTGGAAAAAAAATCCAATAATAAACAGTGTGAGGTTTACTGCAAGTAATTCATAGGCCAAAAAGAACCAAAAATTATTTCGAATACGGAGGTCTAGGCTATAGGTGGACTCAAAGGAGGTATAATTAATCAGTAGATAAAAAAGCAAAAGCGTGAAAAGAAGGGTGAGGCCACTCAGCAAAAAGCCTATTTTTGGATTTTTCAAATTCCAGCCGAACTCAGAGATGTTCTGTTTGAGAATTATCTTTATATAGCCGATGGGAAGTAAAACCAAAAAAAACAGGCTTTTGGTGATAAGTTGCGCCGAGTTTTTGGTGGGAAACAGCAGACTGGCAAACAGGCAAAGCAAAACCACTCCAAGACTGACTATCAGTTCTCGGTTAGAGTAAAAAATGGCTCTTTTGGTTTTTGGTATTTTTTGATACTGCATACTATCTATTTTCAAGATAATGGCTTGTTTCGGACTTGACCTCTCTAAGCAGCTTTGCTGAAAGCTTAGCCTTCTTTTCTGAATGTGAAAAAGCATAGGCAACACAGATCGTGCTCAGTGGGAGAATCTGTATTATTGGAAAAAAGTCTAGCATTAATAGTAAATAATAAACTATTTTTACTTTCCATGTGCCCTTTCCCCAAAGGAAAACAAAAAGAAATGGTTTGAAAAAAAGAGCTATTACCCATCCCGCAATAGGGATCAAATCAAAAACAAAATCACAACTTAGCGCTATAACGAAAGCTATTATCCAGGGAGATGCTTCGTGATTTTCTACATCCTTCCTAAGCTTCATTGCTAGACTAATTGCTCTGAGAGGAGCGGTCAATTTTGATCCTTTTGCTGTTTTTTTGAGAGATTCTGCTGTTTCCCGAAAGGCTCCATGTTGTTTTTCAGAGTCATCCGCCACGCTATCTTTATTGTAATCCTGCTCTCTTGCGTTTTTTAATCTTTCGCTATGTCCATTGCTACCGCTAAGGGTTAGTGGATTATTTTGAATATCAAGATTCTGTGGTTTTCCCAGGCCTTTATTATCAATGGGCATTTCTGATTGAGGATTACCGTAGGGTCTTTTTTGACCGCTAGTTCTTTCTTGTGCTAACCTCTGCCTATTATATTCTTCCTTCTGGGATAACATAATGCTTAATTTCAAATTTCAAATTTCAAATTTGAAATTATTTTATTATTCTTCCTCGCTAAATTCTTTTTTGGCTCTTTCGATATCTAAAAGTTGGGATGGATCGGTGGTGATAATCTGATCTTCCGAATAGGACGCGACAACTTTGATGGCGACATGATTGGTACCGGCAAAAAAGATGCCTTCACCAACATTACTTTCGAGGAGTAGGAATTTTTCTTGATCAGTCAGATAGAATGTGTCGGAAATAACATCAATACCGGCGGGAGATTGTTTTAGGAGTAGTTGCAAGGAAGAGTTGGTCACAATCGCTTTGCCGTAGCGGGAAGAAAGAAAGTCATTCACATCCTGAGTGATCGTTGTGAGGCCGGTGAAATATTTGCGACAACGCTTGGCGACACCGAAAAGAAAAGAAGCGGCGTCTTCATATTTCATCATCACCCAAGCTTCATCAACCAAAACTACTCTTTTTTTGACATTAGTGCGCATCTCGTTCCAGATAAATTGCAAGATCATATACATAGCAACAGGCCGGAGCTCTTCTTCCATATCGCGGATATTAAACACAACCAATTGATTATCAACTTTGATATTTGTTGCGTGATTGAGAAAACCAGCGAAAATTCCTTCCGTGTATTTTTCCAGGCGAACGGCCAGGATTTCTCCTCCATCGAGACTGCGCAAAACTGTGTAGAGATCGGACATTGTCGGGAATGCGTCGCTGGAAAGGGTGTTTAAATCAACTTCGGAAGTGATGTCTTTGATCGAATAGGCTTCATGAATGGCACGATCTAAAACCGAATCCTCTTCTGGCGTAATGGATCCGAGCATAATGTGGAGCAGTCCTAGGAGGTTGGCGATATTGTTGCGTAAAATATCTTCCGGATCATCATCTTCGCCTACTTTGGGCAAGTCAAATGGGTTGAGGTGGCTATCGGAATTGAGTGAAATTTTGATGAAAGTACCTTCGACGGTGTCGCAAAGATGGCGGTATTCATTTTCCGGATCGATAATGATAACGTCGGTTCCCATCATTAGGGATCGCAAAACTTCTAATTTAACAGTATAGCTTTTTCCGGCACCAGATTTCGCAAAAACAACCATATTAGCATTTTCCATTTGAAAGCGATCAAAGATAATCAAGCTGTTGTTGTGGCGGTTAATACCATAAAGAATGCCTGTATTCGAGGAAAGAGTGGAGGAAACAAAAGGAAATGTCGTTGAAAGCGGGGAGCTGTTCATATTGGTCCCCACATCTAACTCGTCATTAGCCAGAGGTAATGAAGAATTAAAGCCCTGCTCGGATTTAAAAACGGCCGGCTTGACGTAAACTAACTGTGCCTCAAGAATCGCTTCAATACTTTTAATACTCTTTGTGACAGCTTCTTCACTATCTCCATAGGCGGTGATATAGAGCGCAAAACGAAAAAATTTTTCCGTGCCTTGTTGCAACTTATCTCTGAGCTCATCGATATCTTGTTGCGCAGTTTCCAGTGTTGGATCGCGGATAAGCCCTTTGCTTTGCTCAATTTGGACTTGAGACTCAATTTGAGTAGCGCTTTTTTTGAGTGTTTTTAGGATGTCGTATGTGTCTATGGGGTGGATAAACATTGAAATGTCAATCGGCATACTGATATTTATGATCGGCGAAAACCAGTTGCTATGCAGATAGCGAGGATAGGCGATGACAAAAATGGTTTGGGCAATTGTCTCTCCAATCCTGATTGATTTTGGCATAATCTGGATTGCGGCAGGAGCAATGATGTCATTAAGCTTGGCAAGTCC